>Ga0265330_10000081_pt1 | contig 80150 bp, 78 predicted proteins | sample 41919metaG_FD_202083 | JGI IMG/M metagenome (GOLD analysis project Ga0265330, IMG submission 202083) | Rhizosphere microbial communities from Carex aquatilis grown in University of Washington, Seatle, WA, United States - 4-19-19 metaG | ecosystem: Host-associated > Plants > Roots > Rhizosphere...
ACCATTCTTGACTAGCGCGTCCGCCAGTTCTTCCCGGGCTGGTGGGCGCGCTCGTTTTTCATTTTCAATCGCTTTTCGGACCCCGCGTCTCGAGAGTCAGGCTTTGCCGATCAAGCCCTTCTGTCCCTTCTAGCCCTCGCTGTAAATGCGCGAAGATCCTCACCGAGTCTGCACGGCACTTCCTGTAATCGCCAAGATGGCGTGACCCAAAATGAACCGCATTTATCCATAAATGGGATTGCGGAGCCAAAAACTACATATTTCCATATATTAGACCAACTTACTCCAATTTAACGGACAAATATAAGTACCTTAGTTTTCAACAGAGAAACCCATTTCGGGAGGAAACCTCGAGATTGGCATTCATCGTGCAACAAAGTTAGCGCTTCCCGCATAACTTGTCGAAACACTACGTCGTGGTCACGTCTCCACGCGCGCGGGGTTTCCCTTTTTATCGCGGCGCATTCGTGTGTTTTTTACTTACTGAGCAAGACCGGCGAATCGGTATAAGTCCGCCAAGCCGGAACGCAACATTTTCGAGGGTCAGGAAGTTCACTCCAAGTCTTTCCGTCCCACATTATCTCGGAGGAGTTCTTATGCGATTTATCCGGATTCAAAATCTATCCCTGGCATTAGCTTTACTCGGGGTGGCCGGACTGACGGCGATGAATACAGCGCCTGCAGCCTATGGCCAGACAATCGTTAGCGGCGATATAAGCGGCCACGTGGCAGACTCTACGGGCGCGGTTGTCGTTGGCGCAACAGCCACAATGACGAGCGATGCAAACGGCTCACGCCGCGAGGTAAAGACCAGCAGCGAAGGCGAGTTCCGCTTCTCACTGCTGCCTCCGGGAACATATTCCATCAAGGTTTCATCAGCAGGACTTGTAGGCGCGGCATCGCACATCGCTGTCAGTGTGGGCAAAGCCTCCACGGTCAACATCACCGTGCAGCCTGCGTCTGTCGCCACTGAAGTCGTGGTCGACTCCAGCTCCCAGCCTCTGCTCCAGACCGAAGACGCCAACATCACGACCGTTGTTGATGCGCGCTCGATCGAACAGCTTCCGGTCCCCGGCGGCGACATCAGCACCCTGGCCTTTACGGCTCCCGGCGTCAACCTGAGCACCGGCGCTGGATACGGCGGATTTGTGGCGTTCGGCCTTCCTGCCACGTCAAACCTGTTCACCATGAATGGCAACGACATCATGGATCCGTACCTGAACCTGAACAACTCGGGTGCATCCAACCTGACGCTCGGAGCCAATGAAATTGCGGATGTGGCCATCGTCAACAACGGCTACACGGCGCAATACGGACGCTATCCGGGTGCGCAGATCAACTACACCACTAAGTCTGGCGCCAATGCGTTCCACGGGAACGCCCAGTGGTACTGGAACGGCCGCTCCCTGAACGCGAACGACTGGATCAACAAGAACGGCGGCGGCGATCGTCCCTTCGCGAACTCCAATCAATGGGCTGGCTCGGTTGGCGGCCCGATCTGGAAGAACAAGCTGTTCTTCTATTTCGATACAGAAGGTCTGCGCTACGTGCTCCCGGGCGGCGGCGGTACAACCTACATTCCGACGACTGGCTTTATGAATGACGTTGTAGCCAACGTCGGCGCAATCAACCCGGCAGAAAAGGGATACTATTCCACGATTAGCACTCTCTATGCCGGCGCAAGCGGCGCGTCGCATGCCGCGACCGTGTCAAACGATCCGTTTAGTGCGGGCGCAAGCAGCGATTGCGGCAGTCTGGATGGATGGAGCCCCGCAACGGCGGCTGCCATCAATGCAGCACTCGGCGAAGGGACTGTAACTCCTCAGGCCCTCGTTAATGGTAAGGCATACGGATATACCTACACCGGTTATGGACTGGACAAGAGTGGCAATCCCATTCCTACGTCAGCTACCACCGGTTTGGCTTGCACCCGCCAGTTCTACGCGGCTGTCAACAACCTGAACACTGAGCAACTGTGGGCAGGACGCATCGACCAGAACCTCGGATCCAATGACCACGCGTCTTATCGCATGCATCATGACTGGGGCGTACAAGCCACCGGAACCGATGCCATCAATTCGGCTTTCAACGCCAACAGCGTTCAGCCGGAGTGGGAAGGCCAATTCAACGAGACCCACACTTTCAATTCCTACATCGCCAATCAACTCATCCTCTCCGGACTCTACTATTCAGCAATCTTTGGACCGCCGGATATCAAATCGTCCCTTAAGGTATTCCCGACAACGATGGTTTTTGCCGACGGCCTTGGTTTCGCGAACATGGGCGGCACTGACTACAACTATCCTCAGGGCCGCAATGTGCAGCAGTACCAACTTGTGGACGATCTCTCTGTCCAGTGGAAGCGGCACTCTCTCAAATTCGGTGTCAACTACCGCGGCAACAAGATCAGCGACTTCCGTTCTGGAGTTCTGACCTCTGGTGAAGCCGTTATCAATAGCCTGGTGGACTTTGCACAAGGCACTACTGAAAATGGTTCGACGGTTAGAGTGCGTTTCCCAACCATGAACCAGGTCGCCATCAATGCGATGACGTTTGGCATTTACGCGCAGGATGAGTGGGCCGCTTCAGAGAAACTGAAGCTGACGCTCTCGTTCCGCATGGATCACAACGCCAACTTCAGCTGCGCGCAAAACTGCTTCGCTCGCATGAATTCCGCATTCCCAGAGCTGACCCACGATGCAACCATCCCTTACAACAAGGTGATCAGCACCGGCCTCGGCAATGCATTTCCTGCAACCGACTGGGCTGTTTATCAACCCCGCTTTGGATTCTCCTATGCGCCTCAGGGCCAGGGAGGCCGATTCGTAGTTCGCGGCGGCATGGGCCTCTTCTCTGACCTTCCTCCGGGAACTATTGTTGATAGTTACCTGCTCAACGCACCAAACCTGGTCGACTTGACCTACGCCTACAGCACTGGCTCCGCCGGCCTGCTCGACCCGACACTGACTTCTGGTTCAGCCTACAACTACCTGAAATCATCAGCATCGGCTTTCGAGTCCGGTTTCAAGAGCGGACAGACCCTGTCGCAGATTCAGGCGGCAGTCAAGGCGCAAGGAAGCTCCTATTCCGCGCCCAGCTACAACTCTGTTGTAGATACCCTGCATACGCCCAAGTACCTCGAGTACAACCTTGAAACGCAATTCCAGATTTCAAGATCTGACGTCATCGACTTGAACTATGTTGGCAACCACTCGTGGAATACGCTGATGAACAACGGCTTGGGGAATATCCATTCGCCGACCGGCATGGCCAACCTGCCATTAACAGCGCCGGATCCACGGTTCAACATCGTTACCAATCTCACCAACAACGGCAAGGCCAACTACAACGGCCTCACCACCAGCTTCAAGCACACCGCTAAGTTTGGACTGACTCTGATGGGGAACTACACCTACAGCCACGCGCTCGATCTCGTATCGAACGGCGGCTTGGAATTGTTCAACTATCAGAACACGTATCCGATGCAGCAACTGTCTCCGGCCAATATGAACAGCCTCACCTACGGAAACGCGGACTACGATATCCGCCATTCAAGCAGCATTCAGTATGTATGGGCCATTCCCTACAAGTCGTCAAACATGATTCTGAAGACGGCAGGCGAGGGCTGGTCGGTTTCCGGCAACATGTTCTATCGTGGCGGCTATCCGATGTCCATCGTCAACTCCACAATCAATAGTCGCCAATTGGCCAGCCAGAGCACAGGCGTACTGCTTGCGGCCATTACATCTGGAAGCGACATGACCTGCTCCAAGAAGCCCAACGCTGCGGACATCAGTCAGCAGGTCTGCTTCAAGGGCGATACGTTCGCGTCCGTGCCGTCGATTCCGAAGACGATTCCGACGGGACTTACCGCTTCAAACTATGCTTATAGCTACGGCTTCGGAAATATCGCAAGAAACAGCTTCCGCGGTCCGCACTACTTCAACTCCGATCTCCAGCTGAACAAGGAGACGAAAATCGCAGAGCGCTACACCGTCAAGCTTGGTGCCAATATGTACAACATTCTCAACCACGCCAACTTCGCGGCACCGGCAAACAACGCTGGCGGAACCGGTCTGGGTTCCATCACCAGCACGGTAACGCCGCCAAGCAGCCCTTACGGCTCGTTTGAGGGTTCCGCAGTATCTGGCCGCGTAGTGCAGATGCTTATGAGCTTCAGCTTCTAACCTCCGGCCACAAAACCGGAACCAAAATACAAAGGGCGCCGATCAGGCGCCCTTTGTACGTTCATCCGCATTCTGCAAATCCGCTTAAGCTCTCTTCTTAGTCCCAGCTTTCTTTGCAGTCGCTTTTTTCGCAGCAGCCGGCTTCGGTTTCGCAACCGCAGTCTTGGTTTTCGCTGCCTTCACTGCTTTTTTCGGTTTCGTCGCCGAAGCACTCTTCTTAGCCGTCGCCGTCTTCTTGCTCGACGCTTTCTTGCGAACCGCGCGGGTCTTCTCAGCCAGCGTGGACTTCAGCTCGGCGTCAAACTCGGCTGGAGTAATTGGCCGCGCGGATTTGCGCAGCCTTTCAATGTCGTAGAACGCGCGCCGATCGGCCAGGAAAACGTGCACAACGAAATCCACGTAATCGAGCAGCACCCAGTCACCTTTGCGCCGGCCTTCAACGGAATTCGGAAAAACGCCAAACTCACGCTTCAAGCGCATTTCCACTTCATCGGCAATTGCTACGGCCTGGCGGTCGTTAGTGGCAGAAGTCACCAGGAAAAAGTCGGATAATCCTGAGTCGACAGGATCAAGCTCCAGAATTCGGGTGTCGTTGCCCTTTTTGTCTTCACAGGCTGCTGCTGCGGCCTGAACCATAATGCGCGTTTGGTGCGCTTGCGAAAGTGTCATTCGGCTCAAAACTTCTCCATGCCAATCGTATCGCTTCGGCATGGCCACAGCAAATAGGCTTTATCGGTACAAGCCGTGGGCTCGGATGTAATCGGCAACGGGTTGAGGCAGCAGATCACCCTCCGCGTCGGGAGTTCCAACGCCTGCAGGGTCGCGAAACAACTCACGAATTTTCGACGCACTGATCGGAATATCCAGCTCCGGCAGCAAATAAAACGGCGCTCGCTCACCTGCCGGGTTAACCAGGGAATAGCACAGAAGTTGAATCTTCGACGAGTCCCCGTCCGAATTTGCAGGATTTGGCCCGCATTCAAGTTCCATGGTCAGCCCTGCGGGAAGCAGGGCCTCGATATCATGCAGCGGCTGTCCCGGCCGCGACGCAACAATCAATGGCGCAGAAAACGGAATCTCCGCCGCACGAAACCACTGTTGAAGACCCCCAAACGCGTCGGCCCCCATCAGCAAGTAGAGTTGGGACCCCGGCGGCAGCCCCTTTTTTACGACCAGCAATGTTTCAAGCGTGTAATTCGGCTTTCCATTGGGTTTGGGTGCATCGGTGAGAGAGATCCTGAAGGCTCTCTCTCCTTCAATCGCCAGCTTGGTCATCTCAACTCGATCGTCGAAACTCGCGGTGGATCCTGCAGGTTTCAGCGGTTGCGCGCCCACCGGCGTAAATAGCACTATGTCCAGCGGAAGTGCGGCCAGCGCGGCGTGGGCAACGGCAAGATGGCCAAGGTGCGGAGGATCGAAGCTTCCCCCAAAGAAGGCCACGCGCTGCCCCCGGTTTATCAACTGGCTCATGCGTCAATCCTAATGCCTGCCATCGACTTTGCCTCGGCGGCTACTCCACCTTGCATCGTTGATAATTGAAGCATGCGGTATCTTCTCGCCCTCGTGGCTCTTGCTGGCGTCGTGGTCTCCTCCCTCGCTTTACAGGTGCACTATTCCACCGGCACACAGCCCTGCTCGATTAGCGAAAAGTGGGATTGCGGCGTTGTCAACCACAGTTCCTTCGCCGTCATCGGAAACGTGCCGGTGGCGGCAATTGGCATTCTCGGTTACATCGTGCTGTTCGTTCTGGCACTTTTGCGGCAACGCCTCCCGTTGCTGCTCGTTGCCTTTGGCGGATTCTGCTTCGCCCTGCGCCTGACCATGATTGAGCAATATGCCCTCGGTGTCTGGTGTCTTTATTGCGCTTACTCGCAGGCCATCATCTCGCTGCTTCTACTCTTGGCTATCGGTTGGCACATTGCAGAGTATGTGCGCCTGCGGCGTGCAGTAAGCCAGGTGCGAGCTTCATTCACAACATTCAGCCGCGATTGATCAGCAACACCACACCTCGAAGAAGTCAGCACTACTGGTAAAATTAGCGTAGATCGATGATTAGAAAATGGTATTCGCGCTGGATGTACGAGTGGGAAACCCGCTTGACCACGCGCGATGAAAATCGAATCGTGCGCCCGCTTGATTGGGGATTTGAATGGGTTGCGCCGTTTCTTGAGCGCAACGGTTTTGCCGATGCCATTCCCGGTCCTGAGATCGAGCGCAATCCGGCCGCCGCTGAAGCCGCCATGATTCGCATCAACAGGCTCCTCATCCAGAACAGCGACGTCTTCTTCGGCTACGAGGCCCCGACGGACTTTCGACTTGAAGAACGCCATCCCCAACTTTACCCCACAAATGTGCGGCCAGAGACGCTCGCGCAAGACGCTGAAATACGGCGGATGGCAGAAGAAGGAAAGCTGGCACCCGCGCAGTTCCTTCGCTTCACTTCCCCTGAACGGACGCCCCACCCGGAAAACGATGTGGTCAATGCGCGCTGGTATCCGGCTCCTGAACACAAGGATCCGGCACGGCCGAAGCAAGCAATCGTCGTCCTGCCGCAGTGGAACTCTGATGGTTTCAGCCACAATTCACTGTGCACCATTTTTAATCGCATGGGTGTTTCCGCTCTTCGGCTTTCCATGCCTTACCACGACATTCGCCGCCCAGCGGAACTTGAGCGCTCCGATTATGCGGTGAGTGCAAACGTGGGCCGCACCCTCATGGCTTGCCGCCAGGCCGTCATTGACATTCGCTGCTGCCTTGACTGGCTTGAGGAGCAGGGCTACGAGCACTTCGGCGTTCTGGGAACCAGTCTGGGCTCCTGCTATGCGTACCTGGCTAGCTCGCATGACAAACGCATCCGCGTGAATGCCTTCAATCACGCTTCAACGGCATTCGGCGACGTCGCATGGGCGGGGCAAAGCACGCGCCATATCAAGCAGGCGCTTGAAGAAGCTGGCCTGACGCAGGAGCGCGTGCGCGAACTTTGGGCCGCCATCAGCCCCTGCTACTACTACCCGAAGATGGCTGGTGAAGAAGCCGCGGGGCACCTTAAAAAAATTCTTCTGGTTTATGCAACGTACGACCTCACCTTTCCTCGCCAATACTCGCTTGAGGTTGTGAAGTCGTTCCGCGAGTATGGCTTGAATTTCGAGCCGCGCGTGCTGCCCTGCGGCCACTACACCACCGGCGAAACTCCGTACAAGTACATCGATGGCTGGTATATGGGATGGTTTGTCTACCGGGCATTCAAAGCTCTGCGCGATGAAAAGGCAACCGGAACCGCTGTGCCCGCTTCCATCACCGCTGAAGTGGAAGAAGAAGTTGTAACGCGCTAGCGCACGCCGCTCAGATCCAACTTAAACAGCTTCGCAGGATCGAGATACGCGCCTTCCCAGCGCACCGCCCAATGCAGATGCGGTCCCGTGACCCGGCCTGTCGAGCCGCTCAACCCGACTCGCTGGCCCGTCTCCACATGCTGCCCAAGGCGCACATCAATCCGGCTTAAATGCATCGACACTGTATACAACCCCAGCCCGTGATCGATGATTACGCAGTTGCCTTCAAAGTAGAGCCGATGCGCAAGCACAACTGTGCCGCTGTTTCCGGCCCGCACCGGTGTACCCATGTGCGCGCGAAAATCCATCCCTTTGTGAATACTCGCTAGCTTGCCGTTGTACATGCGCCGCACGCCAAAGCTGTCAGTCGCCGCTGCAATTACAGGAGCACGAAAATTGCCGTGCCAAAGAGGATTTGGAGCACTCGCTCCGAATGCTTGTGCCTTTAGTTGACTGTCGATTTCGATCTGCTTCATATCTTCCGCTTGCGGTTCTACGAATCTGGGAGCAACGGAAATCCTTTCAGTGCGATATTTGGCGGGATGGATTTCAATCGGCACGTCGAGATGGCTCACGTCGTCGCCGTGCCTCGCTTCAATCTTCAGCGTCGAGGGACCAATCAGAGATTCGACATCCAGACCCGTGAGGGCGTACCAGCTCTGGCCGTCGCTGCCCTGAAAGAACAAGAGCTTCTTGCCGAGCCACTCTCCGGTCACTTCCTGCGCCTTCGGAATTGTGACGCGAATCAACTCCGGCGATCCAGTTTCAACCACCGATGGAGTGAGCGTGGCAGCTTTGGATGCACTCACGGCCTGCGCATGGAATTGCAGCGGGGAGAAGACTGCCGTAAGAACCAGCAAAACGGTAAGCCGTGGAGAACTTGCCCCAATCATGCAAACAGCATACGCTGCGAACGTCTGGCTTCTACTCGGCGGTGCAAGCGGTCAGAGCTCGGAATTCCATCAGCATGCTCATGCGCCAGCGCACAATCATTCCGAAGGCAAGCACAAAGAAAAGTCCGGCAGTCTGGTCTACCGACATAATCGTGTCTAAATATCCGCGCGCAGCATAACGCACAATCGCCAGAACCACTACCACGGCGAAGAAAGCGCCGGAGCGTTTCATCATGATTGCATCCCCTTCGCGCTGCAATCGCGAAGTCGCCAGCAAGGGATAGGCCAGCAGAATCGCGCCCGCCAGAAAGGCAACCAACGCCCATGTCAATGGCACGCGAAAAGCCGGTACCAGAAACATGGAAAACCCGGTTGCCATACCTAATGGCGGAATAACTATCTTCCTTATCGTGACGGCGGTACGCCCCTCACGCACCCGCCAGATCAAGACTCCGGTCAAGCCGGCGACTGCGGCAAGAGCCGACCATCCAATGGGGAGAGACACCTGAACGACCTCCACTTACAGAATACCTTCAGGTGCGATTTTCTTTCCATATCCCAGCTAAAAAATGCCTCTAACTCCCCCCGATCTAGTCTCATAACGATCTCTGCTTTCAGGATTGAATCCCAGGAGCCCGCCAAGAAGCGGAAATATCCTCAGGAAAAATGTCTTAGAATTCTCGTATGACTGACCGTATGTCGCTGACACTCGCCCAGGCCGACCCCGACGTAGCCGCCGCTCTTGAACACGAAACCCTCCGCCAGCATGAGGGACTGGAAATGATTGCCAGCGAGAATTTTGTCTCTGAGGCAGTGCTGGAGGCAGCCGGCTCCATTTTCACCAACAAGTACGCAGAGGGCTATCCCGGCCGCCGCTATTATGGCGGGTGCGAGTACGCCGATATCGTCGAGAACCTGGCCCGCGATCGCGCCAAGCAAATCTTTGGTGGCGACCACGTCAACGTTCAGCCGCATTCCGGCTCCCAGGCAAACGCGTCGGCATTCGCGGCAGTTCTTCAACCGGGCGACACGATTCTTGGTCTCGATCTCTCGCATGGCGGTCACCTTACTCACGGTCACCGGCTCAGCTTCAGCGGCAAGCTTTATCGCACCACTTTTTATCATGTTCGCCGCGATACCGAGACCATCGACTACGACGAAATGGAAGCCACCGCGATCCAGGAGAAGCCAAAGGTTCTCATCGGCGGCGCCAGCGCTTACCCGCGCCTGTGGGACTTTGCCCGCATGCGTCAGATTGCTGAAAAAGTGGGCGCATACTTCATCTTCGATATGGCGCATATTGCGGGCCTGGTCGCTGGCGATGTTCACCCTTCGCCAGTGCCACACGCACATATCACCACCACCACCACGCATAAAACTCTGCGCGGACCGCGCGCCGGTCTCATCATCTGCAATCAGGAACTGGCGCAGGCTGTCGACAAAGCTGTGTTCCCCGGACAGCAGGGTGGTCCGCTCATGCACATCGTTGCCGCCAAAGCAGTTGCGTTCGCTGAGGTGCTTCGGCCAGAGTTCAAGTCTTACGCTGCGCAGGTGGTCTCCAACGCCAAGGCGCTTGCCGAAGGTTTGCAAATGGCAGGTTTCCGGCTCGTGTCCGGCGGAACAGATAACCACCTCATGCTCGTCGATGTTTTCGAGAAAGGGATTCTCGGCTCTGAGGCTGAGGTAGCGTTGGGCAAGGCTGGAATTACGGTCAACAAGAATTCAATTCCTTGGGATACGAATCCGCCGCTGAAGCCGTCAGGCATCCGCATTGGTACACCGGCGCTTACAACGCGCGGCATGAAAGAAGCGGAGATGAGCACAATTGCTGCATGGATCGCGAAAGCGCTGGAACAGCGCAATAACGATGCGGCCCTCGATCACATTCGCGGCGAAGTAGCGGAGCTTGCCAATCATTTCCCGCTTTACGCTTGGAAGCGCGTGCCGGAAGCTGTGGCAAAGTAAGGCTGCAACATTCTTTCTAATGTCCTGAGGCGCGCAACTTAAAACGCGTGCCCAGGAGCCTTATCTTCACCTTTGCATTCTGTCAGGCCGTCCACGCCAGTTTCCTATGCAAGCATCAATTTCGATGAAGCTGATTTGTTGCGTGGCCCGAGTATCTTCGGATACCAAATCGCGCTTCAGCAGACAACGCGAAAGCCATCATGATTCATCTGACTAAGCAAGTCTGAGTGGCAATTGAGGCAGAGTGCGGGGTTGTATCCATTCAGACACGATACCTGCAGCTCCAATTAGAATGAATTCACGACGGCGACAGCTAAATAATAGATTCGCCGCTCGTAGTCCTAAATTTTTGTAAAGGTGAACCCGGATTATTTCGAATTATGGCTATCGAGTCGATCCTTTCTCAAATTGATGCTGAAATCGCACGCCTCACACAGGTGCGATCGTTGTTAGCCAATAGCGGCGGCGAGGCCGTTCACTACCCTGAAAGTAACGGAAAGAGCTCAACGCGGAAGAAACATGTACTTAGCCCCGAAGCTCGCAAACGTATTGCCGACGCCCAACGCAGGCGCTGGGCCGCTCAAAGAGCAAAGAAGTAATAGATTTTTATTGTGTTGAACATTTTTCTTCCCAGCGTTCATTCATTGCCGCTGCCGCAGACCAAGTCCTGCGCGGGTCGGATCCGTGTGTTGCGGGTGCATCAACCTGTCCTCTAATCCCTCCTGCCTCTAACAGGTCCAATCCCCTGTGCCGTGAAGCAACACCCGGCGAAAAAATCGAGTAAGATTTCTTTTGAAATCTCTTGACCTGTCTATAACTACAGGGTTCACAGTAAAGGTGGACGATGCTTACTGTTGGCAAACTCGCCCAGCGGTGCGGCTTGAGCCGCACTACTTTGCTTTATTACGAATCGATTCGCCTGATACCTCCGCCGCAGCGCAGTGGCAGCAACTACCGGTATTACGACGAGGCAGACGCGCAACGTCTGCTTGAGATCCGCTCTTATCGCGACGCAGGCCTGACGATCGAGGATATTCGCGCGATTCTGAGCACCAACTCGAAGCACACCGGGGACAAAGCTTCCGGCGTGCTCAAGAGGCGCTTGCTTGAACTCGACGCAGAGATTGCAACCCTGCGTGACCATCAGCGGGCGATCCTCAAGCTATTGCAGAGCGAAGCTCTCGGAAAGGCAAAAATGATCTCCAAAGAGAAATGGGTTTCAATCATGAAGGCGTGCGGTTTGAGCGACGAACAGATGCATCGATGGCACGCTGAGTTCGAACGCTCGGCTCCCGCGGAACACCAGGAGTTCCTGGAATTCCTTCACATTCCCGCGGACGAAATCGTCAACATCCGCAAGCACAGCCGCACCAACGCTTAGTAACAGCAAAATGCGCGGAGCCGGCAGGGCAGCCTCTCCGCGCTTTCTGTCTATCCGATCCCAGTCATCACCAGCATGCGGGGCTCCGTCATCTCTTCCAGCGCAAATCGGATTCCTTCGCGGCCCAGCCCCGACTCTTTGACGCCGCCGTAAGGCATGGGATCAAGCCGCCAATTGGGCGTGTCGCCCACAATCAGCGCTCCAACTTCGAGCTCGCGATAGGCGGTAAGAATGCGACCCGCATCCCGCGTAAGCAAGCCGGCCTGCAGCCCATATTTTGAGTGATTCACTTCAGCGAGCGCCTGTTCAAATTCATCGTAAGGCTCAATTACCACCACCGGACCAAACACCTCTTCGTCCCGAACCTTCATCCCCGGTTTGGTTCCTGTAAGAATAGTCGGCTCGATCATGGAGCCCTTGCGTTCTCCGCCGGTGATGAGTTTGGCGCCGCCTTCGACGGCTTCCTTTACCCACGCTTCCACACGTTCAGCCTCGCCCAGACGAACCAGCGGGCCCAAATCAGTGGCCTCATCCGTTGGATTGCCGGAGACAAGCGTTTTTACATGTTCCGCGACCTTCCAGAGAAAAGTCTGGAAGATGGAGCGATGCACGAACACTCGCTGCACGCTGATGCAGGACTGTCCCGTATATCCAAAAGCGCCATGCGTCGTTCTCGCGGCGGCGTCATCCAGGTCCGGCCAGTCTGAGTGAACAATTAATGCTGCATTCCCGCCAAGTTCCAACAGCACCCGTTTGCGCCCGGAATGCGCTTTCAGCTCCCAGCCAACTTTTGCCGATCCGGTAAAGCTCACCAGCTTAACACGTTCTTCTTTTTCGGCCAGCCACGCGGTGTCGGCATTGCTCAACGTGAGCACGGCAAGCGCTTCCTCGGGCCAACCCGCTTTCAGGATCACCTCGCCAAGGGCCAGAGCGGTGAATGGAGTCTGCGGAGCGGGCTTCAGAATCACGGGGCAACCAGCCGCCAACGCGGGCGCCAGTTTGTGGGCCACCAGGTTCAATGGAAAATTAAATGCCGTTATCGCCAGAACCGGACCCACGGGAAAGCGCTGAATCAGCCCCCAGCGGCCTTCGTTTCCCTCAGTCAGATCCAGAGGAAGACTCTCGCCACCCAGGCGCGCGGCCTCTTCCGCGGCGGTTTTGAAGGTGACCACAGCGCGATCCACTTCAGTGCGCGCCTGCCGAACGGGCTTGCCTGCTTCTGCCACAATCAACTGAGCGAAGCGCTCCTTTTGTTCAATAAGCGCGGCCGCTACATCTTCAAGAATCTCGCGCCGTTTCCATCGCGGTAGAGCACGCGTGCGGCGCAAACTTGCAACGGCATGGCTTACGGCCTGACGCGCGTCCGCCCTGGTGGCAATGGTGACACGTCCAACCAGCCCCTGATCCCAGGGCGAGCGCACTTCCATTGCTTCTCCGTCGATCCACTCTTTGCCGCACAACAGAAATCCGGTTTGCGAACCGGGTCGCATCTTCATGATCGTTCGACTCCTGTTCAGTCTCTTCCTCCATGGTACTCGCGCGCGCCGGTGCGATAAACTCGCCCCATGATCAACAATGGCCGCAACAGCAAGCTTCCATTCGATGCGAAAAAGGCCATCGCGCATCTGAAGTCCGCGGATCCCAAGCTGGGCGAACTCATTGATCGTGCGGGCCCGTTCACGCTCCGTATCGATTCATCGGTGACGCCTTTTGAAGCGCTGCTTGAATCAATCCTTTACCAGCAATTGCATGGCAAGGCAGCGGCCACCATTCATCGTCGCGTGCGCGAATATTACGGAGGGGACCCAAGCCCTAAACTGCTGGTCGAGACCCCTGACGAGGTTCTCCGTGCGGCCGGCGTCTCTCGCAACAAGATTCTGGCGCTCAAAGACCTCGCGGCGCGCACGATCGACGGTACGGTCCCCTCCCACTCCGTGATTGCGAAAATGCCGGATGCCGACATTGTTGAGCGCCTAACCGCGGTGCGCGGCATTGGTCCGTGGACGGTAGAGATGCTTCTGATTTTCCGGCTGGGGCGTCCTGACGTTTTGCCAGTCTCCGACTACGGGGTGCGCAAAGGCTACGCGCTGACATTCCAGCGAGTACCAAAATCCAGGCAGTTAGCATCAGGAGATTTGCCGAAGCCAGATGTACTTTTTCGTCGCGGCATGCGTTGGAAGCCCTATCGCTCCGTGGCCAGCTGGTACATGTGGCGTGCCTGCGATCTGGCGCGGAGTACAGCACCTGCTGGCCGCTCCAGCCTAAAATAACGTAAATAGCGCGCCTTTCCGATATGGAGAGAGGGAACGAGAGTTGTCATGCCACCAAGCAAACACTTTATTTGTATTCACAGCCACTTTTACCAGCCGCCGCGCGAAAACCCTTGGCTGGAAACGGTAGAGACCCAGGACTCCGCTGCCCCGTACCACGACTGGAACGAACGCGTGTGCGCTGAATGCTACGCCCCCAACGGCGCCGCCCGCATTGTCAATATCGAAAACCAGATCACGCACATCCTCAATAATTACGGGCACATCAGTTTCAACTTCGGTCCTACGCTGCTGAGCTGGCTTAAAGACAAAGCGCCGCGCACCTATCGCATGATTCTGGATGGTGAAAGCCGCAGCCGTAAGAGGTATCACGGCCACAGCTCCGCAATGGCGCAGGTCTACAACCACTTGATCATGCCCCTGGCGAGCACTCGCGATCGCATTACGCAGATCCGCTGGGGCATTACTGTACACGAGAACACATTCGGAATATTTCCTGAAGGAATGTGGCTGGCTGAAACGGCTGCCGATGACGAGACTCTCCAGCACCTTGCCGAGAATGGAATCAAGTTCACGGTTCTGGCGCCGCATCAATGTAAAAGGATTCGGCCGCTGAAAGTTGATGCCGAAAGGAATGAAGCTGAATGGGTTGATACACCGAGCGCCTCCGTAGATACCACGCACCCATACCTGGTTCGCTTTAAATCAGGCGCTTCGCTGGTGGTGTTCTTCTACAACGGCCCGGTGTCGCGCGGAATCGCGTTTGAAGGACTGCTAAATTCGGGGGAGAGTTTTGCTGCGCGTCTCAAATCCAGTTTTTCAGATAGCGCTACGCCGCAACTCGTACATGTGGCCACCGATGGCGAATCTTACGGCCATCATCACAAATATGGGGAGATGGCGCTGGCCTATGCGGTTCGTTTGCTGAATGAAGATTCCTCGACAGTCGTGACCAACTACGGTCATTACCTGGCGCAGTTTCCTCCCGAGTACGAGTGCGAAATTGTCGAGGACACGTCGTGGAGCTGCGCGCATGGAGTGGAACGCTGGCGCTCAAACTGCGGGTGCAACGGCGGCAAGCCGGGCTGGAATCAGCTCTGGCGCACTCCGCTGCGCGAAGCTCTCGACCAGCTGCGCGATGCCCTGGTGCCGCTGACCGAGAGGGAAGGCAATAAGCTGTTTCGCGACGTTTGGGCTGCGCGGGACGGGTACATCAATGTAATGCTCGATCGTTCAGCTGATTCGATGGATCGCTACTTCAAGGAACACGCAAAACACGAGCTTTCAGCAGAGGAGCGAGTTCGCGCTCTTGAGTTGATGGAGATGCAGAGGCACGCGCAACTTATGTATACAAGTTGCGGGTGGTTCTTCGACGACATCTCTGGAATTGAAACTGTGCAGGTGATTGCCTATGCCGCACGGGTGATTCAACTCGCCAGTTGGCTATTCAACGATGAGTCGCTGGAGCCTGCATTTCTGGCGCACCTTGAGCAAGCCCATTCCAATATGATAAGCGCCGGCGATGGCGCCAAGATCTACAAGAAGTGTGTCGCAGCAATGGAAGTGAACCTGGAGCAGGTGGCGGCTCACTACGCCATCAGCTCAGTGTTCTCTTCTTTTGGCGAAGAGACCGATCTTTTCTGCTTTCATGCGCGGCGCATCTCGTATGAGATTGCGACGTCCGGACGCGGCCGGCTGGCCGTTGGGCGAGTTACCATTTCCAGCCAGATCACCGGGCATACCCAGTCGTTCTCGTTTGCTGTGCTGCATTTTGGCGACCAGAATATAACGGCGGCTGTGAAGCCATACAGCGATAAGGAGTCCGCCGCGTTTGAAGAATTCGCCGCGCAGGTCATCGCCCAAGTGCAACGCGCCGATTTCCCCGAGGTGATTCGCCTGCTCGACCAGCATTACGGCAGCGTGAACTACTCGCTCACATCGCTCTTCAGCGATGAGCAGCGGCGGATTGTGAAGCTGATTCTAAACTCGACGCTGTGGGACATCGAAAATTCGCTCACGACGATTTATCAGGATCACGCAAGCCTGCTGCACTTTCTATCGCAGTCCGGCCTGCCTAAGCCTCCGGCACTTACGCTTGCCGCGGGTTTTGCCATCAATGCCGGATTGCGCCGCGTGCTTGAGAGCGACCCAATTGACCAGGCGCAGGCGCGGTCTTACCTGGCCTTGGCAAAGAGTGACCAGGTGCAACTCGACACGACGACTCTCTCTTACATCGTCGATCAACGCATGAAGCGGGCGATGGTGGAACTGCAGGCTTTTAGTGGATCGATCGAGATACTGGACCGCGCCCTTGCTCTTGCCCGTGTGGTGAGCGACCTGCCATTCGAGTTGAACCTGTGGCAGGCGCAGAATATCTGGTATGAGATTCTGCGCAATGCCAACGGATCACTCAGTGCGCTCTCAAGTGAAGACCGCGCCCGATGGGACAAGAGTTTTAACGAACTGGGTGAGTGCCTGTCGTTCGATACGCGGGAGATTCGCGTGGATGAGAGGGTGACGCCGGCGGCGGCGGATTGAAAGACAGCTTTCAGCTCTCAGCCGTCAGTTTTCAGCTTGTTTGTGGTGGAGTGAGAGTTGTGGTATCCCATGTCCGAAAATCCGGACATGGGGCACCCACACATCATCGGTGAGTGAAGGATCGGTGTCGTGCTGAGAGCGGAAAGCTTATTGCTTCGTTCTGATGGATTGGTCGCGTAGCAGTTTGCCCTTTTGCAGTTGGAATTTTTCGCCGCGCCAGACGATTGTGTTGCCGGCGAAGCCTGCTATCCAGATGCGCATTTGAACTACATCGCGGAACGGCAACAGCCACAGGCTGGGAAGCACCTGGTGGTCGCCCAGGACTTCAGCGCCTACTGTCATGGCTTGGGCAAGACGCAGGAAGAAGCTCATGCCGAAGAGCCACAGACTAAGCGGGCTGAGGCCGCTGGCAATCAAGTTCAGCAATGCCCAAGCAAAGCCGTGCGTAAAGATAAGGCCGATGTAGCCACCGGGGCTGGCGTCGCGGACAGTACGCGCCCAGCGCAATTGGTGATCGATAAAGCCTCGCCAGTTGTAAGCGGGAATTGCTGTCTCCACCACTTCCGGGCTGAGTGCAATGGAGTACCCTGCCTTAACGATGCGAGCACCCATCTGGTGGTCGTCAGCCAGTTGATCGACGAGCGCGATCAGGCCGCCTGCTTCGTCCAGTGCATCGCGGTGTACTGCAAGCGTTGAACCAAGGCCGAATTTCAAACTGCCCTCGATCATTCTTGAGAGCAGAACGCCGGGCATGAAATCACTGGCGATGCCGAGCGCTTCAATCCGCGAGCCGAGCGTGTCGTGAGTGCGTCCGCGATAAAGCGCCGTCACCATTCCGATGCGCGCGGGCTTCGACGCCGACTGCGGATTCTGCGCGCCAAAACAAGCCATCACGCGTTCGAGATACCTGGGCGAAACCGTAATGTCTGAATCGTTGATGAGCAGATAGTCATAGCGCGCATGGATGGCGAGCTGAAACAGCGTGCTGACTTTGCCGTTGGCGCCCAGCCGCTCAGGACATTCAATGAGGCTGATGGCTACATGCGGAAACTCGATCTTGAGCCGCTCCACGGCAGACACGGCGGGATCGTCGAAGGACGAAATGCCGAACAGCAGTTCAAACTCGCCTGCATAATCCTGCCGGCAGTGGCTGCGAAACGCATCGAGCATGCCGGGGTCGAGACCCTTGAGCGATTTGAGTACCGAAACTCCGGGAGCGAAGGTGGGCAGAGGAGCACGGCGGCTGCGAAGATAGATGCGCGCGGCAATCATCGACGCCAGAAAATACGCCATACCGGCCACGGTCAGCACCGTAGTGAAGATCTCTACTGCCAACGCAAGAACATGGGGCATGGCTAGATTATCTCTGGTTTTGACCCGTCATTGGGGTGCGCATAAAAGTACACCTGAAGAGCCAGAAAACGGGTACAAGCTTTTGTGAAACTGTGCTACTCGTAACGCAGCGCTTCGATCGGATCGAGGTTCGCCGCCTTCCATGCAGGATAGATGCCGAAGACGAGGCCGATTACGCATGCGACAGCAAATGCGATGCTCACCCAGGCAAAAGAAAGCGAGGCATGCAGGAACGAAACGGCAAAATGCAGGATAAGCGTGAGCAGTGATCCGGCCAGAATGCCGAGCAGTCCGCCGACCATGCAAAGGGTGATGGCCTCAAGCGTGAACTGCAGCAGGATATTTGATTTTGTGGCGCCGACAGCTTTGCGCACGCCGATCTCCCTGGTGCGTTCGGTGACGCTGACCAGCATGATGTTCATGACGCCCACGCCGCCCACAATCAGGCCAACCGAGGAGACGGCAACCATGAAGAGAAACAGTCCGCCGGTAAGCTGGTTCCAAAGACGAGTGAGTGAGTCGGGGCTGAAGAGCGCGAAGTTATCGTCCTGCTGAACGGTGAGTTTGCGTCGTATGCGCAGGCGCTCGCGGACTTCCTCAGTGACCAGCGCCTTGTTGGCGGGGTCGTCGTACTTGACCACGATCCAATAGTCGAGGATCTCCGGATGGATTTTGCGGAAGGTCTCGAGCGGGAAGTAGGCGGAGTTGTCTTGTGTATTGCGGCCGCTTCCGAAGGGCTGCTTCTGCTTGTCGAGCACGCCGATGACGGTGAACACATCGCCGCTACATTCAATTTCCTGGCCCAGGGGCGACTCACCTGGAAAGAGATCTTCAGCGGAATCATGGCCAAGGATAACCACATTCGAGCGGCGCTCTTCCTCGTTCTCGGTCCACATGCGGCCTTCGGTCAGGTTTACGTCCCCAACCTCAGTGACCGCGGTGGTGGTTCCATTCAGAATTGAATTCTGAACCTGGTGTGTGCCGTGCTTAATGGCAACGCTGCCAAGGCCAGTTTGAAAATTCTGGTAGGTCAGCTCCGGATCGACGGCGACAACGTGCGGCAGGTCGCGCAGTGACACACCGTCCTCATAGGTGAGTTTTTTACGATTCTGCTCTTCGGTGGTTGGGCGGTGGCCGAAGGGCTCGTAATGGAAGATCCACAGGCTGTTTGTGCCGAGTGAGCTTACGAAATCGTTAATGTTGCTGTTGAGCCCGTTAATGGCGGACGAGATCAGAATCACGGTTGCGATGCCGATGGAGATGCCTAGAACGGTGAGCCCCGAGCGCATCTTGTTTTTGCGCAACGTATCGAGTGCCAGAATTACCGATTCATGTGTGTCCGCAAGCCTCATGGTTTATAGCTCCGCCCGCAGCGCTGTAATTGGATCGAGGGCGCTGGCTTTGTGTGCGGGATAGATTCCGAAGAACAGACCCACGGAAGTTGAGGCAAACAGAGCCACGAGGATTGACCAGATGGCGACGACCGAAGGAAAAGCGATGATCAGGGTAATGATTTTGGCTGCGGCAATGCCCAAAAAGATACCGATGATTCCGCCGACGAGCGCAACGGTTGCGGATTCGATGAGGAACTGAAGCAGGATGTCGCGCCGCTTGGCACCGAGTGCTTTGCGCACGCCGATTTCGCGCGTTCGCTCGGTTACGCTGACCAGCATGATGTTCATAATGACGATGCCGCCCACGATCAGGGAGACGGCTGCAATGGCCGCAACAACCGCACCGAAATTGTTCAGGACTGTTGCGAGCAGATTCTGGAAGGTAGCGCTGGAATCGATTGAGAACGAGTCTTTAATGCCGGGAGCGAGGTGACGCTGCGTCCGCATGATGGTGCGCAACTCATCTGAAACTGCATCCAGCACAACTCCACCGCCGCCCGCGTCAACCATGATGCTCAAAGTGCGATGTGCGCCGTAGGCCTGCAGGAAACAGCTGAGAGGTATCGCCACCCAGTTATCCATGCTGCGGCCGAGCATCTTGCCCTGCCGCTCGCCAACACCGATGACCGTGTAAGGCGCGCCGTCCACGCGAATCTCTTTGCCGAGAGGATCGCCGGGGCCAAGCACATTGTCCACGATGTCGGATCCGACGATAGCCACGTGCGACGAGTGAGTGTCTTCGACTTCAGTAAATCCGCGGCCGATTTCGATATTCAGGTTGGAGATGGGGGGCATGGTCCATGTCCAGCCACGAATGTCAGTGTCGGTGGTGGAACTGGTGCCGCGAACAACCTTGCCGGTGCTGCTCCGCGACGCGCCAACGGAGACGCAACCACGGCAGCGGTCAAGAATGGCGCGATAGTCGTCGTAAGTGACATCTTTGCGCTTTTGAAACTCCACATACTCGTCGATGGTCATGAAGGTCTGCGGCATCTTGCTGACGGTGATGACCGAAGCGCCGTACGTGTTGACCTTGGAGGTGACAAATTCCTTGGCCCCGTTAGTGAGCGTGACCACCATGATGACCGAAGACACGCTGATAATGACGCCAAGCAGCGTGAGGATGGTGCGCAGTTTACTGCTCCACAGCGATTGGAGCGCGAGTTTGACGGCTTCACCGAATAACATCGATCTGATTTCTCTCTCCGCCAGTTGCCGGAGTGCGACAAAAGCAGGTATAAGGACGCGAAAAGGCGTTCAAGCGCAAAGATCCGCCAGGCCTCTTCTCTAGGATACGCAGAGTTGGCGGGTTGTGTTCCGCTGAAGGCAGCTTTAGGCTGTCAGCTCTTAGCTTTTAGATTGTTTGTGGTGTTGATGGGGGATTTGTGGTATCCCACCCATCTCGTGATGAGACTACGAGATGGATGGGGCACCTGGCTGGGTTTGGGGGAGGTCTCCGGTACGGCTTTGGCCTAGTGGTCGGAGCTGCCGAAGCCTTTTTCGGCGCGGGCGGAGTCTTCGAGTGCTTCGGCGATTTCTACCGGGCCAGTGAGGACGTGGACGGGCACCATCTGGGCGATCTTTTCTCCGGCCTTGAGCTCTACGGCAGCTTCGCCGAGGTTGGTCATCAGGATGAGGACTTCGCCACGGTAGCCGGCATCGATAACGCCGCCGGTTGTGGCGATTCCGCGTGCGGCAATCGAGGAGCGATCGCGAACCAGCAGGCCGAGCGGTGCGCCGGAGACGGGGTCGCGGGCTTCGACAGCGATGCCGGTGCGGACTTTTATCGTGGCGCGGGGGGCGAGGGTGGTTGTTTCAAGGGCGAAGACGTCGTAACCCAGGTCTTCGCCGGGGTGCGCGACTACCGGGAGGCAGGCCGATGCTTCTAAACGCTTTACTCGCAGCATGGATTTGATCTTAGCGGATGGACCGGAGAACAGACCTCCGCGACTAAAGCCGCTATGTCTTTTGCGCTTTTTCAGGGGTCTGAAGACCCCTGCACCCTCCGTGTTGAGAGTACATTGGCACCGCTAAAAATGGTGAGCCCCGGCGGGGAATATCCCAGCCGGGGCTCGTGTGATTCGGCAAGAGAACCCGTAAGCCGAATTCTGTTCTATGCGGTCATTCCTCTAGGCGCCGCATTGCTGCGGACACTCATCAGCGACCTACCCGGAGGTTTCGGCAATTGCTCAAGCCGCCTTGCCGCATCGGGCCGATGCGCAGCTGAAGCCTGGCTTTTGGCTCCCGCTTCCCTCCCTATTTGGTCTTGCTCCGTGTGGGGTTTACCCTGCCTCCGGCCTTACGGACGGAGCGGTGCGCTCTTACCGCACCTTTTCACCCTTACCACTGCGTGGGGCAGCCCTTTGGACGAATCCATCGGAATACCCGCATACCCGCTTACGCGGATAGCAGAGGCGGTATGTTTTCTGTGGCACTGGCCGTCCACGAGCCTTAAAGCTCGCGTCCCGGACGTTATCCGGCACACTGCCCTGCGGAGTTCGGACTTTCCTCCCCCGGAGCCTCGATTTCTCGAAGCACCGGCAGCGACCGCCCGGTCCTCCTGCCAGCCTTAGTGTATCGCGAAACTGAGTTTAAGCCGGGAACGGAGGCTGCTCGAGCGCAGAAATTGCGTGAATCGCTGGTAGAGCGAGGGCCATCCAAGAGTCCACGGGCGAGGTCCTTCGAGCCCTCCGGGCCAATTAGCTGTTCATTGACCAAGATTCCCCAGAACAAACTCGCTCAAGGAGATTCCTGTGAGGATTGCTTATCTGATTGCCCGGCTTCTGTTGGGCCTGGTGATGCTGGTGTTTGGCGCGAATGTGTACTTGCAATTTATGCCGGCAGGGCCGCTGCCGCCGGGGCCGCTGGCGGAATTCACGCACGCACTTTTGTCGTCGCACTATATTTACGCGATTGGCATTTTCCAGGTGGTGCCTGGAATTCTGCTGCTGGTAAACCGCTACATGCCTCTTGCACTGGCCCTGCTTGCGCCGGTGATCGTGAACATTTGTTTCATCCACATATTTATGGCGCCCATGGGTCTTCCGCTGGCCGCGGTAGTTGTGATTCTGTGGCTGATTCTGTTCTACCGAGTGCGCGGCGCTTTCCATGGAGTCTTTCTTCAGAATGCTCCTGAACCGATTTGAGACCGCTTTACGAGAGACCCTTTTCGGGCGAAGTCGTGCGCTTTTGGTATAAAGGTTCGCGAATGCCGTGCCTGCAAGACGCGGCGCGAAAAGAGGCTCTCATGAAATTGTTATCCGTTTCCGCGCAATTCTCGGCTGTTTTAGCCGCCGTTCTTTCGTTTAGTTCCATTGCCGCACAGGCCCAACAATCCGCACCCGCTATCGACATGACGCCGGTCAAGCCGGAGTCGGTCGGCTTTTCAGCCGAGCGGCTTGAACGCCTGCATGCCGCAATTCAGTCGGAAGTGGACAAGAAACAGGTTGCCGGCGCGGTGACGCTGCTGGCGCGGCACGGCAAAATCGTGGACTACCGCACCTACGGCATGCGCGATATGGCGGCGGGCACGCCGATTACGAAGGACACAATTTTTCGCGACTACTCCATGACAAAGCCGATTACCGGCGTGGCGATGATGATTCTTTACGAAGAGGGCAAGTGGTCGCCTACCGATCCGATTTCAAAGTACATTCCCGAGTTTGCGCATTTGAAAGTTTTCGCGGGCTTTGACGCGGGCGGCAAGATGATTCTGGCCGAGCCGAACCATCCGCCGACCATGCGGGAGCTGATGACGCACTCCGCGGGGTTCAGCTATGGCAGCGCGGATACGCCGGTGGACAAGATGTGGGGCGACATGAAGGTGCGCCAGGCGAATACGCTGCAGGAGATGATTGAGCGGCTGGCGCAGATTCCGCTGCTGTATCAGCCGGGCACGCGCTGGGTGTACTCCACGTCGATGGACATCCAGGGCTATATCGTCGAAAAACTGACGGGGCAGTCGCTGCCCGATTTCATGCGCGACCAAATCTTCAATCCGTTGGGAATGAAGGATGCGGGCTTCTACGTTCCGGCGGACAAGCGCGCACGCTTTGCAGCTGGCTATCACGAAGAGAAGGGTGCGTTGGTAGCGGAGCCGACAGAGAATGGCCAACCCACCGACTACATGACCCAACCCGGCGCACCGCAGGGTGGCGGCGGACTGGTAGCCACTATCGAGGACTACTACCGCTTTGCGCAGATGATGCTGAACCAGGGTCAACTGGGCGGCACGCGGGTGCTGGCGCCGTCGTCGGTCAAGCTGATGACGTCGAATCATCTGCCTGCACAGTTGCTCACCGGGGAATTTGGCATCGGCCAGCACATTATGCGGCCTGGCATTGGCTACGGATATAACTGTGCGGTGGTCTACGATCCAGCCGAAGCGAACCTGTCGGACGGGAAAGGCACGTTTTTCTGGGACGGCGCGGCGGGCACATGGTTCTGGGTAGATCCGACGAATGACCTGGTGTTTGTGGGGATGATCCAGCGGCGCAGCAGTCCTGACAATCATCCGCTGCTTTATCGGGTGCACGCGCTTGTGGATCAGGCGCTGGTCGACCCTTCGAAGTGAGGAAACAGCTGTTAGCTGCTAGCTTTTAGCTTCTAGTTTTTTGGGGTGGGGTGAAGGGCTTGCTATCCCACCTTAGGCCTGAGCCGCTCTCGCGGTTCAGGCCCAAGATGGGGCACCCGGTTGTCCCACGCACCCGACTGAGAGCTGAAAGCTCAACAGTGTCCCGTCCTGCCTCGATAGAATTGGGACAGGCTTATGATTCGTTATCTCTATCTTGGCCGCGTTCCTTATGATGAAGCGCTTGGCCTGCAGGCTGAGTTGGTTGAGTTGCGGGTGCAGGGGCGCATCGATAATGTCCTGCTGCTGCTGGAGCATCCGCCGGTGCTCACGCTGGGCCGCAATGCAAACCGCTCCAACGTGCTCGCATCGGACGAACTGCTTACGGCGCGAGGCGTCACGCTGCATGAAATCAATCGTGGCGGCGATGTTACGTATCATGGCCCCGGCCAACTTGTTGGCTATCCGATTTTCGACTTGCGCAGCTTGCGCAATCCCAAGGGCGGCCGACTTGGACCGGTCGATTTTGTACGCCTTATGGAAGAAGCGCTGATTCGGCTTTGCGGAGCGTACGGCGTGATGGCCGGGCGCATCTGCGGACTTACCGGGGTGTGGTGCGGGCTGGACGAGGCGCACGATCTGCCTGAGGGTTTGCCGCACGCAATCCCGAAGGGCCGCAAAGTTGGCGCAATTGGAATTCATGTGTCGCGCGGCATTACGTCACACGGATTTGCTTTCAATGTCACCACAGATCTTCGTGACTTTCTTCTGATCAATCCCTGCGGCATTACGGACCGGCCGGTAACCAGCCTGCAGATTGAGATGGGAGAGCGGAAAGCGGAATTGCCTTCGCTTGAAGCTGTTGCTGAACAGGCTTCGCGGCAATTTGGGCTTGTCTTTGGGGAGCAGGTGCTGGCGGTGGAGAGCCTGGCGGCACTGCGCGCGCAAGCCGCGGAGGTGCCTTCGTTTCCCGCGGAAGATACGCCGCTGCAGACGCCGGCGGAAGTTGAGCGGCTGCTTGGTGCAACGGATCGGCCTGTTCGGGCGTGAAAAGAGCCTTCAGCTATCAGCCGCCAGCTTTCAGCTTGTTTGTGGTGAGGTTGGGGAAGTGTAGCGATTTATAATCCGGCAGGAACAGGCTGAAATTGCAGTTCCCCAGAGCGGAGAATTGCTCCCTGCGAGGAGAATTGCTCCGGACGCGGAGAATGAGGATCGAATGCCAACCGATGTTGTAATGCCGCAGATGGGCGAATCGATTTTTGAAGGGACCATTACGAAGTGGCTCAAAAAAGTTGGTGACAACGTCCAGAAGGATGAGCCGCTGTTTGAGATATCCACGGACAAGGTCGACGCTGAGATTCCCGCTCCCGTAGCCGGTGTACTTACAGACATCAAGGTGCAGGAAGGCGCCACGGTCACGATTAACACGGTAGTGGCAACGATTGGCGGCGCGGCCGGCGCGCCCGCGAGTGAGATTACGCCCAGCTCGGCACAGAAGGCTGAGACGGCGGCTGCGCCAAGCGCAACCGTGCATCATGCACCTGCGCACGCCAGGTCTGGTGAGCCGATTCGCTCATCGCCGCTGGTGCGCCGCATTGCGAAAGAAAACAATCTTGACCTCGGCCAGATTGCGGGCAGCGGTTCAGCCGGACGCATTACCAAGCAGGATATTTTGAGTTTTCTGGCGAAGTATGGGCCCGGCGGTACCGCTCCGGTAGTCGCGCAGAAAAGCGCTGCGGCGCCGCTGCCGCCACCACCGCCGCTCACAGGCGATTTGGTGCCAATGAGCAAAATGCGCGCCATCATTGGTCAGCGCATGGTTGAGAGCCTGCAGACAAGCCCCCATGCGCACACGGTTTATAAAGTGGACATGACGCGCGTGGTGCGACGCCGCGATCGCGAAAGAAAAGCCTTTGAGCAGAAGCATGGTTTCAAGCTGACGTACATGCCGTTTATTGCAACGGCCGCGGTTGAAGCGCTACGCCGGTTCCCGATCCTGAATTCGTCGCTTGAAGATGGATCGATCCGCTATCACCAGAACATTCATCTGGGCATTGCTGTGGCACTTGAGTGGGGACTGATTGTTCCAGTGATCCGGCAGGCTGAGCAGCTTAGCTTCAGCGACATTGCTCGCGCGATCGCAGACCTGGCCACACGCGCGCGCGGCAAAAAGCTGATGCCGGAAGAGATTTCGGGTTCCACGTTTACGCTGACCAATTCTGGCGCGTTCGGCGGCGAATTTGGTACGCCGATCATCAACCAGCCGGAGTCTGCAATTCTGGCTATCGGCGGGCTGCGCAAAGAGCCCGCCGTGCTGACCGATGCCGAAGGAAACGACACCATCGCCATTCGTTCAACGCAGTACTATTGCCTGGGCTTCGATCATCGCGTGATTGATGGCGCTGATTCCGGCAAGTTCATGCTGGAGTTCAAGCGCCTGCTTGAGACGTGGGATCGGCCGCTGAATTGATCGGCACTTAGTAGAGCTGTTCGACGGGTAGCGTTGCGTCTTCCAGTGCGATGGCGCGCGGAAACAGGATGTTGTTCTCCAGGTGGATATGCTGGTGGAGATCCTGCTCGAACTCCTTCAATCCTGTATAGAACGCAAGATAGGTTGGGCACGCTCCCTCGGGCGTGGTGAAGTTGCTGGTGAGCTGCTCGATCTGGGCCAGCATCTGGCCGGCGGCATCGTGCTCGCTGGTCATCATTTCAATCGGATGAGCCACGGTGCCAAAGCATCCATGAGGCACGGCGCCGCCTGAGGCCTGCGCTTCTTCAAGTTTGGTGATGTAGGGAAACAAAATGTGCTCTTCTTTGCCGAGGTGATGAATCAACTCCTCGTCGAGCTGCGCAAGAACATTTTTGAGTACCGGCAGATGGGCCTGCGTATCGCCGTGACGGTTGACTACTTTCTCCGCCAGCATGGCCAGGCGCGGCAACTCGCTCCTTACATACTCGTGATGCGTGGCAACGATATGCGCGACCAACTGCCTCAACGAGGCTTGTGCCCAGTCGGTGCCGGCGGGTGTAGCTGATTGTGCGGCAGAATCGAGAGCAGACAGGACGTCGTCGAACTGCAGGTTGCGTTCGCTGCACGCTTCGCCCAGTGGTTTGCGGCCGCCGCAGCAATAGTCAATGCCAAGCCGTTCAAAGACGCGAATGGAAGTGGGCTGTTCAAGTGCGATGTCACGAACGGTTTTTGCAATGTTGGTCATGATCAACTCCTGTGACGACTTTAGAAGGACTGTAGAAATAGCACAGCGACTTTAGTCACTCGGAGCATCAATGCTCAAAACTATTTGCGTTCGGCACCAGCTCCATATAGAGTTCGCGGGAGAGATTTGTCTGCCAGTGTCCGGTGATGCGCGCCGCGCCAACCAGGCCGAAGAAGAGCAATGCGAGCACTGCGGCGACGGTCCACGGCTTCAAAGCGCGATGTTTCCAACGTGCTGCGACGGCGTCTTGCGCGGAAGTTTCAGCGGCAGAGGCTTTTTGTGGGCTGAGCGAAAATTGTAGCGCGTTCTCCGCTGGGCACACGGCGACGCACTCCATGCATGCGGTGCACTCAACGGATCGGATCTGAATGAGCTTGTCCACGGGCAGATGCGAGGGGCACGCCTTGTTGCACTTGCCGCAGTCGATGCAGGCTTCAACGTCGCGGCGAATCTTTACCGGGCTGATCACGGAAACAATGCCCATCAGCGCACCGTATGGGCATAGATAGCGGCACCAGAAGTTCTGAATCACGACAGAAAGCGCAGCCATGATCATGATGACGACTATTCCGATGGTGCCGAGATAGCGAAAGAAGTTCAGCATTTTTACGTCGGCAACAATGCCGAACGGCGACATGAGAAACCCAACGAGCCCATCGATCGGCATGGTGAACACGATGAAAAGAAAAAATGCGAGCAGCAGATACTTCAAACTGCGCAACGCGAAATCAAGCCAGCCGGGAACATTCAAGTTACGATGAAAGATCTTGCGGCCGAGCTTCCATAGATATTCCGAAGCAGTACCGACGGGGCAAAGCCAGGAACAAAATGCTTTTTTGAGCAGTATGCTGGCCGCCAGGAATATGCCGAACAGCACCAACGCCGCCGGGTGAATTTCTGGGATGTGCCGCGTGGCGATGAAGTATCTGAGGTTCATGAGGCCGGCGATCGGCAGCCAGCCGTCAACGCCAGCAGGCCGATCGACATAGGTGGTGACGCCGTGGCTCTCGAAATAGCGCACCCACAAAGCAAATTGCGCGCCAAGAAACAGATTGAGCAAAAGGAAGGCAAACTGCACGGCGCGGCGCGTTTGTTGTGAGCGGTCGGCAGCTAGCCGGCGCACCAGTTTTTTCTTTGACTTAGCCGGCGCATTTGCGATTTGTTCAGCCTCTGCTGGAGAAGCGGTTGACGTAGCCATAGTGACCTTCTGCATCTCAAGTTATCTTGAGAAAAATTGTTGAACTAGGACTTAAGTCACAGCACAAGCAACGGGCCTGTGCGAAGGTTGCAGGTAACATCGGTGGTCCGGGAGAAGCACAATGTCAGCGTCAGCGGACTTTAATAAGGAAATAGAGCAACAACAAGTGCAGACATCACAGCCGCAACGAGTGAACACACAGCAAAAGAGCGTTCGCTTTCTTCCTCGCGAACATGGGGCCACGGCCATGCTATTTACGCCCATGGTGTGTGCCGCCATCCTTGCCCGCACATGGAACTGGACTGAAATTGCAGCTTTCACCGCTGCCTTTGCCGCGCTGGCCGCGAAAGATCCGATGGTTATCCTGGCGCGTCAGCGACTGGTCTGGAAGCAGCCGCATCCTGAGACTCCGACCGCGGCCTTGTGGTTCGCAGGCTGGATGCTTGTGCTGGCGCTCAGTGGTGTGGTGTTGCTGATGTCATGGCCGTTGAAGGCCACGCTGGCGCTCGGTGCGGGCGTGGGCGCGTTTTCAATATTGGCTGTGCTGGTGAACGTAAAGAATCGCCAACGTTCAACGCTGTTTCAGATTGCAAGCGCCATTGCGCTTACTTCAAGTTCACTGGCAACGTCGCTGTCGGCAATGGGCACGATTCAAACCTGGTGCTGGTGGCTGTGGCTTTTTCTGGCGCTGCAGGCGGCTGCAGGAATCCTTGTAGTTCATGCCCGGCTTGATGCACGCATCGCGCTGCGCAACGCGGCCAAGGCCACGCAGGATTTCCGTCGCAAAGCGTTGCTGGCGGTGTTTGTGCTGGCAGCCGCAGGCGCGACCGCCGGAGTGCTTCGGCATAGCTTTATCGCTGCTGCGTTGGTGGTGGCTGTGGCTGGATATGGGTACGACCTGTACACGCAGCGCAATTCGGATGATCTGCAGCGGCCGCTGACGAGCGTGGGCCAGCGAGCGTTGACGCTCTCGTCGGTGTTTTCAATCCTGCTGATTGTGGGGTTGTGGTAGCCCGATCCGACCAGGGCGATCGGACCGGCTGCCAGTGTTGTTCCAGGGTCTGCGGCGCTATTGACCGCCAGCCCAGCCCAGTCCATCTGAGCCTTTGCCGGTGGCAATAAAGCGCCGTACATTCCAGGTGGACAGATCAATCTCAGCTACCTGGTTGCTCTTAATGCAGGAGACATAGGCTGACTTGCCATCGGGCGCGGTCAGAACTTCTTGCGGATCTTCTCCGACGGTTACGCTGCGCACGACTTTCATCGCGGCCAGGTCTACAACATCCACAACATTTTTGGCGGGAATCGGCATCAGCAGGTAGTGGCCGTCGCGGGTGAGCGCTGCACCGTAACCGAAGCCGCTCAACGGAACCCAGGTATGGATCTTGTTGGTTGCGGTGTCGATGACGGCCATTTGCGGCTTGGCCTGGTCGGCAGTAAACACCCAGCGATCGTCGTTCGAGATCGAAATGCGCTGCGTGTTGCTCGAGATGGGAATGACGGCGACTGTCTTGCGAGACTTCAGGTCCAGGACCGATACGGTTCCGGGCCCAACGTTTGCCGTGTAGGCGAGCATACCGTCGTGCGAAAGGGTCAGCATATGGCTCTCAGGCTGGCCGGTGGGGACGGAGCCGACAACCTTCCAGGTTTTTGGATCGATGACGGTGACGCTGTGATCGAGCTCGGTGGTTACGTAGAGCATGCCGTCACGTCCGAAGACAGGACAGTGCGGCCGCACGCCGTGGTCGAATTGTATGTTGGCTACAATTTTGTGTGCGGCGAGATCGATGACCACGATGTTGTTGCCGTCGGTACCCGGGCTTCCCACGCCGGAGTTTCCGTAGATGGGGACGACTGCGAAGCGACCATCGGGCGAGCCGGCGACTTCATGTCCGGTGACGCCGTTTTCGGCAACGGAGGCCACCACACTTCCAGCGACTGGATCGACGATGGCAAGGCTATGGTCGCCCTTTTGAGCAACCAGCAATTTGCCGTGCTGAGCGAAGCTGGGGGAGACGGCAATTGACAACAGGGCAAGGGGAACTAACAGATGGATTGACTTCATGAGACCTCTCTCACGGAAAACTATAGCGCCTGCCGCCATGGTCGAGATAGCTGTTCGGAGAGAAGCAGGGGCGCTTGGCGAAGATATCTGGTGGTAATAGCCAAATCTCGACACCGGTCCCTTCGATATCCTTACCTGCATGGGCCTGCCGGCAGGAGATCGGGAACTGGTACAGATCATGGATTCGGCTTTTGCGAATGCGGCCATCTGCGCAGGCGAGTGGCTGGTGTGTCGGCCAGGATGTACCCAGTGCTGCTACGGCGCCTTCGCCATCAACCAGCTTGACGCGCTACGCCTTCGCGAAGGCATGGAAAGGCTTCGCCGAGAAGACCCAACCCTGGCGGCCGAGGTCGAACGCCGCGCGGCCAGCTGGGTCGCCGCGAACAGCGCAGACTTTCCAGGCGATCTTGAAACCGGCCTGCTTGGCGAGACAGATGAGGAGCGCGCCCGTTTTGAGGAGTACGCCAACGACGCTGCATGCCCAGCGCTCGATCCAGAAACCGGCAGATGCGATGTGTACGAGTGGCGGCCAATGACTTGCCGCGTGTTCGGTCCTCCGGTTCGCGCGCAGGCGCCAGACGGTGAAGGCAGCGCGCTTGGCCATTGCGAATTGTGCTTTGGCGGAGCCAGCGCCGACCAGATTGCCGGTTGCGAAATGCCGGTTCCGCACGAGTTAGAGCAGCAACTTGTTGATCAGCTGCCGGTGAAGGGCGAAACGCTTGTGGCATTTACATTGCTGCGTCGCGATCTTCTGCAAAAGTAGCAACCGCGCGATGCCGTAAACTTGTCATTAAAGCAATGAAAACGCGTCCCTGCTGGATAGAAATTCGAACCCGCGCTCTCAGCGACAATTTTCACTTTCTTAAAAGCCTGGCGCCTGCTGATGCGGAGTTGCTGGTCATCCTCAAGTCCGACGCTTACGGGCATTCGCTTGAGATTTGCGCGCCGGCACTGGCGGCAGCGGGAGCAAAGTGGATGGCTGTCACCAGCCTGGAAGAAGGCATTACCGCTCGCGCGCTGTGTTCCGGTGTCAGGGTGATGGTGATTGGCGGCGTGGTTCCGGGCCAGGGCACGGAATTGGTAAAGCACGATTTGACCGCCGTGGTCTGGGAGCCGGCACAGCTGGACGATCTTGCGGTAGCAGCGCGCGCGACGGGGCTGGGTCCGGCGTCGTTGCCGGTACATGTTGAAATTGACACCGGTATGAGCCGCCAGGGCGCAAGCGTAGAAGGCCTTGGCGCGGTACTCGGGCACTTTGCACCTGACTCGCCGCTGCGGCTTGAAGGTGTGATGACGCATCTTTACGCGGCTGACGAGTCGAACGGTGTTGCCACTCACGCGCAGATGGAGCGCCTGCAGCAGGCGCTGGCGCAAGTTGAAGCGGCCGGACTTTATCCTGACTGGTTGAACGTGGGCAATTCGGCCGCACTGCTCTCGGGAGCGAATCAGGACATCGTGGCGCTGGCATCGCGGCACGGCATGAAAGCGATGATCCGGCCCGGACTGGCGCTCTATGGATTGGCGCCGCGCTTTGAGCCGGCCGATGAAGCGCAGCCCGAGAAAGTGACGGCGTCCAGCGCACACCTTGAGCCCGTTCTTACCTGGAAGACCGAGGTGATTGGGCTGCGCGACATTAATCCTGGAGACGTAGTGGGCTATAACGGGACGTTTGTCGCCACTGAGCCTATGCGGCTGGCCTTACTCACCGTGGGCTACGCAGATGGCCTGTTTCGCAATTTGGGCAATCGCTTCAGCCTGCTTGTGCGCGGGCAACGGGCGCCCATTGTTGGCCGGGTCAGCATGGACCACACCGTCATTGATGTCACTGAGATTTCAGACGTTGTTGAAGGCGATGAAGTGGTGATCATAGGCTCGCAGGGCAACGAAACCATTACCGCGTACGATCACGCGGATGCGGCCGGAACCATTCCCTGGGAAGTGCTGACGCGCATCAGTTCGCGCATTCAGCGGGTTGCCGTCTAACTGGAAATGCTCTCTTCAGGACACGGGCTCAGCCCGGACGCGCCCTGCACGGCGGAAATCATGGCGTCAGACCCGATGCATGAGTTCAGCAGCATGTGATAAAGCTGCCGGGAGCACCACTCCTGCTGGTAGAACTTGCGGATGACTGCTGCACGTCGCTTGTCGAAGGCCGCCAACTGCTGGTCGGCCTGCTGTGCCTGGCCGGGAAATGAACGGTTAAACCAGTCCCGCTTGGCGCTTGCCGTGGCGTAAACAAAAACGTGGAAACATCCTGGTCGCCCCGCCAGCGCACATGCGGCACCACGGCCAACCAGCACACAATTGCCTTCTTCCGCGGCGTTCAGGATTTCCCGTTTGATGAGCGCCAACATGCGTTCTGAATCGAATACGTGATCGTCGCCAACTGAGGCCACCGATAAGCCCGAATCGTGCCAGAACACTTTGCCGTAACGGTAGTACCAGGGATCGAGGCGCTCATCGAATTTTGCCGCCATTTTTGGATCGACACCGGCAATGCGGGCCGCACGGGTCACAAGCTCTGAATCGAGCAACTTCCAGCCGAGGCGATCGGCCAGATCGTGGGCAAACTCGCCGCCGCACGATCCATACTCCCGTTCCACAGTGATGACTTTGATCGGTGCATGCATCATGGCTTCAAATCCACCCTCAGGAGTCCAATTTACCTCTGAACGATCAAAACCGACAACCTGGCAGGGAATGATGACAATCCTTGCAAATGCAGCCAGCCGATCCCGGTCGCTTAGAACAGAACAGTTCGTCGCACGAAGAACAGGCACGGGAGAGAATCCCGTGCCTGAAAGAAACATTCGGAGTGAGTTTATTTTTACTGGGTAACTGGCTGCGCCGGCAGCTCCTTTGTCGGCGCTTTCAAGTGTTTGGCGTTGGGAGGCACGGGTGGCTCTGGTGCGGTGGGCGTATTTGCAACGCTGGGCGCGGACGGCAGTGCGGGACCTTTCTTGATGCGCAGATCGCCGTTGCTTGAGCTCAGGTCAATCCGTGCCTGGCCGGAGCCAATCTTTCCGCTGACGGATTTGTCTTCTTCACCGGTGATGCTCAATCCGTACTCGTTGACGATGTCGCCGTTATGCGTGCGGCCGCTTACGTTAGCCGAGGCGTTAGGCGGCAGGGTGAGCTCGATGTCTCCCTTATTATTTTTTGCTTCAATGCTGAAGGTGCCGGCGGGTGTAATGGTGATACTGCCATCGCGGTTTTCGACGTAGCTATCGCCGTAGATCTGATTCAGATCGATGTCTTTGGAGCGGGTGACGACATGAAGCAGGCCTTTGGATTGGTTGACGCGAAGATTGTCTGAGTCAAACGTCAGGTCGCCGGGAAGAGAGGCAATCTGCACATCGGTGCGGGAAGTATGCACGCTGACGGGTCCGGTCACATTTTCAACGTGCACCTCTCCAAACATATCGCCGTTGATGGTGAAGCGGCCTTTTATCTCGGAGATGGTGAGGTCGTTGGTGTTGCCGTCGGTAATAAGATCGCCGTCGACCTGGTGAGCGGAGAAGTCGTGCTTGTTGCTGGAGAGGTGCGCCTGCACCGTACCGGTGATTGAGTTCAGATGCACGTCGCCGTGGGCTGCGCTCAAGTCAAGACCGCCGCCGATGCCGGCAACAGATACATCGCCGCGGGCAGCGTTGATGGATACCTTCGCCGTTTTAGGAACGGTAACGGTGAGGTTTACGCGGCCATTGTTGTGTCCGTCACTCTTAATAAGCACGGCGTTGCCGCTGACGTTGATATGCGCTGCTTCAGACTCGAAGATCTTTCTGGCGTCGTCGTCAGAATTTGCAAAGGCCACTTCGTGCGTTTGCACTTCGACGTTCTGCGTATCGCCTGCGGTTACGCTGACATCGCCGCGCGGGTTCTGAATGTCGACGGTGGCGCCGGCGCCTACCTGTGCATTCAGGACCTGCTGATCGCTGTCGTGCTCGGGCTGCCCGAACATGTTGAAGAAATCTTCCTGATCACCGTGGTTCCACTGGTTGAACCAGGGACCGGCGTGATTCCAGCCTGCGGCGGCAAAGCCCAAAAATGCGAGCAGAATGATGATGCCAACGAAACTTCCGCCGCGACGCACGGGAGTTTTGCGGCGCATATCGAGCGCCCACTCGGCGAGCAGCCCGAGGCCGGCGAGGATAAGCAGCAGCGGCCACCAGTGGCCGTACCAACTCCAAAACGCACTGCCGGAGATGTGGCCGGTCATGATGAGCAAGGCAATGGTGCCGACGCCGATGAGGACGACTGGACCGACGAGCGATGGAACGCGCGGGCCGTAGCCGTATTGCGCCTTCCAGGCTTCGCGCTGTGCGCGCATGGCATTGCGCTGTGCGCGCCATGCGGCCTTCTGCTGTTCGCGATAGACCCGCCACTGCGTTTTCGGGTCGTACGGGGGGTACGGCGGCGGTGGTCCGCCGCCCGGAGGTGTGCCAGGAGGTACGCTGCTCATGATTGCCCTCCTTCGGGGTCTTTTCCGAGATCATGCGAGGGTGAAGGAACGATCGAGGTGCTCTGCTGTTGAGGAGTTACGCCTGAGGGCGGGACGCCGGTATTGTCCGGACCGGAGAATGGCCACATCGGGTAGCCGCCTTCAGCAGCCAGCGCCGCACGTTCTGCCAGCAAAAGCACGCCGAGCATGATGAGCAACAAAGGCCAGAACAAATGCCAGAAGTGGTGAATGACGCCCATGGTTTCAAGCAGCGCGAGAGTGCCGATCAGCAGCAGAATTGCGGGGCCGCGCAGGCGACGAATTAAATAGTACTGGTTCATTGGGGCCCTCCTTTCGAGTCCTCAATCCGACGCACGATCAGCCACACCCCGAGCCCGATAAGAAGCAGAGGCCAGAAGAAGTGAATGAGGCGGCCGGAAAAGATATCCAACTGCCCCAGCAAGAACAGCACTCCGAGTCCAATTAAGACAATCGCCCCGATCGGCTCTCTGCGGCGCCAGCTCATAGGCGGCACTGGAGGAACCGGTGGTACCGGCGGAATGGGCGGAACACCGGGGTCAGTAAACCCGGAGGCCGGTGGTGTGAAGCCCTGGTAAGGGGCTTGATAAGGCGTTTGATACGGTGCCTGGTAGGGCGGCTGGTATCCTGCCGCGGGATTCGGGCCTGGCTGGTTCGGATCAATAGTTCCTACCGGCGGTTGTCCCATATTCATTCCCTGAGGCATTCCGCGGCCCACGCCGAGCCATGTGCCTATTTCGTTCAGGCCCAGCGGATCAGGCAAAGGACGGCCTTCGCGGCGAGCACTTGCGGTGTGATACGCCTCGAACACCTGGTAGCAGACCCAGCCGGCAATCAGCAGGCCGAAGATTCCGGAGACATGAGTGGCACTCACCAGCACAGCAAAAATGACTACGTGGATGAGTCCTTTGAGAAACTGCCCGTTGTACATGGCGCCCACGCCGGGGATCAGTCCCAGTATGGCCGCGACAATGGGGTTGGGCGAGCCTGCGGGTGGCATAACGAATGGTTGTTGATAGGTGTGCCAGCTTGTCCAGCACGGCTCACAAAGAATCTGTCCGCCGGCCGCGTGACGCACGCAGCTTGCACACAGCGCTTTTCCGCAGCTCTGGCAATAAGCGGTCGCACTTACGCCTGTGTGATTTACGCAGTCCATATTGTGCTCCTCTCTTCTACTTTCATTTCCTTCGTGCCGAATTGGAGCTGCCGGAATGCGCGGTTAGTCCCGTGGAACGTAAGGGAAGCTTCAACCAAATCAATTGAGTCGTTAAGAGCTGGCGAAACCTCAGGTTTACCAGACTGTTGTGGAAGGTCCATGCGCGAACCGCCGTCTTTGTGAGGTTGAGTCTGTTTGGACTCGCCCGGCTGGTTTGGCGCTGCGTTGTTCTGGGGGGTGGAGTTGTTATCGTTGCCCTGGTTGTCACCTTCAGTGGTGAGGCGCAGCTCGCGCATGCGCGTTTCCACTTCATACATGTAGCGCAGGTGGTCGTAGTAGCGAACGATGGGAACCGACGCGGTCATAATGCGCCGTTCCATGAATGAGCGAACTGCAGCGGGGCGGAAGCTGGCGAGTCGAAGCTCGTTGAGCCGCACGCCGGTGAGATTGAGGGTGAGGGCGATGGAGAAGAACGCCATCGCTGCGGTCATGAGCAAACGGGGCTCGGCAAAGCGGCGAACCTGTCCGATGAAGCCGGGCTGCTGCCAGGCTGGAATGATTGTCACTCCGCCAACCGGTGAAACCGGAAGCAAATCCGTACCGCCGGCGGTCAGCCCGAATCCCGCAACCTGTCCCGGTCCTGTCTGCGCCAGAATCTTATCGAGCAGGCCGGCCGGGACCTCTGGTTCCGGGGAGAGAAACTCCAGCCACTCGCGCCCACGGCGAGCCTCGTCAAACAGGGCTGCGCAGGCCCTGCAACCAGCCATATGGGCGGTAAATGTAGCCTCATCATCAGGCTGCAACAGCCCGTCGAGAGCGTCCGCCAAAAGTGTTTCCCATTGACCGCATGCTGGAGAACTCGGAAATTGTGCGCGGTCTGTCATGGCTACATCACCTCGCGTTTAGTACGTTCCAGCAGGCGCGCAAGTTCCGCGCGTCCCCTGCTGATGCGGGACTTTACCGTCCCCTCGGGTATTCCAAGCACCTGGGCGATCTCTTTATAGTCCAGATCCTGTAAATCTCTCAAAATCACAGCTTCGCGCAACTCAACGCTCACCTGGGCCAGCGCGTTCTGCACCATGGCGGCAAGCTCCTTCTGAGCAGCCAACTCGTGCTGGGAAGCGCCTTTTGCGGTAAGCCGGTCGATCGGCTTTAACTCGTCGGCGGCATCCCAACCATCATCCAGGGAGCCGGTTGCACGCTGGTTGCGGGTTCTGCGGAAGTTGTCGACCAGCAGGTTGCGGGTCATGGTGGTGATCCAGACCTGCAGGCTGCCGCGGGTCAGGTCAAAGCTGGCCAGGTTGGAGTAGACCTTGAGGAAGACGTCCTGGGTAAGGTCTTCGGCATCTGTCGGGTTGCCGGTAAATCGGTAACAGAGCCCGTACACACGCTTATGTTGTGCGCGGACCATCTCGGCCCATGCGCCAGAGTCGCCGTCCATGCAGCGACGGACAATCTGGGACCAGTCAACGTCCAACTGTCTCTCCTCCGTGCGCCGCATTCCAGTGGCTTGGGATATGGCCGTCGCTCCCATGCGGGGATTGTCACCGGAGGAGCGGACCGAATGATTGCTTTGCGTAATTTCGCTGGAGGACTGCCGGCGGGCTTTTTTCTCCAGCGCCTCCATAGTACGCCTGCCGGGCGCGGTCGGATCTACTATACCCATGATGCCCCAGCTCATTGTGCCCACGCATTGCATACAGGGGATATACGCAGGAATTCCCGAAATGGTTCCCCTCAAAGTCAGCTTCCAGCCAGTCCATGTTGGTGCCGCTGGTTTGCCTGTCGTAGATTGCGGCGCCGAATGCAACCAGCGCAAAGAAGTCGTTCATCTGATGGAGAGGGAGACGACCGATGGCAACTAAAAAGGCAAGCAAGAAATCGAGGAGCAGGAAGAGCACCCGGAAATACAGTGATGCGGCCGGCAAAAGCGTCGAGACTGAGATGAAGGCGATGAAGGAAGGCAAGCTGAAGAGCGGCAGCGGCAAGAAGGTTACAAGCCGCAAACAAGCGATTGCCATCGGGCTTTCAGAGGCGCGCAAAGCGGGTGAGAAGGTGCCGCCGAAGTAGGTTGAAAAACACGGGGCGCGAGCTGTTAGCCCGCGCCCAAGGTTTTTCCGGTCTCTGTTCTCTGCCCCCTGCCTCAATACCGTTCGAGGAATGCCGGGTCTACTGGGTTCTCGAACATGGAGGTGTCGCGGGTAACGATCGTCAGGCCTGATGGCGTGACGAAGTAGCGGCGCTTGTCTTCTACCGGGTCATAGCCGATTACTGTGCCTTCAGGGATGTGTACGTCGCGGTCAATGATGGCGCGGCGTATGCGGCAGTGGCGGCCGATGTTGACGTGAGAAAAAATTATGCTGGCGTCGACGTCGGAGTAGGAGTTGACCCTTACGTCCTGCGAAAGGACGGAGTTGTACACCGAGGCGCCGGAGATGATGACGCCGGCGGTGATGATGGAGTTGACGGCCATGCCTGAGCGGCCCGGTTCGCCGAACACGAACTTGGCCGGCGGATACTGGCGGACGCGCGTGCGGATGGGCCAGCTCTTGTCGTAAAGGTTGAAGACCGGCGAAACCGAGCATAGGTCCATGTTGGCGTCGTAGTAGGCGTCGAGGGTGCCGACGTCGCGCCAGTAGAGAGCCTGCTTTTTGTTCTCGTCGACGAAGCTGTAGGCCATCATTTTTTTCTTGCCCAGCAGGTTAGGCAGAATGTTGTGGCCGAAGTCGTGCTTCGAGTCCGGATCTTCGGCGTCCGCCATGAGTGCTTTCAGAAGGACTTCAGTGTTGAAGATGTAAATGCCCATGGAGGCGTCGACGGCGTTGGGATTGAAGGGCGAGCGGAAGGTGGTGGAGGCCGGCTTCTCCTGGAAACCGAGAACTTCGGCGGTGTGGCCCACCTCGACAACGCCGAAACTCGACACGTCTTCAGGAGCGATGGGCAGCGTGGCCAGTGTGACCTCCGCATGAGTTTCCTTGTGGTAGGCCAGCATGCGGCTGTAGTCCATCTTGTAGATGTGGTCGCCGGAAAGGATGATGACGTGCGACGGCTGATCGCTGCCAATGGAATAGATGTTCTGGTAAACGGCATCGGCCGTGCCCATGTACCAGTTGGCGCCGGTGCGCTTCATAGGCGGCATGAGCTCAAAGAACTCGCCAAGCTCCTGCGCCACAATGCCGGTCCACCCTTCGCGAATGTGCCGATTGAGCGAGAGCGCCTTGTACTGGGTGAGCACATACACCCGGCGCAGGCCGGAGTTAATGCAGTTGGAAAGCGTGATATCGATGATGCGGTAGTGGCCGCCGAACGGCACTGCCGGCTTGGCCCGATCGCGGGTTAAAGGAAAGAGTCGTTCACCCGCACCGCCCGCCAATAATACTCCGAGTGTGTCTCTCATATCCATCGTGCCTGCCTTTCACGCTCATTTCGTTTTCAGGTCCTTGCGCGACCGCGAGTGCCGCTATCTGAAACCGAATACTTTGGTGCGATACTTTCCAGCAACCGCTACTGAACGCAGGAGAATACCACATACAGATGGACTTGGCAGCCCACTCGATTTCTTTTCAACCGGCAGCAGCAAAACGAAAGCCGAGGCGTTTGGCCTCGGCTTTGTAAGATGCGATGTCAAGCTCACTGTGGTCTAGCGCTTCTTCCCGAACTTGTATTCCAGGCCTACCGAGATGCCGAAGTTCACGTCCCATTGCGTGGTTTTAGTCCCGTAGTCGATCGAGTACCACTTCATGAGGGCATCGGGCGTAATGCGGAAGACCCAGCGTGGTGAGCGGTTCAAATCGAAATGGCCGCCGATGATGGCGGTGGGCGCAATCTGATTGTTGTAGAATCCGACGACCGATGGCGGCTGACCGCGCAGATCGTGCTCGAAATCGCCGTACACGCCACCAACCAGCGCATGAGCCATTATGGCGCCGTGCTTGTTGTGCGGTCCAAGCCACTCAGGGCCAGCGGCAAAATAATATTCGCTGACAAACGGCCCGCGGATATTGAGCGGAGCATTTGGAGCCGCGCCGCTGGTGCCCAGATAGCCGCGAGCAGATCCCTCAATAGCCCAGTGCCTGGTCATCCACATGGAGCCGGTGAGGTCAAGCCCGCCCAGGTTGGAGCCCTGCAGCAGGGTCGGCCCGGCCTTCATGTGGTCATAGGCCATGGTCAGCGAAACGTCAAACTTGTTGTCGTAGCGGACCTTCGCCAGAGGGTCAACGGAGACGTACGTGCCGTTGGGCGTTGTCTGGTTGGGCGTGTTTTGCACGGGAGTGGTTTGGCTCGAAGAGCTCTGGTCTGCTGTGCCCTGGGCACGCAAGCTGGCAGCCGGAACGCACAAACCCACCACGCCGGCGATAAGAAAAACTGAATACCTTACTGGGAGACGCATCACTGACCAGCTTACAAGACCATACCGACAGGGGACAACGCGAAGCAGCCCCTTTCAAGCCGGGATTTCCGGCAGTTTGTCGGTGAAAGTCTGCGATTTTACTTTCAGATGCTTAGATGTATAGGAAGAGGCTTGGTCCCTTTGCGTTTGCCGAACAGCCCCTGTCGCCGGTTCTACAGCTCGCAAGGCTCCTGCTGCCGAGCCCAAATGAGGTAGCGTACCGTTTTCAGCGTCTCGACTGCGTTGAGCAGGGGCTCATTGGTGAACGTTGAGCTCGGCGTGAATTGCGGAGAAGCATGAACGCGAAACTCGATGGGCAGGCGCTCAAAGATCAAAGCGGCACGGGGCAGATGCGAAGCCGTGGAAACCACCTCGGCCGACCGCCAGCCATGGCTCTTCATAATGCGGACGGAGTAGCAGGCGTTCTGGATGGTGTCCCTGGCCTGACCCTCGACGAAGATGGCTGATGCCGGAATGCCCTCGGCCCTGGCCGTTCGCGCCATCACTTCGGCTTCAACTGAGTTGGGGCGCGTGGGGCCACCCGTCATGATGATTCTTGGGGCCATGCCGCGCTCGTATTCGCGCACGGCCTCGGTTACGCGGGACAGTTGCGTGGGCGATGGATTGCCGTCGCGATCGGCGGGATATCCGAGGACAATAATGGCGTCAAAGTGAGAAAGGGATGTGTTTGAGGCTGGGGCTGTGAAGCGCGCAATGACGCCCCAGGCTACCAGACCGACTACGATGAGGCACGCGATGAGGATGAGGCGCAACTTCCAGCTCATGCTGCGTCGGCGGCGGGCTGAGGAAGGTGAGGAATGAGATACCTTGCGCCGCGCCGGTCGGCGTACAGAAGTCGCGCGGCTTCGGGGCCCGGGGCTGGTCGAAGAGGTCATGGGGGACGAATTCTCTCCTCAGACCACTGTAACGCGGGGCGCTGATTGTGGCATTGCTGCTAGTCGAGCACCGCGGGTTGATCCCAGGCAGAATAGGCTATTTCGCTTAGCGGCTTTCGAGTGCGCGGGGCGGTCTCGCGGGAGATGAGGTCATCGTTTGCAAGGGCAGCCGGCTCATCCTGATAGCCAAGCGCCATTACGGAGCCAAACACGTAGCTTTCGGGAATTCCCAACTCCTTGCGCACGGCTTCGCGGTCAAAGCCGCCCATCTGGTGTGTGACCAGCCCGAGCGCCTCGGCTTGAAGCGTGATGCAAACGGCGGCGGCTCCGAGATCGTACATCGCATAGGCGTTGGCGGCGCCGCGGGAATTGACCGCGTTCGTCGTGCCCAGGATCAGTACCGGCGCTTTGGGAGCCCAATCCTTGTTAAAGCCGGCCAGCGCCCAGGCGATTTTGGCGTGCGTTTCTGAGCCTTTGACACCGACAATGAAACGCCAGGGTTGCGCGTTGCCTGAAGACGGCGCCCAGCGAGCGGCTTCGAAAATGCGCTTCAGGTCGGCGCGGCTCACGTCGCGATCGGCAAAGGCCCGCGAGCTCCAGCGGTCAAGAAACAGTGGCAAGACGCCTTCGAGTGCGGGCGCGTGCTTCAAATTGTTGACTTCCTCGGTGGACATCGTCATTGAGTATTGCTCCTTGGAATGCTGATCTTGACAGGCGGCGCTTTAGGGAAGCAGGGCCGTCTAGAGCTATCGTTAGATTCTTCGTGCGAGGCGAAGGATTCCGGACGATTTCAGATCCCGGTATCTGGCGAGTCGCACATGCCACGCCGTGACTGCACTAAGATGTTCAGTGATTCGTGATCCCTCACGAGGAGGCATTGAGATTATGGCTGCGCAGTTCTTTCGATTTCCGATTCGCATCGGCGTTCTGTTGCTGATGGCGACCAGCCTGCTCTGCGCACAGGAGACGCGCAGAACCGAGGTAACTCCAGCGCCGAACCCGGCAGATGACACCAAGGAAAACAGCAGCGCTGTGCCGGAAGTCTATGCACTCACCGGGCACTTCGATCGCATTGTTGTGTTGCGCTTCAAATACAAGACCGATCTGCTGGCTGGGCTGCAAAAGATGGCGAAGGAGCAGCACATTCAGAATGGCGTGATCCTCTCCGCGCTGGGCTCGGTGCGTGGTTATCAAATTCACCAGGTGAGCAATCGCACCATGCCGTCGCAGGACACATTCGAGAAGAATCCTACGCAGCCTGCGGACCTGGTAAGCATGAATGGCTACGTGGTGAACGGCAGGATTCATGCGCATGTGACGCTGTCAACTCCGGACCGTGTAATGGCGGGTCATCTGGAGCCGGGAACGACAGCATTCACGTTTGTGGTGGTGACGATCGGCGTAATGAACGATACCGATCTAAGCCGCGTAGACGACAAGACGTATCGATAAAAGACAGCTTCTAGCTTCTAGCTACTAGCTTTGTCTTGCTAGTCCTTACAGCATCGACAAGGAAGTCCGCGTTCTCTTCCGTGATTAATAGAAGAGGTATTTGCGCCAGCGATCGTCGCCGCGGCCGAGCATGCGCATGATCTGGCGGCTGGTGTGGAGCGAGAACGGGCGCGGGTCGCGCAGCAATATCATGTCGTCAATCTCACTCAGCAGGCGATTGCCTTTGCGGCGGTTGCAGGCATGGCAGCAGGCAACCAGATTTTCCCAGGTAGAGTTGCCGCCGCGCGAACGCGGAATGACATGATCGAGCGTGAGCTCGCTGGGCGGCAGCGAATCGCCGCAATACTGGCAGGTGTTGCGATCGCGAAGAAGAATATTCTTGCGCGACAGCGCGCGCGTCTGGTGAGGAATGCGCCGGTATTCGAGCAATCGGATCACGGAAGGCATGGCCACGATGCTGCGTTGCGCGTGCAACGTGAGTCCATGCTCCTCTTCAGTGCGCGCAATTCCTTTGAGCACAAGCACCAGGGCTCGCCGCGCGCCGCAAATATTTATTGGCTCATACGATGCGTTCAGCACCAGCACGGGCAATTGCAGCATGTGCATGGTTTGTACCGCTGGTTGCGCACCCGGATAATCCGCAGCCGCAGCTGCGGCCCTGGCAATGGATCGTTGTTTACGAGCATGAATCATAGCTTTTCCCAGCGACATCTCTTCTCCCGTTAAAAAGATGGTTGGTCGTGCGATGAAAACCTGCTTGCTCCCTGAGATGCTTCCTGACTGACTCCGGCGTTAGTACTGCCGGAAATATCGCTTGCGTCCTGATAAAGAACTGGGCCGAAATCGTTGACCCGACGCGCCCTTGCCAGAGTGGCCACCCATACCGATGCTGCTCCCGCGCCGAGTAACGCTTTTGAAACGGCGCGTGCAGTTGCACCGGTGGTCAGAATGTCGTCAATGACAAGTACGTTCCGATTGCTTACGGCGGCTGGATCAGAAACTTTGAAAGCTCCGCGCACATTCATGCGGCGCATGCGGGGCGTTAAACCGGCCTGGCTTTCTGTAGCGCGCAAGCGGACCAGGCTACTGGCGGCGAGCTTGAGGCGCCACTCCGGATGGTTCATCGCAAGCGATTTCAACGCGTGTGTTGCCAACACGCGCGCTTGGTTAAAGCCGCGCTGCGCGTGCTTGGATTTGTGCAGTGGCACTGGCACGACGAGCATTTCCAGGGGAGCTTCCGCAGCGAGAGTGCCGATGGCCGCAGCCAGCATGACTCCAAGCCGGGGAGCCGCCGCATACAGGCCGTCGTATTTGAGCGCGTGGATTGCTTCCTTCATCCGGCCTTGGTAAGTGCCATACGAGACAGCTTTTACAAATGCAGGCGGGGCCAGCCGGCATGGCCTGCAGAGTGCGGATTCCGCAGCCATTGTGTACTGTGCCGCGTCAATTGCATCTCCGCAAACGGCGCACACGTGTCCAGCGCTAGTAGGGAATTCTGACCAGCAGGCGTCACAAATTGGCGCGGGTAAAAGCTGCGGCAGAAGCGAGCCGCATAAAGCACACGGGGCAGGAAGGAGGGCACAACTCAGCGCATCCAGAGGACTTCGGAGCACGCGGGCTACTGCGCGCCACCGCGTTATCTCCGATGGCGGAACGTCGAACGTCAGTGAACCGGAGTCCCTGCGGAAGACGCACCTCACTTTGAGGCAGCTGAAACGAGGTATGCTACCTCACCCTTATGTTTACCCGATTGCCTTTTATATGGCAAGGCGGTGCACCACGCTGTGGCACTCCAACAGTTACTTAACAGGGCACATGGTAGCTGCGGCGTTCCACTTTATTTTTTATTTCGCTTCAGAGAAGGTGCTGAGAGTAAGGAGCTTATGCGGCTGCTCCGGAACTGGGATAAAGCTACCGGCTCGCAATTCAATGACGTAAAAACAATATATCCCCGCGCCGGGGTTTTGCCCGACGCAGGGAAGAAGTTCCGGCACATTCATTCAGAATGACCGGAAGAGTTGAATATTTGCTGCCTTAATGCGGCTGAATCAATGATGATGGCCGGCCTTGCGATCATCGTTTTCAATCGTGTCGCTTTTGTCATCGGTATGGGATGGCCGCGATGAATCAGTGGCGTTGCGCACTGCGTCCTTCACGTTGCCGCTGATCTTCTCTGCCTTGCCCTTAATCTGCTGAGCTGCTCCTTCAACCTGCTGCTTGGGATCGTCGGTCCACTCGCCAACCTGGCGCTTGGCACGGCCAACCGCATCATCTACTGTGCCCTTGATTTTGTCCTTATCCATTGCAACCACCTCCATGGGGTCTCTTGCTTGGGTCTGTCTCTTACACGCATGGATCAAGTTCAATCATGCGAAGCGTATGTTTTGCCTGAGTTGAAATTCCGATCTCAGACAACCGGTCTGCGGCCCTGGATCAGCTGGATCAACAGAACCACCAGCGCAAGCACCAGCAGAATATGGATGAACCCGCCAAGCGTGTAGGAACTCACGAGTCCAACTGCCCACAAAACAAGCAGGATAACAAAAATCGTCCAAAGCATCGTTTCACCTCCCGGTGCTCATTGCCACCGTCACAACAGATCACTTGGACGCTGCCGTAAGGTGCGCGGTTGTTCGCTTGCCGATGAATAGTAATGTCAAAAAAAGGCGAGGGGATAAGCGGAGGTGCAGATAACGCGTAGGGGAATTTGCGCAACAAAGACGCTGCAATCAATTCGGTCAATCGTGTAGTGCTCTCCCATCCTTCTCGCAATGATGAGCTGCGAGAAGGATGGGGCGCCGAATTTTGTTGGAGGTTGAGAGCGTGGCTTTAAAACACGCCGGCCATGTAGGCTTCGGCGGCGTGAGTGTTTTCAGACTTCGAACCGCACTCGGCCAGAACGACGGGCGAGAGCGTAAGTACCGGGCAATGCGAGTGTGCGAGCACTTTGTACACCACTCCATGACGAGTAATGGCGGCAAAGGCGGAAGCACCCTGCGCTCCAAGAACGATCATGTCCGCTTGTTGCGCATTGCTCTGGTACAGCAGCTCTTCAGTTGGATCGCCGGGCACCACGATGGTTTGAATGGCGATTCTCTGGCGCATGTTCGCGGGCACCAGCATCAGTAGATCGCTTTCAATCTGATCGAGCGACTTGCCGGCCAGCACTTCTGATTTTTCCTGAGGCTTGATGACATGCTGCAGGATAAGCCGTGCGTTATGCTGCATGGCCAGTTCTGCGCCGAACGCAACCACCACTTTGCTGGCCTCGTGCAGGCTGGCCGCACAAAGAATGCTGCGGGTAGCAAAGTTACGATACGCGCCGTCCACCACATCCGGCCCCACGATGAACACGGGGAGCTTTGCGGTGCGCAGAACTGCTTCAGCTACGGAGCCGACAAGCAGCTTTCCAATCGGGCCCGGTGAATGCGTTCCCATCACAATGCGATCGATGCCGCGTTCGCGCGTGTAGGCAAGAATCTGATCGGCGGGTAGTCCTGGTCGCACAACGACTTCGCAGAGGACGCCTGCTTCACGTGCTTGTTTAGCGAGCGGCTCAAGTTGGACTTTTTCAGTACGCGCGGCAGCGGCATAGTCGTAGTAACGGATCCCCGAGGTCTCCGATGCGGCCACCACCAGCGTGTCATAGGCGTGGAAGAGAATGAGATTTGCGCCAAATTCCCGAGCCTGGGCAAGGGCGAAGGCAAAGGCTTTCTGGTTGGCTGGAATCTCTGAGGCAAAGAGTATTGTCGAGGGCTTGCTCCACCCCGGCTTCATGACGGTTGCCATGGAAACCTCCTGGAGGTGCGTTCAAACTATGGCGCTAATAACAAATAAGTAACTGTGTCCAGCCGCACATCGACAGGTGATTTGACTCACCTGAACTTTCGATGGGACGGCCGGTCGTGCTGCGGCTTCGCCAACCCTATAGACCGGCAAGTCAAACAATCGTTAACCGGAGACAAAATTGTGGCTCTAATTCTGATATTTGTCCATATGGGCCGCGAACATTGGTTTTGGAAGGTCGAAATAAAGTGATCTGAATCACAGCCGGGCATGGTCGTTAGCTGTTCTCCTAGAACCGAATCGGGGCGTCCCTCCTGAAATTACGGGGCGCCAGGGCCGGCAGTTGCGGCACCCAGAGCGCGAGGATAGGTTCCCCACCCGGACCTGAGCGTTCAAGAGCGATTCCGCAGGAGGTCTAATGGAGCCGATGCATCAAATTCCCGCCCGTGGCGGGTTGAACTACGACGAAACGCCTTTCCTTGCCATCTGGGAAGTCACACAATCCTGTGATCTTGCCTGCAAGCATTGCCGCGCCGCCGCGCAACCCATTGCTCATCCTGACGAGCTGTCGAACGCCGAGGGTAAAGCACTCATTGACCAGATCGCCGACATGCACATCCCGATTTTTGTGTTTACCGGCGGCGACCCGATGAAGCGCAAAGACGTATTTGAGCTGATCCGCTATGCCGCAGACAAAGGCGTGCAGGTGGCACTTACGCCTAGCGCAACGCCGTTGCTTACGCGCGAAGCGATCTTCAAGTTGAAAGAGGCAGGCCTTGTTCGGCTCGGCATTTCGCTGGATGGGTCCAGCCCCGAAATTCACGACAAGTTCAGGGGATTGCCCGGAGCCTGGGCGCGCACCATTCAGGCTATTGAATGGGCCAACGAAGCGGGCATACCGATCCAAGTGCATACGACCATCAGCCGCCATAATGCGCACGATCTCGATGATCTCTGCAATCTGTTTGAGAAGCTGGCGATTGTCATGTGGAACGTGTTCTTCCTGGTTCCAGTGGGCCGTGGGCAGTTGGACGACCTGCTTTCAGGTGAAGAGTTCGAAAAGGTGTTTGGCAAAATTTACGAGCTCTCACACCGCGTTAGCTTTCAAATTAAAACCACTGAGGCGATGCACTATCGGCGTTACCTGCTGCAGAACAATCTTGAAGAACGCAAGATGGGGCATGGGCATCCGCACGCAGCAAAGCATGAGTACGAGCCCGGCACCCCGACGGCCGATGCCAAGACCCGCACCATGGGCTGGGCAACGCGGCGCGTAAACGATGGCAAGGGATTCATGTTCATCTCGCACGTTGGCAACGTGTACCCGAGCGGATTTCTGCCCATCCATGCAGGCAATATCCGCGAGATCCCGCTGGCGGACATTTATCGCCATGCGCCCATCTTCAAGTCGCTGCGCGACACGAGCAAGCTGGAAGGCAAATGCGGCGCATGCGAGTACAAGGAAATCTGCGGTGGATCGCGCGCCCGCGCCTATGCGGTTACCGGCGATCCGCTGGCGCAGGAGCCGTGCTGCATTTACCAGCCGAAGAACTGGGATCCGGAGCTGGAGCACAAGGCGGAAGCGTTCAAGGACGTAAAGTCAGAGCAGCTTGTGGTTCTTTAGGTCGCGAATAGACCCGATGCCCGCGGCCGTAGACGGTCGCGGGTTTTATTTTGCACCGCAAAATACCGCATCCGTATGTGGGTGGAGGCATCGAAGAGCAGGAGGGCCTGCACAAGATGTCAAACGAAACGTTATTGCGGAAGCAACTGGTTACGCTGCTCACCGGCGCAGAGGCGCATGCTGATTTCGAAGCGGCCATTAAGAATTTGCCGGAGGAGCTGCGCGGTAAACGGCCCAAGGGCGCCGAGCACTCCGCGTGGGAATTGCTCGAGCACTTGCGCATTGCGCAGTGGGACATTCTGGAATACGCGATCAATCCCAAGCACGAGTCACCTAAGTGGCCGGAGGGGTATTGGCCTGCGTTGCCCACACCAGCAGACACCAAAGAGTGGGACAAGAGCGTGCGCACTTTTCGCAAGGATCTGAAGCGATTGTGTGACCTGGTGTCGGACGAGTCGACGGATCTTTACGCGAAAATTCCTCATGGCGAGGGGCAGACGATTCTGCGGCAGGCACTGCTGACGGCGGATCACAACGCCTACCACGTCGGGCAGATTGTGCTGGTGCGAAAGCTGCTCGGGGCGTGGGGTTGAAGAATAGGGAACAGGGAATAGGATGCGGAGTGAAGGATCATCTGTTCTTGCTTTTCCTTCGAGTCGTACGGCCTCTTCCCGAGCGGAGAGAGCGCAATTGACCACAGACGAATTGAGAACTGCTATTCCATGCTGTTGGGCGCTCTAAAGCGCACCAGGTACAGACCCGCCGGAACGCTAGAGAGGATTTGGCCATCAGAAAGTGCGCAGCCTGCCTGTACCTTCAGGCCTCCGTCAATAGGGAATATGGCGCTGGCAATTGATAAAGGGCTCAGCGTGCCTTGTGGGATGTTAAGGTTGCCGTCACATGGGCCCCGATGCGAAAGACGACAGGACGAAGCAAGTAGAGAAGAACGACGAGGTACATCACCTCCATACCCTCGCCAAACGCCCACATTCCTGACGAAGCGTTCTGAATATCAATGATCTGCGCAGTCGAAACTCCAGTGGTAGCGGCCTCATACTGAATCATCAACGTGCGCTTCAGGACCATGGCCTGCCAGGCAAGCTCCCATATGATCGCGAAGCTGCAGGCTTCGTAGCCGACGCGCACAATCCAGTTCAGCTTGCCCAAGAACCGCGTATAACTGTCGGTCTCCACTTTCGTCAGGTCATCTAGCGTCGCAAGCGCGGCGAAACCGAGGGGACCTAATACCGCCAGAAGCAGCCATAAGTACGATCGCTTTTTGGAGCGGATTAGCAAAAGGCACGCGAGCAACCACAACACGCCAGCGCTCGCAATCGATACCAGGAAACAAAGGGTCTTCAGCAGGCTGAGCAAGTGGTAGTTGCGCGCGTAGTTCGGGTGGCCTGCCGCAATCTCGGGATTAATCAGATTGGACAAGGATCCCCCCAGCGCAAACACAAGGGGAATCAGCAGGAGCAGGACAAGCGCAATGACCCACTGTTTCTTCATCAGCTCACCGGCCGGGAATTTCGGAAGTTTCACCAAACACGCACCCTTGATTAATCCTTTTGAGAGTTAGCGTCCGCCGGACAATGCGAACTAAATATGGCTCATTTCATCAGCCTCTCGCCATTGGGGTCTTTTCGCAAGCAAATTGGCGTTCCTGTCGCATAGCCGCCAATTCGGGAGTTACAAGTCGGTTTATAGTCCGCCTTGCTCCAATGCCCGTGGCGAAGGAGTGAGGAAATGCTTCGCCTATCCCAGACCTGCGTCTGCTTTCTTGTCTTAGTGGCGGCCGACTTGCAGGTCTACTTTGCCCCTGAAGCGGCTGTAGACAAATGCGACGTAGCCGACGGCCATTGCCATGCCGAATGTCCACCACACCAGACCTATGGCCAAAGTGTGCGGACCGGAGAGCGCGCGTTCGAGCGTGATATCGCGATCAGGCCCGGTGGTGGCGGGCAGCAGCGTCGGATAGAGTCCCCAGCATGCGCCGGCGAGCATGAAGAAGAGATACAGGCACGAGCTGAGAAATGCGCTCACTGCCTTTTGACTGCGATTGAAGATCCATACACTGGCAAGCGACGCGATTACGCCGACAGGCACGGCAAATGTGATCGGATGCGCAAAGTAGTTGTCGAGACTTTGCGGACGCACGTTTACGGTAGCAAGCAGACTGACGCTTGTGAGCGCCAGCAGGACAGACCAGAGCGGCGTGACGATGCGTTGCGCGCGACGGCATAGGTCGCTTGACGTCTTGATGGCGATCCAGAGCGCGCCGTGCAGTGTTAAAGCAACCAGCGCCACCAGGCCACCGATCACGGTGTACCAGTCAAGAATTCCGGGATGCAAACCGGGTTTCCAGTTAGTCCACAGCGGCAGGAAGAAGTATCCGTCGGCCTGCAGTGGAACGCCGCGAATCACGTTGGCCAGCGCGGCCCCATAGAAGATGGTGAGCAGCAGGCTTGCAATGCCGAACAGGCCATCGAGCAGCGCGCGCCACACACCTACTTCGATGTGGTTGCGCAGCTCAAGGCTAACGCCGCGCAGAATCAGCAGCCAGAGCACGATCATCAGCGGCAGATAGAAGCCACTGAATGCGGATGCGTAAAGCGTGGGGAACGCGAAGTAGAGCGTGCCTCCGCCGGCCAGGAGCCAAACTTCATTGCCATCCCACACGGGCCCAATGCTGCTGAGCGTCGCCTTACGCTCCGCTTCTGTGCGCACCAGAAACAAGTGCAGCACACCCACGCCCAGGTCAAAGCCGTCGAGGACGACATATCCCACAATCATTACGGCGACCAGCCAGAACCAGATCAAACCCATCATTGCCAGGCTCCTTGCACTTCAGGGCAGATTCAGAGCGACTCCGATGCTGCCGTAGCCCATTCGTTAAAGAAAACTCAGTCGGCGGGGACAGCTTCTGCCGCAGACGTTGCTACTGGACCGTGGCTGATTTCGCGATAAATCAGCACTGTGAACAGCAGGCCCAGCAGCGCGTAGAGTCCCATGAAGCCAATTAACGTAAACAGTCCGTTACCGGCCGATACATTGCTGGAGTAGCCTTCGCTGGTGCGCATCAGCTTGTAGATGAGCCACGGTTGACGCCCGAGCTCGGCCGTCATCCAGCCGGCGGTATTGGCAATGTACGGCAGCGGAAAGCTGAGCAGCAAAGCCCACAGCGCCCAGCGCGCGGAGTAGAGCTTGCCGCGCCAAAGCAGAAATGCAGACACCACCATCAAGAGCGCGAACCAAGTGCCCAGTCCAGCCATGATGTGGTAGGCGTAGTAAAGCAGCGGCAGAGCGCTCGGCCATTCATCACGCGGAATGCGGTCAAGGCCCTGCACCTCGGCCTTGGTTGTTCCGTAGATGAGATAGCTGAGCACATCGTTCACCACCAGCGGATTGTCGATCTCGCCGGTTTCTTCGTTGGGCTGTCCCATGAGCACAATTCCCGCGCCGGTGCTGGAGTGGAACAATCCTTCCATGGCTGCCATGGCCGCAGGCTGATTGCGCGCCACGTATTTTCCGTGTAGATCTCCGGTGGGAAAAATAATAGCTATGGATGCGATGACACCGGCAATGACGCCGACTTTCAAAAACATGCGGCCGAATTCAAGATGCTGCCGTTCGAGCAGGTAGAACGCGCCAACCGCGGCCATGACAAACGAGCCCGTCATCAGCGCGCCGGTCATATTGTGTGCATATTGCAGCAGGCCCCACGGGTTCAGCAGCAGTTGCCAAAAGCTCAACACTTCAAATTTGCCATCGGGCAAACGGTCGTAGGCCACAGGATGCTGCATCCATGCGTCGGTCACGATGATGAAGAAGCCGGAGATCCACGAGCCGAGAAAAACCATCAGCGCAGAGAACCAATGCATGGTCTGCGAAATCCGCTTTTCGCCATAGAGAAATAAACCGAGGAAAGCCGACTCCAGAAAGAAGCTGAATACGCCTTCCATGGCGAGCGGCTGGCCGATGACGCCGCCGGAAACGTTGGAGAATCGCGCCCAATTGGTGCCGAACTCAAACTCCATGGGGATGCCGGTGACGACGCCGAAAACAAAATTGATGGCGAAAATTTTTCCCCAGAATCGCGCCGCCCGATTCCACTCATCGCTCTTTGTCTTCAGAGCCACCGTCTTCAGGATCACGATCAGCAGCCCGAGGCCCATGGTGAGCTGCGGAAATAAATAATGGAACGTGATGGTGAAGGCGAAGTGCATTCGGTGGATTAACTCACTGCTCATGCAGTTCCCTCCATACAGCTAGTTCATTACACGCTATAGCGCTGATAACACTATCAGGCAAGCGCAGACGGGAGCGAGTGGTCAGTGCCTCGCGAGTTCGTACTGCATTAGTGTGGACCAGATTAGAAAGAACGGACGACCTGGCCGAACTGGAATCAAAACTACGTCTTTGCTTCCTGTTGCCATGTGATTTAAATCACATGCAATCAAAGGTCTCCGCAACGATTCTAATCCTGTGAGGTCGCCTCACTGGTAAGGCCGTGTTTTTCTTCTTCCTTGCAATGAGGCAGCCTGCAACTTGCTGTAAACATGGGATAATCGCAATGATGCGAATCGCAATCATCGGTGGTGGCATTGCGGGACTGGCCGCCGCTTATGAGCTTGAGAAAGCCCACAACGCGGGCACGCCAGTCACGTATACGCTGTTTGAAGCGCGCGAGCGGCTGGGTGGTTCTCTGTCCTCAGAAATAATTAATGGGGCGGTTATTGAGCGCGGTCCGGATTCGTTTCTTACGGAGAAGCCTGCCGCTGCCGAGCTATGTCGCGAGCTGGGGCTTGGCGACGAACTCATCCCTTCGAACGACGCCAATCGCAAGACGTACATTCTTGTTCGCAACCGGCTCGTGGCGCTGCCCGATGGGCTTATGTTTCTGGTTCCCACCAAGCTGGTTCCTACGGCGTTGACGCCGCTATTCAGTTTTTCAACCAAGGTTCGGATGGCGCTTGAGCTTCTGCATCCGCCCCGGCCGAGCGGCCTGCCAGACGAAGCCGTTGCCACGCTGGTTGAACGTCACTATGGAACAGAGGCGGTGAATCGGCTTGCCGATCCGCTGCTTTCAGGAATTTACGGTGGAGACGCTACGCAGCTTAGCGCGCGCACCGTACTTCCACGCCTGGTGGAAATGGAAATGCAGTACGGTTCGCTCACACGCGGAATGCTTGCCGCCCATCGCAAGATGCGCGCCATGGCCAAGACCGCACAAGCAAATGGGAATGGGAAATCAGCAGGGCCGCGTGCACCGCGCTCGATTTTCACGGCATTGCGCGGAGGCATGCAGCAGCTAGTGAATGCGCTGACGGCTAAGCTCGACCCGGCTTCGATACGTATTTCGACTCCAGTAAGCGCGATCAACAGAAACACGAATGGCTGGAGCGTAACAGCCGCGGGAACGACGGAAAACTACGACGCCATCATCTTTGCTTCGCCCGCCTGGGCTGTCGGCGCACTGCTTGCACCCATCGACCCGGTGCTTGGCGAGGATTTGAGCGCGATACCATATTCCTCATCCATCACGGTCAACCTGGTTTTCGACGAGAGCAAACTTGGAGCCTTGCCTGAAGGGTTCGGGTTTCTGGTTCCTGCGGTAGAAGGCCGCGCCATGCTTGCGTGCACATTTGCGCAGCGCAAGTTTCTGGGCCGCACGCCGCCGGGTAAAGCGGTGTTTCGCGCGTTTCTTGGCGGTATTCGCAATGAGTCGCTAATGACGGAGCCGGACGAAGCTCTTGTTGCAGTAGTTCGCCGCGAACTGAGCGAGATTCTCGGCGAGAAGACCTTCAGCGCGACTACGGAGCCCGAGTACACGCAGGTGACGCGCTGGCGTCGCGCCATGGCGCAATATTCGGTGGGCCACCAGGAGCGCATCGCACGCGTCAATTCACATGCAGCAGCTCTGCCCGGCTTGCGGCTGGCCGGCAACGCTTACGATGGCATCGGCATTCCAGACTGCATTCGCCTGGGTCGCAAAGCAGCGAAGGAACTGGCAGCGCAGGCATAGCACTCGTGGCTGCGAAGTGGTCCTACCGGCAAGAATTTGCCATCAGGCGGGGCAGAAACCTGCACCACGCTTGACAGCCTTTGTCCATGGTCCTTTGGGCACGTTACATGGGTCAGGCTGCTTCGGGGCGGAAGGCAACCTCGCTCACGAACGCTCCATCCAACGGAGCAATAAGCAAGAGCGGGCCCTATAGTGAAACCTTTATTAGAAAATATTCTTCGAACTACCCTTGAGGACATTGAAGAAAGCATTGAGTCAATCGAGGATGCCGCGGCCCTGTCCGAACTGCGCCGGCAGCTAGCCATTTCTGTCGCGGAGTTGGAGCGGTTGAAGTCTGTCCGCAAGGACCGAGGGATGGCTCCGCCCTTTCTCTCAGAAGATGTCGCAGCTTGATTTAATTGCATCGACTTCCCGACCTCCGAAATAATTTTCGAGCAAAATGTCGATTCTGCACCCCCACCTTCGTCATGGGAGTGAGGCGGTCAAACGCCTACAATCCACAAGACGGAGGTTTTCCCCATGCAATACCTTTTAACTCTCTACTCTGATGAAACGGGCTGGAACAAGATGACACCGGAACAGCAGAAGCAGGGATATGCAGCCTACATGTCCTACACGGAGGCCCTCAAGTCGGCCGGCGCCTATGTGGGCTCTAATCGGCTAAGGCCCACGGCTACCGCCACCACCCTGCGCACTACTAACGGCAAGACCCAGGTGCTTGACGGGCCATATGCGGACTCGAAAGAGCAGCTTGGTGGATACTTCCTTATCGACGTGCCCGACCTTGATGCGGCTATTTCTTGGGCCGGACGATGCCCCGGCGTGCAACACGGGATCGTAGAAGTGCGTGCGATCTGGGGCATGTAAATGTAGTCGAGAGCATCTGTGCAAGGCGCAGGTTGCGCAGACTTTGCCATCAACACTGGGAGCCATCGGCGGGTGCATGAGCAAGCACACAACACGCTTGAAACTGTTGTTCGCAACAGTCGTGCCAAGCTGGTGGCTTTTCTGGCTGTGGGTTCTGGCGATCTTGCCGCCGCGGAGGATGCGCTATCCGAAGCTTTCGCGTCGGCGCTGTCGAACTGGCCGCAAGATGGATGTCCTCAAAATCCTGAAGCGTGGCTGCTGACCGTGGCGCGGCGCAAGCTGATTGATGCGGTGCGGCGGCAGCGCGAGATACCGAGCAGCGAAGAACTGGAGGAGTTGGAAGGCGCAATGGAAGCTGATGCCGAGAACGGGTTTCCGGATCAGCGACTGGCGCTGCTGTTTGCGTGCGCGCATCCGGCCATCGATCCCGTGGTTCGTGCGCCGCTGATGCTGCAGGCCGTGCTGGGATTGGACGCAACGCAGATTGCGAATGCATTTCTGGTTTCTCCGGCAGCGATGGCGCAACGCCTGGTGCGCGCCAAAATCAAAATCCGGGATGCGCGCATTCCCTTTCGTGTGCCTGAACGCGCCGAACTTCCGGAGCGCCTTGATGCGGTGCTGAACGCGATCTATGCGTGTTATGCGGAAGGTTGGGCCGATGCTGCAGGCGCCGATCCTGTGCGCATGGAACTGGCCACGGAAGCAATCTTTATGGGCAGGTTGCTGGTGGAATTGATTCCCGAGGAACCAGAAGCGTGGGGACTGCTGGCGCTGATGTTGTTTGCGGAAGCACGGCGGCCTGCGCGGCGAGATGCCCGCGGAGAATTTGTTTCGCTGATGCAGCAGGACCACAGACTGTGGGATCGGCAGATGATTGCAGAAGCTGAAGCTGCATTAAGTCGCGCCAGTGGCGCCGGCATGATTGGCCGTTTTCAGCTGGAGGCTGCAATTCAATCCGCGCATACCGATGGATTGCAGCGCGGCGGGGTGGACTGGAGCGCGGTGGTTCGACTTTATGATGCGTTGGTTCAATTGACCGGATCGCCTGTTGCTGAAATCAATCGCGCCATGGCGTTGGCCGAGTTGGAGGGCCCACGGGCGGGTCTTTATGCGCTCGAGTGGGTAAGAACGGACAAGCGCGTCAACGGGTATCAGCCGTACTGGGCGGTACGCGCCAGCCTGCTCGCTCGCGCCGGAAAAAATGAGCAGGCGCGGCAGGCATACGAAATCGCCATCGGGCTGGAGAGCGACCCGGCGGTGCGCAGGTATTTGCAACATCTGTGCGGGGAACTGCCGGAGTAGGTCTGGCCGCGAACGTCAGGCGGGAGCGGTATTACCTTGCAGCCCGGTATACTCGACGGAGAGTATTTCTCTCGCACCCATGTCAACGCAACTCGATCTTATTGTGGCGAAAACGCGGAGCACGCTGGCCGCAGCCAAGAAAGCTGTGCCGCTGCCGGATCTGGAACGGCGGGCCGCGCTTCACCATCCGCGTGGATGGGCAGCCGCACTGCGCCGCAAGGCAGAGACCGGCCCGGCGGTGATTGCTGAGATCAAAAAAGCCTCCCCATCCAAAGGGCTTATTCGGGCCGAGTTTGATGTGGAGTGGATTGCGCGCCGCTATCGGAACGCGGGTGCTGCGGCTTTGTCAGTACTGACCGATGAGCCGTGGTTTCAAGGCAGTCTTCGCAATTTGGAACTGGCCTCAGCGGCTTCGCCTTTGCCCTGCCTGCGCAAGGACTTCATGATCGACGAGTACCAGGTGGTTGAGGCGCGCGCGCATCGCGCTGACGCAATCCTGCTGATTGCAGCAGCGCTTGCGGACGGCGAGATGAAACATCTGGCGGAGGTAGCTGCGGGATTTTCGCTCGACGTGCTGGTTGAAGTGCACACGCGCGAAGAGTTGGAACGCGTGCTGCAGACGCTCGGCACAGAGCTGGCCAGTGCTATCGGCGTGAATAATCGCGACCTCAAAACTTTCGAAGTGCAGCTTGAAACTTCACTGAATCTTGTGGAGCAGATACCGGCGCAAACCGTGCGCGTGACGGAGAGCGGCATCAGCACGGCGGCTGATATTGCACGGTTGCGCGATGCAGGCTATAACGCCTTCCTGATTGGCGAGAGCCTGATGCGGCAACCCGACCCCGGCATTGCGCTCACGGAATTGCTGGCAGGAACTCCGGCGGCGCGATGAGTCTCTGGATCAAAATCTGCGCCAACACATCGCTCGACGACGCACTGCTTGCAGCCGATGCGGGAGCCAATGCGCTCGGATTTGTGTTTGCGCCGAGTCCTCGACGGGTCACTATTGAGCAGGCGGCAGCGATCGTTGCGCATCTGCCGGCCGAGGTTGAAAAGATTGGCGTGTTTGTGGATGCTTCGCTTGACGAAGTTACCGCGGCGGTTGAAGGCGCGGGACTGACCGGTGTGCAACTGCATTTTGATATCGCCACGGATTTCTCAGCAAGATTGCGTGAGCGTTTCGGAAAACCCTTGAGAATTTTGCGCGTAGTTCATTTCGCGGACGAAGATTTGCAGCACGCCGGAGCCTTGAGCGACCCCCACGCTGACGGAATACTAGTGGACTCGCGCACGGCGTCAGCGGTGGGAGGAACAGGCATAGTGTTCGACTGGAACGCTGCGCGCCGTGGCCTGTTCAGCAATGCAGGCGAGCGCAAGCTGATCGCTGCGGGCGGTTTGTCGTCGGAGAATGTGGCCGAGGCAATTGCCAAGCTGCAACCGTGGGGCGTTGATGTGGTGAGCGGAGTTGAGCTTTCACCGGGCAGAAAAGATGCCGCAAAAGTGCGTGCATTCATCGCCAATGCACGGGCCGCGGTGAAGGCCGAGAATGCCGAATGAGTTCGCATCGACTTCAGGACGTGTTTCCCGAATTCGCCCTTGAGCTTGAGGAGCTTTTGCGTTCTTCGAAGGAACCTGAGCTGGCCGAGCAGGTATCCGAACTCCAGATCACGCGACGTTGCGATTGCGAAGACGATTTTCGCGGTTCGTTTTTCACGATATTTGAACCGTCCAAACGGCCTTGGGCCGATGCGCATTGCTTAGAGATTGAACCAACGACTGGCATGATCATTCTCCACGTAGTATCTGGACGCATTGCACACATAGAAGCGCTTTATCGCGATGATGTCCGCGATCGGATAAGGGGCCTTTTCTCCTAAATTTCCACTCCTGTAAACTAATAAGGCCCCGGTTTCCTTCCCCGGTGCAGGAGTTTCCGAATGGCATCCATCATTCTTCCGGCAAGTCCCTCCGAGTCAAGGCCGGGACGCTTTGGCGTTTACGGCGGACGCTACGTTCCGGAGACGTTGATGGCGGCCCTGGTTGAGCTGGAGCGCGAGTACAACCTGGCCAAGGCTGACGCGGCATTCCAGGCCGAGCTTTCTGACCTGCTCCACAACTACGCAGGCAGGCCGACTCCGCTCTATTTTGCCAAGCGGCTGACTGAGATGCTGGGCGGCGCGAAGATCTACCTGAAGCGCGAAGATCTGCTGCATACCGGCGCGCACAAAATCAACAACGCACTGGGCCAGGGACTGCTGGCCAGACGAATGGGCAAGATGCGGATTATCGCCGAGACTGGTGCGGGCCAGCACGGCGTGGCCACAGCCACGGTTTGCGCGCTGCTTGGGCTTGAGTGCGTTGTCTACATGGGCGAAGTGGATATGGCGCGCCAGGAATTGAACGTGATGCGCATGCGGCTGCTGGGCGCTGAAGTGGTCGGGGTTTCGTCGGGATCGAAGACGCTGAAAGACGCCATCAGCGAGGCCATGCGCGACTGGGTGACCAATGTACGGAGCACTTATTATGTGCTGGGCAGCGCGCTTGGCGCCCATCCCTATCCCACGATGGTGCGCGATTTTCAGCGTGTGATCAGCATTGAAATGAAGCAACAGATCCTGGAGAAGGAAGGCCGGCTGCCGGACGTTGTGATCGCGTGTGTGGGCGGCGGGTCGAATGCGATTGGCGCGTTCTACGAGTTCATTCCCGAGCGGCAGGTGCGGCTGATTGGCGTGGAAGCAGGCGGGCGCGGCACCGAACTGGGCGAGCACGCCGCGCGTTTCCAGGGCGGCGTTCCGGGGGTTCTGCAGGGAACGTTTTCGTACGTGCTGCAGGACGATAACGGGCAGATTGCGTTGACGCATTCGGTTTCAGCGGGTCTGGATTATGCTTCGATCGGGCCGGAGCATGCGGCGCTGCATGACTCAGGCCGGGCCGAGTATGTTTCGCAGGATGATGCTGCGGCTCTCGATGCAGTGGTGAAGCTGGCGCGAACAGAAGGTATTCTGCCGGCGCTTGAAAGCGCGCACGCGGTGGCCGAGGCTTTGAAGCTTGCTCCCACGATGAGCGACCGTGAAATACTTGTGGTGAATCTGTCAGGACGCGGCGATAAAGATATGGGCATCCTGGCGAAAGAGTTGAAGTTGTGAAAAGCAGCTTTTAGCTACTAGCTATTAGCTTCTAGTTTGGTTGTGGTGAATTTAGGGGCTTGCTATCCCACCCATGCGCGATGAAACTGCGCATGGATGGGGCACCCGGCTTCTGTTGGTGAATTGGATTTTGCCATCCCGGGATTGAAAATACGACCTGGGGCACCTGACGTACTGGATTTGATTGCGATGGCTATACGTTTTAATCACAAACCCGGATTGGTCGTTTATGTGACGGCTGGGGACCCGAGCCTGGACGCTACGCGCGAGATTGCGCTTGCGGCTATCGACGCGGGTGCGGATGTGATCGAACTGGGTGTGCCATTCAGCGATCCCCTGGCCGATGGGCCGATCATTCAGCGTGCCAGCGAACGTGCGCTTGAGCGCGGCACGCGGCTGGCGGATGTGCTGAAGATTGCGCGCGACATTCGCGCCGTGCGTCCTGAAGCCGGGTTGGTGATTTTCAGCTATCTGAATCCAATTCTTCGCTACGGCCTGAGCCGTTTTGCTGATGACGCAAAGGCTGCGGGCGTGGATGGCGTGCTGGCCACCGACATGATTGTGGAAGAGGCCGGCGATTATCTGGCCGAGCTTGGCCGCGTGGGGCTGGCGCCAATTTTTCTGGCCGCGCCGACCAGTCCCGATGATCGGCTTGAGGCAATTGCCACGCACTCCAAGGGTTTTGTGTACGCCATTTCGCGCACCGGCATTACCGGCAAGCAGCAGTCGCTTACTTCAGAGGCGGGGGCGCTGGTAGACCGCATCCGGCGATGGAGCAAGCTGCCGGTGGCTGTGGGGTTCGGCATCTCGAATGCGGAACACGTCGCGCAGGTGGCGGAGTTCGCAGATGCCGCGGTCGTCGGCAGCGCTATCGTCGAGCTGATTGAACGCTCGACCCCGGAGACAGCGCCTGGCGCAGTTGCCCGATTTATCAAGGGTCTGCGCACGCCTCATGCGGCGCTGGCCCGGTAGCGAACTTCAGCCTTCAGCTATTAGCCTTCAGCTCTCAGCACTATTTTGCCGGTACGAGCCTCTGTGCTCCAATGGGCGATGAAGCGCGAGATTGATAATAGGTAGCTGAGTGCCGACTCAGACTTCACTGCTGTTCCCGATCCGCAAGGGCGAGGGAAAGGCAACCGAGGATGGAATGACGCTGGAAGAATTGCGAGAACGAATCGATGCACTGGATCGCCAACTGGTTGAGCTGCTGAGCGAACGGGCCCGTGCTGCGCAGATGGTGGGGCACTTGAAAGCCGCCACATCGCTGCCGGTGTATGAGCCGGCGCGCGAAAAGGTGGTGTACGCCAACGTGCGCGCGGCCAACAAGGGTCCGCTTCCAGACATCGAGTTAACGCATATCTACGAGCGCATCATCGACGTGATGCGATCCCTGCAGAGGGACGAGTTGGCATCAGAAAGAAACGCCCAGGCCGCAGCGTCTGGCCATGCCGCGGGCGCGCCGTTATCGGAGTCGGCGCCCGAGACAGGGAAAGAAAAATGATAGTCGCAATGCAGGAGAAGGCCACCGAAGAGCAGATCGATGCAGTCATCGATGCCATGGTGGAAGCAGGAGTCAACGTTCACCGAACTACAGGAGCCTTCCAGACAATTCTGGCGGGCGTAGGTCCCACCGCCAACGTGGAGCTTAGAAAGTTTGAACTGCTGCCGGGCGTTCTCTACGTACACCGCATTACCGCTCCCTACAAACTTGCCGGGCGCGCCTTCAGGCCCGAGGGTACGCGCGTGGAGTTCGCCAATGGCGTAACCATCGGCGGCGACCGCACGCATGTAATGGCCGGTCCGTGCTCAATTGAAACCCGCGAACAGATGTTTGAAACAGCCAAGCGCGTGAAGGCGGCAGGCGGAAGTTTTCTGCGTGGTGGCGCATTCAAGCCGCGCAGTTCGCCGTATGCTTTTCAGGGTCTTGGCATTCCCGGCCTTGAACTGATGCGCGAGGCTGCCGATGCACATGGCCTTCTGACGGTAAGCGAAGTGATGGAGATTGCGCAGATTGAGTCCATGCTGCCGTTCGTGGATTGCTTTCAGGTGGGCGCGCGCAATATGCAGAACTTCAATTTACTGCGCGAGCTTGGCCAGGTTCGCAAGCCCATCCTGCTGAAGCGCGGAATTGCGGCCACGATCGAAGAATTGCTTTTATCGAGTGAGTACATTCTCTCTGGCGGAAACTACGACATCATTCTCTGCGAGCGTGGCATTCGCACATACGAAACTGCAACGCGCAACACGATGGACATCTCGGCGATACCGGTGCTGAAGAAGTTGACGCATCTGCCGGTGGTAGCTGATCCCTCGCACGGAACGGGACGGCGCGACATGGTGGCCCCGATGGCGAAAGCCTCAATGGCTGCGGGCGCTGACGCCATTCTGATTGAAGTGCATCCTAACGCGGACAAGGCTGTCTCTGACGCTGCTCAGACATTGTTTTTGGATCAGTTTGAGAAGCTGATGGATGAGCTGCGGGTGATTGCTACTGCTGTTGGGCGCAGCCTGTAACATAGAGCAGCGAGTTAGCTGTGGCATTGCGATAGCAATGTAATTGCCCCAATGACTCGCTGCCTAAATTGCGAAAAGGAATCCAATGATTGAGCGCATCGCGATTCTGGGAACGGGGCTGCTGGGCACTTCAGTTGGCATGGCGCTGCGTACTGCCGGTTATCGCGGTGCGATCAACGGATGGAATCGGAGCGCTGAGCATGCGCAGCTTGCACAGCGCATGGGCGCCATAGATTCGTTCGCACCGGACGCTTTGGAAGTGGCACGCAGTTCCCAGGTGGTTCTGCTGGCTGTGCCCATCTACGCCACGCTCGATTTCATGGAGAAGCTGGCTCCGATTCTTGGCTCGGAACATCTTGTCACCGATGTGGGCAGCACCAAGCGCATGATTTCAGAAACAGGTGCGCGCCTTTTCAACACACCGGAACGTGCAGCGTTTCTGCCCGGCCATCCCATGGCGGGCAAGGAGCGCGGCGGCGCGGAGTTGGGCGATGCCAACCTGTTTCGCGGCGCAGTGTGGTTGTTTACCGATGATCCGAACGCAAAGCGGTCACCGCACTCGGCTGCGCTGGTGAAAGGTTGGCGCGAGTGGGTGGCAGCGATGGGATCGAAAACGATTGATCTTGATCCGGCACGACACGATGAGCTGGTGGCATGGGTCAGCCATCTGCCGCAGTTTACGGCCACCGCTTTGAGCGCACTGCTTGAGGGCGAAGTGGGCGCGGCGCCGGAGCTTAGAGATGTGGGCGGTCGCGCGTTGCGCGAGATGACGCGGCTGGGCGCAAGCCCGTTTTCGATGTGGCGCGACATTGCGTACACAAACACTGAGGCCGTGGAACGCGCGTTGCTGGCGCTGGAGCAGCGGTTGGCATATATACGTGAAAATCTGCGCACGCCCGTGCTGCGCGAAGAGTTTGAACAAGCAAACAAGTTCCGCAAGGAATAGGCTGCGGCATTACGGCATCCACGTTAGCCAGGCCCAGCCGACGGCCAGCGTCAGCAGCGTGACCGGAATTCCGATGCGCGAATAATCCCAGAAGCCGATGTGGACCTCGCCCTTTGCTCGCTCCACCACAATCAAGTTTGCCACTGAGCCGGTGATGGTGAGGTTGCCGGCGAGCGTGCTGGCCATGGCGAGCACCAGCCAGCCTGAGCGCGGATCGTGGAACGACGGCACCAGTGACTTGAGGACCATGACTGCTGGTACGTTGCTGACTATGTTTGACAGCAATGCGGTGATCACCGTCAGGACGGCGGTGTTCTGCAGATTGAAGCGGTCGGCTACCGCGAACAGATAGCGCGTGAGTCCTGCATTCTCTGCGCCCCCCACGATGAGAAACAGTCCGACGAAGAAGACGAGCAGACCCCAGTCCACTTCGTCGTAAACCATGCGCGGATTGCGGGTGCGGGTAACGAGCATGAGCGCCGCGCCGATGGCGGCCATCATTGCAGGCGGCACGCCGCCAAGAAATCCAACCAGTACGAGCGCAACAACGATGGCTGGCTTGCGCAGGTCGCGCAGATTGATCCGAATAGATTCGGTGGCGACGGTCTCGCTTTCCGAAGTGACGTGTTCGCGGCCGAAGATCCACGCGATCAGCAGCCAGTCGATGAAGAGTCCGATGAGTGCAACAGGGCCGAGGCGCAGCAGGAAGAATCGGTAGCTGAGGCCGGAGAACGAGCCGATCAGCATGTTCTGCGGGTTGCCGGTGATGGTTGCCAAGCTGCCAATGTTTGAAGCGGTGGCCACGGCGAGCAGGTAGGGCAGCGGCTTCAACTTCATCTGCCGCGTGGTGATGAGCGCGAAGGGAGTCATAACCAGGCAGATGATGTCGTTGACAAAGAATGCGGACAACACGCCGGTAATGAAGATGATGGTGGGCAGCAGGTGGCGCGGTTGAATGCGCTTGACGATCTCGGCGGTGATCCATTCAAAGAAGCCGGAGAGATGCAGGCAGGCAACCACCACCATCATGGAGAACAGAAGGACGAGCGTGCTGAAGTCAATGAAGCGCAGCGCCTCATTTGGGCCGACGATGCCGAACGCGACCATGAGCACGGCGCCGATGATAGCTATGCCGGGGCGGTCGATCTTGAGACCGGGCAACTTGCCTAGCGCAAACACTACGTAACTGACGGCGAAGATGATGCAGGCCGCGGCAATCTGCCAGTCGACGAGGGGACCGGAGTGGCCGGGCAGCCCAGGAGTAATGGGCAGAATTGCGCTGAGGAGAAGAGCCAAACCCATGTGGAATCAGTGTACGACGTGGTTCAAGATCAGTCGGTTTGATGCATTCTGGTTGGTAGCTGCGGATTAATCGCCGGCTTTAAGAAGACTTTAAGAATTGCTGTGCTATTGTTCGTGCTGGCTAAGTAAGACCCTCGGATTCGTGCCCTGATGCTCGACCGATGCAGGAAGGAAACAACCATGGTTAAGATGCGGACGATTGCAGTTTCATTGGCGGCAGCCCTCGTTGCTGCAGCGTGTCTGCCGGTTTTGGCGCAGGCGCAGTTTGATGTAACCAGGACCTTACACGTTGGTGGCGAGGGTGGCTGGGACTACGTGACGGTGGATGCGCCGACGCACCGGTTGTTTGTTACACGCAGCACGCACACGATGGTGATCGATGCAGTGACTGGCAAAACACTCGGCGACATTCCAGGGCAGAAGCGGTCGCACGGAACGGCGCTGGTTCCAGAACTTAATCGCGGGTTCATTACCGATGGCGGCGGCAGCGGCGCGATTGTTGTGTTCGACCTGAAGACGTACGCGGTGCTTGGCACGCTGGCCGCGATGCCCGATGCGGATGGCATTATCTACGACAAGGCTGACAAGCTGGTGCTGGCTGTTTCCGGCGACGGCAACTCGCTCATCACCGTGAAGCCGGACGTCGATCCGAAGAGCGGCAAGATCGACGAGCCGATCGCGCTTGGCGGCGCGCCTGAATTTCTTGGAGTGGACGGCGGCAAAGCTTACATCAATCTCGAAGACAAGAACCAGATTGCGGTTGTCGACTTGAAGACGCGCAAGGTGCTGGCGCATTGGCCAGTGGCTCCGGGCGGAGCTCCGGTGGGCATGGCCATCGATACCAAGGCGCACGTTCTTTTCATTGGCTGCCGCAAGCCGGCAAAGATGATCGTGATGAGCGAAGCGGATGGCAAGGTGATCGCGGATCTGCCCATTGGTGCTGGAGTGGACGCAACCAAGTTCTATGCTGGCCATGCCTTTGCAAGCGCAGGCGATGGAACGCTGACGGTTGTGGGCGAGAAGGCCGGGAAGTTTGAAGTGCTGCAGACGGTGAAGACGCCCAGCGGTGCTCGGACCATGGGTGTGGACGAGGGCACGGGCAAGGTCTATCTGCCGACGGCAGAGTTTGAAGCGCCGGCACCTGGAGCGGCACCGGGGCGCCCGAAGGCCAAGCCGGATTCGTTCATGATTGTGGAAGTTGGGCAGAAATAGAGGGGCAGCTATCAGCTTCTAGCTTTCGGTTGCGGAAGCAAGCACGGGGCGGCGATGCCGCCCCGCGCTTTGTTCAAGCACTTGCTCTCTACTTATCAGGAGGCAACTGAAGGATAGCCGGTAATTCAGGCTTCATCCTCATTGAAGATTACGAAGCCGGATTTTACCTTCCAAAATTTAGTGATTGAAACTCCTGTTCAGTGACGAAGTATGCGTTAAACATCCAGTGAAGGTCAGGCGTTCGATCAACCTCAGAGGTGGCAAACTTACCTGCCGCTTCTCTGAAGTCCGTTTCTCGCAAACATCTGTTGAATTCAGTTAGAACGTCTTCGCAGGAGCGCAGTGCATAAGCGGACCAATCCTCGTCTACCATCTTGTCTGACGCATTGGCTTCCAGCCAGAAGGGTTCGTAGAGCGAGACTTCCGAAACATTAAACCAGAATTGCCCTCCTAAACACGCGTATCCCAGACTGGGAGCACGCTGTAGGGCTTGGGGGAAATCTGACAACTCCCACGCGTATTCTTGGTCGCGTAGAATCGCACCTTGGGTCAGTTCTGGAGGCAATAGAGCATTCATAGGAGCATCGTTGAACAGCAAAGATAGCCAGATTCTAAGCCCTGATTCAGGGTGGTTCTCGTGTGGTCGCCAATCCGGACGGAACTCAATTTTCTCGATGATGTGCGAATGGGTGGTCATCAGCCGGCGAGGTTTGTCGGCTGGCTATTCTGCTTGAACGGCGTGGATTTCCGGCATTTCTTTCGTCGGGTCCAGTACGCCGAAGCCTTCAGCCGTGGCGGCATCCAGCAAGCGCTGCGAGCTTGAAATGAACGTGATCTCGGTGCCCTGAAACATTTCGCGCGCTGAAAGTGCTGCGCCCAGTTGCAGAGCTTCAGTCCAGCGCAGTCCTGAGCGGTCCAGAAGTTGCCGCGCCGTTTCAAGCACGGCCGGATTCAAAGGCTGCTGAACCATGCGGGCTGACTCCATGCGCAAAACTGAGAGAGCCGAGGCCGCATCTTCCTGGGAGATGTCGCCCTGCCGCTCGCGCCGCCGGATCACGGCGTAAATTTCAAGCGGGGACGAAGAGGAGATCAGTTTGCGATTGTCCTCGGCCGACTCCATCAGGCGGATGAGTGCGTCCGTTCCCTGCCCCTGCACAAAAAGCCGGATGAACGCTGTGGCCTCAAGGAAATAAAAACTCAAATCTCACCCCGCTCTTCATCAAGAGTATCGGCGATGGACTCGCCTTGTACCGCTACAGGATGGAAGCGCTGCGCTTCCTCGGGGATGCCTGCTTCGGCGCGATTGAGGCGAATTGTTGTGGTGGGATACGCGGGGGTCTTGGGGTTGGCGATCTTGCTGGTCATTACGACGCCGCGCTGGATGGCTTCTGCCAGCACCATCTGGCGCGTTTCCGGGTGTTGATTCCAACGGAATGCTTTGCGAGGCAGGAAGGAGTCGCGGAACCATTTGAGAGCGATGAAGGCGTGGCCTCCACGTTCGGCTTCAGCCAGCGCGGCGCAAAGCTCTTTCACGCGGGCGTCCATGTCGGCAGGCAGAACAGGCTCTTCGACGTCATCTTCCCGCTCGGCCACGTGCAAGGGCTGTACGGAATAGGTGCGTGACGAGCGTCCATTGCGGGCAACCGGCGCATCGCCGTCGTCGATGCGCTCAAAATAGATGCGGACTTCGTCTTCTTCAGGCGACCATGAGTCCGCCGAGGCGTTGCGGCGCTTGCTGCGGCCATTTTCGCTGCAAAGCTCAACAATGGCCTGGTACCCAGGAGGCGCCAGGAAGCGCAATGCGCGCATCAAGCCGGGATCTTGCGAGTAGGCAAGTTCGTTCAGTGCATCTTCAATAATTTCTTCTGCCGCAGGAATACTCAGGTTGGCGCTGCCACTGTCTACGCTAGTACTAACAACAACTTTTGATGTCTTCATGCCTTTCCCCCGTCGCCTGTCTCCCGCGCTTGCACCAAAAGATCGACTCCAGACGGCCCCCGCCGGCAGGATTCATGTGGCACACCCCATGCGCTGAGACAACAGTCCTGCTATTGACCCCTACCCACTCCGGTTCAACTCGTTTGCGGTTCAGCCCGCTATTGTTTTGTTTTGAACGGTCCGGCTGTGGTGAATTCAGCTTTGAATATCTGTTTTCCGCAGGCCTAGTAGACTGCGGTTAGAAAATGGAACTCATTGTATTTCTCGATCCAAAAATGTATGAGGGTAAGTGTTATTCATTAGGATCTAACCCGACAAAAGCACTCTTCAGTTGCTTTCTTTCACTCTCAATACATGCCGTCGAGAAACACCGAGGGCTCGTTAAGACTGCCGAGCCCCTTTTTGAAATCGGAGCTTTACACGCCACAGTGTAACCGAAATTTCGCACATTCGCACTGCAAATTCTTCAATTACTTCAGTTAGGAGGTGGCGGGATGGATTTTGGCTGGTGCCGGCGCACGCACCAGAGCCTCGGATTCGTACAATAGAAGAATCATGCGCCGTGTTTTACCTGTTCTGCTGTTCTGCTGTCTTGTATCAATCCGTTTGCATGCCGACGGGCCGGTGTTCGATCTCGTCGGGCCTAAAGTCGATGTTCATGTAAAGCGCGGAGAGGTGACCCTGCCAATTTCTCAGGTGCCGAACCTGATGCCGGGGGACCGTCTTTGGATCCATCCCGACCTTCCAGAAACCCAATCGGCCCATTTTGTCCTGGTGGTCGCGTTTCTGCGTGGCTCCACCAATCCTCCTCCGAACTCATGGTTTACCCGCGTTGAGACATGGAGCCGCCAGGCGCGCGCGGAAGGTGTATTCGTTACCATTCCCGTCGATGCCCAGCAGGCGCTGCTCTTTCTGGCGCCGGAAACTGGCGGCGACTTTGACACCCTTAGAAAGACGGTGCACGACCGCCCCGGCGCCTTCATCCGCGCCGCGCAAGATCTGCAGGCGGCGAGTTGGGACAGGATGAGGGTGGAGGCATTTCTGAGCGAGGTCCGGGAAACGTCACAGACGGACCCGAGTCTGCTCAAGGAACACGCCGAACTGGCCGCCCGCAGTCTTGGCATCAAGCTCAACCATGATTGTTTTGACCGGCCCAGTGACCAGCAGGTTTCGTGCCTTTCGCGCAATTCGTCCGGCCTGGTGCTCGACGACTCCAATACGGAGTCGCTGGTGGCGCAGTTGACCAATGGCAGCACCCAGGACCTGATGAACCAAATCAGTTCTTCGCACATTGGTGGAGGCGGCGCATACAGCCCGTATATCGGCGCTATTGTGGACACGGCCAGGATTCTGGCGTCGTTGCATACTGCGCACTTCCAGTACATTCCGTCGCTGGCCATGCCCACGGAAGACACGCTGAACCTGCGGCTCAATACGCCGCCCTCGTTCCGCAATCCCAAGTCGGTGGTCATGGTGGCTTTGCCGCCGGTGGGGCATTCGAAGCCCGAACCGCTGCATCCCGTCGCGCCTCTGGAGTTGTTTTGCGCGCAGAAGCCGGGGCTTGTGTTGCCGGCAGAGGGAGCGCCGATGGTGTTCGCCTCGCAACTGATCCACGATCTGTCCGTCCACATTGTCGCCAAGTCGGAGTCGAAAGCAGCGTCATTCGATCTGCCGGCTGTTGCCGATGCGGCGAAGGGTGGCGTGGTTCTAATGCAGTCGGTGCCTACCTTGCCGCCGGGCGACCTGGTGGCAACGGTGCGCGGCAAATGGGGATTCGATGATTGGTCTGGACCGCAATATCATCTGGTTTCAGCCAAGGCAGGCGGCTGGACGCTGGCGGCAGCCGATCAGTCCGCGCTGGTGGTGGGCCGCGATGACACACTTCATTTTGAAGGACAGAATACTTTGTGTGTTGACCACGTTGAGGCACACGCAGGGGCGGTAGGGTCGCGCAGACTTACATGGAAACCGACAAAGGCCGATGGGCTTGAGGTGAGCCTGCCGATGAAAGATGCGGCGCCCGGGCCCGTCACGGTCTCCATCTACGAATACGGTATTGAGAATCCACAAACGGTATCGATGATGGCGTACGCTGACGCGGCTTCGCTTGATGGATTGAGGCTGAGCGCGGGAGATGCGCGGGCAATGCTGAAGGGAACGCGACTTGATGAGGTGTCCAAAGCAGAATTCGAGGGCATCGCATTTTCGCCTTCCGCATTGAGTCGCGTAGAAGATCGCGACCAGCTGATGATGCAGACTGCCGCGTCAACGGCGAATCTGGATCCCGGCAAGCGTTATATCGCCAGCGTGGAATTGAAGGATGGCCGCCGACTGAAAGCACCGGTCACGGTAGATGTGCCCAGGCCACAAGCCACGCTGCTGAGCAAGGGCGTGCAGCAGGACGGAACTCAAACGCCATCGCCGGTGCAACTGGGCAGCCCCGACGACCTGCCGCTGGATGGCCGGCTGGTGTTCTTTCTCAAGTCCACGGTTCCGGCAAAATTTGCACGGGATGAAAAAGTGGAGCTTGCCGCGTTAGATGGCAGCTTCAAAACGCAGCTTTCGCTGAGCGACGGCAGCCTGATGCTTGAAAATGCCACAACTGCGATGGGTACACTTGAGCCGCTCAGCCGCTTTGGTGCGTCGGCGTTTGGACCGTTGCACCTGAGGGTGCTCTCAGGCGAAGGAGCCACCGGCGACTGGATGCCGCTGGGCACGCTGGTGCGGGTCCCCGGTTTCAAGGAACTGCGCTGTCCGCGTGCCGCGGCCAAGGCGTGCTCGCTCTCCGCGACAAACATGTTTTTGGCGGCATCGCTTTCGACAACGCCGGATTTCGAAAACGCCGTTGATGTGGCTCCGGAATTTACCGGGACGCAGGTTGTGATTCCGCATCCGACGAACGGAGTGGTCTACCTGAAGCTTCGCGACGATCCGGAAACTGTGCAAACGCTGACCATGCCGGTAACGCTGGCGCCGGCCGGTTTCTCTGAAGCATTGGCGCCGCCGAAAGCGAAGCCTGCCGGAGCAGCGGATTCTCCGGCCGACGATCAGCCGGCTTCGGGATCGAGCTCGACAAGTCCCACTGTGAACTCTGCGCCCGCAGCTACAGGCGCGGCGCCACAATAGATGTTGGTCAACACGATTTCCCAGATCGCGCATCACAATTCAGCGACTGAAAACAGAAACACACCTGCGTGCCCGTGACCGCTGTTTGGCATCGGGTTGCGCAGGTGTGGTTGAAACTGTTTTCGAACTAGTTGAAGTACGCCTTGTTCTTATCGGCGAACTCGGCCTTGTCCGCAGGAAGCTCGTCAACCGGAAAGATTGCATTGCTGGCGCAAACAGACGCGCAGTTACCGCAGTCGATGCATTCGTCGGGGTTGATGAAGACTTGCGACACGGTGCCCGCCGCCGGATCGCCGGCTGAAGGCGAAATGGCCGCGGTGGAACACTCGTCTACACAAAGAAAATCTTTAACACAAGCATCAGTAACAACGTAAGCCATTAAAAAGTAGCTCCTTGCATTTCGGTAGCTGCGCTGCAAGAGCAACGCCAACCGTCGATCTTGAGGCTACCGGGGTAGCGCACTGCCGCGCCGTGACCGGAGTCACGCATCGAAAACGAATCGTCGCGGTCTGATCAATGTCAGAGCACTGCTGGCTACGCGATCAGACCAGTTCAAATTCCGCGACGCACAGGCTATACGTCCCGCCGGGCCCACTCGTGTCGATCCATGAAGGAACACCGGGGCGGTCTACTGTCTTCCACGGAAGGTAGGTGGACCAGTTCGCGGAATAAAAGATGGTGAGCTTCTTGGAATCGTCGCGATTGAATTTGCTGGGCATGCACACAAAGTATGGCTGCCCGCCACCTGTGCCGCGGAGACACGCCACCGTGGACCATGGGCCAGTGAGCGCGTCGCCTTCGACAACCCAGAGGTTGTAGCAGCCAGAGTCGCCATCTGCCCAGCCACCGCAAAGGAAGCCGAAATACTTTTTGAGAACGGGATGATAGGTGATGTTGACGCAGCCTGCGCCGCCGGGCCAGGTGATCAGCGGTTTGATTTGCGAAAAGTCTTTCGACCAGGTCGGTCGGCCAGATTCATCATTGCCGGCGAAGAACTCCCATGCGGCGGGATCGTTCATTGTCTGTGGCGGCGGATGCACCCGCGCCAGGGAGACTGAGTCTCCACTGCACCAGTTTGAGATGCCGTCTGCATCGTAAGTGCCGTGTCCAACCAGGTAGGCGTAGCCATCGGGCGAGTACTCCAGGTCGCGACCGAAATCTACAAAATGAGGTGTTCCCATTTTGATGGCGGCCCCGCCGGAGCAGCGGCCCACTTCAGGGAACAGCGGATGCTGATCGTCGTGCGGAGTATCCTGCCATGTCTTGCCGCGATCGCGCGAAATGCGAAAACCGCCGAAGCCGCCGTTCTCATAAGTGATGGGGATGTTGCGCTTGTTGAGCCAGCGGTGGCAGTAGTATCCGCCGTAATACCAGACACCCTGGTGGAAGAAGTTCGCGCAGGGATAGTAGCCCTCGTATCTCGGACTCAGGCGGCGGAAAGGTTCCAGAGGCGTGGCGGTCAGATTGAACGGATCGCCGCCGGAGAGCGTGGCATTACCGGTTGTGCCGAACCGCGCGCTCTCGGGGCACGGAGTGTGGCCCTCGGCGGCGCCAATTCCAATTTCACTAAACCACGCTTCGTTTGCCACCCACTGAGAATTGATCTTGATTGATTGACCCGCGGAGTCATTGACGTTTCCATCGGTGTAGCTCGAGTACAGCGTGCCGTCAGCTGCCCAGCTTGGGTACCACGTGTCAGCGTGAATCGTATCCCGATAGTCGCGCTGCTTGCCTGTGAAGCGCAATCCTTTAAACTGCGCGCTCTGCGGCAGAGGCGGCGTACCCTGCGGCGGCATCAATGCTTTTGCAACTGGGCCCAGAATGCAGCCCGGCGAGGCGTAAGCCAGCGGTGAGCGACAATCACCGGACACCTCTGCTGCCGAAGCTTCGTGTGTGGCTTGTGGCCCGATCGCACCCAGAACCACAGCGCCAGGTAGAGCCTGCAGAAATCCGCGCCGTTTCATCGTTCGTTCTTACCTTTCGCAATGTACCCATAAGGGTACTGCAAAAGGGGCGATACGCTTTGAAAGGTTGGAGCGCGAGAGGCGCAGCTCGCGGGCACGAACTATACTTTTGCCATCTGAGAGGCGAAAGGTGGGGCATGATGCGGAGGGTCATTGGAACAGTTATATTGCTGGCGGCGTTGGGACTGAACGCTGGGCTGCGGGCTGAGGATAAGAAGCCGCCGACGACCTTGCGCGGCGTATTGCTTGAGCAGTTGCGCAACACGCACAACAGGACAGAAGACTTCGTACCGGCGAGCGGCGCCGTCGCGGGGCTGACGGCGGAGCAGGCGAAATGGACGCCGGCTAAAGGCCAACACTCGGTGGGGCAGCTGGTCTATCACATTTGGTTCTGGGATTTGGATTCCCTTGCGGAGTTCAAAGGCGAAAAGCGGCCCACTTTCAGCGGGAACAACGACGACACCTTTAATAATTTCGATCCCGCGCAGTGGGACGACCTGGTAAAAAAGCTCAACCAGGTTATGACTGATTTGGAAACCGCTGTGGAACAAGCTAGTGACGAGAAACTGGCGGAGAAGGCGTCGCTGATTGCGCGCGTAAACGCGCACAACGCCTATCACATAGGGCAGATCCTATATGTGCGCAAGCTTCAGAATGCGTGGGACCCGAGCAAAGGCGTGAAGTAGACCCGCGAGTGCGGGTAGGGAGTTGAATGGTGCGCCCGGGGGGATTCGAACTCCCGACCTAACGCTTCGGAGGCGTTCGCTCTATCCAACTGAGCTACGGGCGCGCTCCTTAAGAATACCGCACTTTAGGGTTTCGGGGCCTTTGCGCGGCCTGCAGGCAATCGGCAGCAATCATTTCCCGTTTTGCGACGCTGTGTCTCTCTCCTTGCGCAGCTCCTCCATCACAGACTGGATAAGCTGCTTGGCGCCTTCCATGCCAGCCAGCACGGCCTGCAGATCCAGCGCCGGTTTTGAGGGGTTGCGGGTCGACGCGCAATAAACTCCATGTTGGCCCACCATGATGAGCGAATCGGTGAGCAGGTCGAGCGCCACGGCGAGCCTGCCTCGTTCCAGGCCCATCATGAACTCGTGCCGCTCCAGTTCAGTGCGCTTCTCGTCGAAGATATCCATGCTTCAAGCCTACCTGAAGAGTTGAGATGTGCCCACGCAGCCCGCACTGCGCGCGGCGTGATGCCGGTCAGCGCCCATTGGGCCAAGCGTGGGAAAATAATCAATAGCCTCTATGACTGACGAAAATCGGACTGACGAAAATCTCGCTGAATCCTTGCCCACCTCTGAACCCATGCCCGAAACGGTTGCGGAAGTAAACACGCCGCCCGCGCCGGCGAGCCAGGTTCAATCCACACCCGTGCCTGAGCCTGTTTACGAAGAACCCGCTGAAGAAGAGCCGGTCGAATCGTTCGCCGATTTGCTGCGTGACTTTGAGCGCAGCCACTCGCATAAGCCGGAGGGGGGCGCAAAACAACTGCAGGGCACCGTCGTATCGGTATCCGCCGAGCAGGTGTTTCTGGATATCGGCTACAAGACTGAAGGTGTTTTGCCTCGCTCCGCATTTGAGACGAATGCTGACGACGTGAAGGCGGGCGACACGGTGCCGGTCTCTGTGAAGGGCCGTAATGAAGAGGGCTACTACGAGCTCTCGCGCTTTAAAGTTGCGCAGCCACGCGACTGGACGGCGCTTGAGACCGCGTTCAATGAAAAGACAGCAGTGGTTGGCACCGTTACCGCAGTTATAAAAGGTGGCGTGAGTGTTGACGTGGGTGTGCGTGCCTTTATGCCGGCCAGCCGCAGCGGAACCAAAGACGCTGTTGAGCTTGAAAAGCTGGTGGGCACTGAGATTACCTGCCGCATTACCAAGCTCGAAATTATTGACGAGAATGTGGTGGTCGATCGGCGCGTGGTGCTTGAAGAACAAGCGCGCTCTGCCATGGCCGAACGCCACGCGGCCATGAAGGAAGGCGACACGCTGACCGGCACGGTGCGGACGCTGATGCCTTATGGCGCTTTCATCGATCTTGGTGGAGCAGACGGTTTGCTGCACATCAGCGACATGGCTTACAGCCGCGTTGCCAAGCCTGAAGACGTGCTTACCGTGGGCCAGGAGGTCAGGGTTCGCGTTCTCAAGGTTGATCCCGACACGAAGAAAATTTCGCTCGGGCTGAAACAGTTGCAGGCCGAGCCGTGGGAGACCGTGCCGCAACGTTTGCGGCCCGGCCAGCGCGTGTCAGGAACAGTGACGCGCGTTATGGAGTTCGGCGCGTTTGTTGAGATTGAGCCGGGTGTTGAAGGGCTCATTCATATTTCAGAAATGTCGTGGGGCAAAAAGATTCGTCATCCCAGCGACGTAGTCAAACCGGGCGATCGTGTGGATGCGGTGATTCTCTCGATCAAGCCGGAAGAGCGGCGCATCGCGCTGGGCCTCAAGCAGACGCTCGCCGATCCGTGGCTTGAAGTGCAGCAGAAGTTTCCGGTTGGCTCGCAAATCGAGGGGCCGGTTACAAATCTGATGAACTTCGGCGCGTTCGTCCAGCTTGCCGAGGGCATTGAAGGCCTGGTGCATATCAGCGAGATTGTTGCGGACCGGCGATTGAATCATCCCAGTGAAGCACTGCGCGCGGGACAGGTGGTGCAGGCGCAGGTGCTGGGTATCGACGCGGAGAAGCGCCAGATCAAGCTCTCGATGAAGCAGCTCATCCCAACCAGCATTGACGAGTACATTGCCGAGCGCAAGGTGGGCGATACGGTATCGGGCCGCGTGGTTGAAGTGTCGTCGTCGAGCGCCGCGATCGAACTTGGCGAGGGGATTCGCGCAACGTGTCGCGTGAGCGCCGCTGCTTCCGCTGGGAGCAGTTCGCCAGAAGCAAAGCCCGCGGCCAAGGCCGACCTTTCTTCGCTGACGAACATGTTGCAGGCACGCTGGAAGGGCAATGCTACTGCGGCATCGGACAAGCCCGAGCCGCTGGCTGAAGGACAGATACGCACCTTCAAGATCAAGAAGCTGGATGCGGAAGCGAAGAAGATTGAAGTGGAGCTGGCGTAGAACGGGCCTTAGAGATAGACCTCGTCCACGTAGCACCAGCGCCAGTCCTCGCCCCGCTCGGCGGATTGGATGAGGGGATGCTGCGTGGCGTGGAAGTGGGCGCGCGCGTGGCGATTGGGCGAGGAGTCGCAACAGCCCACGTGGCCGCACTCAAGGCACATGCGCAAGTGCAGCCATTTACCGCCGGTTTTCAAGCACTCCTCGCAACCCTTTGACTGCGGCTTTACATTCTTCAAATGTTCTGCAACGTGTCCACAAGCTGTTGCCATTGCGACCTCCCGCAAATTTGGTTCTGATACGGATATCAGATGCACGACAGGCGGCGAAGACTCATCGCAGTAAGCGCCGCGTCCGCAACTACTCGCTCCAGCCTTTGGCGCGTTCCACAGCCTTGCTCCACAACGCGCGCCGCTCTGCGCGATCCTTCTCCGCCATCTGTGGCTCAAAACGTTTGTCGCCCTGGCGTCCGGCGCGGAGTGCATCGGGACTGGGCCAAAAGCCCGTTGCCAAGCCCGCAAGGTATGCAGCGCCGAGCGCGGTCGTTTCGGTCACTTGCGGGCGGACAACGGTCACGCCCAGCACGTCGGCCTGGAACTGCAGCAGCAGATCGTTCACAGACGCGCCACCATCGACACGCAGCGCCGCAAGTGGGGTGGATGTTTCGCCGTGAACAGCCTCGAGCACGTCGGCAACCTGGAAGGCGATGGCTTCAAGCGCGGCACGCGCAATGTGCGCCGGCTTTGTATCGCGGCGCAAACCGATCAGCATTCCTGCGGCGTGCGCGTCCCAGTGCGGCGCGCCCAGGCCGACAAATGCCGGCACAAACACCACGCCTCCGGTATCGGGAACGGATGCGGCCAGCGCTTCCACCTCAGAGGAGGAATGAATGAGCTGGAGATTGTCACGCAGCCACTTCACGACGGCTCCGCCGATGAAAATGCTGCCTTCGAGCGCGTATTCAAGCCGTTGTGAAGCACTCGCTGCCAGCGTGGTAATCAGGCGATGACGAGATCGCACAAACTTTGTCCCTATGTTCTGCAGCAGGAAGCAGCCGGTTCCATAGGTGTTTTTGGCTTCGCCCTCGCCCCAGCACAACTGGCCGAAGAGCGCGGCCTGCTGGTCGCCCGCAATGCCCGCGATCGGAATGCCGGCTAGGCCCAGCGACGTTGTCACTTCGCCCACCTTCTCGCTTGACCAGGCAACTTTAGGCAGCATGGCGGCGGGAATGTTGAAGATTTTCAGCAGCTCTTCGTCCCACTCGCCTTTGACAATGTTGTAGAGCAGCGTGCGCGATGCATTGGTCACATCGGTCACGTGGGTGTGGCCGCTGGTAAGGTGCCAGATCAGCCAGCTATCCACGGTGCCAAAGGCAAGCTCGCCGCGTTCGGCGCGAGCACGCGCGCCCGGCACATTGTCCAGAATCCAAGCAATTTTGGTGGCGGAGAAATAGGGATCGATAACCAGGCCGGTATGTGATGAAATCATTTCGCCGGCTCCGCTGTCTTGGAGTTGCTTACAGCGATCGGCGGTGCGGCGGTCCTGCCACACAATTGCAGGGTGAATCGCTTTACCGGTTGCCCGGTCCCAAACGATCACGGTCTCGCGCTGATTCGTAATGCCGATGGCGGCCACATCGCGGGGACGCGCACCGATCTTGCCCAGGACTTCTACCGCGCAGGAAAACTGGCTTGAAAGGATTTCTGTGGGATCGTGTTCTACCCAGCCGGCCTGCGGGTAGAACTGCTGAAACTCGTGCTGCGCCGTCGCGGCAATCGTGCCTGCCTCGTTAAAAAGAATGGCGCGGGAACTTGTAGTTCCCTGGTCGAGCGCAAGAATGTATCCCATGCTTTTTGGTCCACCTTCCGGCATCAAGTCAAACATGTACAGGTAGTTCCGGGCAAGTAAACGCTTGCCTGCGATTTACGAGCCGAGCCTATAAATAGCGTTTGATGGAATTGAAATGAATGGTTCGCGATGTGCGATTCGGGATCGCATAAACACTGGAGATTTCGTATTCTAATAACAAGCCCAAGCGTGATCGTGGCCAACCTCAGCGGAGGAAATCTTTTAATGACAGAGAAAGTCAAGAAGGCAAAAGCGCCCGCCAAGCCCCGTAAGACCGCCGCAAAAAAAGAAAAAGCAACTCAACCGGCACATTCTTTCAAACCGTCTCATGAGGAAATAGAAAGGCTGGCGCGGCTCTATTGGGAGCAGCGTGGCTATCAGGATGGATTTGCGGAGCAGGATTGGTTGCGTGCTGAACAGGATCTGCTCAAAATGGCTTCTTAGTTTTAATAAAACCGTATAGCGGCGGCGCTTTCTCCGGGCATTATAACGGAGCCGATGAACGCTGTGCTCAATTGCATTCTCAGACATTAGGGGAGATGAAGCGGAGCTGGGTCGAGGTGTGCTTTGCGTTCAATGGGCAACAGCCGTTCCGTAGAACGCATTGCTGCCCGAACGCAGATCGTGTCCCCACGTAAGGACGACACTGGTGCCCAGCACGGTGAACCTGGCCTGCGCGCCGGCGTCAACGTACCAACGCCTTGCGGCGGGTCCGCTTGTCAGCGCGTTGGCGCGGGCTATGTCGAGTAGTGGTCCCGCTTTGATGGTGATCAGTCCGTTGCTATAGATACGGCGGTAAAAATCCGAGTTGGTGAGGAAATAGCTTCCGGCAAGCGGCGAACTTCCCTTTCTGCCATCGCGCGTGCCGACGTGCCCGCGCAGCCACAAATCGGTATCGCGCTCCATGCCGAGCAGGTAGAGCTCGTCAACAGGAGCACGGCTAATGATGTGCCCGGCGCGTATGCGCTGTTGAGCTTCGTATCGATCGCCTTCAGCCTGCGGAAACCAATGCGCCGTTGCGTCGCCTTGCAGCTTGCCGAATAGATGCGGCGCAGAGGTCGATTGCGCTGGCCACAGGCGCGCGAGTTCGGAACTGCCGCTCGCGATAACAGTGAGTCGACGCTCAGGCACTTCAATGATTTGCGAGTGGATTGATCCGAGCGCTTTCAATTCGAACCCCGGTTCAACAAGCGACGGAGTCAGCGCAGATCCCGGCACAACGCCGTGAAAGCCGCGGTGCGCGAGTTCGGCCCCCGCCGACCATTGCACGCGGCCGCTGGGAATTCCCGTCAGGAATGCAGTAGCCGTTTGCCGCTCCAGATCGAATGAGCCGAGAACCGGCGCGGCGCCGGCGAATGAGCTGCGAATGGCCCAGTTTTCATCGCGCGCATCCAGTTGAACAGTGCTGCGCCATTGCGGCCGATTGTGCAGCGGAGCGCTGAATGACAACCACGCCCTTCGCTTTTGACGGTCCCATCGCAACAGCGATTCAATGTTCGTGGCGGTGCCGCCGATGTTGTAGTACGCGGGATAGATGGTCTCGTACGGTGCTCCGCTGAGAATGGAAAGCAGTGCCTGCAGACGACTGCTGCCGAAACCGTTGCGCTCAGTCGCGTGAAAATCCACATCGAACTTTTCATCACTCCGCGCATTCAGCACAATGTTGAATGTGGGGAAGATGCCCAATGCGTCGAGCCTTGCCTGCGTTGTTTCGTAATCGCGTTCGCTGAGCACAGCCGCGGGCGAAAACGTAAAGGCGCGATCGAGAATGAGCCGCTGCACATGCAGTTGCGCATCGAAACGTGTCGCTGCAATGTAAGGCTTCTGCACGCGATTCAAATATTTGAGTGCGGCGTTGATGTTGCCCGTCAGCAGGTACACCGTGCCTGCAAAGCTGTTGGCGTAATCGTCATGTGGATTGATGTGGAGCGCATTTCGCAGCCAGTCGGAGGCTTCGGGATAATGCTTCAACTCAAACGCGATCCCGGCTAGCTCAACGGCAAAGCGCTCCTGCTGCATGCACTTGCGATGCCCGGCGAGCAATGCGGAACGCGCATCCTGCCAACGCTCCATATGTGCCAGCGCCATCCCATACGCAAAGTCGACGTCGGCCGAACGCGCAGAGGGCGCCGCAGCAAGGCGGATAACTTCAGGCCAATCTTTCTCATTGAAGTGCTGCAGGATTTCAGTTTCCACCGGCGAGGCGGCATGGATTGACGAGGATTCCGCCGTGCATTGACCGCGAGCGATGCTCGTAAAAGTGCACACAAAAAACGATGCAGCAATCAGAATCCAGGCGCCGTTCACGCTCAGCTTTCTTTGCAACAACGCCTCCGTGCGGCCCCTGCAACGAGCGACTCACTTAGATTTGGCAACGGGCAGCGCCAGCAGCATCCAGTTATGGGTGGCGCTCCACTCCTTTTCAAATCCTGCCCGCTCGCGGGTCAACAGCTTGCGCTCGGCGGGATCATTCATGGTAACCAGGCCGCGTTCTGAATCGACTCCGTCGATAACAACGTAATGCAGTTCTTTCTGGCCGCCTGGCTTGAGCGCAATGATGAGCGGGCGCCCTTTGCGCAGCTGCTCTTCAATGTCGCTCCAGCTTCCGTTGATGGCGAATGCCTGAAAGCTGTGTTGGAGCAAATAGTCGCGCATGCGCTCGGCGCGGATGCCGTGATCCTGCGGTGAATAAAGTTCGCGCTGAATCACGGCAACGTCGCTGTCAGTGCCCGGGGTCTGGCCCTGCTTTCCC
>Ga0265330_10000084_pt1 | contig 79237 bp, 70 predicted proteins | sample 41919metaG_FD_202083 | JGI IMG/M metagenome (GOLD analysis project Ga0265330, IMG submission 202083) | Rhizosphere microbial communities from Carex aquatilis grown in University of Washington, Seatle, WA, United States - 4-19-19 metaG | ecosystem: Host-associated > Plants > Roots > Rhizosphere...
TCGTGGCCATTGTGGCCCATCTGAGCCGCGACATCGCCTCGCGTACCGCCCTAGGTCCGTCACCCGTCGCGAGCGTCCGGGACACCCTTGCCCTGCCGGCGCTCGCTTTCACCACGGGCTGCTAGGGGCAGGTGCGCTTGTCGGCGTCGGGGCTCAACCCGGCCCACCCGGGGCCGGAGTACTTCACGAGCTCCAGCCAGTTGAGCGGCGGAAAATCGTTGGCACAACAAACCAGCGACTTCGGACACTCCACGCCGGGCCAGAATGCGCCCCCGCACACGCACTGTTCGAACGTCACGCCGGTGCAAAGCGCGTAGGAGATTCCGGGGCAACCTGGGCAGCTATCGATGGCGACGTAGTACCCGGTCGCGCAGGGTGGCTCGGGATCCCAGCCGGCAGGGGGATCCCACGGCTGTGCTCCGTAGGTGATGGGTTGGAAGTCTTGTGGGCGCTCGTAGCATGACAGGCCCGCGATGGCCGCAAAGGCCGCGATGAACGCCGCGATGGCGAAAGTGTGTGAGGCTCGTGGGTCCATTGGTGCTCCCACCCTACAAGAAATAGAGAAAGGTCATCTCGAGGCGATGGTTGTGGACGGTCGTATCGTCCGCCAGCTTCTGCTGGACGCCTTGATAGGAGAGGCCCATTCGAACAGCGGGCGTGATGTCGAAGAAGATATTTCCGTCCAGATACTGGGACGACTGAAAGACGGCCAGGGGATTGATCCAAGGCTGCCGGGGCGTGATGGGATGATACAGGCTCGCGATGTTGTCGGACCTGGCCTGACTGTAGTTGGTGCTGACGAAGATGCGGCCCGTCGGCGGCAGGTAGTATTGCAGGCCGACCACGAAGGTCTGCCAGTTGATTGTATGAAGGACCTCGTACTGATCGAACGCGACCAGTCCGGGGTCGACGTTGGGGGTGTAGGGGAGGCCGACTTGCGGAGCCGCCCCGGCCAGGTCCTGCGGCGCCGCCATGCCCGAATACGTGACCGGGGTTCCGGGCGGCAAGGGGTACACATTGGGCATTGTCGCGCCCGCGGTCATTCCCGTGTACTGGTCGGCGGCGCCGGTGCCGGTCGCGAACTCGCCGGTCAGGGTCAGCGCGTTTCCGCGATCCGTGGCGTCCTTGGCGGGGATGATGGGGAGCAACACGTTGGCCGCGACCGCCCAGCCGATGAGCGGTATCCGCGGGGCCGGCAACGGCGCGTGCGGGTCGACCTTGAACGATCGCACCATTCCCGACACGCCGATCGCGGCCGGCAAGGCATCCGTTCCGCCGCTACCTGGCGTCGTGATCCCCTTCCAGCGATTGAAGGCGATGCGCGCGCCGCCCTGGGTGTCCGGCACCCCGGAATCGCGCTGAACAGGACGGAAGGCCCCGGCCGCCAGATCCAAGGTGACCGAATTCCACTGGAACGCGTGGCTCAAGCGAAGTTGAACCGTTCGATTGAACAATTGATTGGGCATTCCCAGGAAACCAGCCGTCGCCCCGAAGAAGTAATTCTGCCAACCCAGCAGGTAGTAGGTCTGGCCGGCCAGGATGTTGACGATGGGATCCTCGATCTTCACATAGGCGTGCCGCACGCGGAAGGCAGCGTTGTTGAAATAGGCCGCTTCGGTGGTGGCGCCGGCCCCCGACGGCTGACCTGGTGAACCGCCGCCACTGTCGATTCTTGGTTGGTTGCCAAACAAATCAAACTCGAGCAGACCGGACGAACGAACGCCATGTGATTCTGGCGTCTGTGCCTTGAATCCGAGCCGGCTGTTGCGAATGGAAGTCTGAAAGCGCGGGTTGCGTCCGGCCTGCGTCAGCGGATGAGCAATGACGTTGTTGTTCAAGCCATCGTTGAAGCTGGAGGTCGAGTCCCAGATCCCGTCGGCCTCGGCGAAGCCGAAGAACGTCAACTTCCAATCAGAGCCAGCGCCGGCCGTCAGGACAAACGGAGGCCGAACGAACCATGGATTGACGACGGGCGGAGCCAGCGCGGGCGAGGATTGGGCAGTGGGCGGCTCGATGGTGCGAGGCGGTGCTGGGGAGGTCTGCTCCGTGGCCTTTGCTGGAGGGGGGACTTCGCCAGATTGGGCGTGAACAGGCGACACCGCGAGCCAGGGAAAGGCGGCGAGCAGGATCGCCAGAGCGTGGTCTCGTCCGCGGACGAAGCTCGACGAATCGTGGCAGCGGCGGTTCATGATGGGCACGCGGGTTCCTGCTTGGAGTCAACGGTGCAGGCGCGACGAGCGCATCGGCTACCTGGTCGCCTTATAATCAGGTCGGGCAGCCGGCGTCAAACGAATGTAACGGCGTCGATGAGCCCGATCGGGTTATGCTCCGAGTGTTGTCCGGGCGAGCGGTGAGGACAACGGTGCCGGCGGAGACGAGCCCAACGATGCCACGCAATTTCAGGGGTTTGAGTGGGTACTGTGCGCTCGGCTACACGACATCCGAAGGGGTTCGAAAAAAAGAAAGACCCCTTTCTCTCGCTGGCATCCCCCTAGCGCCGTTAGGAGTATTACATGCGACGACAAAGCCCCCTTTTCACCCTCCTCTTCTCGGCAGGATTTGTGGTTTCCTGTCATTCCTCTGGGTCCAGCCAGGGCGGCTCCACCGGCAGTGGGGGCGCGGCGAGCGGAGGGCAGACAGGAACTGGCACGGGCGGTAAGGGCAGCGGTGGCACGGGCGGGGGCTCGGGGCACACTGGCGGCAGCACGGGAAACACGGGCTCGGGCGGCGTGTCCGTCGGTTCGGGGAGCGGGGGGCAGACGGGGGCCGGTACGGGCGGCGACTCTGCTGGCGCGGGGAGCGGGGGGCAGACCGGATCGGGCACGGGCGGCGAGACGTCGACCGTGGGCAGCGGCGGGCAGACTGGCGCAGGGACCGGGGGCGACGCTCCTGGCGCGGGGAGCGGGGGACAGAACGGGACCGGGTCCGGGGGCAGCGCCGGCGCCATCGGCTTCCCGGGACCTGCGAGTGAAGCCGACTACAGCATGGACGTGGGTTGGCAGTTCAACAAGTCCGACGTGACCGGGGCCCAGGCCACCGCGTTCGCCGATACCGGCGCCGGCTGGACTCAGGTCAGCACGCCGCACACGTTCAACGATGTCGACTCCTTCAGGGTCCTCATCAACCATAGCGGCGGCGACCATGGAATGTTCTCCGGACCGACCTGGTACCGCAAGCATTTCAAGGTTCCTGCCAAATTCTCGGGCAACAAGTTGATCGTCGAGTTCGAACGGATCCGGGAGAGCGCGACGTTCTATATCAACGGAACCCAGGTTGGAACGTTCTCCGACGGCATCTCACCGGTCGGTGTCGACATCACCGGCAAGGCCATCGTCGATGGAACGACCGACAATGTTCTGGCGGTTCGGGTCGACAACAGCGGGGGCGCGAACTACTGGGACTCGAATGCGACTTACCCGGACTACGGTGGTTTGACCGGGCATGTCTGGCTGCACGTGCCGGGCAAGATCTACCAGACCTATCCGCTGTACCAGAACCTGAAGACGTCGGGCATCTATGTCTATGGCACCGCGTACGCCAACATCACGAACAACACGGCCCAGGGCGACACGGGCAACCTGACGCTGAACGTGGAGTCCGAGGTGAGCAACGAATCGGGTAGCGCTGCCAGCGCGACGTTGGGTGTCAAGGTCGTCGATGCCGCCACGGGTGCGACACTGACCTCATTCTCGGGGACGGCCACGTCGGTGGCGATGACTGGCACCACGGTGCTGAAAGCCAGCGGCCCGCTGACGGGGGCGAAGCTGTGGAGCGACCTGTACCCGAACCTCTACAACGTCGTCACCACGCTCACCGTGGGCGGGACAGTCGTCAACGGGCGCGGAACGCTCACGGGCTTCCGCCAGACGGCGTTCAAGGGAGGCGCCGGTACGGGCGGCGTCTATATCAACGGGCGGTTCGTGTACATGCTCGGCTTCGCCCAGCGATCGACCAACTCGTGGGCGGGGCTCGGCCAGGCGGTTCCGGACTGGATGCACGACTTCCATGCGAATCTGGTGCGGGGCGCCAACGCCAACTACATCCGCTGGATGCACGTCACCCCGCAGGTGTCGGACATCAGATCGGGTGACAAGTACGGCGTCGTCAGCATTGCGCCGGCCGGCGACAAGGAGGTGTCCAACCCAACGGATGCCCAGTGGACGGCCAGGATGGCCGTCATGCAGTCCGCCATGATTTACTTGAGGAACAATCCCAGTGTCTTCTTCTACGAGGCAGGCAACAGCCCCGTGTCCGGCAGCCAGATGCAGTCGCTGGCCACGCTGCGGGACACCTGGGACAAGTACGGTGGCCGCGGTAACGGCGATCGGGATATGGAAGACTCCACCGGAATGTCGTCCGCGGACTGGTTCGGCACCATGATCGCCTACGACACGGGCAATCTCGGTAGCGCGTACTTCCGTGGCTACTCCGATGCTTACCGCGACAAGGGCCCCATCCTCGAAGAAGAAGACTTCCGCGACGAGGCCTTGCGCGGTATCTGGGACCAGTACTCGCCTCCGCACGTCGGTGGCTTCATACCTGGAGCGATGGATACGTATAACGAGACGTCGGAGCTCTTCACCGTCGGCGACGGCTCCGGAAGCGGGCAGGTCTCGCGGCTCAACGCCTGGCTGAAGCTCGAGACGATTCGCAACACGGCTCCCGCGAGCTCTCGCTATTCGGGATATGCGTCGATCTACTTCTCCGACGAGAATGCCGACGGACGTTTGAATAGCTCCGCCGTCTGTCGCGCGAGCGGCAAGGTCGATGCCGTTCGGCTTCCGAAGGAGGCGTACCACGCGTTCCGCGTCGCCGGCAATCCGCAGCCGGACATCCACGTCGTGGGGCACTGGACGTATCCCGCCGGCACCAAGAAGACGGTGTACGTGGTCGCGAATACCCCCTCCGTCGAGCTGTTCGTCAACGGAACCTCGGCGGGCAAGTCGACGAGCCCGACGGACGGCTACACGTTCAGCTTCCCGAACATCACCTGGGCTACGGGGAGCTTGAAGGCTGTCGGTTACGACTCGGGCGGCAAGCAGGTCGCCATGCATGAAGTGAAGACGGCGGGACCCGCCGCGGCAGTCAAGCTCACGGCCACGACCGCTCCGGGCGGGTTGCAGGCCAATGGTGCGGACGTGGCCATGTTCGACGTCGAGGTAGTTGATGCGAACGGCCTGCGGGTTCCGACCTACGGGCCCACCACGAAGGCAACTGACAATCAGCCGACGGGCGAGCCCAAGATCACCTTCGCCGTGACCGGTCCCGGCACCTGGCGCGGTGGGGTCAACGAAAGCATGCTGAATTCGACCAACAACCTCTACCTTTACACCGAGGGCGGGATCAACCGCGTGTTCATACGTTCGCAAGCGACCGCCGGGGCCATCACCCTGACTGCCTCCAGTCCTGGGTTGACCTCGGCCACGGCGACCGTCACCTCCGTCGCCGTGCCCGTCGTGAACGGTCTAGTAGCTCGGTAGCCTCGGGCGACGTTGCACAGCCGCCAATCCGCAGCGCGTGTCAGGGTTCCCCATGGCCTCGTAGGCGAGGCCGTGGGGGCTCTTTGCATGTCCACTAGAAGACACAGGCTCCTGTCGGGTGCGGTGCTGCTGCTTGCCGCGTCCATGCTGTCGGGGTGCTATGGGTCGAAGGCGACCCTCGGGGTGAGGCCCAGGGCTGACACGGTCGGGAGCGGAAGTGGCACTGGCGGAGTTGCGACCAGCTCCGGCGGCAACAGCGCCGGCACGGGCGGGTCCTCGACGGGGTCGGGCGGCTCCACGGGCACGGGCGGGTCCTCGCCGGGGTCGGGGGGCTCCTCGACTGGCTCTGGGGGTGGGCCACCCCCCATCATCGGATGGGCAACACCTGTGACAGGCGGCCCGACCGGCACGGGCACCGCGGCCATGGTGACGGTGGATGTCGGCACCACGGTGGGGAGGATCGGCCCCGACTTCACCGGCTTCAGCTTCGAGAAGACCCACATCATGAATGGCTCCCTCACCAGCAACAACGCCAACATGATCGCTCTTTACAAGCTCCTTGGTTCGCCGGTGACGCGGATTGGAGCCAACGACGTCGAACGTTGCACCTGGGCCGGAATGGGCCCCGCACCATCGCAGCCAAATGGTCAGCCATTCGTCACGAAGGTGACGACCGGCGGCGTCGACCAATTCTGCGGGTTCCTGGCCGCGACGGGCAGCAAGGCCATCTATGGCGTCAATTTCCAGCTGGACAACGTGACCCTCTCTTCGGCGGAGGCGGCCTACGTGATGGGTCAGTGCCCGTCGAGCATTCTGGGGATCGAGATCGGCAACGAGCCTGACAAATTCGGAAACTGGATGATTCAGCAGTCCGCCTACAACAAGTTTGCAGACGCAATCCTCGTGAATCCCGGCGCCTTGCTGGTCGGCCCGGCCTGCACCACCAAGGCGGCGGTCTCGTTCGGTGTTCCATTCACCGACAGCATAGCGGCGCAGTATCCGGGCAAGTTGGGGCTTCTCGTCCAGCACTCGTACGTTGCGGCGGCCAATTCTTCGGGGTGCTCGGTGCCCAATCTCCAGATAACGACGACCCAGTTGACCGACGTGTTCGACACAATGGAAGCTGCAGCGATGAAGGACAGCATCCCAGCCTGGCGCATGGACGAGAACAACACCTGCTCCGGTCACGGCCAGCAGGGCGTCAGCGACACGTTCATCTCGGCGCTCTGGGCGGTCGACTACATGTTCGAGGTGGCCAAGCGCGGCGGCAGCGGCGTCAACTTCCACAACGGCGAGAACGGGCAAGACGGGACGGTTCCGTTCTATTACGAGCCGCTGAAGGAGACCAACGGCGCGGTGGTGGAGGTTCAGCCGGAATACTACGGTTTGCTCCTCTTCGCCGAGGCTGGCACGGGTCCACTGGTCTCCACGACCGTCACGACCAGCGCCCAGTTTTTCACCGCATGGGCCATCAAGGCGAGCGGCTTCACCAGCGTCGTGCTCAACAACCGGGACGCCTCGGGCGCCCTCAACGTGACGCTGGATCTAGGCTCCGCCGTCAGCAGCGCCAGCGCAATCTACCTGGAGGGTACGCCTGCGGGCAGCCTGACGGCTGCGGCGGGGAGCGTGACCCTCGCTGGCGCCCAGGTCGCCGTCACGGGCGAATGGCCTCGCAGCGCGCCTTACATCCAGACGGTATCGGGAAACAGTGTCTCGGTCTATGTCCCCGCCGCGAGCGCCGCGCTCGTACGGGTCCTGCAGTAGGTTCAAAGCAACTCGAAGTTGAGGCGAAAACAACGATCCGCTAGTCTGCATCGAAGTTGGGAGATGACATGTTGAAGAACAAAATTGGAGCTCTGGTCTTGGTATTGGGCGCGGCCGCCTGGGTGTCCGCATGCGGCAGCAAGAGCAGCACGGGGCCAACGTCCACCGGCGGCACAACCGGCGCTACGGGCGGCTCGTCGGCCTCCGGCGGCGCCCCAGGGGCCGGCACCCCACCGGCCGGCAGCGGTGGCACCGGCGGCTCGGCAACCGGAGGCGCGGTCTCGAGTGGCGGCTCCTCTGCCTCCGGTGGCGCCGTGGGGACTGGTGGCGATTCGGCCACCGGCGGGGCCGGCGGAACCCTGTCGCTGGCCGACGCTTGTACGAAGAATTGTTCCCTCGCGAGCGGCCTGGACGGCTGCTCCACCACGATGGATGTGTGCGTGCAGAGCTGCCTGAAGACGTTCGACAATACGTCTGCCGTCAATGCGACCTTGGGGCGGCAGTACACCCAGATGATGGTTTGCGTGGCCACGAGCTCGAAGTTCACCACGTCCGCAGATTTCGTCTGCGCCAAGCCAGATCGCGCCTTGAACAAGTGGTCCCCGGGTCCGGACTCCGACTGTGAGCAGATCATTTGTCTCTGGAACTGCGGCGACGGCACGACCGGGAATTTTGATCCCTTCATCGACCTCCGCTGTGCTTGCTCGAGTGTTTGAGCCGTTCCGGCTGGGGCAGCAGCTTGCCCCCTTTCCGGTCCCCTCTCCCACGAATGTGGGAGAGGGTTAGGGAGAGGGACCTCACGATCCGGACGAAGCATCTGGGATCAGATTTCGACTCCCCTCTCCCTGTCCCGCTCTCGCGAGCGGGAGAGGGATCGATCGGTGTCGTCGCTTCCGCGGAATTCGGTTGCGCGGGGCGCGCGGATCAGCGAAAAGGTCGGGCATGTTCGACCAGGGGCCGTCGGGCCGTCGGGCGGGATATCGCTGGGTCGTCTGCTGCCTGCTGTTCTTGGCGACGACGATCAACTACGTCGACAGGCAGATCCTGTCGCTGCTGAAGCCCATCCTCGATGATCAGCTGCGGTGGACAAACCAACAATTCGGCCAGGTCAACGCCGCGTTCCAGGGAGCCTACGCGGTCGGGTTGCTTGCATTCGGCGCGCTCATCGATCGATGGGGGACCAAGCTGGGCTACGCGGTATCGATCGCGGCCTGGAGCCTGGCTGCCGTGGGGCACGCGCTGGTCGGAAGCATCACCGGGTTCTTCGTCGCGCGCGTCGCGTTGGGGCTGGGTGAGGGCGGGAACTTTCCGTCGGCGATCAAATCGGTCGCGCTCTGGTTTCCGAAGCAGGAGCGTGCCCTGGCGACCACGCTGTTCAACTCGGGAGCGAATGTGGGCGCCATCGCGGCCCCGGCGATCATCCCCTGGCTGGCATTCACGTGGGGATGGCGGTCCGCATTCGTTGCCGCCGGCGTCGCGGGCTTCTTGTGGCTGATTCTCTGGTCCTTCCTCTACAACGTTCCCGAGCGAATCAAGGGCCTGAATGCGGCCGAGCTGGCTCATATCCGGAGTGACCCAGCCGGCGAGGGCAGCGTCGGGAAGATCGGATGGCTGCGCCTGCTGCGCCATCGCCAGGCCTGGGCCTTCGTTGCCGCCAAGTTCCTCACGGACCCGGTGTGGTGGTTCTTCCTGATCTGGCTCCCCGACTACTTCAAGAAGACCCGGGGCCTCGACATCAAGAAGAGCTGGGTACACCTGGTGACGATTTACTCGATCGTCACCGTATTGAGCATCGTGGGCGGCTGGCTCACAGGAAAGCTTGCGCGCCGGGGGTACAGCATCACCCGGGCGCGGAAGACCGGCATGTTCGTCGCCGCGTGTTGTGTCGTGCCCATCTTGAGCATCAGCCGGGCCGGCGTCTGGGGCGCCGTGGTGTTGATCGGGATCGCGGGTGCCGCGCACCAGTCATGGTCCGCGAACCTGTTCACCAGCGCCTCGGACATGTTTCCGAAGCGCGCGATTGCCTCGATCGTCGGGATAGGGGGAATGGCGGGGTCGATTGGCGGTATTCTGTTTCCGTTGTATTCCGGTAGGTTGCTGGATCGGTTTCAGGCGGCTGGCAACATCACGGCCGGATACGCCATTCTCTTCGTGATCTGCGGTTCGGCCTACCTGGTCGCGTTCGCGATCAACCATGCGCTCGCGCCGCGCTTCGATCCCCTGGAGATCCCGGACCTGCCGGCGGCCGCAACCGCCAAACCGTGAGACGAGGGTGAGCGCATGAAGAACTTCCTCGGGGACGATTTCCTGCTCGACACGAAGGTAGCTGTCGACCTCTACGAGGGTTTCGCTCGACGCCAGCCGATCATCGACTACCACAATCACCTGCGCCCGGCGCAGATCGCGGATGGCCATCGATTCCGATCGATGACGGAGATCTGGCTCGAGGGCGATCACTACAAGTGGCGCGCCATGCGTGCCGCCGGCGTCCCTGAACGGAATATCACGGGGGAGGCGTCTGACTGGGAGAAGTTCGCGGCCTGGGCCGGCACGGTCCCCCAGACGCTCCGCAACCCGCTCTACCACTGGACCCACCTCGAGCTGGCGTTCCCGTTCGGTATCAGCGGCACCCGGCTCGGCCCCGACACCGCCCGCGAGATCTACGAGCAATGCAATCACCGCCTGGCAGAGTCGCAGTTCACGGCGCCGGGCATCCTGCGCCAGTACGACGTCCGGGTCGTCTGTACCACCGACGATCCCACCGACGACCTGGCCGCGCACGCGCGCCACGCCGGGAACGCCGGCGCCTTCACGAAGCTCTACCCAACCTGGAGGCCTGATCGGGCGCTCGGGTTTCATGACCTTGGCGCCTGGAACGCCTGGCTCGGGCGACTCGAGGCCGCCGCCGGCGCATCGATCGCGACGCTCACGGACCTCCGCGATGCGCTCGGCAAGCGCCACGAGGTCTTCCATGGTTACGGTTGCCGCGCCTCGGATCACGGCCTCGAGCGGATCTACGCGGCTTCGTACACCGAGCGCGAGGTGGAGGCGATCTTCGCGAAGGCGCGGGCGGGCACCACCCTCGCGCTCGACGAGCTCGAGAAGCTGCGATCCGCCCTGAGCTACGACTTCGCCGTGATGGACCACGCCCGGGGCTGGGTCCAGCAGCTGCATGTCGGCGCGATGCGCAACCTGAGCACGCGGGGCATGCGACGCCTCGGCCCCGACAGCGGCTATGACGCGATCGGCGACTTCCCTCAGGGGGAGGCGCTCGCTCGCTTCCTCGATCGCCTCGACGCCGAGGATCGCCTAGCGAAGACCATTGTCTACAACTTGAACCCACGCGACAACGAGCTCTGCGCGACCATCGTCGGCAGCTTCCAGGACGGCTCGGTCGCGGGGAAGATGCAGCTCGGCAGCGCGTGGTGGTTCCTCGACCAGCTCGACGGGATGGAGAGGCAGCTCTCGACCCTCTCCAACATGGGCCTCCTGTCTCGCTTCGTCGGCATGTTGACCGACTCGCGCAGCTTCCTGTCGTTCTCGCGGCACGACTATTTCAGGCGCCTGCTGTGCAACCTGCTCGGCAACGACGTCGAACGCGGATTGCTGCCGAACGATACGGGGCTCCTCGGACGCGTCGTCGAGGACGTCTGCTTCCGCAACGTCCGCGACTACTTCGGCTTCAGCGTCGGCTGACCCGACCTCGATTCTCGAAGGCGGTCAGTTCGACGACGTTCGCCCCGGGGGCCCGCCCGGGCGCGGCGTCGGGAGCGTCACCAGGCGCGGCAAGCTGACGGTGAACAGGGCGGGAAGCGTCTCCGTCTCGTCGACCCAGATCCGCCCGCCCTGCGCCTCGGTGGCCAGGCGGCAGAAGTACAGCCCGAGGCCGAGGTTGCGGCGCCCGACGCGCACGCCCGACTGTCCATACTTGTCGAATATCGCGACGCGCGCGTCCGCGGGGACCGCCGGGCCGGAGTTTCCGATCCGGATCTCGACGTGGGTGTCGGTCTCGCGGAGCTCGATCTCGATCCTGCCGCCCTCCGGGACGTACCGGAACGCATTGTCGAGGAGGTTCTCGACGGTTCGCGTGACCAGATCGACGTCCACGGTGACAAAGCAGTCCTTGCCCGACGTCATGACCATTGCGATACGTCGGGTCTTGGCGCTCACCCGTCTTTGCTCGACGATGGACTCGAGCAGGCGCGCCAGATCGATCGGCGACACGCGGACCTCGAGGCTGTCGCCCTCCAGTCGCGCCACGTCGTCGAGGTTCGCCAGCAGCCTCAGCATCCGTCGTGCCGCGGTCTGCGCTTCCTCCAAAGCCTCCCGGCGCTCGCTGGCGCCGTCAAAGCCCTCGATGACGAACTCGCTGTTCGACACGATCACCGCCAGGGGATTCTTCAGGTCGTGGACAATCATCGCCGCGACCTCGTCCTTGAATCGCCCGAGCTCGACCAGTTTGTCGTTCTTGACACCGCAGTCATGGAGGAGGCGCTCGCCGCTCGCCACCAGCCGCTTCAGCTCGTCATTGGAATTACGGAGCCCATCGGCCAGCGTGACTGTCCCGGTGAGGTCGCCTGTGTGTCCGGGGACAGCCGCCAACAAGCCTCGGCTCGCCCCACGAAACGGCGTGGGAAGTCCCCTTCTCAACAACGTCGCGAACTGCTCCGCCGGCACGGGACGACTGAAGTAGTACCCCTGCGCCTCGTCGCAGTTCTGTCCCCGGAGAAAGGCCAACTGCTCCGCGGTCTCCACACCCTCGGCCACCACGCGCAACCCGAGACTTCGCGCCATGCTGATCACCGCTGTCACGATGGTCGTGTCGCCTCCCCCCGAGCTGATCTGATTGACGAAGGACTGGTCGATCTTGAGTGCGTCGACGGGGAACTTGCGCAAGTAGCTCAAGCTCGAGTACCCGGTGCCGAAGTCGTCGATGGCCACCAACACGCCCCGTTGCCGCAGGTGCCTCAGAATCGCCGCCGCGGACTCCGCCTGCCGCATGAGCACGCTCTCCGTCAGCTCCAGCTCGAGCGATCCGGGGTCGACCCCGGTGGCGTCGAGGATCGCGAATAGCCCTGCCAGGAAGCCCTCGTTCCGAAACTCCCTGGCCGACACGTTCACGGCCATGGTTCCCACGGTCAGCCCCGCGTCCGCCCAGGCCCGGGCCTGCTCGCAGGCCTGGCGTAGCACCCAGTTGCCGATCGGAAGGATGAGGCCACAGTCCTCGGCGACTGGGATGAACTCCGCCGGGGAGACAGCTCCGCGCGTCGGGTGTGTCCAGCGGAGCAGCGCCTCCGCTCCTGCAATTGCTCCCGTCTTGAAGTCGATCTTCGGCTGGTAGTGCAGCGTGAGCTCGTTCCGTTGCAGCGCCCGTCGCAGGTCTTGCTCGATGGACTGCCGTTTCACGGCGCGGGCGTTCATGGCGGGCGTGAAGAACTGGTAGTTCTGTCGGCCGTTCTCCTTGGCCTGGTACATCGCCGTGTCCGCGTTCTTGATGAGGGTCTCCGCGTCGAGGCCGTCATCGGGATACACGCTGACGCCGATGCTCGTGGTGACGTGCAGCTCGTGCTCGTCGATCCGGTGGGCGGTGGAGACGGCCTTCAGGATTCGCGTCGCCGCGATGGCGGCGTCCTCCGGTTGCTCCATCTCGGAGAGCAACACCACGAACTCGTCGCCTCCCTGGCGGCTGACGGTGTCCGACGCGCGCGCGCAGTCCACCAGGCGGGCCGCGATGGATTGCAAGAGTCTGTCGCCGATCGAGTGGCCGAGGGAATCATTGATGTGCTTGAAGCCGTCGACGTCCAGGAACAGCAACGCGGTCTGTTTGCCGTGGCGCCTCGCCAGGACGATCGCCTGGCTCAGCCGATCGTTCAGCAGCATGCGATTGGGCAAGCCGGTCAGGTAGTCATGCTGCGCCGAATGGGCCATCCGCAAGGAGGCCTCCCGGATCGCGCTCACGTCGCGAAACACCACCACCACGCCGGTCGCTGTGCCGACCCGATCATGGAGGCCGGCCACCGAGTCCTCGACCGAGATCTCGACGCCGTCGCGCCGGACGAGGACGCAGTTCGAGCGCATCTGCAGGGCCAGGCCGTCCACCGCGCGGTCTTCCGGCAGGATCGGAATGACCTCGCGGCTCGTGGCGTCCAGCAGCCGGAACACCTCAGAGATGGGGTGGCCCGCGGCATCGTCGCGCAGCCAGCCGTTCATCTGTTCCGCGGCGAAGTTCAAGAACGTGATGTTGCCGGAGACATCGGCGCAGATGACGGCGTCGCCAATGCAGTCGAGGGTGACCTGAGCGCGCTCCTTCTCGGCGAACAGGGCCTCCTCCATCAGCTTGCGCTCGATGGCATAGCGCAGCGCGCGCAGCAGGCCCCGGGACTCGATGCGGCCCTTGACCAGGTAGTCTTGCGCGCCTTCCTGCAGCGCCAGCAGGGCAATCGACTCGTCGTCCAGGCCGGTCAGCACCACGAGGGGAATGCGAGGGGCGGCGGCGTGAGCCCGCTGCACGGCGCCCAGCCCTTCCGTATCGGGCAGGCCGAGGTCGAGCAGAATGATATCGACCACGCGCTCGGTGAGGAGCTTCTCGGCGTCTCGCATGCATCCCACCTGCATGAGCTCCATGGTCTGGGTGCCGTCCTCGGCGAACATCTCCCGAAGCAGCCGGGCGTCTCCCGGGTTGTCTTCAATCAGCAAGAGCGAGCTGGCGGTCATCTGCCCACGCTCTCGCGTGGCAGCTTCGCCTTGGTCAGCCAGAAATCGTTGATGCTCTTCACCAGGCTCTCGAACGCGTCCAGCTGGACCGGCTTGCTGAGGTAGCAATTCGCCCGGAGCTGGTAGCTCTTGAGGATGTCCGCCTCCGACTCGGAGGTCGTCAGGATGATGGTGGGGATCGTCTTCAGGCTCGCGTCGGCCTTGACCTGAGCGAGCACTTCGCGACCATCCATCCTGGGAAGGTTCAGATCCAGGAGAATCAGCTCGGGGCGGGGGGCACGCGCGTGGATTCCCTCGCGCTTCAGGAAGAGCATGGCCTCCACCCCGTCCGTGGCGACGTGCAGACGGATGGACGTGTTCGCCTCACCCAAGGCCTCCCGGGTGAGCCGGACATCGCCCGGGCTGTCTTCGACCAAGAGCACTTCGATGGGCATACCAGCGACTCCAATCGTCTTCATGCGACCTCGCTTCCGGTCAGGGCGAAACGAAAGGTGGAACCGACCCCGAGCTGTGACTCGACCGTGATGGTGCCGCCGTGGCGTTCGACAATCTTCTTGCAGATGGCGAGTCCAATGCCGGTTCCGGCGAACTCCTCGCGCTTGTGCAGGCGCTGGAACATGCCGAAGATCTTGTCGAAGTACTTCGGCTCGATTCCGAGGCCGTTGTCCTTCACCGAGAACCACCGCCGCGCGTTCTCGTCCCTGACGGACGAGATGTGGACCCGGGGGGCGACGTCGGGGGCGTGATATTTGACGGCGTTGCCGACCAGGTTCTGAAAGAGCTGAATCAGCTGGCCCTGGTCCGCCTCGACGGCGGGCAAGGGGTCGTGGGTCACCTGGGCGCCGCTGTCCTCGATGGCGCCCTGCAGGTTGCCCATGGCCCGGGTCAGGGCGTCCTCGCTCGAGAGCTCCTGCAGTGCCTGGCCCGTGGTCCCTATGCGCGAATAGGCGAGGAGATCCTGGATCAGGCGCTGCATCCGATTGGCCCCGTCAACCGCGAACCCGATGAACTCGTCGGCGTCTGCGTCGAGCTTCCCTTTGTATCGTTTCGACAGGAGCTGCGTGTAGCTGGCCACCATGCGCAGCGGCTCCTGCAGATCGTGGGACGCGATGTAAGCAAACTGCTCCAGCTCCTCGTTCGAACGATTGAGCTCTCTCACGGTTCGCAGCAGCAGCGCCTCGGCCAGCTTGCGCGTGGTGATGTCGCGAATCGCCACCGTGGCCAGCATGCCCTCGGCGCTGTCGAGCGGGCTCAGCATGATCTCGATCGGAAAGTCGCTCCCGTCCTTGTGACGCCCGATGAGCTCGACGCCGGCGTGCGCCCGCGGCTCTTCGGAGCGAAGCGCCGCCCCGATCAGCTCCGAGAAGCCTTCCGGAATGATCGTGTTCACCTGCCGCCCGAGAAGCTCGCCGCGGCGATATCCGAACTGGTTCTTTGCCTGGGCGTTGACGAGGACGATCTCCCCGCCCTGGTTGACCAGCACCATCGCGTCCGGGGCGGCCTCGAGCAGGCCGCGGTACCGGCCCTCCATCTGGGCCAGGTGCCTCTCGGCGTCTCTACGCACGGTGATGTCACGGATCGCCGCCGTGACCAGGATGCCCTCCGCGCTCTGCAGCGGGCTGAGCATGATCTCGATGGGAAACTCGCTGCCGTCCTTGCGCCGCCCGACGAGCTCGATGCCAGTCCCGATCTGCTGCGCCAGCGCTTCAGCCGCGGTCCGGGTGCCGTCGGCGATCAGCCGTTCCGCGAACCCCTCGGGGATGATGTTCTTCACCTGCTGACCGACCAGCTCGTCGCGCTGGTACCCGAACTGCTTCTCCGCCTGGAGGTTCAAGAGGACGATCTCGCCGTTGGCGCTCGACACCACCATCGCGTCCGGGGCGGCCTCGAGCAGGCCGCGATAGCGGGCCTCCATCTGGGCCAGGTGCTTCTCCGCGTCTCTACGCGCGGTGATGTCACGGATCGCCGCCGTCACCAGGATGCCCTCCTCGCTCTGTAGTGGGCTGAGCATCATCTCGATGGGAAACTCGCTGCCGTCCTTGCGGCGTCCGACGAGCTCGATGCCGGTGCCGATCTGCTGCGCCAGCGCTTCGGCCGCGGTGCGGGTGCCGTCGGCGATCAGGCGTTCGGCGAACCCCTCGGGGATGATGTTCTTCACTTGCTGCCCGACCAGCTCGTCGCGCTGGTACCCGAACTGCTTCTCCGCCTGCAGGTTCAGCAAGACGATCTCGCCGTTGGCGCTCGACACCACCATCGCGTCCGGGGCGGCCTCGAGCAGGCCGCGGTACCGGCCCTCCATCTGGGCCAGGTGGTTCTCCGCGTCTCTGCGCACGGTGATGTCACGGATCGCCGCCGTGATCAGGATGCCCTCCGCGCTCTGCAGCGGGCTGAGCATGATCTCGATGGGAAACTCGCTGCCGTCCTTGCGGCGCCCGACGAGCTCGATGCCAGTCCCGATCTGCTGCGCCAGCGCTTCGGCCGCGGTGCGGGTGCCGTCGGCGATCAGCCGTTCCGCGAATCCCTGGGGGATGATGTTCTTCACTTGCTGCCCGACCAGCTCGTCGCGCTGGTACCCGAACTGCTTCTCCGCCTGGAGATTCAAGAGGACGATCTCGCCGCTGGCGCTCGACACCACCATCGCGTCCGGGGCGGCCTCGAGGAGTCCCCGGTACTTCGCCCCCGACTCCTTGCTCTCGCTCAGATCGTAGCTGAACTCGGAGAACCCCCGCAGCGTCCCAGCCGCGTCGCGCAGTGCCGCGACCGTGCTGTGCGCGAAGAACCGGGTGCCGTCCTTTCGCACGCGCGTGCACTGCTCTTCATGTCGACCGGTGGCGGTGGCGATCCTGAGCACCTGCTCGGGTCGGCCCCGCTCGATGTCCTCAGGGGGGAAGAAGCCAGAGAAGTTTCGACCGATGATCTCGTCCGCTCGATAGCCCTTGATTCGCTCCGCGCCCGCGTTCCAGCTCACGACCTGGCCCCGCGGGTCCATCATGAAGATGGCGTGGCCCTGGATGCCGTCGACGAGCAACCGATAGCTCTCCTCGCTCTGTCGCAGCGCCTCCTCCATGAGGCGGCGCCTGCCCTCCATGAGCGCCAGATGCTTCTCGGCGTCCTTGCGAACGCTGATGTCCCTGATCGCAGCCGTGATCAGAATGCCCTCCGCGCTCTCGAGCGGGCTCAACATGATCTCGATGGGAAACTCGCCGCCGTCCTTGCGCCGGGCCACGAGCTCGATGCCCGTGCCCATCTGCTGGGCGAGGGCCTCGGCCGCGGTCCGGGTGCCATCGGCGATCAGCCGTTCGGCGAAGCCCTGCGGAATGATCGCCTTCACCGGCTGCCCGACCAGCTCGTCGCCCACGTATCCGAACTGCTTCTTCGCCTGGACGTTCACGAGGACGATGTCTCCGCGCTGGTTCACCACCACCATGGCGTCCGGAGCCGCCTCCAGCAGTCCCCGGTACCGGCTCTCCATCTGGGCGACTCGCCTCATCTCCTGCTCGTGGCCGCCGAGCTCGCGCGTCGCTCCGGTCACCAGGGATTCGAGGCGGTCGTTCTGCGCTCTGAGGGTGATCCCCAGGCGCTCCATCTCGCCACGCTTGGCGATCCGGGCGTGGACGAAGATCGCGAGGGCCAGCAAGCTGGCGATGAGCAGGCCGCGGTTGGCCGAAGCGACGGCCAGATCCGGCGGCGCCGTCCGAGCCCACCCCCAGAGCTCCGCAGCGACCGTCAGGGTGATGATGGCGGACGCGGTGATCCACAGCACCGCTTTCGACCGTTGCAGCGCGCACAGCGCCAGCGGGACCGTGAACAGGATCGCGCCGACCAGCTGCGCCGAAGTCCAGAAGTCGAAGGTCGCCACCGCCACGATGAGCAGAACGATGGGCACGAGGGGCGGGATGCGTTCGCCCACCCGCAGCACGCGAAGCAATCCGCGACGCAGTCCAAAGGAACGCTCAGGCTCAGAGGACGAGACGGCGACACCCCAGGCCTTGCGCCACCCTTCCCCAGAAACTCATGAGGGAGTGTGGGCGCTCGCCAGGAGCATAGCCACGAAAATGTCGGTGCTTCACCATAACGAGACTCCTTCTCCACCATCTGATACGACCCCGACCGATTTCTCACGGCGGGTAGACGCGGGAGGCTGCTCTCCGTCGCAGCCCCCTATCGACTCTCACGCTGACCGACTTGAGCCGAGGTGTAGGCCGCCCGCCTTCCGGCGTGGGCTGGGCCCGGCGGGCAGGCCCGTCAAGAGCTGCAGGACAGCATCGAGCAGCCGACGCGACTGCGCGCCCACTCCGGCCGTCGCGCGGCGAAACGGTCGCGCGCCGGTTGCTCGTCGTAGGGGCACCGGAGCACGTCGAGCAACGTGGCGATGAGCGAGGGGTCACCTGCCTCGGCCGCGTCGATCGCCTCTTGCGCCAGATAGTTCCGCAGCACGAAGCGCGGATTCGCGGCGTCCATCTGCCGGCGACGCTCGCCGTCCGACAGACCGCCATCGAGCACCCGCCGGCTCCACACGCGCAGCCACGCCAGCCAGGCGGCGCTGACGTCCCCGGTCAGCTCCGCGGGCTGATACCAGGCATCGGCCAGGGGCGCGAGCAGCGCTTCGTCCGGCAAGCGTCCGTCGGGGTCGAGGGGAACACGGGCGAGGTCGCGAAAGAACAGCACCTGATCGGTCTCGGTGCGCGGCAGCAGGCGAAACAGAGCGCTCACGCGCTGCTCGTCGTCCTCGCCGCGCGCGGGCCCCCAACCGAGGCGGCGCGCCATCATCGTTTGAAAGCCCTCGAAGTACAGGGCTCCGTAGCGATCGAGCCCCGCCTGCAGGGGCGCGGGATCGTCCGTCAACGGCAGCAGCGCCTGCGCGAGCTGCTGCAGATTCCACCCGGCTATCTGGGGCTGGGCGCCGTAGCGATAGCGGCGGGTGTCGGCGTCGGTGGTGTTCGGCGTCCAGCCGGCGTCGAAGCTCTCGAGCCAGCCGTACGGGCCGTAGTCGATGGTGAGGCCCAGGATCGACATGTTGTCGGTGTTCAGCACGCCGTGGACGAAGCCCACCCGCATCCAATCGACCAGCAGCCGCGCCGTCCGCTCGCACACCTCGCCGAACAACCGCCCGACCGTCTCCTTCGCCACGGGCGCGGTCAGCGCGCCCGCGCGTTCGTGCTCGGCGAGGAGCGCGGGAAAGTCCGCGCGAATCGTGAAGTCGACGAGGCGCCGCAGAAGCTGTGTGTCGCCGCGCGAGGCCGGAAGCTCGAAGTTCCCGAAGCGCACGAAGGATGGCGCGACCCGACAGACCACGGCACCCGGCTCGGCGCGCGGGTGGCCGTCGTAGAGCATGTCGCGGATGACGGTCTCACCCGTCGCCACCAGCGACAGCGCCCGCGTGGTGGGGATGCCGAGGTGGTGCATCGCCTCGCTGCACAGGAACTCGCGCACGGAGGAGCGCAGCACCGCGCGGCCGTCGGCGTGCCGCGAATACGGGGTGAGGCCTGCCCCTTTCAGCTGCAAGGTCTGGTGGCCCGCGCTGCGATCCATCACCTCGCCGAGCGCGATGGCGCGCCCGTCGCCGAGTTGGCCGGCCCAGCTGCCGAACTGGTGCCCCCCGTAACAGGCGGCGAAAGGGTCGGCGCCCGCGGGCACCCGGTTTCCGGCGAGCACCTGCGCGAAGTCGGGCGACAGGCAGGTCGCGCGATCGATGCCCAGCGACTCCGCCAGCTCGGCCGAGAACGCCAGCGTCACCGGATTCGCCACGCGCGTCGGGGCGACGCGGCTGTAGGCGGCGTGCTGCACCTGGCGGACGCGCGGGCCTGGCTCGGGGTCAGCCGGCAGCGCCTTCGTGAAGCGGTTGTCGAACGCCAGCCGGTCGAGGTCGAGCATGCGGGAAGCTCGGCTTATCACGCCCAGGGGCGGGCGACAGAAATAGTGCGCTCGCCGTGTCGATTGGCCGGTCGCTCGTTCGTCGCATGACTACATTCCCGGTTGTTGGCCGCGAAACCAAACAGGAGAGACGCAATGCGATTCATGATGCTGATGATCCCCAAGGGTTACGAGAGCGCCACGCCAGGCACCATGCCGGAGGCCAAGGCGGTGGCCGCGATGATGAAATACAACGAGTCCCTGCAAAAGGCCGGGGTTCTCCTGGCGCTCGACGGCCTGCACCCTCCTTCGATGGGCGCCCGCGTCTCGTTCGCGGGGGGCAAGCCGACGGTCACGGACGGGCCGTTCGCGGAGGCCAAGGAGGTGCTGGGCGGGTACTGGATGATTCAGGTCAAGTCGAAGGCCGAGGCGATCGAGTGGGCTTCGCGCTGTCCAGCCTCGAACAACGAGGTGATCGAGGTCCGTCAGGTCCAGGAGATGGCGGATTTTCCGGCCGACGTGGCGGCGGCGGCGGCGGGCTTCGTCGAGCTGCAGGCAGGCAAGGCCCCCAGCCCCTGAACGGACTACAGTGTGCAGCGCTCCGGCGCTGTCGATCCTCGCCGTCGCCGATCGACTGTGTGTTGCCGGGACGCTTCGTCCCGCCAACACACCAACGGGAGGACACCATGACCAAGAGGAAGGGCAAGAGCAAGAGCCAGAGGGCGATGGGTATTCTGTCGGCGGTCGCGCTTGGTTTAGCGCTCACGCTCGGATTCGGGCTCACGGCGCGCGCCAAGGCGCCCGCGGGCAAGTTCGTCCAGTTGCCAGCGGGCGAGCTGAAGTTCGAGGAGTTCTATCCGGGCGGGCCCGTCGAGTCCTTCATCATCGGCTCGAAGGAGGCGAAGCACGGGCCCACCGCCTTCTTCATAAAGTTCAAGGCGGGATTCGACTCGGGCTGGCACGTGCACGAGTCGGAGTACACCGCCGTCATCTTGACGGGGACGATGCTGGAGACCAGCAAGGGCGGCGACGCGCCGAAGCCGCTGGGGCCGGGATCGTACTACCGGCAACCCACCGTCGTGCACCGCACGCAATGCACGGGCACCGCCGATTGCCTGGTCTACATCTTCGAGGAAGGGCGCTTCAGCTTCACCCCCACCACCGAGGACGGCAAGCCGCTCCCCGCACAGGGCGCGCCGGTAGACAAGGGCAAGTAGCGAAAACCCCCGCTCGCATCAGGCCTTGTCGCCGTGGCGGGCGAGATGCGCCTGCAGCTCCTGGAACTGCTCTTCCAGGTGCCAGGGGACGTGCGCGTACACGTCCTCGAACATCGTCCGCAGGGGCGGCTTCGGCTCGACCGACTCGGCGTAGCGGAGCGCGTCGTTGATCTCGGCGGTGATCTCCTCGATCCAGCGCTCCTCGACGTCGGCGGTCAGCTCCCCTTTGTGCGCGAGGTACTTGCGGTAACGATCGATCGGGTCGCGCCGCAGCCACTCTTGCGGCTCGGTGGGATCGCGGTACACGGAGGGATCGTCGGACGAGCTGTGGGCCCCGCGGCGGTAGGTGCGCGCCTCGACCAGGGTGGCGCCTTCCCCGCGCCGCCCGCGCGCCGCGGCCTCGCCGATGACGTGGACCATCGCCAGCGGGTCGTTGCCGTCGACCAGCACCCCCGGCAGCCCGTACGCGATGGCCTTCTGCGCGAAGGTCGGCGCGATCGTCTGCACCGACCGCGGGACGGAGATGGCCCAGCCGTTGTTCCGGCACACGATGATCGCCGGAACCTTGTAGACGCCCGCGAACAGGCAGCTCGTGTGGAAGATGGGCGTCGACGTGCCGCCATCACCGAAGAACGCGATCGCGACGTCGTCCTTCTTCTGCAGCTTCGCCGCCCACGCCGTGCCGACCGCGTGCGGGATCTGCGTGGCGACGGGCGAGGCCACGCTGACGAAGTTGAGATGCCGCACGGAGTGGTGCACCGGCATCTGCCGGCCCTTCACCGGATCCTCGGCGTTGCCGAACAGCTGACACATGAACGTGCGCAGGGAGTAGCCGCGGTAGAGCGCGGCCCCCACCTCGCGGTAAGCCGAATAGAACCAGTCGGTCGTGCGCAGCGCGGCGGCGGCGCCGATGTGGGTCGCCTCCTCGCCGGTGGTCGAGACGTAGAACCCGAGCCGCCCTTGCCGCTGCAGCCGCAGCATGCGCTCGTCGATCATCCGGATGCGGATGAGCGCGTGCATCAACCGCCTGTGCGCGTCTCCCGACAGCGCCGGCTCCCGCTCCGGGTGTATGACCTGCCCGTCGTCGTCGATGACGCGGATGACTTCCATTTTCATGACGGTGGGGGGAGGGCGGGAGAATGCCCTTGCCGCTGATTAATGCCCCGGCCGAGGTGATGTCAAGCGCCCGCCGTGGTAGGTGATCAGCAACGATGGACGGATCGCAGACAATCAAGCCGAACGATATCCTCAGCTACCTCGGTCGCGACTACGTCGTCGAGGGGATCCTGACGTACCACGTGTCCGGGCGGACGCTCCGTCTCGCCCGGGTCGTCGACGGCGACGTGGTCCTGTGGGTGGAACCGCTCACCGATGACGCCGACGATCGCTTGCTGGTGCTAACGGAGGTTCGTGACCTGGCCATCGGCGTCCCGCCGCCGCAGTCGATCTCCTACCGGGACAACACCTTCGTCCTTCGCCTCTCCGGCATGGCAAAGGTGGCGATCGCGGGCGTGGTCACGGGACGGACCGCGGGCGCCGCGGACGTATGGCGGTACCGCGCCGCCGGCGACCTGTTCCTCCAGATCGAATCATCCAGCTCGGGCGGCCACGTGGTCCTCTACGGCGAATCGGTCCACAAGGGCATGATCGATGTCCTGCCCGGAACTACCCCCTGATGGGCAGTGTCTTCGGGACGCTGTTCCGCATCAGCACCTGGGGAGAATCACACGGTCCCGCCGTCGGCGTGGTGATCGACGGATGCCCCCCGCGGCTTCCCATCGCCGCCGACGAGATCCAGGCTGAGCTCGACCGGCGCCGGCCCGGGCAAAGCGCCATCACCACTCAGCGGCGCGAGCCCGACGAGGTCGAGATCCTCTCCGGGGTCCACGACGGCGTCACGCTGGGCACGCCCATCGCGCTCATGGTTCGCAACCATGACAACCGCGGCGGCGACTACGAGGAGATGCGGACGAAATTTCGCCCGTCGCACGCGGACTACACCTACCAGGCCAAGTTCGGGATTCGAGCCTGGCAGGGGGGCGGTCGCTCGAGCGCCCGCGAGACGGTCGGCCGCGTGGCCGCCGGGGTGCTGGCGCGAAAGGTGTTGTCGTTCGTGACGGGCGCGCCGGTCGAGCTGGTCGCCTACGTCAAGCAGGTTCACGACCTGATCGCGGACGTCGATCCCGGGACGGTCACGCGCGCCGCCGTCGAGGCGAACATCGTGCGCTGCCCCGAGGAGGGTCGCGCCGCCGCGATGATCACGGCGATTGACGAGGCGCGCCGGGCGGGCGATTCGCTCGGCGGCGTCGTGGAGGCGGTCGCGCGCGGCGTCCCGGCCGGCTGGGGCGAGCCGGTGTTCGACCGGCTCGAGGCGGACCTCGGGAAGGCGATGCTGTCGCTCCCGGCGGCGAAGGGCTTCGAGATCGGCAGCGGCTTCGGGGGCGTGCTGCTGAAGGGCTCGGAGCACAATGATCCCTTCTTCAACGACGGCAGCCGGATCCGCACGCGCAGCAACCGCTCGGGCGGGGTGCAGGGCGGGATCTCGAATGGCGAGGACATCGTCCTGCGGGTCGCGTTCAAGCCGACCGCCACCATCCTGCGCGAGCAGGAGACAGTCGACGAGGCGGGCGCCGCCACGACCATCAAGGCCCGGGGGCGCCACGACCCCTGCGTGTTGCCGCGGGCCGTGCCCATCGTCGAGGCGATGATGGCGCTGGTGCTGGCCGATCACTGCCTGCGCCAGCGCGGCCAGGTGGGTTAGGCGCTGTCGATTCAGGCTCGAGTCCGAGAGGCGCAATGGCCGTTAGGTTGGGTCGAGGGGCCGCGGGTTAACTTTGCAATTCTCGATTTTGTGGGAACCGCGTTGGCCCGACCTGGGCTCCGTCGGCCCCTTGCTCGAACGAAGGAGAACACCGATGAGGACTCATTGGCGAAGCCAGTTCTTGGCGCTCGTTGTCGTCGTGCTCGCGGCGACCGTGCTCGGGCAGCGCGTTTCACGGGCCGACTACGTGGGGAACAAGTATACGGACGCGGCGACGGGGCAGGTGCTGGAATACAACGTCTACGTCCCCGCCGGGTACGACCCCGCGAAGAAGTATCCGTTGATGGTGTTTCTCCACGCCGCGAACAACACCAACCCGCCGAACAGGACGCTCTCCAGCGACGGCGTGGGCTGGACCGGGACCTTCATCAACACCCCGCACCAGATGACGGACCCCTCGTTCTTCATGATCCCCATCTCCCAGACCAACATGAGCGGCTGGGGCGAGGCCACGCAGCCCATCTCGACCCCCGAGAAGTTCGAGGGGGCGCTGACCATCAAGGTCTTGCAGTCGGACGTGATGACGAAGTACAGCATCGATCCCACCCGGCTCTACATCACCGGGCCCTCGATGGGCGGACGCGGGACCTGGGACATCATCCGGCGGTATCCCGGATTGTTCGCGGCCGCTGCCCCTGCGGCCGCCCCCGCGTCGCCTGACGACGCGGCTCTCTTCAAAAACCAAAACATCTGGGCAATCTGCGGCGAGGTGGATCCCATCGTTCAGGGTGAACGCGACGCGATCACCGCCATCCGGGCTGCCGGGGGCAACCCCATCTATACCGAGCTCGCTGGCCACGGCCACGACAGCTGGCGATGGGTGTACCCTGATCCGCAGTTCGTCCCGTGGATCTACGCGCAGCGCCTCGGCGTGCCGTGGTGGACGGTCACCAAGCCCCCGGTGGGGCCCATCACCGGCAGCACCCCGACCGCGACCCTCACCCCGAACCAGCCGGTCACCATGCCGCCCCCGAACCTCCCCAACAGCTTTGGCGGCTCACCGGGCGCGGCGGGCGGATCGCCAGGCACGGCCGGGACCTCTGGCGGAATGACGGCCAGCGGAGGGACCAACGGAGCCGGCGGGAAGCCGAGCGGCGGCGGAACGTCCGGTGGCGCAGGCGCCCAGGGCAGCGGCGGCGCGCGTGGGACGGGTGGCGATACCGGTGCGGGCGGTGTGACTGCCAGCGGCACCGGCGGCAGCAGCGTCGTGCCGGGTACCGGCGGCGCGTCTACCGTCCCGGCCTCCTCGGGCGGCAGCGCAGGTCCCATCGCCACGGGTGGCACGACCGTGTCCGGCAGCGGCGGCGCGACCTCGGGAGGGACCGCCACGGGCGGGACCACGACTGGGCCTTCGGGCTCTACCGGCGGAGCGAGTGGCGCGCAGGACAGCGGCGGCTCGAGTGGCGGCTGCAGCGTCGCCTCGGGTCGAGGCCGGTCCTTCTCGCTGGCGTCCGTCCTGGCCCTGCTCGGCCTCGTCGCGCTCCGCCGCCGCAAGACCGGCCGGCGCTGACCTCGGGCACTGGCACCCGGCCAAGTGGACCTGGTCGGGTGCTGGCGCGCCCTCGCGCTGATCCAAGCCGAAGTGCGCACACTTGAAGCTGTTTGTCCTCGCCCCGCGGAGCGGTCCGCGGAGCGGGGAGAGGATAAAGGAGAGGGGCGCCACGCTCGCCGCCTGATTGTCCCTGTGTATACGTTGGTGTAGCCTTTGGTGTATGAAATCGAGGACTCTCCGCACGAACATCGAGCTCGACGAGGATCTGGTGGCGGAGGCGACGAGGTTGACAGGAATTCGGACGAAGCGGTTGCTAGTGAGGGAGGGGCTGCTTGCCTTGGTGGAGGCAAGAAGGCGCCGTCCTCTGTCCGAGCTGCGCGGAAGGATCAAGTTCGCGGCGGACTACGACTACAAGACAGCGCGCGGGCGCCTCGGATGATCGTCGTGGATACGTCGGTGCTCGTCGACTATTTGAAGGGCGCTGCCACCCCGGCGACAGAGCGCCTCGCTGAGCTCGAAGCGGACGCGATCCCCTACTACATCCCGGTCGTCTGCTTCCAGGAGCTCCTGCAGGGAGCTCGGAGCGAGAGCGAATGGCGGGCCCTCAACGCCTACCTGACCACGCAACGGCTGCTGGTCCCCGAGAAACCGATCGAGCTTCATCGCGAGGCGGCCCGAATCTTCTTCGACGGGCGGCGGCGCGGCTTGACGATCAGGAGCACGGTCGATTGTCTCATCGCTGCGCAAACCGTGCGGAGCGGCGCGACCCTTCTGCACGATGACGACGACTTCGACCACATCGCGAAGGTCCGACCGCTGAAGACGTTGCGCAAGTGACGGGCGCGGGCCGCCCGCCGGCGGCCCTGGCAGCTATCCCCGCAGGGTCATCCCCCCTGCGCCGCGAAATTGATGGATCCGCAGTCCCGCGTGTTGGGCCACGACGTCTGACTGGAAGCCTCCTTGACGGGCAAGATCCCGGAGCCGGCCGCGGCGTCGAGGAAGTAGGAGGTCGTATTGGCCTCCACCGCGCCGTCGGAGGTGCTGGTCGGCACGAGCATCACACCCCAACCGATCACCGCCTGGCTGGTCTTCGCCGGAACGGTGAAGACCGTGGCGGGCGGCCCCTGCAACGCGAGCGCCCACATCGTGGTCAGGTTCTTGTCGATTACGCCTTCGCCCGGGACGGTGGCGAGGCTTGGAACGTTCAGCTGGAACGGGTCGACGGTGACGGGGGTGTTGGAAGCGGTGTTGTCCACCGAATCCAATCTGAAGAAGACGTAGGCCTTGTTTGGGCCCGACATCAACAGGCCCGGTGCGAAGTCATCGCAAGCGCCGAGTTGCCGATAGGTGAGCGTGGCACTCGGAGCGCATCCACCCGCGCCGAGACCACCTACGAACAGCAGCGGCAGGAACGCAAACAATGTTCTCTCGGACATGGGCACCCTCCTCTTCAAGAATTCGCATGCACGGCGCGAGCCGCGATTCTAGTCCTCGACGGTGGGTTTCCGCTGCACGGTTGTGTAACGGAAGCGTTACGCGTCTGCGCTCAGGGTCTTTGCGCGCTGAGCGCTTTCACGGCGTCGAGGACCTCGGTCGCGTTGACGACCGGATCGACCTTCGGCCACACGCGCGCGATCTTGCCGTCCGGCCCCACCAGGAACGTCACACGGGCGGCCATCGAGAGCCCTGGCACCGCCGACCCGACGCCGTAGGCGCGCTGCGCGGCGCCCGTGGTATCGGCGACCATGGGGAACGGGAGGTGATGGTGGTCGCGGAAGCCGCGGTGGCTGGCATCGTCGTCGTGCGAGACGGCGAAGATTGTCACGCCCGCCTTCACGAACTTGTCGAAGGAATCGCGGAAGGCGCAGGCCTGCTTGGTGCAACCCAGCGTCTCGTCCTTCGGGTAGAAGTAGACCACCGCGAAGTGGCCACGCTGCGCCGACAGCTTCACGGTCGCGCCCCCGGGGTCCTTGCCTGCGAGCTCAGGAGCGACCGACCCTGGCGCCAGCAGGCTGCCCTCGCCCGCCAGGCCCCGCGCCGCGGACAGGGTTCCGGCCGCCAGCGCTCCGATTGCCACGATGAGCTTGTTCACGGGCCGTTCATAGCATCCGCAAGCCGCAGGAGCCGCGCCCGTTTCAGCTCGGCCCGACTTTATCCACGGGCTGCGAGCACGGGCGCGAGGACGTGGGGATCACCGCCCTCGAAGCGCCGCCGATCCACTTGTTGTAGCGCGCGGAACGGCAGCGGCTCCTGGAGTTGCCAGATGCGGCAGGGGGGCATGTTGACCCCGCTGGCATCGAGGATCGCGTTCGTCGCCCGCCGGGCGGCTTCGTTCGCGCCTTCCATCGTCGCGATGTCGGTGTTCGTGCGGACGTAGTCCGCCGCCAGGAACAGGTTCTCGATCCTCGTGACCGGCTCCGGCCGATGGCGCCAGGACCCCGCCGTGTTGATGAACAGCGGCTCGCGGTTGCGGGCGCCGTCGGGGCCGAGCTCAATGCTGTCCGCGAGATACCAGTCGATGAGGTTGCGGTCGGTGAGCCGCGGCCCGCCCGCGCGTCCGAGGTGGGCCTTGAGCTGCCACCAGAGCTCCTCCCGGATCTCGTCGGCGCTGCACGCCACGGCGGGCTTCTTCACGTGGGTGCCGGGCACCTCCCAGTTCGCGATGATGGTCGATAGCACCCCGCGCACCCGCCCGTTGCCGAAGCGGCCGAGGTGGGTGCGCGGCCAGAACTGGGCCTGCGAGATGGCGGTCACCGCCCACGGGGCGTCGACCAGAACGACGTGCCCAGGCACGATCGGCAAGGGGATGTCGAGAAAGAACTGCACGCCGGTCATCCACTCCGTTGCCAGCTCGTCGAGGTCTGCGAACCTCGGATCGATGACCTTCATCTGCTCCGTGACGAGGAGCCGCATTCGCTCGACGGGCAGCGCCGCGATGTAATGGTCCGCCTCGACCCGCTCTGGCCCCTCGGTGGTGGTGATGGACACGTGGCTGACGCGGGCGTCAACGCAGCTGATGCCGGCCACGCGCGCGCCCCAGCGAAGCTTCACGCCGCGCCGACGCAGATGGGCCACCCAGGGGTCGAGCCAGACGTCACCCGTAGGGCCGTCGAGCAGCTGGTCGACCTCGGCGCCTGGCCGCGCATGGTCGATCCAAAGCTGCATTCCCACCGTGCCGATCGTGCGGGTGTTCGCCCTGCGCGGACACATGGCCACCAGCGAGCGAACCGCGATGTCGGCGAAGAACTTGCGGAAGGCAGGAGAGCGGCGATCGGCGCCGACGAAGTCCCACCAGCGGGCGTTCTCGTGCTCGGCCATCCGGCGCTCGGGGCACGTCGTCAGCAACATCAGGAACAGCGCGCTGACGTAGGCGACGTCTACCCAGGGCAAGCCCAGATCGTGAATGACGAGCGTGCGGACCAGCTGGGTGAGATCGTCGAGCGACGCCGGAAACCGCGTGATGACGTCGACCGCCGGCGCGTCCACGCGGGCCAGCCGCGTCCGCGAGGTCGCGGTCAAGTTGTCGAACACGCCCCGGGGATTTCGCCCGAACGGGATCCGCTTCATCGTGTCCGGCAGGTGGCGATAGAAGGACGGAAAGAACCGGAACCCGTGCTCGCCGGGGAGATCGCGCCGGCCATCGGTGCCCGTGCCGGGAACGAAGATGCTCCGCGCCTTGCCGCCTGGGCCGAGCGCGGCCTCGTAGACCGTCACGTCGAAGCCCCGCTCGACCAGCTCGTGGGCCGCGCTCAGGCCCGCGACGCCACCCCCCAGCACCGCCACCGTCGGCATCGATTTTCCAGCAGCGCCGCCATTTCGCACCATGAGCTCTTGTTCGTCCTTGAACGCGACTGGAGGCCGGCGCGCAGCTTCGCCCACGCCGTCATCGCGCGCAAGCTCGATGATCGCGCGTCGCTGTCACGCGCGCCGGCGAGCGACGAGCGCGACTTGCTCTGGTCGGATCCGCGTATTCGCTCGACGGGGCGCCGGAGCGGGTGACCGGCTATCACCCCGTCGGGCAGCGGGGAAACTCGGGTCCCGTCGAGGCTTCTGCCTCTATGGCCGCCATCGCGGCCAGGACGACGTGCTCGCGCCACGGACGGGCCACGACCTGCGCCCCGATGGGCAGACCGGCGCTGCCGACCTCGGCGGCGCGCGCCGCACGGCCCATCTTGTCGCGTCCGCTGGCGCGGCCCGTGGCCTCGTGGTCGCGAACGCGGGTGACGGGGACCACGCCCGCCGGATAGCCGAGCACGTTCCACAACGCCGTGTACGATCCCAGCGTCGCCAGCTCGAGGGCGTCGCCGTGGCGGAACGCCGGCACGGGGGAGGGCGGGCACAGGATGATGTCCAGCGCCGCGCCGCCTTCTCCCCCCGTGTCGAGCGCGGCGGCGAAGCGCTGGCGGTAGTCGTCGAGCCGTTCGACGAGCTGCCAGTAGGCGTCGGTCGTGCGCGGCACCTGGTTGCGGCTGACGACGGCGATGCCGGGGCGTCCCTGCAGGCGCAGCATGAGCTGGATCAGCGGCGACAACGCCGGCGGCGCGCCGGCGCCTGCGGCCATGTCCGCGATGATCGGGCTCTTGCGGCTCTTGCCGAGCGACCGCTTCGCGCCCGCGAACCCATCCGCGAACAGCAGCGAGAAGAACAGCCCGAGGCCGGACTCCACCTCGTAGGGACGCCAGGGCGTCAGGCGCGCCCCGCGGCGTTGTAGCGCGGCAGCCGCCTCGCGAACCGCGCGGCGCGCGGCGGGGCCGGCGGCGAAGATCCCGTCGTCCTCGTAGCAGCCCACGCGTAGCCCAGACAGGTCGACGCCGGCGGGATCGCCGAGCGCGAATCCGGGCGCCTCGGGCGCGCGCCCGCCGTTCGCGACCTCGATGCCGAGCGCCACGTCCGCGGTGGTGCGGGCGAGGACGCCGACCTGGCTCTCGATGGCGCGCTGGCCGAACGGCACGCTGCCGCGGCCCGTGTCAGGGAAGCGGCCCGCGGTGGGCTTGAGGGCAGCGAGCCCGCAAAACGCGGCGGGAATACGCACGCTGCCGCCGAGGTCGGTTCCGAGCCCGAGCGGCGAGCCGCCGCTGGCGATGAGCGCCGCTTCGCCGCCGCTCGAGCCCCCGGGCGTGCGTGCGGGATTCCAGGGGTTGGTGGTGCGGCCGAACACCGGGTTGTCCGATTCGAAGTAGAGCAGCAACTGGGCGACGTTCGTCTTCGCGATGGGGATCGCGCCCGCTTGGCGCAGGCGGGCGACGTGGCGGTCGTCGCGCGGCGCGCGCGCGCCCGTCCGCGAAGCCATGCCGTAGGTGGACGCGGTGCCTTCGAGATCGAGGGACTCCTTGATGGTGAACGGGACGCCGTGCAGGCGACCGAGCGGCTCACCGCGCCGGCGCGCCTCGTCGGCGCGACGCGCCTCGGAGAGGGCAGCCTCGAAGCGGCGGACGCAAGCGGCGTTGAGCGAGGCGTCCAGCGCCTCGATCCGATCGATGTGGGCGCGCACGGCCTCCTCGGACGAGAGGCGCCCGCTCGCGATGCTGTCTGCGAGCGCGTGGGCGGTCATGCCCCAGATCTCGGCCCCGGCTGTCGCGGGTGGGCGCGCGGGCGTGGGCGCGGGCGGCGCGGCGGCGTCCGCCCTCATGATCGTCGAGCTTGGCGGGGTCTTCGTCGGTGTGGGCATCATGGTTCGTTCCTCCTGCCCCGAAGGTACGGGGCCGGCGGATCGCGCGAAATGAGCCGATCGGCTCATTTTGACGACGGACGACGGTCGGCCCCGGGGCGGCCGGGCCGCTAACGCAGGCGTGCCACCCCGGCGCGGCGAAAGCAGCCGAGGGTGTGGTCGTTCACCAGCCCCGACGCTTGCATGAACGCGTAGACGATCGTCGAGCCGACGAAGGAGAATCCCCGCCCCTTCAGATCGGCGGACAGCGCGTCCGACAGGGGCGTGCGCGCGACGATGTCGGCGCGCCCCCGCACGCGGGGCTGCCGCGGCCGGCCTCCCACGAACTTCCAGACGTAGGCGTCGAAGCTGCCGTGCTCCTCCTGCAGCGCCAGAAACGCGCGCGCGTTGCCGATCGCGGAGCGAATCTTCGCCGCGTTCCGGACGATGCCGGCGTTCTGCATCAGCCGCGCCTGGTCACGCGCGGTGAAGCGGGCGACCCGCGCGGGATCGAAGCCCAGGAACGCCTCGCGGTACGCTTCGCGCTTGCGCAGGATGGTGAGCCACGACAGCCCTGCCTGGGCGCCGTCGAGGATGAGCTTCTCGAACCATCGGCGATCATCATGGACGGGGACGCCCCACTCCTCGTCATGGTAGGTGACGAGCAGCGGATGCCCGTCGGCCCAAAAACACCTTCGCGTTCCGGCGGGTGCGCCCATCGACTGTTTTTTTATCACGACCCCTAACTTGTTGCGGGGCGCCTGTGGCCGTATCAGTGTGAAGGGTGGGCGCGGGGATTCCGCGCGCCGCCGGCCCCATTTGCATGAACGTCGCCCCGAACATGTCCGGGCCAAACATGAACATGGCCGAGCTCCAGAGCGCCACGCCGCCTACTTGGCTCGGGCGGTCGCGGCTGTCGCTGTTGCGCGACGTCCTCGTCGGATCGCGAATCCGCTGGGATCGAGCGCGCCAGCTCCTGGGATTGCTAGGCGCGTACTTGCGGCCCTCTCGCCTGCGGCGACGGCTCGAGCGCCTGCGCGAGCTCGGACACATCCGCGAGGTGCCGACCGCCGCGCAGATCCTGGTCGCCGCCCGCGATCAGATCATGCTGAGCGCCAGCGAGGAGACGAAGCTCTTCTATCGCAGCCAGGGCATCCCCTGGGTGTTCCACAACGTTCGCCGGTTCTTGTCGGGGCCCGCCACGGTCCTCGATCCCGCCGGGTTCTTTTCGCCGCGTGACACCATCATCCATCACGTCCTGCAGACGTTTCATCGCCACCCCATCTACGACCTCGTGCTCCTGCGCGGCTTTCCCGACGGCCTGGAAGAGGCGGAGCGCCAGGCGGTCGAGATTCGCGCCGGCTCGCATCCCCACCAGCGGGCGCTCGCCTCGTTGATCGAGGACGGTTCGTACCACGCGCGCCTCGTCGACGAGGTGCGGGCGTTTCGCGCCGATCCCTTCGTGGCACCGCGGCCCATCCCCGCCGGGCTCGTCGACGATGCCACCCTGATGGTCGCGATGGATCAGTTCAAGGACGTGCGCGGCTTCACCGACTACGCCTCGCGGCTGCGCGTGGGGGTCGGCGCGGCGGCCGCCGCGTGGTTGGGGGTGGCATGGAACGAGACGCTGGGGGGCCTGCTGCATCTCAAGCTCGGCCCCCGGCACATCCGGGTAGACTGCTGCGACGCCGAGATCGTGGCCCGGCATTCGACGTCGCGGTAGTGCCGGTTCACTTGGCGGGGACTGGCGCCGGGGGCGCCATCGGCGGCGCCGCGGGCTTCGTCATGCCGGGTGCGCCGCCCGCCCCACCCATCATTGCAGCATGGGCATGGCCTTGGCCTTGACCGAGTCCCCGGCTGCGCCAGTGCGCCTTCATGTCCGCGATGTGCTTCTTGCAGGCTGGTGAGAGCTCAGCGGAATGCTCGCCCAGGCAGAACCCCACGCGTCCCGCCCCCGCGGGCACGTCGCTGCAAAGCTTCTGCACGTCGGCCGCGCAGTCAGCATGCGTCTCCATCGGCGCGTTCATCATGGGCATCACCTGATCGACCATCTTCTTGCACGCCGGCGCCAGGTCATTCGGATGCTCGTTCAAACAGACGGCGATGCGCCCGTGCCCGGGGGCCACGTCCTTGCAATACTTGGCGACGTCGTCGGCGCAGCTCTTGCGCATCTCCTTCATGGGTCCCCATTCCATCGAATGACCCATCATTCCGGCTCCACCGCCGCCGTGGTGCCCGGCCATGCCGGGGCCACCCGCGGGCGCAGCCATCCCGCCAGCGGGGCCGGCCGGCGGGGTAGGGGCGGCGGTTGGCTCGGCGGGCGCGCCCTTGGCGGCTGCAACGGCGCCGGGCTTGGCGTCGGCGGCCGCGGCCAGGGCCGCCTTGCAAGGTTCGGAGAGATCGGCGTCGTGGCTGCGCAGGCACTTGGCCAGCTTGCCCCCGCCGGGCTCGATGCCGGCGCACAACTTCGCCGCGTCTTCCTTGCAACGCGTTCCGATCAGGCTCTTGTGCGCGGGCGCCGTCGCTCCTGCAGGAGCGTCCTCTGCGCGGGCGACGCCCCCCAACACCCAGGGCGAAGCCGCGATCGCCAACAAGACCAGGGACAAAGCCTGACGTTTCATTTTCGGGGTCCTTTCGTTGTTTGGCGGGGGGCCTTGGCGGCCAGCCGGGCGACGATTCCGGATGTCGGGCGCCTAGCGGGCCGCCGCGGGGCCCAAAGGACCCCACCCCGCCCGGATGGTAACCGTTTTCGAGGACTCCGTCTTGGTCCTCGACAGCGGGCACAGTCGGCCGCTTTGCTTGTTCCGCTAAGATGGTCCGCATTGAAACCGTTCGCGAGCGTTGCCGTCATCGTGATCGCCCTGGCCGGCATCCTGGGCCTGTCGATCGCCAGCGCTCGCCGCGAGGAGGGCCAGCTGCTCGGGGAATTCACGCAGTCGACCCCCGCCTGGTGGTGACCACCTCGTCACCGCTCGCCAGAAGCGAGGACGTGAAGCACGCCCTCGGGGCCGTGCGCAACATCGATCCGGTGACGGCCCTGCTGCAGAAGCCGATGCGTCTGCAGGAGCTGGAGGACCGCTACATCGAAGGCGTCCTCGAGAAGGTGGGGGGCAGCAAGCCGAAGGCCGCCGAGATCTTGGGTGTGGATCCGTCGACGTTGTACCGGCGCGAGAAGCAGCGCGGTTAGGACCGTTGGCCGGCTGGCCGGGGTCGGGGCCCGAGGATCCGACTTTGGGCCTCGGCCCGCGTCGACTGGCGAATTGCGAGAGGTCCGCCGCGGAACGCGAAGACGGGAGCCGGAGAGGCGTCGCGCGCGTAAAACGGCCGTTTCCGCATTGTTTCTTCTTGAACAAGGTCGTGTTATCAAGCGGGTCGATGTAGCTGAAAACACTGAAAAAGCAGTTCGGGTCCTCGTCTCGGGCCCGGCCCCGGCATTGACGTTGCTGACATTCGCGGCGCTCCCGGGGGACCGCGACTCTTCTCGCAGGTGGACGCCCCGGATGACCCGAAACGAAAGGACCATCGAATGAGGACTCCGAGAAATCGAGATTGGCGAAAGGTGCTGGCGGCGGTGGTGGCCGTGTCCATCTGTCTGGGGTCGGGCCTCGCGCTCGCGCAGGCGCCGCCCGCGCCCGATCTCGCGACCCGGGTGGCGGATCTGGAGGCGTACGTGACGAACGGGACGCCGAAGGCGCTGGTGTCCTCCGGGCCCGGGCACAATGCCTGGATGATGACGTCGGCGGCCCTGGTGTTGTTCATGACCCTACCGGGGTTGGCGCTGTTCTACGGCGGGCTCGTCCGCCGCAAGAACATCCTGTCCGTGATGGCGCAGTGTCTTGGTTGCGCCGGCCTCGTCACCATCTTGTGGTGGGCCTTCGGCTACAGCATGGTGTTCGCCGGGGGCTCATCGGTGATGGGCGGCATGAAGTTCGCGTTCCTGAAGGGGGTGACATCGCTGCCCAACAGCGACTACGCGGCGTGGGTCTCCCAGAACGTGTTCTCGATGTACCAGCTGATGTTCGCGATCATCACCCCGGGGTTGATCGTCGGGGCCATCGCCGAGCGCATGAAGTACTCCGCGATCATGGCGTTCATCGCCGTGTGGATGCTGGTGGTCTATTTCCCGCTCGCGCACATGGTGTGGGGCGTCGACGGGCTGATGAACGGTGTCTGGAACGCCAAGGCGGCGATCAAGGCCATCGACTTCGCGGGCGGGACGGTCGTTCACATGTCGTCGGGCTGGTCCGCGCTGGTGCTCTGCCTGATCCTCGGGAAGCGCACGGGCTTCGGGAAGCGGGTGTTCATGCCGCACAGCCTGACGTTGACCATGGTGGGGACGGGGATGCTGTGGGTCGGGTGGTACGGATTCAACGCCGGCAGCGCCGTGGCGGCGGACGGCATCGCCGCGAACGCGTTCACCGCCACGACGCTGGCCGCGGCGGTGGCCGGCACCGTGTGGCCCGCGCTGGAGTGGCTCACGCGCAGGCAGCCCACCGTCCTCGGCTTTTGCTCCGGCGTCGTCGCCGGGCTGGTCGTCATCACCCCGGCGGCCGGCTTCGTGACGCCATCGAGCGCGGTGCTCATCGGCGTGCTCGCCGGCGTGGTGCCGTTCCTCGCGTGCACCAAGTTGAAGGCGATCTTCAAGTACGACGACGCCCTTGACACGTTCGGTGTGCACGGCGTGGGCGGCACGCTGGGCGCGCTCGTCACGGGCATCTTCGCGACCCCCGAGGCCAACGCGAACCTGAACACCAACCTTGCCGGAATCGTGGGCAGGACGTTGTGGCTGGAGCAGTTGAAGGCGATGGGGCTCACCGTGGCGCTGTCCGTCGGCGCGACCGTCGTCATCGCCTATGCGGTCAAGGCCGCCATTGGCCTCCGTCCGTCGCTGGAGGAGGAGGAGGAGGGCCTCGATCAGACCGACCATGGCGAGGCCGGCTACCATCCGGACGAAGAAGGCGGCCACGGCGGATTCTTCGCCGGTGGCGCCGCGGCTCGCGTGTCCGAGAGCCCCGAGATCCGTCACACCGAGGCGGCGAGTTGAAGGCGGCTCGGGTAACGGCCACACCACCAACGTTCGCTGTCGAAGGAGACTCGCCATGAAGAGAGTGGAAGCCATCATCAAGCCGTTCAAGCTGGACGACGTGAAAGATCGCCTGAGAGAGATCGGCATCTCGGGCATGACGGTCTACGAGGTCAAGGGGTTCGGGCGCACCGGGGGCAAGACCGAGGTGTACCGGGGCTCGGCCTACGTAGTGGACTTCGTTCCGAAGGTTCGTATCGAGATCGTCGTGAAGGACTCGATGGTCAACGACGTGATCACCGCCATCATGACGGCGGCCAAGACCGGCAAGATCGGCGACGGCAAGATCTTCGTCACCCCGATGGAAGAGGTCATCCGGATCCGCACGAACGAACGCGGCGAAGACGCGGTGTAACCGTAACTACATCACGCGATCCCGAACAGCGATCGCACCAGGGGATACAGGTCCTTGGGGTGATCGCTGTTCGCGATGCCGAGGCGGATTGACACCTTCGAACCGTCGCCCCAGGGCCACCACATCGCGAACAGCAGCATGCCCGCGACCGGGTTGGCCGTCAGCAGCGCCTGTCCGGGGCGCACCTCGCCGCAACGCTCTGACAGCGCGCGAACCTCGTCCGGTGCCGTAGCGAAGGTCGCGTCGGTCCATTCAGCGGGCACCACCGTCGCGAGGACGGCCTTGGCCGCGGCGCCCGCCTCCGTGGCGATCGACGACGTGACGCACTTGAAACGATGATCCCAGGTCCAGTCGCGCGCGGGCCAGTCGGTGCGCAGCCGCGCCAGGGTGTCGAGGATGGGTTGCCACGGCTCGGCGGAGGTGGGCATCCCTTGACATTACCCCCAAAGCGGGTTGGCGTCTCCTTCCCCCGCGCGCTCGCCCTCCACCCGGAGCTCGCAGCCGAGGAACGGGCGGCGTCGCTCAACGGAAGTCGCGGAGGTGACGGCGGCCCGTGGGTCCCCGCGGGCCGTCCTTCGCTTGCTGGCACTCCACGCACAGGTCGACGTACGGCATCAGCTCGAGGCGCTTCGGGGAGATCGGCTCCTCGCACTCGGCGCACAGGCCGAATCGCGCGGGATCTTCGTCGATCCGGGCCAGCGCCGCCTTGATCTTGGTCAGCTCGCCGGCGCGGGCGCGGTTGCGGCTGGACGCGATGGTCTGTGACATCTCCGCCAGCGGTTGCTCGTCCTCGTCGGTGCCGACGGCGGCGGGATCGGTGCGGCCCGGCTCGATGGCGAGATCGCCCTCGCTCAGGATCTCGGTCCGCAGCGCGGCGAGGCGGGTGCGATGGCGGCGAAGCGTGGTGGCGTCCACAGGGAAATTGTAGCGGGAAATGGCGACGAATCGACGCTGCCGGCCGGGCGTTCGCCGCCCGTCGGCGCCGCGGGCGTCAGGTCGTGCGCGCGGCTCGCTGCATCAGGTATTCGCGCAGGTGGGGCACGATGAGGAGGCGCAGCACCTCGTCGGGCGGCGCGAACCGCGCGTAGGCGACCTCGCGGTGATCGACGCGGATGGAGGGGCGCGCCGGCACCTCCACCTCGACGATGGTCACATCGTCGTGCCGGCCCTCGAACAGGTGCTCGCCTCGATAGACCTCGCGCACCTGGTCGGGCGAGACGCGGATGTCGCACTCCTCCGCCAGCTCGCGGGTGCCTGTCTGCGATGGCGTCTCGCCGGCGTGGGGATAGCCTCCCGGCAGCGTGTGCTGCTTTCGATAGGTGTTCTTGACGATCAGAATCTCGCCCGCGTTCCAGATCGCCACCAGGGTGCCGCCCTTGTGCGGCCGCCGGATCCCCCAGTAGAGCCGCAGCAACCTGTGGGCGACCTTGAAGGCCGCCTGATACGCGCGGTCGATCGGGGTGGGCGTGGTTCCCATCTGACTTTCCTGTTTACTATGAAAAGGACGCTCACAGGGTCCTTTGGATCCCCCGCGGGACGGCGCGCGCTCGTCACTCCGCCCGCGACGCTTCGAGCTCGGCCCAACGCGCGTACAGGCGATCGACCTCGGCCTGTCGCTCGGAGATGAGGGCGAGGAGGCTCACCAGGCGGGCGGGGTGGCTGGCGTTGTCCGGCAGCTCGCTCTCGGCGACGGCGAGCTTCAGGGCGGCCTCCGCCTCGCCGAGCTTCGCTTCGATGCCGTCGTACTCGCGCTGGTCGCGGTAGCTGAGCTTGCGCCGCGCGGGCTTTCCCGAGGCGGGATCGCTCGGGTCTCCGGCGGCGGCGCCCGTCCCCGTCGACGTGGCTGGCTCCTTCGCCGTGCGTTCGGCCCGCCAGCGTTCCCATTGCTCGAGGCTGGCGAAGGGGACGACACCGGCGGCCGCGTCGGCGGCACCGCCCTCGCGGCCCTCGAAGGCCAGGATGGTCGTCGCGACGCGATCCAGGAAGCGCCGATCGTGCGACACCAGCAGCACGGCACCGTTGTGTTCGGTCAGGGCGTCCTCCAGCACCGCCAGCGTCGCCAGATCGAGATCGTTCGTCGGTTCGTCCAGGACGAGGACATCCGCGGGCTGCAGCATGAGCTGCGCAAGCAACAGCCGGCTCTGCTCTCCCCCGGAGAGCTTGCCGACGGCGAGGTTCATCTGATCGAACGTGAACAAGAACCGTTCGAGGTAGCCGCGAACATGGACGCGCGCGCCCCGGAACGACACGTAGTCCCCGTCGGGGCAGACGGTGTCGGCGACGCTGCGGTCGAGATCCAGCGCCCCCCGGTCCTGGGCGAAGTACGCGACCGCGAGCCCGTCGGCGCGAAACACCGACCCTGACGTCGGGGCCTCGTCCCCGAGCAGAACGCGAATCAGCGTCGACTTGCCGCAGCCGTTCGCGCCGAGCAGACCCACGCGGACGCCGGGCACGACCAGCAGGTTCACGTCGTCGAAGATCTGGCGCTCCCCGTAGATCTTGCCGACGCCGCGCGCCTCGAGCAAGCGCCGGGGGCGCCGCTCGTTGCCTTGAAACTCCAGGGCCGCTTCCCGGGTGATGTTGCGCGAGGTCAGCTCCGCGACCTCGTTGCGCAGGTCGCCAGCGCGCTGGATGCGGGCCTGCTGCTTCGTCGTGCGGGCGGCAGCGCCCCGGTGCAGCCACTCGTTTTCGCGGCGAAGCGTGTTGCGCAGGACCACCTCGCGCTGTTCCTGGGCCTCCATGTTGTCGGTCTTCACGCGGATGTACGCCTCGAAGTTGCCGGCGACGGAGAGCAGCCCGCCCGGGTTTCGGCGATCGAGCTCCAGGATCCGAGTGGCCACCCGTTGCAGGAAGACGCGATCGTGCGTCACCGTGACCGTCGCGAACCGCGCCCGGGCTATCAACCGCTCGAGCCACTCGATGCTCTCGACGTCGAGATGGTTCGTCGGCTCGTCGAGCAGCAGCAGATCGGGCCGCCGCCCGAGCTCGCGCGCCAGCGCCACCCGCTTTTGCCACCCACCCGACAACGACGCGACCGGCGTGTCCTCGTCGACGTCAGGGCGATCGCGCACGCCGGAGAATCTCAGCGCCACCATGACCTGGCGCGCCTGCTCCGCGCGCTCCCAGTCCTCCACGTCGTGGTCCGCGGCCGCGCCGCCGCCGGCCAGCGCATCCTGCAGGCCCCCGCCCAGGCCCTCTCGGACGACGGATGCGATCGTGGCGCCGTCCGCGAACCGCGGGATCTGTGCGAGGTACCCGACGCGCAGGCCGCGCCGGCGCGACACCGCGCCGCCGATGCGTTCCTCCGCCGCCGCATCCGCCAGCAGGCGCAGCAGGGTCGATTTTCCGGCGCCGTTCGGGCCGATGAGCCCGATGCGATCCCCCTCCTCGACGGTGAAGCTCACGTCGGCGAACAACGTTCGCGCGCCGTAGGCGGCGGTCAGGCCTTGCGCGGACAACAGAATACCCACGTCACGTCTTCCTTCGGCGAAACCCGCGTCCACGCGGCGCGGAGGTGAGACCGTAGCACGGGCGAACGCCCCCGCGCCCGCGCGAGGTGAACCCGCGTGTGGCAACCGGTCGCCCTGAACACGCCGCGGGCGCATGGGCCGATCGCCGCGTAGGTTTGCGGTATGGCCATCAGCGGCGGAATCTCCGAGGGAATCAGCGAAGGGGCCGCCTGCGCCCCCAACATCTCCCCCGCCGGGCGACGCGCCCGACGCCGGCAAGGCCAGGTGTGGCTGGCGATCACGGTGCTTGGTGCGGGCGCCGGCCTGGTCTGGCGGCTCCCGGCCGTGACGCGGGGGCTGGTCTTCGTGCCCGCCGCGCTGTCGGCCATCGCCTTCCTGCAGGCGCGCCGGCACACCTGTGTGCTGCGCGCGGCGCAGGGAACCTTCGAGCACGACGACGGCAGCACGACCGCCGCGGCGTCCGCCGACGTGGCCGCCAGCCGGCGCACGTCATGGGCGATCGCGCGAGACGCGCTGCTGTTCGGGCTACTGGGCGGCGGCTTGTCGGCCACCACCGCGCTCATCCGGTAAGACACCGCAAGGTGCCTCGGAAGGCCTCAGGCGCGGGCGCTGCCGGGGGCGTCGCGCCGTGCGGGCATGGCGACGCCGCGGTTTCCACCGGCGACGTAGGGGTGGTCCGGCACCACCGCCAGACGCGCCTTCGTCAGGCGCTCGATGTCGCGCAGGTAGCCGCGCTCCTCGCCGTCGCAGAAGGACAGCGCGACGCCGCCCGCGCCCGCGCGCGCGGTGCGGCCGATGCGGTGCACGTAGCTCTCGGGCTCGTTGGGCAGCTCGAAGTTGATGACGTGACTGACGCCGTCGACGTCGATGCCGCGGGCGGCGATGTCGGTCGCGACCAGCACCCGGATGCGGCCGTCACGGAACGCGGCCAGCGCCTTCTGGCGCGCGCCCTGCGACTTGTTGCCATGGATGGCCTCGGCTCGCACCTTGGCGTTGTCGAGATCGCGCGTCACCCGGTCGGCGCCGTGCTTGGTGCGCGTGAAGACGAGCACCCGCTTCATGGCCGGATCGCGCAGGACCTCGCGCAGCAGCGGCCGCTTGTTCTCCTTCTCGACGAACAGCACCCACTGGGTGATGGCCGGGACGGTGCTGGCCACCGGGTTCACGGCCACCTTGGCGGGGTTTCGCAGGATCTGGTCGGCCAGCTGCGCGATGTCGGGCGGCATGGTTGCGGAGAACAGCAGGTTCTGACGCTTCGCCGGCATCTTCGCGATGATCTGCCGGATCGGCTTGATGAAGCCCATGTCCAGCATGCGGTCGGCCTCGTCGAGGACCAGCGTCTCCACGTCGCCGAGGCGCACGTGGCCTTGATCCATGAGGTCGATGAGGCGGCCGGGCGTCGCGACGATGATGTCAGTGCCGCGCCTGAGGGCGTCGACCTGCGGGCCCTGCCCCACGCCGCCGAAGATCACCGCACGCGACAGGCGCAGGTGGCGTCCGTAGGCGCCGAAGCTGTCGGCGACCTGCACCGCCAGCTCACGCGTCGGAACGAGGATCAGGGCGCGCGGGCCCCGGCGCGCCCCGGCGCCGTTCGCGGCGGGCTGCGTCTGCGAGAGCCGCTGCAACATCGGCAGCGCGAAGGCCGCCGTCTTGCCCGTTCCGGTCTGCGCGCAACCCAGCAGATCCCGTCCCGCAAGGATGTAGGGGATCGTTTGCTGCTGGATCGGTGTGGGCCGATCATACTTCTCGTCGGCGAGGGCGCGGAGCAGGGGCGCCGCCAGACCGAGGCTGGCGAAGCCGGCGTCGTCGCCATGCGCGGGGGCCGCCGAGGCCGCGAGCTTCGTGGTGTCGGCGGGCGCGGACGGCGAGACTGGAGGAGGCGAGGAGGACGAGGAGTTGGAAGAGGACGTGGTGGTCGGGATCGGATGCATTGATGCGAGTCGCTTTCGTGAGGCCCACCCGGTCCGACTTGCGCCCCAGCCTCGAAAGGCGGCTGGTGGTCGGAAGAGGGTGTGGCGTGATGAACGTCTGTCCGTGCAAAACCAATCAGACAGCGTTCAGACGAAAGCCCGCCAACCGGTTCCGGCGCTCTCCGCCCGGATTCTTGAAGGGCAGAGGCAAGGACGTGATGTGTCCGAGGACATAAATGAGGGGAAACCCCCCAAAAGTCAAGGACACATGCCCTTTCGGCGGTTGTCTGGGGACCCTTGAGGTCGATTCGGATCTCGGCCCCTCATGCAGCCTACTCGACGGAGTCGGGCGGGGGCTGAGGGCCCGGGACGATGCCTGCGATGTCGGGATCTTCTCCATCGGCGGTGGTCCGCTCGGAACGCTCACGCTCGCGGATGTCCTTCCGTTCGGCCTTCTGCTTTTGGCGTTCCTTGCGTGCCAGTTCTTTCCGACGTTTCTCGAATGGATCGATACGAGGTCGCATCAACGCGCAGTGTACCGCGATCTTCGTTTCCGTCACCATCGTTTGCGGTTGGCCTCGCAAGTTGCGCGAGGCGGCGCTGCTGGACGTCGTCCACGCGCCCTGGTCGATGTGGTCGTGGACCCATTCCTTCGCAGTCCGGCGACCCGCGCCGGGTGGGCCGACGGCGGCTCAGAGCGGCTTCACGGCGCGGCCCACCAACATCAGCCCGAGCGGCGTCCGGCCGGCGTTGCCTTCGATGAGGCGATCGAGCGCGGCCAGCACCCTGGCCACCTGCGGTCCGATGCCGAGCTTTCCTACCTTCAGGTAGTCGAGACCCGTCGCGATCAACGGAGCCAACGGATCCACGGTCCGCACCTCGGTCACGGAGAGACCGCTCGACCCGATCAGCTCGCGATACTCGTCGACGCGGAAGGACTTGTGGTCCTTCGTGAACAGGGCGTCGTTGCGGCGCAGCACCTTCTTCACCGTCTCGAGCGGGGCGATGAAGCGCGGGTCGTAGCAGATGAAGACACCGCCGGGCTTGAGCGTGCGCGCAATCTCGGACATCGCGCGGTGAGGATCGGGGAAATGATGCAGGGCATTCGAGGTGAGCACCGCGGAGAACGAGTCGTTCTTGAAGGGCAGGTGGTGCACGTCGGCCTCGACCAGTCCCACGTACCCGACGGTGACCTTCGCCAGGAGCTCCTCCTGAAAATCGGTCCCGATGAGATCGATGTCGGCGCGGCCGAGGCGTTCGAGGCTCTGGCCGAGGTGCCCGACGCCGCACCCCGCGTCGAGCACCGGTCCCGTTACGTCGTTGATCTGGCTGAGGATGTGGGGAAGCACCTGCTCCTCTTCCCAGCGGTTCATGATGACGGTGGGGTTCGCGTAGTGCGGGCCGGCGTTCGACTGCGCTTCCCACTCCGCCGCAAGGCGCGCGTCCTTGTCCTTGGCCCCGTCCGAGAAGCGCGGAAGCCCGTAGCGGATCGGGAATCGCACCTGACAATTCGCGCAAAAAAGCTCGTCCGTGCCGCTGAGCGGCCCGTGGCACTGGGGACAGGCGAGCACCGATGAGAGCGTGGCGTTCAAGGCGACGGCACTTTACTGGACACCGCCGGGGGCGTCCACCGCGAGGCAGTCGGTCGGCCAACGGCCGGTCATAGCGTGAACGTCGCCCTAAGGACCGCCCAGCCTGCCGTCCTGCCGCCCCCGGTCGGGTCGCTCGCGCTGCCGACGGCGGCGCGGCGGAGCGTATAGGCCGCCTGCAGGCGGACATGGCGCGATGGGGCATAAAAGGTCGCGCCCAGCGCGCCGCCCCACGCGTCCACCGGCGAGGTGGGGCCGACCTCGTCATTCAGCCACTCCGCCCGCGCGACCAGCTCCAGACGATCGCGAACGACGAACACCCCGGGCTCGACCGTGAAGCCAACCCGATCGGCCCCGGCCTGGCGGGTCCACAGGATCTCCCCGGTGACGAGGAGGCGGGCCCACTGAAACTGGCCGTCGCCACCCAACCCGAATTCGTTCGCGCCTGGCAGCGTGGCGTAGAACGCCGACAGCCCGGCCGAGAAGCGCCACCATCGGTACCACGGATCGTCGTGTCGCCGAAGCTGGGGCGCGACGCCCAGGGGACCAACAGGCTCGGCGGCGAGCCGCAGGACATCGAGGACGCCGCCGTTCCGAAAGTCGGCGCCGAACGTGGGGGCGACCACGAACGCGCCGAGCGCGTACTGCAACAACCCGAGATCCCCGCTGGCGGTGGCGCCCATCCGGAAGTCGGGCGTGGCGCGGGTGATGATGCGGGCGCGCTCGGGAAGCCGCAGGTCCGCCTCGTCGACCTGTCGCGACAGGCCAAGTGGAACGCGCAAGGAGCCGGCGCTGAGCACGAACGCCTTGTGCGGCGCGAACGCCACGTAGGCCTCGGTGGGGCGGGTCCGGCCCCGGTCGATCTCACCGGCGATGGGGTCGAGCGCGGCGTCCGCGACCTCGCTGCGGGCGGTCGCCTCGACAATGGCGCGCGCGCGCCAGTCGCCGTCGGCGGCGTCCAACCCCACGCGAACCCGGCGCAGGTAGAATCCCGGACGGGTCGTCCCGTCCTCGATCGCAGGCGCATTCGCGCCATGGTGGGCCACGACGGTGTCGGTCTGCACCAGCATGCGCGGGAACACGTCGAAGGCGGCCGGCGGCGGGCCGTCGGGCTGCCCCTGCTCCGCGCGGGCCGCCGGCAGCCACGCGAGCGCTCCCACCATCCCCAGCACGGCGGCGGGAAGACTTGCGCCCCCGCGCGCGGCGTGGCGCGCGCCCGCCCCCGCCGCGCTCACCCGATCTTGCGCTCCAGCGCCTCGATCACGCGCGCCGCATACTCCGTTCCGTCGAGGGCGTTCGCCTCGATGATGCCGGTCGGGCTGGTCACGTTGATCTCGGTGAGGTAGTCCCCGATGACGTCGAGCCCGACGAAGAAATGCCCCGCCTCGCGCAGACGGGGGCCCACCGCGGCGATGATCTCGCGGTCGCGCTCGGTGATCTTCGCCGGCATGGCGCGGGCGCCGACGTGCAGGTTCCCGCGCGCGTCGTCGGGCGCCGGCACCCGCAGCACGGCGCACAGGAGCTCCCCGTCGACCAGCAAGATGCGCTTGTCGCCGTTGCGCACGGCGGGCAGGTACTGCTGCGCCATGGTCCAGCGCCGTCCGAGGTTGGTCGCCTGCTCCAGGATCGCGCCGGTGTTGGTGTCGCCCTTGCGCACGTGGAAGACGCCGAAGCCGCCCGAGGCGTCGAGGGGCTTCACCACCATCTCGCCGCCGTGCTCGGCCAGGAAGCTGCGCAGGCGCACGCTCTCGCGCGTGACGATGGTGGGCGCGGACAGGTGCGGGTAGTCGAGGATCGCCAGCTTCTCGTTGCACTCGCGCAGGCCGCGGGGGTCGTTGATGATCAGCGTCTTGCCGCGCGCGCGCTCGAGCAGCAGCGTGGCGAAGTAGTAGTCGAGATCGATGGGTGGATCCTTGCGCATGAAGACCGCGTGGCAGCTGCGCAATGGAAGCGCGACCTGGACGCCCAGCAGATAGTGGTCGCCAGCGACCCGACGCACGGTCACGGGCCACGCCTGCGCGATGGCCTCGTCGTGCTCGAGGCCGAGGTGCCGCGGCTCGCAGAACCACAGCTCGTGGCGGCGGCTCTGCGCGGCCAGCATCATCGCGAACGTCGAATCACCCGCGATCTGGATGCGGGCCAGGGGGTCCATGATGAACAAGAGCTTCATGGTTCGTCTCGCTCTTCACCGGGAGGTTCCGCCGGCTCGGTCGCGGTCACGGGGGAGGGGGCGTCTTTCATTGGCAGTAGGTGTTCGAGGCCGTGCTTGCGCAAGCGATAGTAGAGCGTCGATCGGTTGATTCCCAGCCGCCGGGCGGCGTGGGCGATGTTGCCCTGGGACTGATCGATGGCGGCCACGATCTCCGCGCGCTCTTGCTCCGACAGGCGCTCGTGCAGCGGGCGGCCGCGCTCCGACGAGGCGGCGACCGGCGCGGCCGCCGCCGCGATCGTCGCGCCGCCGCCGGAGCGCTTGGTGAACTCCAGATCCGCGGCGGTGACGTCCGGTCCGCGGGTCAAGATCAGCGCGCGCTCGATGACGTTCTCCAGCTCGCGGACGTTCCCCGGCCAGGCGTAACCGCCCAGCGCCGCGACGGCGCTGACGTCGAGGCCCCGCACGGCCTTCCCGAACGAACGCGCGTATTTCTGCACGAAGTGCTCGGCCAAGAGCGTGATGTCGCTCGCCCGGCTGCGCAGCGGGGGCAGCAGGATCGGAAACACGTTCAGCCGGTAGTAGAGGTCCTCGCGGAACGTGCCCTCGCTGATCTGCCGCTCCAGATCGCGGTGGGTGGCGGAGACGACGCGAACGTCGACCTTCACCGTCTCGGTGCCCCCCACGCGCTCGAGCTCCCGCTCCTGGAGCACCCGCAGCAGCTTGATCTGCACGTCGATGGGCACGTCGCCGATCTCGTCGAGAAACAAGGTTCCCCCGTCGGCCAGCTCGAAGCGTCCGGGCCGCCGCCCCAGCGCGCCCGTGAACGACCCCTTCTCGTGGCCGAACAGCTCGGACTCCAGCACCCCGGGCGCCAGCGCCGCGCAGTTCACCTTGATGAAGGGCTTCGTCTCTCGCGCGCTGTTGATGTGGATGGCGCGCGCCACCATCTCCTTGCCGGTGCCCGTCTCGCCACGCAACAGCACGGTCGCGCTGGTCTGCGCCACCTGCTCGACGCGGGCGAGCACCTCGCGGAGCGCTGGTGACTCGCCCACGATGGCGCCGAAGTCGAAGGCGCCGTGCGCCTCGCTGGCCAGCATACCCGCGTACTCGGCCAGGCGCTCCGCCAGCCGCTGGTTGTCGCGCCCGAGGTGGAACCGTTCGATCGCCTGCCCGAGGATGCCGCGCATCTCCTTCGAGTCCCACGGCTTCGTGACGTAGCGGTAGATGCGGCCCAGGTTGATGGCCTCGAGCAGCACCTCGACATCGGTGAACGCCGTCACGATGATCCCGATCGCGTCGGGGCGCGCGTCGCGCACCGCGCGCAGCAGCTCGAGCCCCGTCATCCGCGGCATCCGCTGATCCGTGACCACCGCCGCGATGTCGTTGGCCTTCGCCAGCTCCAGCGCCTGCTCGCCGCTCGTGGCGTAGAGCAGCCTGAAGCTCTTTCCGAAGTTGAATCGGAAAGCGTCCAGGTTGTCCTGTTCGTCGTCGACGACCAGCACCGGAAATTTCGAAAAATCGAGCGAGGACGACGCCATCGTGGCCAAACGGTATCACAAGCAGGCAGGGCGGTCCGGGCGCCCGGCGCGCGTTTTTTGGGCGCGGTGGAGAAGTGCTGATACGATCCGCCTCCGAATCAAGCTGTACGCCCGCGGTGTCGTGCCCTTGCCCACGCGCCCCCGTCGCCCGTTCAGAATGATGCCGACGATGCCGACGATGACGATGACCAAAAGGAAGTTGCCCGATCAAAATGAACCCGACGCGCCGGCGTCGCAGGCCACTTCGGCGGCGCTCCCCGCGCGCCGTCCGATGGCGCGGGCCACCCGCATCACGTTGTTCGAGCGCGAGGTTCGCGAACGGCTCTCCCGCGCCGCGCTCGACGTGGTGTTCGCCCGCGCCGAGCGCCTGTCCGAGGGGCAACGCAGCGTGCGCGGGGGGCGCGACGCGTACTTCGGCTCGACGATGTTGACGATCGATCTGGCGACCTTCGCCGATGTGTTTCGGGACGCCTGCGACGCGGGGACGGCGCACCGCCTGGCCACGCTGCTGGAGTCCGACACGACGACGCCCCGCCGCATCCGGGAGATCGCCCTGCGCGAGGCTGCGCGTATCGCCGCCGCCCGCCTGAAGGATCCGCGAACCCAGGTCGCCATCAGGGCCCAGGGCGCCAAGGTCTTCGTCGACGTCGATGTCGAAGCGGGTTACTGACCTGACGGGGCTTGCTGCAGGCGCCATGCAGGAGACGACATACACGTACGCCGGGGTCGCGAAGATCCTCGACATCCCCGAGACCAAGCTGCGCTACTGGGCACAGGTCGGCTTCGTCGGACCCTCGGTGCGAGGGGGCGGACGGATGCTGTTCAGCTTTCAGGATCTGGTCAGCGTCAAGGCGGCCAAGGAGCTGGTGGACAGGGGGTTCGGCGTCGCCGAGATTCGCAAGACCCTCGAGCGGGTGCGCGCACAGTTGCCCCACGTCGATCGACCGCTCGATCGCATCCGGGTCGCCTTCGACGGCGACTCGCTGGTCGTGGTCGACGACGGCAACGCCTACGAGCCGACAGGACAGAAGGTCTTCGACTTCTCGCTCGAGGATCTGGCGCGCCACGCGGCCATCAGGCCGATGGCCTCCCCCGGATCCCCCGACGGCGGGCCCGCGGCCACGGGCAAGGGTCCGCCCATCGCGCACGCGACGGCCTACGACTGGTTCGCGGAGGGCATGCAAGCCGAGCACGATCCCGCGCACGAGCCGGGGGCGGAGGCCTGCTATCGCAAGGCCCTGGCGCTGGACGCGGGCCTCGCCGCCGCACACACCAACCTCGGACACCTGGCCTACGCGCGCGGCGACACGGCCACCGCGCGCGTCGAGTTCGACGCGGCGCTGGCCCTCGATCCCGAGCAGCCCGAGGCCCGCTTCAATCTCGCGAACCTGATCCTGGAAGCCGGGGACCTGGAGCTGGCGGTCGCCGAGCTCCGCCGGGTGCTGCAGACGGCGCCCGATTTCGCGGACGCGCACTACAACCTGGCCGTGGCGCTGGGGCGGCTGGGCGGCCGAGCGCAAGCGCGGGCGCACCTCGAGCGCTACATCGGGCTGGACTCGAGCGCGGCGCCGTGGGCGGCCGAGGCGCGCGCCCTGATCGAGCGGCTGGCCGACTGAGCTGGATCACCTCGTCCGGGTTGCGGCGGCCCGTCCCGGAGCGATTTCGCCAGCTCGGGCGCGCCTTCGGGCACCAGGGGGACGCTCACGCGGAACGAGATCGGCGTCGCGATCCGTCGTTGCAAGAGCCCGCGCAGTCGCCGCCGCGCACGCATCAACCGCGTCCCCACCGTGTTGATGGGAATCCCCAGCGCCGCGCTGATCTCGAGATATGAGCGTTGCTGGAGCATGTTCAACACGAAGACCCCCCGCAGCGGGTCCGGGAGCGCGCCGATGGCCCACGCCAGGTCCGCGTCGGTGACCTGCTGCCACGCAGGCGGGGGCGGGCCCTCTCCGGGATCGACCGTGGCCCCCGCTACCTGGACGTCGTCGATGGTGACCAAGGCCGGCTGGCGTCGTCGTCGTCGCCAGCCGTCGATGAAGAGCCGCGACATGATGGCCGTCACCCACGCGCGCTCGTTGGTTCCCGGCGTGAAGCGATCCCACTCGCGGAAGGCGCGCTCGAGGGCGTCCTGCACGAGATCGCGCGCCTCGCTGGAATTGCGGGTGAGGCGAAGCGCCACACGCATGAGGACCGGCTGTAGCGGCAAGATGGTGTCTTCGAATCCGACCGAGATCGTCGCGTTCTGCATTGATTGTCTCCCCCCAAGAAGGAAGACGCGCCTCGAGAACGGCCTTGCAAGGAAATCGAAAGAATTCGTCGCGCCGTGCCATGACACGGCAACGGGCCTCGAAGGGCCTCCGCTACCCGCTCAAAGCTGCTCGACGAGGATGCCGGGATCTCGCGCCGGGGCCGGTTCGGCCGGAACCGCGGTGGACTTCTCGTCGGGCGCGCCCGACGCGGCGGGTTGGCGTCGGGCCGTCCTTCGACCACGGTCCGCCTGGGCCCTCCGGCGGCCATCGGTCTGGCTGGCCCGCAGGGCCCTCGGTGCCGGCGCCTCGGCGGAATCGGTGCCACCTGCCGCTGCCCCACCGAGCGTCGGCGCCGTCGCCGTTGCCTCGGGCGTGCCTCTCGTGGCAACCGCTTCGTGTGGCGCGGCGGGATCTTCGCGCGGCACGGGCGCCGCCGGCGCCGCCAGGGTCGGCGGGTTCGGTTCGGCTGGCTTGGCGGGCGCAAGAGGCGAATTGCGCAGCGGCACCCCTGCCGCGGACGGCGATCCCGCGATCGGCGCTGTCCGCAGCACGAACCAAGCCGCCCCGATGACCAGCGCGGCCGCCAGCCCGAACCCAAGGGACACCGCCCGCCGGCGGGCCGCCGTCCTGACCGTGATCTCGCCGGCGATCGTCCGCGGTGCCGGGCCAGAAGCGCCCGACGAGGAGATCGGGGCCCGCGTGGCGGCCGCGACGGCAAGCTCGCGCCCGGCGGGCTGCAGGCGCGGGGCGGGGGCTGGGGTCGTCGCGTTCCCGCAGAGCGCTTCGAGGAAATCCGTGACGCTCGCGAACCGGTCAGCGCGTTGCTTCGCCATCGCCCGCCGGACCGCCGCTTCCACGTACGCGGGTAGGTCAGGGACGAAGCGCCCCATCGGAATCGGCTCCTCGGACACGATCCGGTAGAGCAGCATCGCCATGTGATCGCCGTCGAACGCAGACGTTCCCGTCAGCATCTCGTAGACCATCGCGGCGAGGGCGAACTGATCGGTGGTGGCGTCGATGTCGTCGATTCGCCCGGACGCTTGCTCCGGCGCCATGTAGCGCGGCGTTCCGAGCAGCGTCTGATCGCGCGAGATGCTCGACCCCAGCGCCAGCAAGGTCGTCTCGCTGCGCTTCGACAGGCCGAAGTCCACCAGCTTCACCCGGTCCTGCGTGAGGTCGTCGTCACGAATCAACAGCACGTTCTGCGGCTTGAGGTCGCGGTGAACGATGCCCTTGCGATGAACGGCGGACAGCGCGGAGACGATCTGCTCGACGATCTTCAAGACCCGAGGCAGAGGCATCGCGCCTGCCGTCGCCATCAGCTGCCCCAGGTCCCCGCCGTCGAGGTACTCCATGACCAGGAACGGTTGCCCCGCGGGTGTGTGATCGAAGTCGATCACCTGGACGATGCTGGGATGGCGCAGCGCCGACGTGATGTCGGCCTCGCGGCGAAATCGCGTCACCGACACGTGCTCGTTCGCGAAGGCCGGGGGCAGCAGCTTCAGGGCGTATCGCCCCGCCAGCCGCGCGTGCTGCACTTCGTAGACCTCCCCCATGCCGCCCCGGCCGATCAGGTCCATGACCGTGTACGTGTCCTTCAGGACCGTGCCGTACGCGAGCGTCGCGGGCGGATTGCCCGCCACGCCGTCCTCGGCGCGCGCATCGGGGCCCGCCTGGCTTCCAGACGGCGCGGGAGGCGCCGAGGGGTTCGACGCCGGCGCCCCGGGGCTGCGCGCGGCGTTTCTTGCCGGCATGGCCAGGGTCGAGACGGACGAGCGGCGGCGCGGCGTGGGCTCTCGGCCGCGAAGGCTCTGCGAGACCCCGGGCGTGACCCCGGGCGAGCTCCCAGGCGAGATCCGAGGAAAGAACGGGGCCGACCGGGCGAGGAGCTCGACACACGGCGCGCAGGTTCCGAGGTGACGCTCGGTCTGAGACAGGGCGTCCGGGCCCAGCCGGCCCGAGAGAAAATCCAGCGCCGAGTTCTCATCGAGACAAGTCAAAGCCGTACCCATCCCAGGAAGGGAACGATGTTACCACGCGGTTATTCCTCAAGGTGTACGATGGGACCGGGTTGAAACCGAGGCTGCCGTGAACGCGCCACCACAGAATCGCCGAGATCGCGAGGATTGGCTCGCCTCGTTGGCCGCCGGTCGCGCGTCGGTTGGTGGGGCTGCGCCCGACATGTCCGATGCGTTAGCCGAGGCCGTCCGGCAGGCTTTCGCGACGGGCCAAGCGGCTTGGCCAAATCTCCCGCTCGGGCTGGGAGAGTTTGCCTTTCACATCGGGCGCGTGCTGGACGACGAGGCGGCGCGGCTCCCGGATGCCGCCGCGGCTGCCGTCGCTTCCTTGCACGCGGTCGATCTTTTCCTGGCGTGCGGAGCGGCCGCAGGGCTCCCGGCCGCCCTCTCCGAGTTCGACACCCGATATATCAAGCCGCTTCCTTTCATTTTGGGAGGCGTGGGCGCGCTCCCTGGCGACGCCGATGCGGTGTGTTCGCTGCTGCGCCACAAGTTGCTCGTCGCCGATGGCGAACAGCCGCCGCGGATCGCGACGTACGGGGGCCGCGGACCCCTGGCCGCGTGGGTGGCGATCGCCGCGCAGCGGACGGCCCTGAGCCTGGAGCGACACGAGAGCGCCCTGCGCCGCGCGCATGATCGGGCCATGAGCGAGGCGATCGCGGTCGATCTCAACCCCGAGCTGCGCCACATGAAGGCGCGCTACAAGCAGGCCGTCGAGGACGGGTTCCGCGACGCGCTCGCCGAGTTGCCGGATCGCGATCGGGCGTTGTTGAAGCTCGGTCTCGTGGGGGGGCTCAGCCTCGATGCCATCGGAGCCGCCTACAACATCGACGCGTCCACGGTGTCGCGCTGGCTGTCGAAGATCCGTAAGGCCATTCTGGATCGCACGCTCGCGCTCCTGCGGCAACGGCTGCGCCTCACGGAGCCAGAGGCCGAATCGATCGCACGCCTGGTGACGAGTCAAATCGACGTCAGCGTCGTGCGCCTGCTGTAGCGCCCGGGGGACTCGAGCCCCTTCAGGGCGCCTGGAGCGTGACGGTCTTGCAGCTGGATGCCGGGCAATCCGACCCCCGGGTGCCGAGGATGAGGAGCGTGGCGCCGGTCGCCACGACGGCGCCGGTCGCGGCCCAGAACCACCAGCGTGTCCAGACCGGCACGCGATCGTCGTTGCCGTCGCGCCCGCTGGCCTGCGTCCGAACCATCTGGTCGGTGCTGGGCAAGAGCGCGTCCGCCCGCGCGCCTGGCGGAGTCAGCGCGGGAGGTGCGTGGGCGGCGGCCAGGTCGGCTTCTCCGTGTCGGATCGTCACCGTGATCTGCACCGTCGCGCCCCCCGAGACGTCCACGTCGTCGCGGAACATCACGTGCTCGTCCTCCTCGAGCGTGAGGACGTGGTGGCCAGGGCGCACCCAAACGCCCCCCTCGAGAGGGGTCTTCCCTTGCACCTGGCCGTCGACCACGACGTCGTATCCGGGGCGTTTCTCCGTGAGCTTCAGCGTTCCGAGCGCGGTCGAGAGCCGGTGCAGCTCGTTGCGCGCCTCCTCCCGATACTCCGGAGGGATCTCCAGCGATTGCGACAGGAATCGCTCGAAGGCCGCCGCCGCCGCGGGCTCGTCGCCGCGCGTCTCCTCGGCCTTGGCGATGTTGAACTCGAGCTTGGCGGCAGCCGGGGGATAGATGGTCTGCGCGCGCCGGTACTCGTCGATCGCGCCGGTGATGTCGCCGTCCTTCAGCAGCTTGTTTCCGCGCGCCAGCGCGGCCTGCGCCGCCGCGTGGGCGTCGGACGATTCTTCACCGCGGCCCGGCGACGGGGCGGCGACGGCGGGGCCTGGCTCGGTCGCGCGCAGACCATCGGTTTCAGCAGCCACCAGGCCCAGGAGGACGAGAATTTGTGCGGTCATGCTCTCTGGTCCTTGGTGGGTGCCTGGTTGTACTACTTCTTCCTCATGGGCGCGGGAGCAGCCGGCGGGGCCATTCCCGCGGTCGGAGGAGCGGACATGGCGGGCGCGGGCGTCGGAGCCGGCGGCGTGGCTTCACACAAGCCAGGGACGCACGGGCAGATCGGAGGCTCGGGGCCGCGCCGGGTCGGTCGCTCGACGTGGATGGCCTTGGTGTTGATGTCCCGCGCCAGCTGAACCGCCAGGGCCAGGTGAGATTCCTGCGAGAGATTCGCGAGGTTGCGGCTGAAGGCACGCTCATCCTCCGCGGTCCAGACCTTCTTCTGCTCGGCGGCCGCAAGCCGCCCCTTCGCCGCCTCGAGATGCTGGGCGTTGTCGGGCAACTTGGCGACGGTGTCGGGCGCGGGGCAGCAACCTGCGGCGAGGCAGGCGACGATGGGGAGCGCGCCCAGCCACGACGCGCGCGGGATGGCCAGGGATCGTGGCAACAGCGCCTGCTTCTCTTCGTTGTGATTTGTCATGGCGCCTTTGGATAGTAGACGGAGGCGTTCTCGATGCTGATGGAGGTGCAGTTTCCAATCCCGCTCGACGAGGGGGTTTCGAACTCGATGAAGGAATCGTCGCTCATCATCGCGACGATCTTGATGAGGGTGGGGTCCGCGCTGGCGCAGCGAAGGTCGTTGCCCGAGCTATCGGAGGCCTGGCAGGTGAGCACGGCGCTCCCCGGGGAGGCGTCAATCCTGCAGCCGATCCATTTTTGCGCCGACGACATGAACGGCTCGGAGCGGGCGGTTCCAAGCGCCCCAGAGGCAAAAAAGTTGCCCGTGGATGGATCGCGGTCGATGGTCACGTCCATCCCATCGGCACCGCCCATCTTCGTTCCTCCGGTCGCGATCGCCTTCCCTCCCAGCGGGAGCAGGGCGAGTGAAACGATGAACCACCAATGGCGCTTTCGCATGAATGTCCCCCTTTTGATTATTGACACGCTGGTGAATTGACGCCCGCGTACTGGCACGCGGTCGCCTGCCCGGCGCCGGCGCGACCGGCCTGGGCCGCCCAGTACAGGCGACAGTTATACGTATTTCCGCAGATCGCCAGTCTTTCGTCGGGGTGCTCGAAAGATTGGCAGGCTTGCGAACAGGCAGCCATCGACGGGTAGGGGTTCAGCGCGCCACAATTCTGGGCCACGGTTTGGCAGAAGTCGTCGCAGTGGGACCCCCCGCACCCATCGCCACCGGTCGGACTGGCGAACGTGCATCCCAGCTGGCCCCCAGCCATCGCATAGGTTGCCCGGCAGGAGAGGTCCTGCGTGAAGTCGTCGAAGGTGGACGATTGCCAGTGGAAGCTGGCGCAGGTCTCGACGCAGTCATTCATCGGAAAGTAGTTGCCGCCCTGGCATTTCTTCGTGAAGGCCGCACAGTAGTCAGAGCAGGTGCAGATGGCCGTTGGGTTATTGGCGCTGCACCCGGCACCGCCCGCACCGCCCGACGCCGCGCCGGCCTGTCCGCCCGTGCCCGGGGGATTGCAGTTGACGGGCGAGCCAGCTGCTCCGCCTGTGCCTGTCTCGACCGCTCCTCCGGCTCCACCTGCGCCCCCGGTCGCGACCATGCCGCCGGTCGCGACCATCCCGCCCGTTCCGACCGCGCCGCCCGTGCTCGCGCCGCTCCCGGCAGCGCCCACGCCCCCCGTGGCGGAGACTCCGCCCCCGCCCGCGAGGCCTCCCGTCGCGGGGCCTCCACCCGAGCTGCCGGGCCGTCCGCCAACGCCGCCGCCGCCGCTGCCGCCGGTTCCCGTTCCGCCTGTTGTGCCGCCGCCGCCGCCGGTGCCGGCACCGCTGGCCACGACGCCACCGGCACCACCCGCCCCACCTCGCCCCGCACCACCCGCCGCTCCGCCCACTCCGCCCGCACCCGCCGTCCCCGAGGTTCCCCCTCCGCCGCGGCCACCGAGCAACGGGTTCGAGCTCATGTCGGTCCCTGCATCCGTTTGCCCCCCGGTTCCCCCGGCGCCGCCCTGTCCGCCGGCACCGGACTGGCACGTCGTCGTGGCCAGGCCGGCGATCCAGATGATCTTTCCGCCGGCGGCGTTCGTCCAATCGAAGTCGCACGCGTTGCCGACGGAGGTTTGTCCGTTCAACGCCAGATGGACGCGCACCACGCCGCCGTCCCAGTTGGCGAGCCAGTAGCCATGATCGACGAAGCTGCCCGGGCTGGGAAGCGGCACGCCGTTGTCGACGACGCGTTCATCGAAGCTGACCGAGATGGTGGAGTCGGCCTGGACCTCCGCCGTTCGCGAGACGCTCACCAAGATCAGGGGGCGCTTGTCGCTGCACGAGGCCGCCCCCAGCAGGGCGGCGACCAGGCTGACGCCGAGGCGCAGGCCCCTGGTGCGGCGCGCGGTGCGTGTCACCGGCACGGTCATCGATCGTCCCGACGCGCGTCCCGACGCGCCAGCAAGTCGCGAACGGGCGTCGGCGGTCGCGGCAAAGGGCCGAGCGGCGTCAGGGTCCAGTGGTTCGAGCGGCGGATGCCCCCCCCTCGCCATGCGGGGACCTTCGCATATCGACAGGAACGCCGCAATGGAACCACGCATGACGCTTGGAGCGAAACGCCGCGATTCCGGAATATTCCCCGAAACAAAACCAATCATTAATTAACGTTCCCGTGTCTCTGTGGTACGTGGGTGGGACCCTCATGCCACGCAGGGTCCCGTCCCCACGCTGGTTCGTGTATGTCGTCCGGTGTCGGGATGGGTCGCTCTACACGGGCATCAGCACCGACGTCGCGGCGCGCGTCGCCCGGCACAACGCGGGGCAGGGGGCCCGCTACACCCGCTCCAGACGGCCCGTGGAACTGATTTACACCGAGAACAAACGCTCCCGCTCGACCGCGCTTCGACGAGAGGCGGCGATCAAGGCCTTGCCTCGGGTTCGCAAGGACGACCTGATCGCGGGCGGCCGGGCCGCCCACCCCCGCCCGCGACGATCGCGTCTGGCGCACCTGGCTGCGCTCGCGCCCGCGGTGGCGGCCACCGCCCTGGCCCTCGCCCCGTTCGCGACGCGGCTCGCGGCCGCAGCGCGCCTGGTCCCCGATCGGGTGTCCGTTCCCGCGGGCGCCTTCGTGCAGGGCTCCGCCCGCGGCGACGAGGACGAACGGCCTCCGCGCAGCCGCGTCCTGCCTGCGTTCGTCATCGATCGCACGGAGGTGACGCGAACGGCTTTCGCGGCGTGCGTCGCCGCGCGCCGGTGCAAACCGTTGCCCGCGGGGCTGTCCGGCCCGCCCGGGGGGGACGGCCAGCTTCCGGCCACGAACGTGTCCTGGTTCGACGCGCGAGACTTCTGCGCCTTCGCCGGCGGCCGCCTGCCCAGCGAGGCCGAATGGGAGAAGGCGGCTCGCGGACCGGATGGCCGCGCGTTTCCTTGGGGGGCGGAGCCGGCGTGCGAGCGCGCGAACTGGGGCAACTTCGAAGGCGAGGGCCCGTGCGCAGGGACGAACCCGGGGTTTCCCGTGGCCGTCGGACGATACGCCGATGGAGCGAGCCCCTACGGCGCGCTCGACATGGCGGGTAACGTCTGGGAGTGGGTCGCCGACCGCTACGATGATGATCCCCAGCGACGGGTCGTGCGTGGCGGATCCTGCTGCAGCTACTTCGTGTCTCCGCGGTCCGCGAACCGCAACGCGTGGGCGCCTGAGTACCGGGGCGCCGATCTGGGGTTTCGGTGCGCGGCGCCGCGATGAGCCGCGCCGGTCGACCCGGAAGAGCCGCATGGATCTTCGTCCTGGGGGCCGCGGGCGCCCTCACGCTCGGAGCCGCTGGCACCGCTGCTTGGGGCGCGGGAGGGGGGGCGAGGCGGGGGCGACTCATGTCGGAACGAATCGCCGTGAAGGGAGCGCGCGGGGCACCTGGTCGCGGTGCCTCCAGCCGGGCGCACCGTGATTCCGAGCGCGGCGCCGCGAAGACGGCGCCACGCGCGGCGGGCCAGTCGAGCACGAAGGCGGCCGGGGGGGTGGACGGCGGGTCGACCGTCGCTGACCAGGCTCCCCGACCCGCCGTCGACGATCGCGATCGCGATCGCATCGTGCGCATGCAGGAGACGATCGGCGAGATCCTCCACAACCGAACGCTGGGTCGCCTCCGCGTCGGTTTGCGGGTCATGTCCGCACGCACGGGCCGGCTCTTCTACGACAGGCACGGCGAGGCCCTGATGGATCCCGCATCGAACCAGAAGGTGCTGGCGACGACCGCGGCGCTGATGCGGCTCGGAGGGAACTGGCGGTTTCGAACCGAGGTCAGTGGTCTCGAACCCGACGACGACGGCGTGGTGCATGGCAACGTCTACCTGCGGGGAAATGGCGATCCTACGCTGCGTTCGGAGGACCTCGAGCGACTGGCCTCCCGCCTGCGGGCGTCCGGGGTCACGCGGGTGGAGGGGGCAGTGGTGGCCGACGGGCGCCTGCTCGGGTACGACGGGGCGGGGGCCGTCGAGGGCGACGCCGGCGACCTCAAGGCTCCCCTCGTCGTCGATCGGGGCATGACCCTGGTGCGCGTGCGGCCGGGGGCCGCGGCGGGCGCCCCACCCGTCGTGTTGACCGACCAACGCCGCTTCCCCGAGGAGCCCGGGCACAGCGTGGGATTCGTGATTCACGATCAGGCCACCACACGAGCGTCGGGGCGAACGCGCCTCGGCGTGCGGGTCGACGCCGACGATGGGCGCCTGCGCATCACCGTCACCGGGCGCATCGCGCTCGGGGCGGCCGGGGTCTCGTTCCGTCGGCGGGTGCCCCGTCCCGCGCTGCACGCAGCCATCGTGCTGCGGGCGGCCCTCGGCGCGGCGGGGATCACCGTGCGCGAGGGGGCGACCGCGGGTCCCACGCCGAACGGCGTGGGCGTTCTCGGGGTGCATGAGTCAGAGCCGCTGACGATCGTCCTGCGTCGAATCAACAAGGACTCCGACAACGAGCAGGCGGAGCGCGTGCTGCAAACCGTCGGTGCCGAGGTCCTCGGTCCGCCCGCGACCACTGACAAGGGGGTCGCGGTGCTGCGCGCCGTGATCGGCTCCCTGGGTCTGCGGCCGAACAGCTACGTTCCGCGCAATGGGTCGGGGCTCGGTCACGCGAACCGCATCACCGCTAGCGCGATGGCCGAGCTGTTGAGGGCGCTGTATTTCGACCCGCGAATCGGGCCAGACCTGCTGCAGTCGTTGTCGGTGGGCGGCGTCGACGGCACCACGCGCAACCGGTTCAAGGGGACGCTGGCCTCCCGGCGCGTGCGCGCCAAGACCGGCACTCTCGACGGAAAGTCGTGCCTCTCGGGACTGGTGGGCGACGGCGACGACGTGGTCGTGTTCTCGATCATGGTCCAGGGGTTTCGCGGGCGCAGTCTGGCGGCGGTGCGCGCGTCTCAGGTCGGGGCCGTCAACGCGATGATGCGCTACGTGCGGGAAGGCTCGGGCGAGCACATCGAGCTGCCGGCCGGGTTCGATGAGCAAATCGCGGAAACCGACCTCGAGCAGGCGGGCGAGGAGAGTGGCTCGGAGGGTGAGGCGGAAAACCCGGATGACTTGAGGCTGGCGCCCGGGGAGGACGCTGTCGATGCGTTCCTGCGCCAGAAGCGAGGTACCTCTCCGGGTCCCGCTGCCGCGGGCACCGCGGGCGTGGTGGCCCCTGCCACCACGCCCGGTCAGCCCCCTTCGCTCGCCCCAGGTCCTGGGCGGCAACCGGGGGCTGCTCGGGGCGCCGGCGGGTCCGGCGTGACATCGACCCCGATGGGGCCGAACCGCGCGCCCGGGCACCCGCCCTGGTAGCGATTCGACCGGAGCTCCCGAATTTGGCGTAGCCTCTCCCCGGTGACACCCATCGACAAAAAGCTCGTGTTGGCCGTGGTGGTGCTGGCGGCGGTGGCGGCACTGGGTGCCGCCGGCATCGTCATGGCGCGCCTGAAGCGAGGTGGAATCGAGGCCGTCGATGCGCGGGGCCAGACCAAGGTTCCGCGGGGTGGCATCGTCTCGATCGCCAGGCTGTCCGGGCCGGGCAAACCCGACAACTGCGCTGACGTGACCTTCCCGGCGGGAAAGGTCATCGACTACGATCGACTGAGGACGAGAGGCTTCGTGGTCTTGAAGGGCATGTGCGCCCAGGCGTTCCCGGGCGCCGTTGCGCTGGCATCCTGTGCGCGCCACTTCGACGACAATCCGGCGGAGCCGCCCGCAACAGGCGTGTCCCGGTACTACGAGCTCGCGACGCTCGGTGCCGACGACACTTACCGGGGGCAGTGTCTCGGGACGGGTGGCTCGTGGACGGTCGACGCCCAGTTCGCCGCCATGCGGGCCCGCATGCCCGCCACCACCACGCCTCGGCACGACATCGACAGCCTGATCGAGCTCATGCCTTGAAGCACTAGTGCACCGCCGTCGAAATAGCGTCAACGCCGAGGCCGACAAGCCGCGCCGGACGCGAGGCGCGACGACGAGGCATACCCGTAGGTATGGTGAGGAGGAGCAACGAAGCGGCCGGCGCGGATCGTCGGCCGAACGTGATGCTATTTCGACGGCGGTGCACTAGCGCCACCGCCGACGCAGATCGATTCAGTCAGGGTCAGATCGACGTGCAGCGATCGAGGCTGATGCTTTCGGTCTGGCCGTCAATCGTTATGTCAGCCTCGCCGCAGCCCGTGAGCGTCACGGTCGCCGATTTCCCGTCATGCTTGCCGCCCGAAACCGAGCCGGTCAAGCTACCGGAGACCGCGCAGTTGCACGAAGGGGCCCACGCTAGATTGTTCGGGGTCAGCAGCACCGAGTATCCAGCCAGGTGATGCGTGACGAGCAGAGAGCCCGAGACGATGACGAGGTCGGCCCGCGATGAGCCGGTGACGGTGATGGGCGTGGGCGTGGTCGTGCTGACGTCGAAGACGGTCCGGCCTGCGGGGCCCTTCAGCACGCGCTCGATGCCGCCCACCGCGTAGGTGAAGCCGCTGGCGGTCCTGGTCAGCGTCTGGCCGCCTCCGGGCGAGGTGACGGTGAGGCTGCCGCCGTAGAGACCGGTCAAGGTGAAGTTCGCCGTTCGCGTGATCGAGTCGCCGGCGCTCAGCAACGCGCAGAGCGGTGTCGCGCTGAACGAGAGGCCGACCGTGCCGCTGAGGGTCGCGAGTCCCACGGAGCAATCCGTGAATGTCCGCGTGCGCTCGCCGCTGGTGCAGGTGGAGAAAGTGGCCTCGCGGCAGGCGGCGGCGTGCGCGGTCGGAGACACCCAGTCGAGCGCTCGCCGCCACGCGGGCGGGCGAAGCGCCGCGGGCAGTCGCATGACCGGAAGGGTGGGCATCATCGCCACGCTGGTGTCGCCCTGCGCCGATTCATCCAGGCTCGACATCACCTCGCCCACCGACGCGCCGATCTGGCCCGTCTCGTCGCTGGCGGCCGTGTTCCGGCATCCGAGCCCCGCCGGCAGCGCCAGCGAGGAAACCAAGACCAACGACGTCCTGCTGAAATTGAACCGCGTGCTCATGGTCGCTCCCCCGTGGAATATGCCCCGCCGGCCCGCATCGGAAGATCTCTCGACGAGATTGAGGCGGGACTTGCCGGGTTACAGAGGCGTTGGACACAGCAAGGCCAGAAAAAGTGAAAGCATGTTCTCCGTCCGCAGCCGACGGCCGCCGGAGATCAGCGTGGCCGCGTCATTGTGGAACCGCGAAACAATAGATCGAGCCGCGTCCCCCACCCGAGCTGACGGTTCCCGTTTGATTGTTCGAGGTGAAAGGACCGCACCCCACCGTGTGCGCCGCATTCCATGACGGCGGGCGGCCCCCACCCGCGCGGTTGGAATGACCAACCTCGGCGGTATCGGCGGTGGACTGCGACGTCCAGTCCTTGCACGTCGCCCCTGTCATCACGGTCCCGTCGGTGTTGCTGCCGGTGAGGATGTCGTGCACCAGCGGCGTCGTCGGCACGGGGGCTCCGTGCTCGTCGAGCGCGATCGCGGTGCTCATCGGCGGCCAGGTCGCGTTCAAGGCCGCATTGGCGGCGATTTGATCGTGCAGGTCGGTCAGGTTGTTCGCGATGATCACGCCGGCGGCGTTGCGCCAGGGGCCCGTGCCGATGCGATCCTTGGCGTTGACCGCGGCGGTGCTGAGATAGGCGTGCCAGGTCTTCGCGCCGAGGTCGGCCGAGACGGCGGTCGCGAGCATCTTGCAGAAGGCGTCGGCGCCGTCGAGCCCGGCGAGGTTGCCTCCGTTGCCAGGGCCACGACTGGTCACGAAGAACGACATCGTCGTGCCAGCGCCTCCGGCCCCACTGCCCGCGGCGCCCCCGGTCCCGACCTGGCCGCCTCCGTTGCCGCCCGTCGCGCCCGCACCTCCCCCGCCCGCGAGACCGCCGCTTCCGTTCGCGCCACCGGCGGCGCCACCCGTCGGCGTCGTGCCACCCGTCGCGGCCGTGCCGCCGGTAGCGGTCGTGCCACCCGTCGCGGAGGCGCCGCCCGTGGCGGTGGTTCCACCGCTCGCGGAGGCGCCACCGGTGGCGGTCGTGCCACCCGTCGCTGACGCGCCGCCGGTGGCGGAGACGCCGCCGGTGCCGTTGCTACCGCCGCTCGCCGTCCCCGGGGCGCCGCCTGTGCCGGCCGAGCTGCCACTGCCGCCGCAACCGACCGCGGCGACGAGCAGCGAAAGGGCGACAAAACCGCCGAAACGATCGGATCTCATGGTGACCTCCCTGGACAGCCTGGTCATGTGGGGTTGCTTCAATTTGGCGGCGCGGGCGCAAACAGCCGACGGATCCGTGCTTGCGACAGGTAGGCGACCCCGGCGAGCATGAATCCGATCTTGAGCGTGCTCCACAACAACGTGCTCGCCACGCTTGCGGTCGATATCACGTTGAGAGCGGTGCCCATGACCTGTCGTGCTGTCCCCGCGGGCGCCGAGTTCGGCGCCGATCGCTCCGAGGCGGAGGAGCCGACTGGGGCGCCGGCGCCGTCCATGATCGAACGCATCGATGCGGTGGTCATCGCCATGACCTCCACTTGCCGATCGAGCGTCGGTTTGGCCACCGCGATCTCGTAGGCGCATCCGAGCGCGAAAGCAGCCACCAGCAGCGGGCGCGCACGGCGGCGAAGCGAAAGGCAGCCAATTCCGCCCGCGATCATCCCGATCGCGCCCAGGAGCCCAAGCGGTGCCACCGCCATGAAGAACGGCCGTTGTCGTGCCATCGCCGCCGCGATCTCCGTCTGCAAGTCAACCTGTTGGACCATCCCTGCACCCGGCTGCGCCAGGCCCCTCACGTACTGACGCTGCGCCTCGAGCACGCGCGCGCCGAAGATCTCGTTCCCCACCGCGAGCCCGATGACCGCTCCGATCACGATCGCGACCACCGCGAAGACGCTCAACCACGCCGGTCGCCGTGAGGCGGGAGAGGGCGCCGCTGCTACCGTGGTTCCCAAGCGGGGGAGCCTATCGCCGGGGGGACAGCGGGTCCAACGCGGCCTGGCCTCGCCTCGCCTGCCGTGTGCCGCCGCGGCGCGGTGGCCGCTGCCGCGATAAGATGCGTCATTCGCGGAGCTGCCGACCTGTCCCGATTGGATCGTGCGGCGCGCGCGTGCGTCGTCGCGGGGCTCGTGGTGATGGCGGGGCTGATCGTCTGGATCGAGCTCATGCCGCCCGGCTTCGATTCGATCCGCGGGCTCAATCCGCTCGCCGCGGCGGAATGGCGGTCGCGGTTCCATCTGCCCAACGCGGCGCTGCCCGCCCGGGCCTATCGCGCCTGTTTTCAGGTCTGGCAGGTCGCCGTCTGGGTGCCCTACGGGGCGCTGGTGGCGGTCGTGTTACGGGGCGCGCGGCTCACCTCGCCCTGGACCTGGCGGCTGGGCGTGCCGGTGGTGGTGGTGACTGCGTTCGCGATGCCGGCCGCGCTGTCCACGGATGTCTTCGCGTACGTGGGCTACGCGCGCCTCGCGGTGGTGCACGGCTTGAATCCCCACGTCGCCACGCAGGTCGACCTGGTGCGGCTCGGCGATCCGACGAGCCCCTACCTCCATTGGCCGATCGCCTCGCCCTACGGTCCCCTGTGGACGATGCTGTGCATCGCGGTCGTGGCCGTGGGCGAGCGCGTGTCCGCGGGGTCGGTGTGGGGCAGCGTGGTCGTCCTGAAGCTGATCGCGGCCACGGGGGTGCTGGGCATGGCGGCGTTCGCGCGGCGGTTGGTCCCGCGCGACGAGGCCGCGGGGCGCGGCGACGCGACCTTCGTCCTCGTCGTCACGAACCCGCTCTTGCTCTGCGAGGGCCCGGGGACCGGGCACAACGACGTGGTGATGATGGCGCTGGCGCTCGCGGGATTCGCGGCGTGGTTGACGCCAGCGCCCGGCGGCCAGCGCCGTGCGCGCGCGGCGCTGGCGTTCGGCGGCGCCGCCGCCGTGAAGCTGATTCCGCTGCTGATTCTGCCGTGGTTGGCGACCAGCGCCGCGCGGTCGAAGGACGGCGGTGGCCGTCTGCGTCCGGGACCGACGGGCCCGCCGCGGCTCGCGCGAATCGCCGCGATCGTCGCCGCCATCCTCGCCCTTGGCCTGGCCCCGGTCGTCGTTTCGTACGCGCCATTCTGGGCGGGAGGACAGGCGCTCGGCGGACTGGCGCAAAGGTGGCGGCAAGGCGGTGGCGCTGTCGCTGTCGGGCGCGAGGAGGTGACGCCTGAGCAACCCCGTGCGGTACGCTCCGCGAACCCGGCGCCCGTTGGCGTCCCCGGGCAAGCCCGGACGCTGATGGCGCGACTCGTGGAGGTCGCCCGACGAATCTGGGTGGCCTTGCTCGTCTACGTGGCGGCCACGGCTGCCATCCTGCTTCGCGAGGGGGACCCCCTGCTCCCGCTGACCGCGTGGGCGTACGTAGCGTGGAGCATCATGCTCTTCGTCGCGGGCCTCTGGTTTCCCTGGTACCTGGCCTGGACGTGGCCCGCCGTGCTGGTGCGCTCGAATCGCCATCATCAGGCGCTGGCGCTGCTGCTGTTCCTGTTCTCGGTCCTGCTGATGATGGTCTACGGCACGGCTCCCTGATCCTGGCAGCCGGTGGCAGTCGACGCGACGGCGAAGACGGTCAACGCGCCCGCGAGGTGCACAGCCAGCGCGAGGCCCCTCCAGGGGGACGCCGGCCAGGGTCCTGCGAGCGCGAACAGCGACTGGCGTGGGATCGTCATCAAGATTCCGGCGAGGGCCAGGGCCACGAACGTGCGGGATCGCGTAGGGGCGCGGCCCGGGTGCCACACCTGGCGGGCGAGCAGCGCCATGGGCAGGATCAACCACGTCGCCGAATGCGCCCAGGACAGGGGGCCCAAGATGGCAGTCAACGCCGACCACGAGGCCCACGTCCCGGCGGACGGGGGCGCCTCCGGCGCGGCTCGGGTTTCCTTGACCGAGGCGCGCAGGGCCATCGCCAACAATCCGGCAGCGCTAGCGGCCCAGAGGACGCGCGCCAGGACCGCCGAGCCCCCGGCGATCGAACGTGCGTAGGGTCCCCCGACGACGAAGCGGGCCAGCGCGCCCCACAGGGACATCGTGTTGGCGGGCGCCGTCTGCCATCCGGCGGAATTCGACCCCGCCGACGCGATGAAGTCTCGCCAGTAGCCCGGGCCGAGCACGAGCGCGGACAGCCCGAAGAGGAGGCCGGTCGCGCCCGCCGCGCCCGCCAGCACCCTCCACCGGCTCGGGCGCGGCAGGAAGGCCCCCAGTAACAAGAAGGGCATGACCTTGAAGCACCCGGCCGCGGCGATGAGCGCGCCCGCGCGCCGGTCCCAGCCGCGCGCGGCGGCGACCCATGCCAGCGCCAACAGCGCCGCGATGGGCAGTGACCATTGCCCTTTCTCGAAGTTGTGGAGGACGGGCGGCCACAGCGCCAGGACGGCGAACACGACCAGCGCCCGGACGAAGCGCTGCTCGCCCCGGGGCACGAAGACGCCGGTGACTATCCATGCCAGCGCGGCCAGAGACAACAGCGACAATCCCAACCACGCCAGAGCCGCCCCGGCGAATCCGAGCGGCACCAGCGGGGCCACGAGCATGACCGCTGGGGGCGGGTGCGCGCGGTAGGGGGTTCCGAGCTCGACGAAGCGCGGAGCCCCCGCGCGCGCCGCCTCGCGATTGCCCGCCACCACGTCGATGCCGGGTGGCTCGCCCCGCCAGCGCCGTGCCGCGGGCACGAAATCCGTGGGGAGATCGCTTGGCGCCACGGCGCCTGCCGCGGCGTCGCGCAGGGGCGCGATCCCCGCGGAACCCCAGGCGCACATCACGGCTAGCGCCAGTCCGAGCACGATCCGCGGGCTCACTGACGGTGTATCGTGCCCAGAAACTTTGTTCACCTCCCTCGGTTGTCTCCGGGGCCCGATTTTACCGCGGTTCGCTGTCCGCCGATGGGGCTCATGTGGGAATGCCCCGGCCTGGCAACCTTGTTCGCCCCCTCGCGCCCGAAGGGCCATCGCCAGCGCTCGCACGAGGGGATAGAATCGGGTGCACCATTTCCGCGCCCGCCGAGATCGCCCGCCCTGCGTCGCCCGGCGTGACCTCTCCGGGCCCGGGCGGGGCGCGGTTCCTGCTCGGCGGTTGGGCTGATCTCCTGATGGTGGGCCCGGGCCTCACCCTCGTCACGAGCGTCGCCCTCGGCGCGCTCGGCGCCACGGGGCATATCGAGATGGCCACGACGATCGCCTTCGGGCTGACCCTGATGTTCGTGGGCCCTCACTATGCGGCCACCTACCGGCGCGCGTTCACATCGCGCGCCATCTTGCGCGCGCATCCGATCGTCACGCTCGTCGTTCCGGCGCTGCTGTTCGTCTGGGCCGCGGCCGCGATTCGCTGGCCTCGCCCGATCGGTCTCGCGTTCTTCGCGACGTACGTCGTGTGGTCCGGCTATCACTATTCGGGGCAGTCGCTCGGCCTCGCGATGCTGTATCCGCTTCGACAGGGGGCACGCCTCACCGAAGCGGAGAAGCGGCTCGTGGCCTTCCCGCTCTACCTGTCCTGGATCGTGTCGATCGTGGGGCTGTTCGGCGCCGGGGCCGCCGCCAGGAACCCCGCCTATCAGCTCACGCGCGCCGCGCTCGCGGGGCTGACGCTGCCGCCGCTCGTCCGGCTCGCCGGCGTGGTGCTCATGATAGCCAGCCTTGGCTCCGTCGCGGTCCTCGCGGCGCGCCGCCGCCGCGCTGGGATTGCCCTGCCCGGGGCCGTGTGGGCGGTGATCTTGACCCAGCTCACCTGGTTTGGCGTCGGGTTGTGGAATCCGTTTTTCAATGTGATCCTCGTGCCGATCTTTCACGGCGCGCAGTACCTCAGCATCACCAGCTGGCACCAGGCCCGCGGGCGCGGCGCCCTCTTCTTCGGGATCTACGCCGCCACGGTGCTGTCGCTCGGCCTGCTGGTCAATCCAGGGCTGCAGGCGCTCGGGCGGGCGCTGGCCGGGGGCGGTCCCGTCGTGGCCGCCGCGGTGCTGTCGTTCATCAATTTGCATCATTTCCTGATGGACGGTCGCATATGGCGGCTGCGTGAGCGCAAGGTGGCCGAATCGTTCGCCGTCGCGGCGGCGCCCGGACATGCGCCGTGACCGCGTATGGCGGACGAGGAATGACGGGGCTGACCTTCGCGCAGATGCGCGTCGCCCTGTTGATGCTCGCCGTCGCCGCGACGGCGTGCCTCATGCCCGCGCAGTCCGACTCTTACTGGCACCTGCGCGCGGGCTACGATCTGGCGCGGACGGGGCACGTTCCCCTCGCCGACACGTACTCCCACACCGCGCGCGGCCTGCCGTGGCCCAACCACGAGTGGCTGTGGCAAGCCCTGTCGTTCGCCTGCCACCGGGTCGGCGGAATGCCGCTCTTGACCGCGATGGGCGCGGCGCTGGCGACCGCCGCTTGCGCCGTCGCGTACGACCTGACGCGCGCGCGCGCGAGCGTGAACTTCCTGCTGGCCCTGGTTTCGATTCCGCTCGCGTCGGTCGTGTGGGCGCTGCGGCCCCAGGTGCCCAGCCTGCTGTTGCTGGTCCTGTTGCTCCGCCTGCTCATCACGGGACGCCACCTCGTCATCCCGCCGCTGTTCCTCGTGTGGGCCAACCTTCACGGCGCGGTGGCGCTCGGTGGCGTGGTGATGGTCGTGGCCACCGCCGTCTCCTGGTTCCACGACCGCCGCCTGTTCGCGCGGCTGACGGTCCTGACCCTGCTCTGCGGCCTGCTGACGGCGGCGACGCCGATGGGCTTCGGGCTTTGGCGATTCATCGGCGAGTCGATGGCGCGCTCGCGACAAAACCAGATCATGGAGTGGTTGCCGTCGTACCCGCGGGGGCCCATCGAGATCTCGTTCTGGGTCGCTGCGGCGGCGCTGGCGGCGCTGGCGTTCCGTCGGTGGCGGCGCCTCGACACCTGGGGCGATCGCCTGGTCGTCCTCACCGCCCTGGTGATGGTGCCGCTCGCCGCTCGCGCCATCCGCAACATCGCGCCCTTCTGCCTGGTGTGGCTGCCGGCGATGAGCCGCCTCATCGGTCCGGACGCGCGCCTCCCCCGCCTGCCCGGTAGCCGCCCGGCCAGCGACGCGCCCCCGCCGGTCGCTGAGGAGCACCCGCGCGCGAATCTCGCGCTCGTCGTCGCGGCCAGCGTGGGCGCGGTGCTGGCGGTGGCGGCGGCGTGGAACCAGCCCGTCGACCGGCTGGGGTGGCGGCCCATCCCCCGCGAGGCGATCGCTCGAATTCGCGCGTGCGCTGGGCCGCTCTACAACCGCTACAACGAAGGCGGCTACTTGATCTGGTTCGTGCCCGAGGTGCCGGTCTTCATCGACAGCCGCCAGGATCCCTACCCGGCGGCGCTGCTCTCGGCGGACATCGCGGTCGAGAAGACAGGTGACTACCAGGCGCTGTTCTCGCAGTACGGGATTCGCTGCGCCGCGCTCCCGCCGGCTTCGCCGATCGCGAAGCGCGCCGTCGCCGACGGTTGGCGCGCAACCTACCGAGACGAAACCTGGCTGGTCCTGGCCGCGCCCGCCGCGCTCGCGCGCTGATCGCCCGCCTCCCGCCCCGGCGTCGTCAGCTGATCGAGACGTCCAGCAGATGGCCGATGAAGAACGTCGCCGCCGCCGCCGCCGCGCCGATCAGCAACATGCGCAGGCCCCCGCGGACCGCGCCGTGCCCCGTGAACAGGCTGATCGCCGCGCCCACGCCGAACAGCGCCAGGCCGGTCAACACCGCCGAGGCGCCGAGCGCGTTGTGGCCCCGCGTGACGAGGAACGGCACGAGCGGCACCCCGGCGCCGAGCGCGAACGAGAAGAAGGACGAGATGGCCGCGGCCCAGGGCGAGCCGAGCTGCGCCGGATCGAGGCCGAGCTCCTCGCGCGCCAGCGCGTCGAGCGCGTAGCCCGGGTTCTTGATGATGCTGCCGGCCATGTGGTCCGCGTCGTCCTTCGACAGGCCGCGCGCCTGGTAGATGACCGACAGCTCGGCCGCCTCCGCCTCGGGGTACTCCTCCAGCTCGTCGCGCTCGGCGGCGATCTGATATTCGAACATCTCGCGCTGCGAGCGCACCGAGACGTACTCGCCCGAGGCCATGGAGAACGCCCCCGCCAGCAGCCCGGCGATCCCCGAGATCACGATGGCGCGCGACTCGCCGTTTCCGCCCGTGGCGCCCGCGACGCCCAGGATCAACCCGGCGTTCGACACCAGCCCGTCGTTGGCCCCGAACACCAGCGCCCTGAGGTTCGCGCCCCCCGCGCCGCGATGTCGCTTGCCGATCTCCGCCGCCGAGCTCGGCAGCGGATGCCCGCCGAGGAACGAGCTGAACACGGACATCCCGCGCACCTTCATCGCCGCCAGCACCGCCCGCATGGGCTTGGCGCCGAAGTGGCGCACGAGACCCGCGACGGTGCGGGCCCGACGGCTCGGCACGTAGGTGTCGGGCGCGGCCCGTCCGTCCACGCGCATCTGCTTCGCCCAGATCGAAGCCTGCTCCTCGGCGTCGCCCGCGAGCTTCTTGAACATCGCGCGGCGCTCGGGCGCGCGCTCCACGTCCGCGATGACGCGATAGATGTAGACCGCGTCCATCTCCTTCTCCCAGCTGTCCCGCGCGTTCATGGGGGGCGGAGCATACGCGAAGCGGCGGACAGGCGACGGACGGGCGCTCTCGTTTAGCCGCGCCACTCACCCCGTGGCGTTGTAAATTCAGCGTGGCGGCCTATGAAGTCCTGGGCGCCGAGCGGATGCTCGACGATGTACAGCTGGACACCGCCCGTGCTCACCATCCACTCGCCTATGAAGACTAGTCTGTTTGCGGGGGCAGTCGATCGGACGAGGGATAGCATTCGGCGGGTGGTAGTCGACGGGGCGTCAGGCCCGAGAACGATGTGAACAGATCGACCTTGTGGCAGTGTGTTCCCCGCGCTGAAAGCGTTCAGCAGGCGATACTGGGCGGCCGGATCACTGGCCGGAAAGCTGTACCCGACGATGATGAGTCGATCTGCCTCGGTCAGCGCCTTTTCGGCTCGTTCCCACAAGGGCTTGAAATCACCCCCCGCCAGTTCCTCCTTCGAGCCCCCAGGCGCAGCGATGGCAATATCGACGTCCTTAGACTTGAGGACGTCCTCGACCTCGACCTGGCCCCCTGACTTCCTCCAGTCCACGCTGCCATGCAGTTTTAGAACGGTGACCTTGCCGGGTGGAAAGTCTTGGTCATGTGGAGTCACAATGCGAAGCCGGTTCGGGAGCTCAATGGCGCTGGCTGCTGCCTCCATGACCAAGTCGTAGTTGAAGGTGATGACGGTATCGAGGTCAGGTCTGAGACTGGCAAGCCACTTTCTGTAGGGCAGCCAGCGCTCGGACTTTGACTCGTCGCCGTTGTGCATCAAGAACCGGTGGCACTCGGCGGCGAGGGCGCGTTTCACTTCACGATCGAATGAGCCGGGCATGCGGCTATTGAAATTCGAATGTTGGAAGTGCCTACTGGGGTCCTTGGGAAACCACTTGCTGGGGTCGAATTCTCGGCCGGCCTTGTCGATCAACGTGCCCAGAACCTTCCGGGCAGGCGTGGGACTAGAACTGCTGAAAGCATGGTCGACGTAAGCCAGGAATTCTTCGGCGTCCGCCCACAGTCCTTTGGCCCCGTCGTTCCCTTGGTGCTTTCCCAGGTGGAAGCACTTCTGTACCCACGGGAGCGCCCGTGCCAGGTCGGGGTAGTCCTGGTCGGGGAAGTAGGGAAGGATGTCTTCCTCATCCTGCTGACGAAACAGGTCCCTCAGCAGTGGCCCACCCAGAGGCTTGCTGAACCCCGATCCCAGCAGCCACACGACCTTTTCAGGTGCCATCGAGGTGAATTGTACCTCTTCGACCCCTTGGCCCCCTCCCTGGCAGCCGCAACTTATTCCTCATGGTCCCGAACACAAGCCGACGAGAATGCCGCTTCTCACCGGAGACCTCAATCCGCTCGACATGAAGACCGTGCTTGGACAGAAATGTCATCGCGTGCAGCTTTGAAGGCTCGGTGCTCATTGCATCCCTCACCCGACCGCTGTTGCCGGCATCTCATTCCACTCCCGCCGATCCAGCCGGCGCCCCGCCAGCTTCCGCTGCACGCCCCCCCACTGCTTGAAGAAGAACGGCACGCCCGCATCTACGCATTGATCGCGTATCGAGCGGGCCCACTCTGGCTTCATCTCGCGCGCCCGCGGCCCGCTCTCGCCGCCAGCGATCACCCAGTGGATCCCCTTCAGCGGAAGCTTGTCGATCGGACCCAGCAGCGGCTCGACACTGACGAAACGAATCGCAGCGGGCACCCATCGCAACAGATCAATCCGCCATTTGTAGTCGTCGTTCTCGACGCTGACGCCCATCCACACGTTCGGCGCCCAGTCGAGGTTCGGCGCGAGCTCGAGCAGTCGTTTCGCCCGCTTGGTCAGGACCTGAAACTGGTGCTGCGGACATTCCCGCATCACGGCGAACGCCCGCTGAATGAATTCTGGCGGGATCTCATCTTGGAACAGGTCCGACATGCTGTTCACGAACACCAGCCGCCCGCTGCGCCACCGACGGGGCAGGTCCAGCGCCTCTGGAACCAGCCGCAGGTCGAACCCCTGTTCAAACGGGTGGCCAGGGACGCCGCGAAACCGCTCGGAGAACGTCTCGGCGTAGCAGTGCTTGCAGCCGGGCGAAACCTTCTGGCACCCGCGCACGGGATTCCATGTGGCGTCGGTCCATTCGATGTCGCTGCGGTCGCTCATCCAGCTTGCCCGTATACTGAACTATTGTATAGTCCATACCCAGTCGTCAAGATCCCGCGCGAGCGGTGACGGTCTCGTTTGGTTCGGGCGGAGGTCACGATGGACGTGCCGGCAGAATACCAGGACGGCCGCGAACAGACGTTCTTCAAGCACGAGGTCCTGCGCCACTACCTCCGGGCGTGGAGCCAGAAGCTGGGGTCGGTCAGTCAAACCGGCAGGCGGGTCCGTCTCTGGTATGTCGACTGCTTCGCTGGGCCGTGGGAATCGCGAACCGAAGATCGGGCGGATACGTCCGTAGCGATCGGGATGAACGCCCTGGAAGAGGCGCTGTCCACGTGGGCAGACGCCTCGGTGAAGGTCGAGGCGGGCGCGATCTTCGTCGAATCGAAACCCAAGTCCGCTGCCAAGCTGAAGGAATTCTTGTCGGGTCGCCCGCCGGGCGGCGTTGCCTGGCACGTCCTCGAGGGCGCGTTCGGGAGTCAAGTCGGCGCCATCCAGCAGATGGTCGGCGCCGACGCCGCGTTCCTGTTCGTCGATCCGACGGGGTGGAAGGGCGCTGGAATGCAGTTCATCGCGCCGCTCGCCGCCGGACGGTGGCGCGACGTAATGGTGAACGTGATGTTCCACCACATCAATCGGTGGAAGGACGATCGCCGAGTTTTCCTGCGCGACCAGATGCGCGACCTGTTCGGGCTCGGCGGCGCTGATCTGCCGACGGGACTCGACGAAGAGCAGCTGATGGCGCTCTATCGCCACCAACTCAAGGACCGCGCCAATCTAGATTTCGTGGCCGACCTGGCGGTTCCGCACCCGACCTTCGATCGTACGTTTTTCCGCTTGGTCGTCGGGGGCCATCACGCCGAGGTGGTCAACCTCTTCCGCCAGATCGAAGAGAAGGTGGTTGGACGGGACGCCGGATCGGTGCGCGACAAGGCGAGGAGCCACGTGCGCGAGAGCCGTACGGGACAGACCGAGCTCGTGCTCGGTGTGACGCCCGGGATCGACGTCCGTTATCGAAGGATGCGCGATCGCGATCTTGCCGCCGCGCTCGATGCGCTGCGGGCGCGCATCACTGCCCTGGGGCCGCTGCGATTCGAGCAGCTCTGGCCATCGCTGTTGGAGGAGAACCACATCACGCGGAAGCACTTGGCCGACGCCGTGCTCGAGGAGGTAACGGCCGGCAAGCTCGCTGTACACGGCTTCCAACCGCGCGAACGAACCATCAAGGACGCGCACGTCATCGCCCTCGCGGCGCACGAAAGCACGCCGTCGTGATCATTTCTCCCGTGAACGGATATTTCTGACGCATCCAGACTGATCGTCGCCGTGGGGTAGTGGGTCAGTTTGAAATCGGCCGCCGGGCCGAACCGCTGGACGCCCCGCCCGATCGGTGGCAGGGATGAGGGATGCAAAAGCGGTCACGCATGCCACGGGACACGAACCAGCTCGCGAATCTGATCGTGGACATGGCGACGGGGATCGCGCCGCCCGAGACGAAGGCGGCCGATGGCAAGAACCCGGCCGCCGTCGCGCTGGGACGGCTCGGTGGACTAAGAGGCGGGAAGGCGCGAGCGGCGAACCTGTCGGCGAAGAAACTCTCTGAAATTGGAAAGAAGGCGGCCAAGGCGCGCTGGTCGCGCTAACAGGACAGTCGCCCGTTAGCGACGAGACAAAGAGCCTTGCTGCGTTGATGGATCGCGGTGGCGATGCGCAGGCCATCCCTTCTCGCGTGCGATGGGCGTAGCTATCGCTTCCGAAATCTTTCGGCGTACGTCTTCGAGGTGCTGACGAACTAGTTCACGAACGTCGGTGATCACTGCATCGGCAACGGGCTTGTCCTTGGGCACTGGCATGGCGACTAGGCCTCCACTGGAGGATTTAGACATACAATTCTTGTTCCGTTATCGCGCGGCATGCGAGGATCGGACTCCTTCGGGATGGCCATAAGCATTTCTTCTTCAATATCGGTAGGCTCCCTTACGCTCTTGAATATTTTCTTCGCTTCTTCGAAGTCGATGACGTAACTGTGCGACGGGTAGCTGTGGACGAGTTTCGATAGCCCTTCGGGCGCTAGATTGCTCGACAGAGCTTGTCCATAGTGCATCGCTATGGTCGTCGCACGCATTGCCTCGGCTAAGCGAACGGGATCGACCTGCTCGTAGAGTTTTCCGAAGAGTCCCACGGTCAATTGTGCAGCGATATCGGCAGCGGTCTTAGCCGAGATGCGCGCTCCTAGGCATAAATCGAGCATATAACCACGAAAGGTTGCGAGCGACTTTTGATGCAATAGATCTAACGCCGTGGTGACATCCAGGCCGGACCCGAACTCGACAATTTCGTCGTGCTTCCTCAGTTGAATATCGAGCGGCCCCAATTCCCCCGATTCAGTCATGATTATTTCGTCAGCCGCAAGGGCTACCAGTGTTCCCGCGCTCTTGCACAAGCCGGCGATGAGCACAGTCAGCTTTTCATAGCGCGCCTTCAGGCACCGCGCTATCCGGTATGCGGCATCCGCGTCGCCCCCGCCGGTGCTCAAGACAAAGAGGACATTCGTCCGACGTTTCGAAGCTTTTGAGAAGTCGAGAAGATCAAAAAAGCTGTCGTAGTCAATGGGGCCGTTGTAGAGGAGCACATCGGCGTTCAGTCTTTCCTGGACTGCGGTCACGGGATGCTTGGCCGCTGATACGGCGTGCGGAAGCGGCACAACAGACCCTCCCGCCTCGCCGCTGGATTCCGTCGCCATGGGCTGAATTAGATCAGTCGTTCGCCGGATCGTCAAGGCCCCTCGGCGTCCACTGGTGCCTTGACGATGCCTTACCGGTCATGTATAAAGGTCAGTATGAACCGGTTGCCGAAAGAGAAGCAGATTCAGGTGGTCGCCGCCCTGGTTGAGGGCATGTCAATCCGGGCGACCGTCCGCATGACCGGCGTCGCGAAGAACACGATCGTCAAGCTGCTGGTCGAGCTTGGGACCGCGTGCGCCGAGTACCAGGACAAGGCCCTGCGCAACCTGCCCTGCAAGCGCATCGAGTGCGATGAAATCTGGTCGTTCGTCGGCGCCAAGCAGAAGAACGTGAAGCCCGAGCGGATGGGGTTCGGCCTTGGCGACGTCTGGACTTGGACCGCGATCTGCGCCGACACGAAGCTCGTCCCGTCGTGGCTCATCGGTGACCGCGACGGCGGTACCGCTCGCAACTTCATCGACGATCTGGCGTCACGCCTTTCGAACCGCGTCCAGATCACGACGGACGGCCACAAGGTCTACGTGGAGGCCATCGAGGGCGCGTTCGGCGCCGAGGTCGACTACGCGATGCTGATCAAGCAGTACGGCGCCGAGAAGCGCGCCGGAGAAGCGCGCTACAGCCCCGCCGTCTGCACCGGCATCAAGAAGCAGCCCATGATCGGCTACCCGGAAGAGAAGCTCGTATCAACCTCCTACGTGGAGCGCCAGAACCTCACCATGCGCATGTCGATGCGCCGGTTCACCCGACTGACGAATGCCTTTTCCAAGAAGGTAGAGAACCACGCGCATGCCGTGGCGCTGCACTTCATGAACTACAACTTCGCCCGCGTTCACCAGACATTGCGCGTGACGCCCGCGATGGCCTCTGGCGTCACGGATCACGTTTGGGAGATCGCAGAGATCGTCGCCCTCTTGGGATAAGAGGGAGCGGCCGACAAGGGCCACACACCTGAACAGATGACTGGTTTTTCGTGTCCAAAATACTGATATCAAACCCTTTTTGTACATATACACATCACGCTGTAGCTTAGTCATAAAGCCCTGGAAAAACGCAGCTTTAGCTTTACATCGTCACGTCCGATGAGTATGGTACGGACCATGGCGAAGCCGATCTTACCGACGCCCGCGGTGTGCGGCGACGACGCTAAGGCGCTTCTGCGTTCGCTTGAGAAGCCCGCGACGCGCGCGCAGATGTCGGAGCGTATTGAGCGAGCCAAGCGGCGATTGAGCGCAACGGCTGGAGGCGCGGCAGTCTATACTGCCGCACTCCGGCCGCATGGCGATCGTCGATAAGCCCCCCACGGTAGAGATTCGGCTACTCGACCCGAGCGACAATCTCGCCGGGTTCTCGTGTGGCACCGTAGACCTCGACGATTGGCTTCGCGATGACGCCATCAGGCTTCAGGACTGCGGATCCGTCGCGGTCTACCTTGCACGTGCAGGAGAGGAGATCGTTGGGTACCTCTCACTGCTTTCTGACTGCATTCGGGTCAACAGCCGCGAACGCAAGGACATGAAATTTTCGCACGATGATCACCCGATCATCCCAGCGATCAAGATCGCGCATCTGGCTGTTAAGTCAGAGAGGCAGAAGCGAGGGTTAGGAACGACCCTTCTAAAATTCGCATCGGACAGAGCATTTCTTGTAGCCGAGTCTGTCGGCTGCCGCTTGCTAACGCTTGATGCTTACCCCGAACGCGTATCGTGGTACGAGGATCGCGGGTTCGTACGAAACAAGCTGGTGGCTAAGGAAGCTGCCTTGGAATGGAAGTGCCCCGAGGGCTGCCCTGAGCACAGAAAGGTTGATGGCGATCGGGTAAGCATGCGCCTTGATCTGACCGGCGACGAAGTCCCCGATTGGATGAAGGACTAGACACTCTTCTACGGCCATCGTCCGGGCCCGATTTCAAACTGACCCACTACCCGCCGTGGGCCTACGCCGGGAAGCGCGGTAGACTGATGGCGGCATGTCCACCAAGGAGCTCATCGAAGCTGCGCTCAAGCTCGATCCCGTCGACCGTGCCCGCGTCGCCGACACGATTTGGCAGAGCCTCAGTGAGGCCGAGATCGAGGCCATCGAGGATGCCGAAGATGTGGTCGAGTCGCGGGCCATCTTGGCCCGCATGAAGGAAAACCGTGACCAGCCCATTCCCTGGGAGGACGTGAAAAAGCAGCTCGGTCTCGGCTAATCACGAGACCGCTCGATGTATCGCGTCCGCACCAGTCCCGACGCTGAGAAACAGCTCGCCAAGCTCGATGGCTCTGTTCGCATACGGATCGCCCAGAGGATCGATCAGCTCGCGGAGAATCCCCGTCCTCAAGGATGCAAGAAACTGAAGGGCGACGACAACCTCTGGCGTGTCAGGGCCGGTGACTATCGGATCGTCTTCTCAATCCAAGACGATCTCTTGCTGGTCCTCATCATCAGGATCGCCTCGCTGACCACTGCACAGGCGCTCGCGGGAACTACGCCCCAGGCACGCTGGCTGCATTCCAAACGTAAGCGCTGCACGGACGGCACGTGGCGCTGGCGCCCGCCGCGTGCTTGGGGACCCGGGCGCTGCTACGCCGGGGGAGGTGGGTCGTCCGACGGCGGCGCCAGCTCGGCCGGAATCTCGAACGCGGAGAGGGGAGCCGCCAGCTCCTCGGGTCTCAGGCGTGCGCGCGTGGCTGTCCAGTTCTTCGGCGCGAGCTCCAGATACCGGTGCCGGGGCCAGTGCGGCAAGACGCGCAGGATCTCGTCCAGATACGCGAAGGGGTCGAGGCGATGGAGCCTGCACGACGCGATGACGCTGAAGATCGCCGCGGCGGCCTCGGCGTGCGTGTCGCTGCCGTAGAACATCCATGCCTTGCGCCCGACGACAATCTTTCGTAGCGCCCGCTCGGACCTCGTGTTGTCGAGCGGCAGGTTCACGTCGTCGAGCACCCGCAGGAGCTCCGCCTCTTGGTTGGCGGCGTAGCCAAGCGCCTTCGTCGCGAGGTTGCGACCCTCCGCGCTCTGCCGCGCGCCACGTGCCCAGTCGAAGAAGCTCTTCATCAGCGGTCGCACGTGTTGCTCTCGCAGGGTCTGGCGCTCCGTGACCGGTGCGCGGCCCACCGCCTCGTCGGCCGCGTAGATGGCCCGAATCCGCATCAGCCCCTGCAGCCCCGCGGGATACCGGCAGATCGCCGCCTCGAAGAAATAGCGTCGCAGGTGCGCGAAGCACCCCACGAGAGTCACTCCCCCCTCGCAGTCGTCGGGCCGCCCGCGCTCGAGCACATCGTAGACATTGCTCGCGTCGGCCTGCAAGTAACCGCGGAATCCATCGAACAGCTGCTTGACGCTCTCGCTGTTGTGGTGCTCGACGTACGCGAACAACACGGCGTCGCAATCCACCACGGCCGTAAAGAAGTGTCCCTTCTTGCACGCCTCGGCCCGACCGTCTTTCGCGCTCTTCGCTGGCTGGATCAGCGCTCCCGTCGCGTCTGTCGAGATCACCTGCCCGTTCGCAATGGCGTCGGTCCACATCGCGTGCACGATCGTCGCGCCGAGCGTGTTGCCCGCCTGCTCCATGTAGCGGCTCATCGTCCCGCGATCCAGCGGTACGCCCTGATCGGCGAGGTCGCGCTCGAGGCGGTAGTGCGGCACGCCCAATCCGAACTTCCCTGCCATCAGGTGAGCGACGGTCGATGTATGAAGAAGCCCCCGCGGGAACAACGTTACCGGGGTCGGCACGGTCACCGCGGTCGTCGTGTCACCCTCCACCTTCTCGTATCGCGCCACGCGCTTGACCAACACGACGAAGCCTCCGCGTCGGAACATCAGTTGCCCGCTGTCCTCGAAGCCGATACGCCGGCATCCCCGTGCCTCCAACTCCTCGTCGCGGATCTCCAACACGACGCGCGGCAGCTTGCTCGCGAGCAGGTCGCGCCGGCCCGTAGGCTTGGTGCGTGGGGCCGGAGCCCCAGGCTCGCCGCCCGCGTCCTTCTTCGCCTGGGCGACGGCCGCGTTCAGTTCTTCTTGCAGCCGCTTCTCTGTTGCCAGCAGATCGCCGAGCGCCAGCTGCATCTCGCTCGTGTGGACGCGCTCCGTCTTGTTCCCGAACAGCCGCCGCTTGAGCAGCTGATTCTCGTGCGCGAGGTTCGCGATTGTTTCCTCGAGCGATGCCACCCTCGCTCCGTGGGCGGCCTTCACCCCGACCAACTCGCTCTGCAACGCCGCCACGAGCTGCGCTGTTTCCTCTGCCATCGGCGCTTTGCCGTCAGCAGCAGGCGCCGTGGTCTTCACGAATTTACCTATAGACGAGCACGATCGTGCGTTGCAAGAATATTCTGCACGGCTTCAATGAATTCGTCGACGAGCCGCGCGTGGCGTGAACGCGACGCCCTTGTGGATCACCTCAAAGATCGCGTCGCTCACCAACACGTGCTGCTCGCCAGGCCCCGTCGCGCGCGGCAGCTCGAATCGGCCCGCGTCCAATTTCTTGTGGATCACGATCGTCCCGGTACCGTCCCACGTCAGCACTTTCATGCTGTGGCCTCGCTTGCCCACGAAGGCAAACAGCGCCCGCGATCGCGGCTCCGCGCGCATCCGCTCCCGAACCAGCGCGCCGAGTCGCTCGCTCCCGAGTCGCATGTCCACAGGGTCCAGCGCCACGTAAATCGGCAGCCCCTGCGCGATCACGCGGCACCGCTACCAAGCGCCTCCACCACCGCGCGCAGCACATCGGCGTCGAAGCCTCGCCAGACTTCGATCTCCGCGGCGCCGACCCGCACAGTAATCGCCGCGCCGGCCTCACGGCTCGGCACGACCCGCACGAACCTCGGCGCAGATGTCAATCGCCGTCGCCCAGGGTCCGTGGTGCCCGCACTCCTCACCCAGGCGTATGCAGTCGATGGTGTCACCCCCATCCGCGCCGCCGCCTCAGATACCGCCGCTCCCCCCGCCGCCACCAACTCGATCAGCTCGGACCGCTGCTTCGCTGTGTATTGTCTCCGCATGCCCGCATCGTGCTGGCCTCCGCAGCCCCGCGCCATGTGCCGTCCGTGCAGCGGTTAC
>Ga0265330_10000085_pt1 | contig 79034 bp, 79 predicted proteins | sample 41919metaG_FD_202083 | JGI IMG/M metagenome (GOLD analysis project Ga0265330, IMG submission 202083) | Rhizosphere microbial communities from Carex aquatilis grown in University of Washington, Seatle, WA, United States - 4-19-19 metaG | ecosystem: Host-associated > Plants > Roots > Rhizosphere...
ACTTTCTGGATGGCGGCCGCTACCTGCTTGTGCGATTTGGCTAGCTCCCGCAGGCCCTTGGCCTCGGCTTGCGAGGCCTTGTCCTTGTTGGCGGAGATGAACTTGGCGTGGGCCTCCTCCATCTCGGCCACCGACGTGGCGCCAATGGCCAGCTTCTCGGGAATCACGGCCATGTTCGCCGTCATCTGGCCGCAGCTTACTGGGGCTGCAGCCATGGCCGGCTGGTCAGCCGCGTGAGCAGGAGCGAGGGTCACGAGAGACAGAAGTAGAGCGGCAATGAGTGTTGGTTTCATCAAACATTTCCCCCTTTGCTGAGTGGCGGGATGGCCTTGGCCCAGTCTGAGAGACAGGTCACGCGCATCCCGTGTTTGCGGAGGTTGATGCAACGCCAAGTGGACCTGTTACAACATCCGTCGCTGGCCGCGCAAAATACCTACCATTTGGCGACTTCTTCGTGCAAGTCCCGCAGTTTCTGCGCCCAATCAGCCGCGGACGTTCTCTCTCGGTTCAACCGCGCAGTGGAACCACCAGAACCGGGCAGCGCGACTTGTGCAGCACTCGCTCGGTCACGCTGCCAAGAACCGCATGGGCCAGGCCGCCGTGCCCGTGGGTGCCCATCACAATCAAATCCGCACCCAGCTCTTGCGCGCGCTTGATGATCTCCAAGTGCGGGCTGCCTTCCCTGCTGTGGCTGTCACAGGGTACGCCGGCCGCCTGCACGCGCTTGGCTTCCTCGGTCAATCTCTCCCTCACCCGTTGCAATAGCTCCGGCATCAATACCGAGAAAGGCACCACCTCCATCGGCGGCGGCGGCAGAGCAACCGTCGCGGTGACGTGCAGAAGCTCGATACCAGCATCGAACGCCCGCGCCAGGACAACTGCGGCCTGCACGGCCTCACTCGCGGCGTCGGAGAAATCCGTGGGCACCAATATGCGTCGAATCTTCGCGTCTTCCATTGTGAGTCCCCCCATGTGTTCCCCACAGCCAAGTCTACCGCGCTTTTGATAAGGTATCCGGTACCTCCCCTATGAAAACCCGCGCCACAGTCCTCACGCACCTTGACCGCGAAAGCCCAGGGCGCCTGACCACCCTGGCCGCCCGCCGCGGGCTTCGCGTCGATGTCCGCCACGTCGGGCAAGGCGACCCTGTGCCCGCCAGTCTCGCATCGGGCGAAATTCTCGTCGTGATGGGCGGATCCATGGGCGTGGCGGACGTGGGCGATCCACGCTACCCATTTCTCGAACTTGAAGTCGCGTTGCTCAAGCGGGCTCTCGCGGCTCGGCAGCCCGTGCTGGGCATTTGCCTGGGAGCCCAGCTGCTGGCCCACGCCGCTGGCAGCCGCGTCTATCCCCTCACACGACCAGGGCCGGCCGGAAAAGGAACGCCCATGCGCGAGGTCGGGTTCGCGCCGGTGCGCTATCTCGGCGTGGGGCGCGAGCCGGCGTTGCTGGGTTTGCGCCCTGATGAGATGGTCTTGCACTGGCATGGCGACACATTTGATTTGCCGGCCGACAGCGTTCGTCTGGCCGAAACCGATGCCTGTCCGAATCAGGCGTTCCGCATCGGCGATCATGCCTTTGGCCTGCAATTCCACCCTGAAGTGGATGCGACGATGGCGCGCGATTGGGCCCGCGAAGACGCGGACTTCGTCGTCGGGGCTTTGGGCCCCAGCGGTCCGGCGCGCATCATCGCCGAAGCGGAACAGGCGGTGAGCCGCATGCGTGCCCCTGGCGACCGGCTGCTGGGCAACATCCTGGATCGGCTTGCGGCGGCGGGCGAGAGACTGCAAAAATCGCAGTCTTGACTGCCGAACTGGCGTGCAGTTTCGGCATTGTTGCTTAAGGGCATCTCCCCTCGTCGGCCAACCCTGGTGGATGGACGAACTCCCGACGCTGGCACGCTTCTGGCTCTTAAGCCCACACAAGGAGATTCTTTTCATGCCAGCAACAAAGAGCCACGCCCTTTCGCTCGTGCAACCGTCCCGTGGTCGCCAACGCGTGCTCACGACGCGCGAAAAGGCAGAACTGCAAGAAACCATCCTCGCGGACGCAACCCTCGACGGCGTCGACTTCGCCCGTGCCGACCTACGCGGTTCACGTTTTGAACGCGTCTGCTTCCGCGGCAGCGATTTTTGTGCTGCCAATCTTGTACGCGCATGGTTTGTGGGCTGCGATCTGACCGGCGTGGATTTCACCGGGGCGCGCCTGGGAAACAACTCTTTCTTTGGCAGCCGTCTTGCCGGTGCGATTGGCATGACGCGAAGACAGAAGGAATACGTCATCTCGCACGGCGGTTCTTTTCGGCGCGGCCGGCCGCAAGAACTCGTACGCCAACCGCTGGGTGTCCCGAGCAAAGGAACCCGGCCGTGATCCGCGCCGCCCATTCGCGCGAGTTGGAAGAGGCCCTGTCGCTCCTGGCCGCAGTCGACGGGGAGATTCAGAAGTGTGAACGCGATCAGCAGAACAGCGAGCGAGGTTTGGATCCGCTTCGGCAGCAGCTTGAGAAGCTCAGTCGGCTTCTCGACAATGAGCGCTGCGCGGACAAAGCAAGCAGCTCCCTTGCCGAAGTGGGCAGCTGCCGCTATCGGGAGCTGCTGCAGGAACTCGAGGAGAAGATGGCGATCGCCCGCTCCAAGAGGCGACTGGCGCAACGCGAGCGCCGCATGCTCGAAATCAGACGCAGCCATCTCCTGGCCACGATTCCACCCGAGATCCTGCTCGCCCATCGCGCCCTGGTGAAAGCCACAGGGTGATCGCTTCCTCGGCCCGGTGTTCGGACGGCATGGGTGCTAGTCACGATTCTCTCGGGACCTGACGACCGCCGGCGCGCTCCGGAGTCTCACCACAGAGAGCACAAAGGCCACAGAGGCCGGAAGGAAAAGGTTGCGGATCCGGATCCGAACCCTTCTTTCCTTCCCATCCGTCTCTGTGAACTCTGTGCTCTCTGTGGTGAAACTCCGGGGCAAACCTGCGGGAAACTGTGGTTAGCGCCTATGTGTTCGGACGCTGGGATGCCCTCATGCACAGGCAGCCAAGTCGGCCGCAGCCGCTAGCTTCGCGCAAGGCCGCACGCACCCCTGACTTCGCCTGCGCCACGCGGAACCGCGGGGCTTGCACCCCACTGCCGATTCGGCATACTCCGGCCATGTCACGAACGCGCCGCTGGGGTGAGGGCAAGACCGGTCTCATTGTGGGACTTGCGCCAGGCTCTGCTCTGCCGCGCTCGTTGATTGAGCTGGGATTCGAGATTGAGACCGCCGCAACTGGGGCAGAGGCCTTGCTCGCGCTGGAGCGACGCCCGTTTTCCGTCGTGCTCGCCAGCCAGAGGGCAGAATCCGACTCGCTGGCACCTGTCATGGCGCGCGCCGGACAGAAGCACCCGGCCATTCCGGTGGTCGCGCTGGGCGCCAGCGCCGCGTTCCAGGATGCCGTGGACTGCATGCAACAAGGGGCTGCAGATTACTTGGCCCCGCCGTTTTCCCCCGACGTGGTGGTGGCCCGCCTGCATCGCTTGCTCGAACGAAGCGCGACCGTCGACAACGCAAACGCCGCGATGTCATCGAGTGTCGAACATCTGGGCGTGGTGGGCAAGTCCGCGGCCATGGCCAAGGTCTTCGCGACCATCGAAAAGATCTCGCGCTACAAGGCCAACGTGCTGCTGCTCGGGGAAAGCGGCAGCGGCAAGGAACTGATCGCGCGCGCCCTGCACGCCCGGGGTCCGCGACGCCGGCATTTGTTCGTCCCCATCAATTGCGCGACCCTGGGCCGCGACCTGCTGGAGAATGAACTCTTCGGTCACGAGCGCGGCGGATTCACCGGCGCGCACGAACGCAAGCGCGGCCTCTTCGAGCTGGCCGACGGCGGCACGCTGTTTCTCGACGAGATCGGTGAGCTCGATCCCTCGACCCAAGCCAAGCTTCTGCGCGTGCTCGAGCGCAACGCCTTTCGCCGGGTAGGCGGAACCTCGCTGGTCAGCGTAGACCTCAGCGTGATCGCCGCGACCAACCGCAACCTGGAAGAGGCCATCGTAGCCAAGAAATTCCGCGAAGATCTCTACTACCGGCTCAAGGTGGTGACCATCGTCGTGCCGCCGCTGCGCGAGCGGCGGGAAGACATTCCCGCGCTGGTGGAGGCGTTCATCGCGGACTTCAACCGTCGCAGCGACGGAAAGATCAAGGGCATCGCCCCGCAGGCCATGCGTTGGCTGACCGAGCTGCCCTGGCCTGGCAACGTGCGCGAGTTGAAGAACGCGGTGGAAAGCGCTGCCATGTTGGCGGCGAGCGAGACCATTGGCCTGGAGGAATTCGAGTCCACGCCGCTTTCGCGCCGACCGGTGGCTGCCACCAGACCCAGCGGCATCCCGGCGACGGCGGCCGATGCCGTTGTCATATCGTCCAAGGCCACGCTGGATGAAGCGGAACGCTTGCTGATCAGCGAGCACCTCAAGCGTTCCAAGACCAAGGCCCAGGCTGCGCAGTCGCTGGGAATCGGATTGCGTACCCTGTACAGCAAGATGAAACAGTACCGACTTGCCGATAGCTGCTAGCCTCGCCCTCACCCGCGCCTGGCACGCAACCTGCAGTGGCTTGACCCGCAAAGACCGTCGCGCAACCACTCGGCAACGGTCAAATCGTCACCAAGGAGTCGACCAATGCAGACAAGAATCATAGCCACTCTTACAGCGTCTTTGCTTCTGGGGATGGGCTGCTCACACGCCAAACCTAAGAGCGAAGCGGGCCCCAGGGCGGCCAGTGCCACCGCCAAGGGCGAACTGCCCCAGCATGCGGAAATGGCACAGGCCCAGGACGACCAGACCCGTTCCGCGGGATCCCGCTCAATCTACTTCGCCTTTGATTCGTCGTTGATCGCGTACGGAGCGCAGCCCGTACTGCAAGAGGTGCTGTCCCAGGAAAAGACCTCAGGAAGCGCGCTTCGCGTGGAGGGCAACTGCGACGAGCGCGGCACGACCGAGTACAATCTGGCCCTGGGCGACCGGCGCGCCCGCGCCGCCGCAAAGTACCTGCAAGCCATGGGCGTGCCCAAAGACAAACTCGAAGTCGTTACCTACGGCAGCGAGCGCCCCAAGAATCCCGGTCACAACGAGGAAGCCTGGGCCAACAACCGGCGCGCCGACTTGGTTTGGCGATAGACGGGATTTCTTTGTAGGAAGAGGGCAGGAATGGACCAACCAGAGATCAAGACCTGCTGCCCCAAATGTGGGGACGACAAGGAGCTGCGTGACGCCGGCAAACTGAAGGTCATTGGGGTGAACGGAGAAATTCTCAGGCAGAGGCTTCAGTGTCTGTCCTGCAAGGACACCTTTTTGGTTGTTTCTCCATCCCAGCCCTGATTCTCCTGGTCAGCGCTTGGGGAAGAGATCGTTGAGCAAGTCAGTAAAGGCCTGGAACGAGCGCATGTCGGCCTTTTCGTTGTAGGCCGCGCCGGTTTTGACGTCTGAGCCAGCGCTCACGTCGGTGAAGCTGTGCACGGCCCCGCCATACACCGTCATCTCCCAGTCCACGCCGTGCGAACGCATCTCGTTCTGGAAGGCGGCGATGTCCGATGCTTTCACGTAGGGATCGTCCGCGCCTTGCAGGACAACTACCCGGGTCTTGATGTTCTTGCCATCGGCGGGATTGGGACTGTCGAGTCCGCCGTGAAAACTGACCACGGCCTTCACGTCGCCGCCCGCGCGTGCCAACTCGATCGCGCCGGTGCCGCCGAAGCAGTAGCCAACCGCGATGACTGCGCTGCCGTCGACTCCTTTCTGCTCGCGCAAGACTTCCAAGCCGCGCAGCAGGCGCTCGCGGAAAAGTTTGCGGTCACTCTTGTACTTGCCTGCCAGGGCCATGGCCTCTTTCGCGGCGCTGGCGCGCACACCCTTGCCATAGACGTCGACTGCGAACACAGCAACGCCCAGCTTGGCCACGCGCTCCGCCTGTTTCTTGGTCTCGTCGGAAATCCCCAGCCAGTTGTGCACCATCAGCACCCCGGGAATCTTGCCCTTGCTGGTCTGGGGATAGACGAACAGGCCCTCGAAGGTGTCCTTGCCGATCGTGTACTCCACCGTCTTGCTCTTGACCGCCACCGTTCCAGCCGAGGCCAGGGACGTCGCCGCTACCACAATCCCAAACGTGAGCGTCGCTGCGATAGTCGTCATCTGCTCTCCTCCATCATGTGTCAGGGTAGATGCCATGGGGCAACTCGGGGTGACAGCCAAGAGCACGATCCCCACGCGATGCTGGTCAGCCCAGTCGCATCGGCTGGGGCGTTTCCAGCAACTCGGACAGAACTCGTTCCAGCGTGTCCACGCTCGGTGGTTTCGCCAGATGGTGCTGGAAGCCAGCCGCAGCCGCTTTCTCCAGGTCCTCGGGCAATGCGTAGCCACTCAAGGCCACCAAGAAGGCAGAGCGCAAGGCCGGGTCTTGCCGAAGCGTCCGCGCCACTTCGTAGCCGTCCATGCCCGGCAACCCGATATCGCAAAGAACCACGTCGGGACGGAATGAGCGAGCCTTGTCCAGTCCGTCTGGCCCGCTATGCGCCACCTCCACTTCATGCGTGCCCAGTTCCAGCGCTTCACGCAGACTTTCCGCTGCGTCGAGATTGTCCTCGATAATAAGAACGCGCCGGCAGATTCGCGGTCCCCGCACGCGCCCGGCCGGCCTTGCCAGCACGGCTTCGGCATCGAGCGGCAGTCGCACGACGAAGGCTGCGCCTTTGCCAAGCCCTTCGCTTTGCGCCTGGATGCTGCCTCCGTGCATCTCGACCAATCCCTTGATCAAAGCCAATCCCAGGCCTAGCCCTCCCTTGCTGCGGTCCAAAGACTGATCCGCTTGCATGAAGGGCTGAAACAAGCGCACCACCGTTTCCGGCGCCATGCCCACGCCATTGTCCACCACGCGAACCACGGCATCGGCGGCCTCGGTCGCGACGGAAATGTGGGCGTGTCCTCCGTGGGGCGTGAACTTCGCGGCGTTGTGCAGAAGGTTCCCCACCATCTGCGCCACCCGGGTGGCGTCGGCATTGACCGGCACCGCGGCCGGCGCCAACTCGCATGTGAGCTGCACCTCGTTGCGTTCGAAGAAGGTCCGGTTGTCCTCGGCGGCACGATGCACGACCTGGTTGAGGTCCAGTCGCTGCTTCTGCAGGCGAACCTTGTTGCGCGTGATGCGGGTAACATCGAGCAGGTCGTCGACCAGGTTGGTCAGGTGCGTGGCCTGCCGATCGATCACGCCCAGAGCCCGGCGGGCCTGTTCCCCACCGGGAGTGGCACGGTTGAGAATGTACAGGCTGTTCCTGATGGGAGCCAAAGGGTTGCGCAGCTCGTGCGAGAGCACCGCCAAAAACTCATTCTTGCGGCGATCCGCCTCGAGCAACTGCGCATTGGCCTCGATGCTGGCCAGAATGCGCGGCTCGAGCGGCTTGACCAGAAAGTCTACCGCGCCGGTTTCGTAGCCCTGGAACACGCGATCCTGGTCGTGCAGCCCGGCGGTCACGAAAATAATGGGTATTTCGCGCGTGCGCTCCACGGTGCGCATCAGCTCGGCAAGCTCGAAGCCATCCAGTTCCGGCATCTGCACGTCGATGAGGGCCAGCGCCACGTCGTGTTCAAGCAGAAGTTCGAGAGCGCGCTTGCCCGATTCGGCCTTGAGGATCTGAGCGTCGCTGGGCCGGAGCAAGGCCTCGAGCGCCAGGAGATTTTCCGGGCGGTCGTCAACCAACAAGAGTTTCGCGAGATCGCTCATCGTGCGCCCTGACTGCTCGAAGTCTGCCACACCGCTGCCTGCTGCACCCAATGCGAGATTCCCCGGGCGGACAACACGGGAGCGTCTGGGCAAAGCGCGACTGCGGCTTCAGGCATCGCCCGCTGAGCCGCTTCGTCAGGGTCCTGGATGGCCACCAGACCGCCGGCTTTTTGGATGGCGAGCAGCCCTTGCGCGCCGTCGGAACTGGCGCCCGAAACCAGCACCGCCGCGCAACGCTCGCCCAAAACATCGGCGGCCGACTGGAAGAGCACGTCGAGGGACGGCCGTGAGAAATTCACCGGGTCATCGACCGACAGGGCAAAGACCGGCCCAGGGTCAATGAGCAGGTGATAGTCCGGCGGCGCCAAATACACCGTCGCTGCTGCCAGAGGCTCCTTGTCCAACGGTTCGCGCATCCCCAGCCGGCACTTTCCGCGCAAGGCCCCTGGCAAAGCGCTGGGCCTTTGCCTGGGCATGTGGACGACCACGACGATGGGCGTGGCGAAATCAGAGGGGAGCGCACTAAGCACGAGGGAGACAACCTCGATCGCTCCGGCGGAGCCGCCGATGAGAATGGCCTCCGGTGCCGGCCGTGCTGATGTGCGTGCCCCCATCATGGCCTCTGGTAGATTTTCTCCTCGCGCACGAATTCCGCGAATTCCGCTGCGTGGACCGAGAAAGAAAGCGTCTCTTGCGAGCCCAGGCCGAGAAAGCCTTTGCGGCAGAGCGAGTCCCGGAACAGGGCGACCGCGCGGTCCTGCAACACGCGGTCGAAGTAGATGAGAACGTTGCGACAGCTCACCATCTGAACCTCGGCGAAGACACTATCGGTGGCGAGACTGTGGTCGGAGAAGAGCACGCCCTGGCGCAAGCTCTTGTCGAAAACCGCCGCGTTGTATCCGACTGTGAAGTAGTCGGCGAGCGAGGCGCGGCCGCCGGCCTCGCCATAGGCTTTGCTGAAACCGGCAATGCGGTCGAGCGCGTAGATGCCGGCCTCGGCCTTGTGCAAGGCCTCGGGGTTGATATCGGTCGCGTACATCAGCGTGCGATCGAGAAGGCCTTCTTCGCGCAGCAGGATGGCCAGCGAATAGACTTCTTCGCCGGTGGAGCAGCCCGGAATCCAAATCTTGAGCGACGGATAGGTACGCAGATAGGGCACCACCTTTTCGCGCAGGGCCCGGTAGAAGCTGGGGTCGCGAAACATCTCGCTCACCTGCACGGTCAGGTGCGCCAGCAGCCCGCGCATGACCTCAGGCTCGCGCAGCACGCGCTCTTGTAGGGCCGAAAGCGAGCGGCAAGCGAAGTGTTCCATCGCCTGCTCCATGCGGCGTTTGAGCGAGGAGGTGGCGTAACGTCGAAAATCGTAGCTGTACTTGAGGTGGATGGCCTCGAGCAACAGCGGCAGTTCGATATCGAACTCTCCAGCCAAGGTCACGCCTCTACTTGGGGATCCAGACTTTGATGAGCGAGAGCAGCTTGTCCACGTCGAGGGGCTTGGCGATGTAGTCGTCAGCGCCGGCGCGCAAGCACTCCTCGCGATCGTTGGGCATCGCCTTGGCCGTCAAGGCAATGACGGGCAGTCGCTTCCACTCGGACTTCTTGCGGATCTCACGCGTGGCCGTCAGCCCGTCCATCTCGGGCATCATGATGTCCATCAGCACCAGATCCACGGCGGTGCCGCCCGGGGCCGCCGCGCTTTCCAGGGCGGCCAGCGCTTCCTTGCCGTTGCGGGCGAAACGCAACTTGGCGCCCTTGCTTTCCAGCAGGCTGGCCAACGCGAACACATTGCGGGCGTCGTCGTCTGCCACCAAGATCTGTTTGCCCTCGAGCGCGGCCTCGCGGTTGCGTACCTCGCGCAAAATGCGCTGCTGCTCCGCCGGGAGACTGACCTCCACCTGGTGCAGAAACAACGTCACCTCGTCGAGCAAGCGCTCAGGCGATTTTGCGCCTTTGATGATGATGGAGCTGGCGTAGCGACGCAGCCGTTCCTCCTGCTCGCGTTCCAGCGAGCGGCCGGTGTAGACGATGACCGGGGGAAACGAGAAGGCCTCGCCCGCCGCCATCTTGTCCAACACATCGTAGCCCGACATGTCCGGCAGGGTGAGGTCGAGCACCATGCAGTCGAAGGTGCGCTGTCTGATCTGCTGCAGGGCTTCGGCGCCAGTGGCCACGGAAACGATGTTCACATTCTCAGCGTGCAGAAGCTGAACGATGCCCTCGCGCTGGGCCGCGACGTCCTCGACCACCAGCACATGGCGCAGCTTCTGCGCGAGCCGCTGCTCCAGTTTCTGGATGGCCTCGATGATCTGCTCGCGCTTGACCGGTTTGACGGCGTAGCCCACGGCCCCCATTTCGAGGGCCTGCTGGGTGTGCTCCGTCGCGGAGACCACGTGCACCGGGATGGGACGCGTCCCGGGGTTGCGCTTGAGGCTCTCCAGAACCGTGAGCCCCGAGTCGTCAGGCAGGTTGATGTCGAGCAACACGGCGCTGGGCATGAACTGCTCTGCCAAAAGAAGGCCCTCGGCCGCGGTGGTGGCCACCAGGGCGCGAAAGTGCTGCTCGTGCAGCAGATCGCGCAGGATGCACGCGAATGCGTGGTCGTCCTCGATGACCAGGATGGACCGCTGGTTGGGCTGCAGGTTTTCGCGGTCGTCTTCGACGGCCCCAGCCGGCAGCGACTCGGGACGCGCTTTCTGGCTGGGCGACGCAGGCGCCACCGGCCTGTGCGCCGACGAAGGGGCAGCGGCGGCCGGAGCGCGCGTTGGCGCTGCCACCGTCGGGGAGCCTGCGCTGGCCGTGGCCTCAAGCACACGCGGGATGGTGAGCGTGAAGGTACTTCCCTTGGCGGGGACGCTTTCGACCGAGATGTCGCCGCCCAGGCGTCGCGCCAGCTCGCGCGAAATGGTGAGGCCCAGGCCGGTGCCGCCGTAGCTGCGGTTGGTGGTACCGTTGGCCTGACGAAATGCTTCGAAGATTATCTTCTGTTGATCCGCCGCGATGCCGATGCCGCTGTCGCTCACCGAGAACGACACGCACCCGCCGGGAGCGTCTGATACCCGCAGGCCCACCGAACCAGCCTCGGTGAATTTGAAGGCATTGGAAAGCAGGTTGCGCAGGATTTGTTGGATGCGCATCCCGTCGCTGGTGATGCAAACCGGTGCCCCCGGCGCCAGCGACATTTCGAAGGACAGGTGCCGTTCAGCTGCGACCGGCTGGAAGGTGCGCCTGATGGATGCGATGATCCGCGGCAGTTCCACCGCCTCGACCTGAAGCTCCATTCGCCCGGCCTCGATGCGCGACAGATCGAGAATGTCGTTGATGAGCACCAGCAGATCGTTGCCCGAGGAGTAGATGGTGGTCGCGTACTTAACTTGCTCAGGCGTGAGAGTACCGTCCTTGTTGTCGGCCAGCAGCTTGGCCAAGATGAGGGCGCTGTTGAGCGGCGTGCGCAGCTCGTGGCTCATGTTGGCGAGGAACTCGGACTTGTACTGGTTGGCTCGAGTCAACTCGTCGGCCTTGTCGACCAGAGCCACTTGCGCGCGCGACAGGTCATCGCGCTGCCGTTCCAGGGCCTGCGTCTGCTCCTCGAGCTGCGTGTTGGTCTGTTCCAGCTCCACCTGCTGAGCCTCCAGCCGCGCCTGTGACTCGCGCAAGGCGCGGCTCTGCTCTTCCAGCTCCTCGTTGATGACTCGCAGCTCCTCCTGCTGGGTCTGCAGCTTGCTGGCCTGCCGCTCCGTCGCTTCGAGGAGCGCCTGGCGCTGCGCTCGGTAGCGGGCCGAGCGCAGCGACATACCCGCCGCCTCAGCCACGGTTTCCAGATATTCGATGGTAGCCGCGCTGGGCGTTTCAAGAAAACCCAGCTCGATGACTGCGATGGTGCGGCCCTCGCCCAAGAGCGGTGCGATCAGCAGGTGCCGCGGCGACGACTGGCCCGTGGCTGTCACGATGCGGACGTGCTCGTCGGACAGGTTGGAAAGTGACGCGATTCTTCCTTCGATCACCACCCGACCCACCCAGCCTTCGCCCGGCTGGAAAACAGCAGGTGGTGCACCCGGGCCGCTGCTGGCGCAGGCGAAAGTTGCTGCGCTCTCTGCTGTCTTCGACTCCGTGATCACGTAGAGCACGCCGACCTTGGCTCCCAAGTACTTCGCGACGAAGGAAAGGATCTTGGAAGCCGTCGTCTCTTCGCTGTGTTCCCCGCGCACCTCGCCGGCCAGGTCGGCTTGCCCGCGCATGATCCACGCCTGCTGGCGCAGCGCCGCGGCCTTGGCGTTCGCATCATCCAGGGACTTGCGCAAGGCACCGCAGAAGACGGCCACGACCACGCCCGAGATCAGCGACAGCGAGGTAGCGATGAGTGCCGAGCGATGCAGAGTGAATGTGCCAAAAGGCCGGATGAAGAAGAAGTTGCCGGTCAGAGCCGTGAGCAGCGCGGCCAGCAAACCCGGCCCGCGACCTCCGTAGACAGAGGCAATTGCGATGCCGGCAAAGAACAGGACGAACGGCGCGATGTCCTGTTGGGGCACGGCGAAACGCTGGATGAAAGCTACCGCCGCAATAGCTGAAACCGCGAGCCCGTAGCGCGCGGGCGCTGAGTGCCACACGGTGCGCGTCACGTTCGTCACCGGGCCGGCGCCCCCAATCATTGCGGACGCCCGATCCGGAAGTTCAGAGCCCTCCATGAGTATTTCCTAAGAGCTGGCCATCGTGGCCACGGCAGCTGGGCTTGTCAACGATCCCCATGCTAGCGGTGGGCCGCAACCGTAGTCCGGGGTCACCGACGATCCATAGATGCACTACGGGGCGAACTCCTTACAAGAATTCGCCCTTGACGTGCCACCAGTGCCCACACAACAAAATCGCCCCTGCACAGTGGCGGAGGGTTGCCTGGAACCAAACCCAACACAACCCACACCCTTCCAGGCACTCACTCCGCCACAATGCTGAGGCTCGCCCCCCACCCTGCACGGCACCCCCCGTGACGCCACCCACGCCGCCCATCCTGAACCCTGGCCTGCCCGCGCCTCCTCACCCGGTACCCTGCAGGCCCCCTACGCCCCGTGCCGCCTCCCTATGTTCCCTATTACATACAAACGCCGTGCCACCGTGGGCGGGTGGCCACAGCAACGGATTCCCGGGCAAGGACGGGTCTTACCGTTACCTTGTGGTAATTTCTCGGGTGGAGCACGGCACGGAACGCGGACGTGGCAACGCGGCCGGCACCCGCCAAGGCTTCGCGCAAAAAATCTTCGCAGTTATTGACGGCGCCGTTCGCTGGTCATGCCAAGCCCTGATTTTCTTGGAAGGTTCTCAACGCTTGGCGCCCTTGAATAGAGGATGCAACCCATGTGTGGATATCGCGCAAAGTTGACCCGGGCTCTTTCTTGCCTGGCAGTTGCCGCCTTGGCGACGCCGACCGCGCAAGCGGGCACGACGACCACGCTCACGAACTTCGGCTCCAACCCCAAAAATCTTCCCATGTATCTCTACACGCCGACCAATGTCGGCGCGAAGCCGCCCCTCTTGCTCCATCTTCACGCCTGTCATGCGGCAAACGGCGGCCAGAGCATGTGCAGCTCGGGAAATTCCTTCGCACAACAGGCTGACAAATACGGCTTTCTCATGGTCTGTCCGTCGGCGGTGAGCAGCGACCAGTGCTGGGACGTCCACTCCACCGCGGATCTGACCCACGACGGGACGGGCAGCGATGCCGAGGGAATGATGTCGGCGATCAACTACGTCATTGCCAACAAGAAGGCGGACGCCAATCGGGTCTATGTGTCCGGCTATTCCTCGGGCGGCATGATGACCCAGGCCATGATTGGTGCCTATCCCGACGTGTTCAAGGCCGGCGCGGCGTTTGCCGGCGTGCCCTTTGGTTGTTTTGCCCAGGGCAATATCGACAGCCTGGGCTGGAGCTCGACCTGTGCCAATGGCCAAGTGACCATGACCGGAGCGCAATGGGGGGATTTGGTGCGTGCCGCCTATCCTGGTTACACCGGCCCGCGTCCGCGCATCCAGCTATGGCACGGATCCGTTGATACCACTGTCGCCTTTCACAACTTCGGGGAAGCAATCAAACAGTGGACCAACGTGCTCGGCGTGAGCGAGACACCAACCTCAACCGAGAACAATGCCCTGCAAACTGGCTGGATCAGGACCCGCTACGCCGACAGTGCGGGCGTGGTCGAGGTCGAGGCCATTCAGGAAACCGGAAAGGGGCATGGCGATCTTTCTGTCGATCCCGAAGCCGGCGAGGCCATTCATTTCCTTGGGCTCGATAGCAACAATCCTGTTCCCGACGGCGGCACCGTCGCGGTGAAGGACAGCAGCGTGGCCGATACCGCTTCTCCCGATGCCTTCATCAAGATGGACCTGGCGGGAAGCACGGGTGGAAGCACGGGCACGGGCGGCAGCAAGGCGACAGGGGGGACCGGGGCTACCGGCGGGGTCACGACCTCGGGTGGGGCGGGTTCCACGGCTGGCGCGACGGCCTCGGCCGGAACGACGGCCACAGGAGGCGCCAAGGCGACGGGCGGAACTACGGCTGCCGGTGGAACCACGACTTCCGGTGGGGCAGGCGCCGCCGCCGGCGTGATAGCCTCGGCTGGAACAGCAGCCATGGGTGGCGTTGTTGCTTCCGCTGGCGTTTCGGCCACAGGCGGCGCGATCCAGACCGCTGGCTCGCCCAGCACGGGCGGGATGGCCATCGGGGGCAACGCCAATACTGGCGGCGCGGCCACTGGTGGCGCCTCGACCACGCCTCAATCCTCTGCCGCCGGGGGCGGCAACACCGCCGTCGCCGGCAGCGCCAGTTCGTCGGCTGCGTCTCCCACCAAGAGCGGCTCGTCTGGCTGCTCGTTCGCCAGCGGCAGCCCCACTTGCTTCTCACCAGCTCCTCTCTTGCTGGTCCTTGGCATTCTCGCCCCCGGCTGGCGCCGACGCAGCGGTCGCGTTTTCTCCAGGCGAAGATCGCCAAGGGTCTAACCAGCCTCTCTTGGACCGTGGATCTGAGTTACCTATTCCTCACAGAAACACAGAGGCCGCAGAGGCGGAGGAGAGAGCGAAGGGTTGGCTACAGCGCAGTCCAAATCCCCTCTTCTCATCCGATCTCTGTCCCCTCTGTGCCTCTGTGGGGACGAGGGCGCGCACGAAGCGCGCGGGGCAGGCAGGGTGATCCTGGCCGTCACGGGCCCACGGGCACTGGCCAGCCGCTCGAGTCCCACACCAGATCGGCGATGCGCAGGGTGGCTGAGCCGCCAACCACGGAGTCGGGTGCGTACGCGTGGTACACGAGGTAGGCCTTGCTTCCTGCGAACATGACGGACTGGCCTCCGGGGCCGTTGAACGTGGTGCCGTTCCCTGTCGCAACAAGTGTCCCTCCTCCAGCCGTGAGGGCCACACCGTCCTTGTCTACGAAGTCCCGGTCCACGCGCGTCGAACGGCCGACCCGAATATTGTAGGTGCTCTTGAATCCCTGGCAACAGGCGTCCCAGGACGTGAAAAGGTAGTAGTAGCCGCAGCGACGGACCATGAACGCGCCTTCGATGCCTTTGCCGCCGCGACCAGCGATCAAGGTCACGGTGCTGTTGGCTGTTGCGCTGCCCTGTGAGTTCAACTGAATGATCTGGATCCCGCTCCACCAACTCCCAAATACCAGCCACGGCACCCCCAGCGTGTCCACGATGAGGTTCGGATCAATCGCGTTCCAGTTGTTGGCGCTGTTAGAGCAGATGATCGAACTGCCCTGATCGGTCCACGAGCCCGCGTTCATCGCGGTCCGCGTGGCGTGACCGATGCACGAGGTGTTGGCCCCAAATGGGTAGGAGCCCGCATAGTACAAATGATACTGACCGCCGAAGAATGAGATGTCAGGCGCCCAAAGACCCTGGACACCCGGCACAGCAGCGGTCATCCAAGCGGGCGTGCCGAAGGGTGTGGCGGCCGCGTTCCAACTCGTCAAGTTCGCGGACGTCTTGGCGCCGAGTCCTGTTTGAAACTCGAAGGTGGTGCCGTTGCTTTGAATGGCGCTCGGATCATGTGTTGCTAGGTTGCCGCTGAGGACCAGCACCTGGGGCGGGCTGGCCGCGTCGTACACGCCCACGTCACAACGATCCGATACTGCGCCTCCCGCGCTGCCACCCGTGGTCTGGACTCCGCCCGTAGCGGATGTGCCACCTGAGGCCGAGATTCCACCTGTTGTGGCGCCGCCGGTGATCTTGCTTCCACCCATCGTGCCACCCGAGGCCTGGGTTCCACCCATGGCAGTCGCGCCGGCTGCGATTGTCGCGCCGGCTGCGATTGTCGCGCCGGCTGTGCTCGTCGCACCGCCCGTAGGAAACGCGCCCGTACTTGTCGCGCCGCCCGGCTCTCTGGTTCCCCCTGAAACCACAACGCCGCCCGCGCTCTGCTCTCCGCCACCCACCTGAAAGCCGCCCGTGGCAGGGATTCCACCGGTGGCTGCAATCCCCGCGGTTCCACCCGCTCCGCCGGCCGTGCCCGCGCTGGCCGTGCTGCCGTCGCTGGTCGCCGATTCCTCTGTGCTGGTCGTGCCACCGGTCCCTCGACTGACGGTCGCGCCACCGCTGCTTGCAACACCTCCCGCAAACATGGTGCCGCCTGATGTCGGCTCACCACCCGTGGCCCCGCCGCTGGTGGCCAAACCACCCGTGCCACGTTCAATTCGCCGAGCAGAGCCGGAACAACCAACGGCCACGGCCACCACAACGGCAGACAGCACCAAAGCGCCAGCCTGGCGGTGCGATCGCTTGCAGCAGTCTGTGGAATTCGTCATCTTGCGTACTTCGCAATCTCGCCGTTCTTCGGCTGGCGGTCAACCGCGCCGCCGGTTTCCCGACTGTAGCCTGAAACAGACCGCCCCCGACTGCGCGCTCTACTTCCCCATGATGTCCAAATTGTGGCATGCGCTGCCGTCACCTTTCTTGCATGCCTTCTGATACAGCTCTCGGGCGCGCGCGCGATCTTGCCCCAGCCCACACTGGCCCTTGTCGTAGCAAACGCCAAGGTTGTTGCACATGCTCGCTTCTCCGCCCGAGCACGCCTTCTCGTAGAGCGAGACCGCGCGGTCACCGCTTCTGCGCAATCCGCAACCGCCAAATTCGTAGCACACACCGAGCTGGCCGCACGCGCTCATGACCCCGCCGTCGCAGGCCTTCTCGTGCAGAGTGAGTCCGCGCGGCCCGTCCACCTCCAATCCGCAGGTGCCGGTCCAATAGCACGCCCCCAAGCGCGCACAAGCTTCCATCACGCCGGCCGTGCAGGCTTTGTCGTAGTACGCGCCTGCACGAGGGTCGTCCTCGTCGAAACTGTGCAGACCGATTCCCAAGTTGCCGATCCTGAAGATACAGAAAGCCCACACCAGGCAGGTAGCGACCACACTGCCGATCCGGGCTGGCGACCCCATTTTCCCGCTGCGGGGACCGAGCAGCACCAACACGATCGCCATCCCGAAAACACCAAGCGTGAACTGGCGAGCACACTCGATGCCCTGCAGGGACCAGACCAGTGGAACGCGCCCGAGCGGAATGAAGCAAGCGAGCATTCCGGCAAGAGCCACCACCAGAATGGCGAGGCGTTGTTTGTGAAACCGCATGCTGCTCATCGAGTGCTGAAGATCCTAGCCAACCCGTCACACCCCGGAGGGGCTGGGTTGAGCTCCCCACCAGCTCTCCTTGCATCTAAGGATCGGCCGTTCTGCGCAAGGACTTGAGCCGGGCCGAGCGCGGCCCCGACACGTATGGAGACGTCTGGAAACTTGAGATTGAAACGCGATTCTGTGTTACTGGAACACCAGAGAGCAGACACGCGCGGCCCGGCTCTCTTGAATCCCACACATGAACACGGAATCGAGCACATGGGTTGGTTGAGTCTGTTCGCGCTTGCCGTCGCCTTGGCCATGGACGCCTTCGCCGTGGCCATCGTCACCGGGCTCACATTGAAACTTCTGACGAGGAGGCACATCTTCCGCCTGGCCTTTCACTTCGGCCTGTTCCAGGCCCTGATGCCGGTGATCGGGTGGGCGGCCGGCACCATGGTCCGAAAGTACATCGCCGCGTTCGACCACTGGGTGGCGTTTGCGCTCCTGGCCTTTGTCGGCGGCAAGATGGTCTGGGGGGCTCTGCATGGCGAAGATGTTGACAAGGCCCCTTCCGACCCGACCACGGGGTGGCAACTGCTGCTCTTGTCCGTGGCGACCAGCATCGATGCCCTGGCGGTCGGCCTTTCGTTGGCGATGATCGATTCGCCGATTGTCGTTCCGGCTGTGGTTATCGGCCTTGTGGCCGCAGCCTTCACCGCCAGCGGCATGGTGCTTGGTCGCCGTATCGGAACGATTTGGGGCAAGCGTGTGGAGGTGTTCGGCGGCCTGATCTTGATCGGCATCGGCGTTAAGATCGTCCTCGAGCACTTGTTCGCCTGAGCCCGGACTTCCCAGCCGCGCCCGTTCTTGGGTCCGTGAGCGCGGCCCACTGGCTACTGATTCACAATCACCAGCTTGCACTTGTCGGTGCACAGGTCGCCGCCGTTTGCGCTTCCTAGGTCGCACTCCTCGCCTTGCGCAGTGTCCACCACGCTGTCGCCGCAATAGTGGGTCGTGGTGCATCCGAGGGTGCACCCGCTGCCGCCATATTGAGTGCCGTTGGCCGGACCGCTGTCGCACTCTTCCGGCCCGTTCACAACACCGTCGCCGCAGAAACCTCCCCAGGTGCACTTGGTCGTGCAGCCGCCGTAAATATTATCATCGTTGGGGCCCGAGCATCCCGCGGGAAGCGGCCCGGTTCCCGTGCCGCAGTCGCATTCCTCGTCAGCCACAGTCACGCCGTCCCCGCACTTGGGCGTACAATCACTGGGAGCCGCATTGAAGCCACTGAGGGTCAGCTTGTAGGACGAGCAAGTGGTCTGGCGCTCGGTTTGGAAAACCGCGATCTGGTACACGTTGCCCGACTGCATTCCGAGTTTGGTGGCGGTGGCGGCGTTCAGCGTGACAGAGCCTTCCACCGGGGTGTGAATGCCGCCCAGGTCGACCGCCAACTTGTTGTTGATGAAGACCCAGACATCGTCGTCGCCCACGAAATCCAGGGTGTAGCTCTTGGTGGAATCGTACTTGAACCAGTAGCGGAATTCGCCCGTGAAACTGAAGTTGTGCATAACATTCTTGCCGTTGGCATCGACATCCCAGGGCCAGGTGTTGCTGGCATCGTACAGACCTGCCGGGACTGATGGGACTTGCGCGGCTTCCAATTCGGACGCGGAGAACGGATCGTTGTCGATGGGGAAGAAAAGCGGGTTGCCGTCGACCTTGGCCACAATGTATTCCGCGACGTAGGTGCCGCTGCCGTTGTTCTTGCAACTGCCGGGGACTTGCGTGTAGCCCTTCGCCTCCTCCTTCTGGCAATCGGTCTGCCCACCAGTCGGGTTGGTCGCCGATTGTTGATATTGGAATGTGCAAGGAATGGCCTTGCCATTCGCGTCCAGGAGTTCTTGCCCCACGCTGCCGCACCAGTTGGCCGGTTCGGTGACATTCCATTGCTCCCCGTTCGGTCCGTAGCGGTTAACGTAGTTTCCATCGGCATTCTTCCACAGGGCCAGCTTCGAGGCGGTGGCATGGTTCACGCCTGCAGTCGTGCGATACCACTCGGCAAAGGTGGTCGTGCTCGCGATGTGAGCAGTCGCCAGACCCGAAAAGACCGGCTTTCCGTCCTGGTCGAGGTCAGAGTTGACTTCGCCAAGGGTGGCGACGCTCTGGCCAATCACTCCTGCCTGGAAGTCGCTCGGGTTGTGGTACTTGAAGTCCCGATAGATCACCGGGACCTGCATCGTGTCGCCCAGGGTCGGCTGGGTGCAGGTCCAGCCGGACTCGACCTGGCAGGTCTTGGAGCAACCATCGCCATTGGCCTGATTGCCGTCGTCGCAGGCCTCGTTGAGCACGATGCCGTCACCGCATTTTGAGGTGCAGCCCGAAGTTCCCGAGCAGTTCGGCTCGATCTGGCAGTCCTCGGAACAGCCGTCGAAAGGCACTGTGTTGCCATCGTCGCAGCCTTCAGCCCCTTCGACCTTGCCGTCGCCGCAAACGGTGTGGGTACAGGCGCTCTTTTGCCCTGAGCCGCCGGTGCACTTGTAGCCGATTTCCAGCTTGCAGGTGGCCGAGCAGCCGTCGCCGCTGAGCGTGTTGCCGTCGTCGCAGCTCTCGCCCGCGGTGATCACGCCGTCGCCGCAGGACGGACTGCAGGGCTTGCCGGGAACCCGACACTGCCAGCCCGGCTCGACGGTCTTGCAGTCGGCCGAGCAGCCATCACCACTGACCGTGTTGCCGTCGTCGCAGACTTCGTCGGAGGTCAGGATGCCGTTCCCGCACTTGGCAAGGTTCTCGCATTTCTGTCCGGGGACGGGACAGTTCCAGTTCGCCTCGGTCTGGCAGATGCTATTGCAGCCGTCGCCGCTCACGGTATTTCCGTCGTCGCAGTTCTCGCCCTGGCTGTTGTCGATCGTGCTGTTGCCGCACAACTTGCCAGTCACCGGCGGCCCTGCGTCGCGCGGCGCGGGTGGCAGGGTGCTGATGATAGTTGGTCCTGAACCGCCGCCACTATTCGGACCGCTGCCTTGTCCGCCGCTTCCTGATCCGCTTCCCGGAGGTGTGGCCCCGCTGACGCTGGCGGGCGAACAGGCCGGCGCGATGAACACGACCATCGCGCCAAAAAGAAGGACAATGCTCTTGCCCGGGCCGCAACCGATGCGGCTTGAGACTTTGAAACACGGCATGGGGACGCACCTCATCAAGGGAGTGCCGGACGGCCGGCTAGGTATCATTTGAGTCTAGCAATATGCCGCGGGACTGGCAGGCGAAATACTTGGCGCAAGCGCCCATGGTTTTGTCCGTGGACACCCCCACGCCTGCTTACTTCCCGCTGTCTCTGAGCCGTTTCGCGTCGGCAAACGACTGATCGGCCAGGGCCTGCTGGCCTAGCTTTGCCGCCAGATCGCCGATGTCCTGCCGCACCCACCACCGACCTGGGTACAGCCTGTCGATCTCCTGGAAATAGTGGATGCCGGCTTGATAGCGGTTGTGCTGCTCCCAGAACGGCATGGCGATGAACACGATCTGCTGTTCGGTCTGCTGCGCATCGAGCTTTCGGCACCGGATGGTGTAGTCGACGCTGGCTGTCCAGTCGCCCAGTCCGGCCGACGCGGTCGCCATGCCTTTGTAGATCCCGAACAGCTCCCGGCTCAGAGGAATGCTCTTCTCGAAGTCCCGCAGCGCCGCCGCATAGTCCTTTCGGCTGAGGAAGTACTCGCCGCGATAGACCAGTGCCTGGGCCGAGTACTGCTCGACCTGGACCGCGCGGTCAAAGTGATAGCGGGCCTGCTCCCAGTTTCCCTGTTGCTGGTAAACCAGGCCCATGTTGATGTGGATGATGTGCCAGTTGGGCGCCAGCTCCAGTGCCAGCCGATAGTACTTGAGCGCCTCGTCGTATTGCCCGCGGCGCATGAAGGTCAGCCCGTAATTGACATACGCGCGCGATGAAGGCGCCTTCTCGACGATGTCGCGATAGTACGATTCTTCGTTGGCAAACACCCGGTTGCGCTGGAACGTCAGAAGAAAGAACGCGGCCGCCAGCGCGATCAGGCCGGTGGAGGCAAACGCGCGCACCGCCGTGTTCGACCGGGCGATGCGGAACGCCCAAAGCGACGTGGGGATGATCCAGGCCAGCGACAGGACGGCCAGCGGCAGGTAGGGCCGGTGCTCGTTCACCATCTCGGCCAGCGGCATGATCGAAGACGTGGGCGAGATGAGGGCCAGGGCCGAGGCTGCGGCAAACGCGACATACGCGTAGCGCGGGTATGCCCACGTGATGAGCCCGGCCGCCAGCACCCAGCCGGCGACGGCCAGCAACACCTCAGGCGCCAGCAGGGAACGAAACACCGGGTAGGTCAGATCGTCGGCCACCAGATGCACCGGCGCGAACCAGCTGAGCACGTAGTGCCACCACGCCGTGGTTTCGGTAAAAAGATACACCGCCGGTGTCATGTCGGCGGCGTGCCGGGCCGCCTGCTGGTAGCCGGTCATGGCGTGCCGATAGCAGAGAAGATAGACGACGGTAATCGCGACGAAGACCCAAAGCCGTTTCAAGGTGGCGCGGTTGAGGGTGCTCGCGATGTCGCGCAGCAGACCGCCGTGCCCGACATCCGCGTTGCTTCCCGCCCGTCGTCGCGCTGTCTGCACGACGTCGTGGAAAAAGTACACGGCCAAAGCGCCGATGGCTTCGATCTTCGTGAACAGCGCAAGCGCGTAAAGGATCGCCGCAGCGACCGGGAAGTGCGCAGGCGAGTCGTGATGCCGGGGCCGCATGTACATCACCAGCGATGGCAGAAGAAACGCAGCGGTAAGCAGTGACGACCGGGCCGAGAGGTAGTTGATCACGCCCGACGTCGTCGGGTGCACGGCAAACAGCAGCGCCGCGATCAGGGGAATGCTCGCTCTCTCCGCAAACGGCAAGTCGGGATGAAACTGCTGCAGGATGCGGCGGCAAAGGAAATACAAACCCAATACGCACACCAGGTGCAGAAGGATCTGGGTCAGGTGCCACGACCAGGTGTCGTATCCGCTGATGGCATAGTTGATGGCGTGGGTGACCTGCAGCACCGGTCGGTAGTCGGCGTTGGCGGGCAGACTGGTCAGGGTGCGGCCGTCGAGAAAATACTGCGGGATGAACTTCAGACTGCGGACATAGGAGTTTTCCAGCAGCAGGTGACCGCAATCGAGCGGATAGTCGTGCCGGTAGTTGTTGGAGAACACGGCGAACACGACCGCAGTCAGCACGGCGGCGTGCAGGGGAACATAGAATCGCAGGTAGAAGTTCTTCATTGGCTGCGCGGGCCAATAAGAGCACACGCGCGGGATTTGACAAGGCGAGCGAGGCGCGCCCAGGCCTACCCCTTCGGCGTTCGCAGCCCTTTTGCAGGCCCAAGCTTTTGCAAAGAACGACAATCGTAGCGGCCTCCGGGCTTTGTGGGACGTGCGATATTGTTTGGTGCCGTTGGTTTGGTGATCGCCCGCCGTCAGCGCGCTATACTGGTTCCATGTTGCGCACCAGCGCCTCGGATGCGGAGACTCGCCGTAAGGCGCGCGCGGCCTGGCCGGTGGTTGTCCGCTCGCTCGATGACGACACGGACGATGACCTTTCCACCGTCACGGATCCCGCCCAGCGCATCCGCATGATGTGGCCGCTGGCGGTCGAGGCGTGGCAGCTCGCGGGTCTTCCCTTGCCTTCCTATACCCGCGCCAACACTCCCTCGCGCGTATTTCGCGCCGGCGAGCCGCGCCCAAGCGACGATGATCCTCGATAGCCTGAACGACGACTTTCGCGACTTCTTGCTCGCTTTGGCCCAGCACGAGGTCGAATTTCTGATCGTGGGCGCCTATGCCTTGAGCTTCCACGGGGCTCCGCGTGCCAGCGGGGACATAGACATCCTTGTACGCCCAAGCTCCGACAATTCCGCCAGGGTCTGGAAGGCTCTGGTCGAGTTCGGCGCGCCCGTCGAGTCCGCCGGCGTTGTCCAATCTGATTTCGCAAGACCCGACCTGGTCTACCAGATTGGACTTCCACCCCGTCGGATTGACCTGCTCACCTCGATTTCGGGTGTGTCCTTCGACGATGCGTGGAGTTCCCGCGTGTCTGCCCAACTCGGCGGCCGGCCTGTGCATTTCATCGGCCGCGAGGCATTTCTACGCAACAAGCAGGCTGCGGGCCGCCCCAAGGATCTCGCGGACGCGGCCCGGTTGAGCAAAGTCCGGAAATAGCGTTGCGCAAAGCCGGCAAATGGCGCAGCCCGCAGAGGAGAAGGTTGTGGACCTCGCGGTCGGCAACCCGGCCATCGATCTGAAGATCGTGCGGCACTTCCCTCACAACGTCGCCTTCTCCTTGATGAACACCCACAATGAACCCAAGCCGGCTGCCTTGGGGTCTATTGTGCTCCAGTTATCCGGCAGCCTGGGCGGGGCCCACTGGAACAACCAACGGGCGTCGGCGGGCGACAGGTTCACGCAGCCGTGGGACGCGGGGAAACCGAAACGATCGTGCCAGTAGGTCCCGTGCAGCGCCTCGTTCTTGTGAAAGTAGTGAACATAGGGAACACGGTCGACCCCGTAAGGGTCATCAGGCTCTCCGTGCATATCGCTGTAGTCCATCTTGTGCTCGACGTGGTACAGGCCGGGGTGGGTCTCGCTCTCGTCGTGATCCTTGCCGCTCGAGATCAGAGTCGCGTACACGGGGACATCGCCCTCGTAGGCGGTTAGGGTCTGCTGGCCGAGATCGACGAGGACCCATTTGGCACCGGCCGGAATCGTCGACGGACGGCTATGTCGCATGATGATTCGGACCGCCTTCCTGGTCAACGGCCCGTTGTCCGTCGTGACGCTCGCTTTGTCCATCTCCCGCACCGGGACTCGGTCGTAGCGCTGCAATCCGATCTTCGCCGTCGCGCGCATGTTGCGCACGACGAAAGCGAGCGGCAGATGAGGCTGCGGCTCACCCTGGAAAAGACTGGGCGTGAGCATTTGCACACGGCGCGCGGGCACGAATCCGCCCTCGACCCGTTCGAGCCATCCTCGCGCTCGCAGCTCGACATTGGGCAAAAACGCCATTTCCCGGTTCTTCTGATTCCGCGCCAGGATGGGACCGTCGAGGCGCGGCTGCTTGAATATCCGGAAGGCTGACTTGCCGATTCGTCCGTACCACGAGGTCTCGGCGGTCGGTGTGGTAGTGGCCTCGGTGGGCTGGGGGTTGAGCAGGGCAAGCTTGATGGCGCCGTCAGCGCCAAGCAGCGCCCACCCGTGTGGCGAGTCGCAATCGGGCTTGCATGCCGTGACCGTGACCGTGGCGCTCTCGCGCAAGACTCCAATTTCTGGACTCTCTGCTTCGGGATGCAATCGCACCCGCGCAAAGCGCGTCTTGACCGCTGCCGAGAACGGCGGGACTCGAGCGTCAGCGCTGCCTCTCGCAGGAGGGCTCTCTTCACTGGCCGATGCCGCCCAGATGAAAATCGTCGACATCAAACTGCAGACCGCAAACATTGGGAATTCTCGCTTCCTTCTCATCCGGCGGATGGCCCTCAAAGAGGTGATGCACGAAGTGCGTCGAACGTCTCACCCCAGGCAGCAACATCGCCACTAAGTGCTGCCCGCCGGAACAACCAACAGCCGGCGAGCATCCAACGGGAACTAAAGTTGTTGCCGAGGGCGATCCGGCAGCGACGAGAGCAGATCCTGCAGACCTTGCAGGCTGAGGGGCTTGGCGAGGTGTCTCTCGAAACCCGCCTCGGTCGCATGCTGCACGTCCTCGGGCAACGCGTAGCCGGTCACGGCGACGAGAAATGTGCGTTTGAGCGCTTGGTCGGCGCGGAAGGCGCGCGCCACATCGTAGCCAGTCATCCCGGGAAGACCCACGTCACAGAGCACGACCTCAGGATGGAAGCTCCTGGCCAGGGCCAGCCCAGTGGGGCCGTCATGCGCCACGGCGACCTGGTGTGCGTCCAACTCGAGCGCCTCGCGCAAGCTGTCGGCGGCGTCGATGTTGTCCTCGATGATCAGCACGCGCCGGCAACTGATGGTGGGGCTGGTTGTAGTCGGCTCTGCTGGCGCGGCCTCGACTGGATCGTCGGGAAGGCTCACCACGAACTCGGCTCCCTGGCCTACTCCGTCGCTGTGCGCGCGAATGTGGCCACCATGCAGCTTGACCAACTCCTGGGCCAGTGCGAGCCCCAAACCGAGCCCGCCCTTGCTGCGATCGAGCGTCGATTCGCCTTGCATGAAGGGCTCGAACAAATGCGCGAGAGTCTCTTCGGTCATGCCGGCCCCGCTATCAGCCACAACGATGGTCGGCTTCTTCGTCGCCGGATCCGTGGAGACGCGCACCTGGGCCAGGCCTCCCCTGCCCGCGAACTTGGCCGCGTTCCCCAGCAGGTTGCCCACCACCTGGGCCAGCCGTGTCGGGTCGGCGCTGACGAACAACGGCTCAGGCGCGAACTTGCTCTCGAGCGCAACTCCATTCTCCTCGAAGAGCGAGCGATGGTCGTCGATGGTTCGACGAACCAGGTCGTTCAGTTCCACCCGCCGCCGCTCAAGTCGGATCTTGCCTCGGCTGATGCGCGTGATGTCGAGCAAGTCGTCGACCAAACCGGTCAGGTGCTCGACTTGGCGATTGATTACGGCATTCGCGCGAGTCGCCTGTTCACTGCCTGGGACGGCTCGTCCCAGCACATACAGGCTGTTGTGGATGGGCGCCAGGGGGTTACGCAGTTCGTGAGACAGCATGGCCATGAACTCGTTCTTGCGCCGGTCCGCTTCCCTCAGCTCGGCCTCGCTCTGGCGTAGCGCCTGCTCTGCCCGCTTGCGTTCGGTGATGTCGTGGAAGACCTGCACCACGCCCAGCAAGGCCCCATCCTTGGTGCGCAACGGCGTGCTGACCACGAGTTCGTCGCGGTCGCCGTCGGGGTACGTCCGCCTCACCTCGGATTCCATTCGGCTCGCCCCTTCCGCCACACGCACCAGCGGACAAATCTCCGAGTCGCAGTCGCAGCAAGGGGAGACGTCTCGGCAGAGGTGGCCAACCAATTCGGCCGCCGGACGCCCAATCCGACGTGCACGGGTCGCGTTGACTCTCATGATCTTGCCGTCGCAATCAAGCACCCACACGCCATCGCCGGCGGTCTCGAAGATCTGCTGCAGCTCGGCGTGCGCCCGCTCGAGCGCGCCTTCGGCTTGCCGCCTCACCGCGGATTCTTCCAGCAAACTGCGGTTGCTGGCCGCCAGCTCGGAAGTGCGCTGGTCGACGGTTACCTCCAGGCTCTTGCGGTGATCCCGCAGTTCCCTCTCGGTTTCCAGCCTCGCGACCACGTTTCCGAACAGGCTGCCCAGGGCGAGCAGGATCTCCAACTCCTCCTTCGAGAAGTCTCGCCGGGTGAGTCGTCCGACGACCGCAACGCCGGTGGTTCGCCGATCGCGAGGTAAGGGAAGCATGGCCAGCGCGCACGCCGGAACGGACAGGACCAGCGAGCCCAGAAATCCAGTCGCCAGTACCGATCGAATCTCATCGCGCGCCTGGCGAAGAACCTCAGCCACGGGGATCTCGTGCGAGAGGAGGCTGCGCACAACCACCGGCTCCCCACCTTCGTCGGCTTGCACGACCAGCACGAACTCGCAGCCAAAGAAGCTGCTGATGGCCTGCGCCAGTTCCGCCCAAGCATCCTGTTCGGGAGTCAGGTTACTCAAGTACTGCGCGGCTCGCAGCACGGCGGTCAGGCGTTCGGATGCCACGCTCATGGCGCGACTCCCATGGGCGCCAAAAACAGGCTCTGCACGAACAGATCTTCGAATTCGGCGCACTGACCGAGATTGAGGAGGCGCGCGCGCCCGCGCACGGCCTCGACAGCGCGCGCTCCCTCGCAGGAGGTCAGCACGATCTCACAGCCGGCGAGCGCAAGGTTGTCGTAGGTCTCGACGCGCTCGGGAGCAATCGCTGGCAGCAAGCCGATGGCCTGGGCATTCGCCACGTCGAGCGACCGGCCGAACAGGCCCGTGGTGACAACTCGGCGCAGGTCCTGGCAGTCGACGTCCGCCCGCCGCTCCAGGAGCTGCACGCCCGCAGCGATGGCAGCCTTGGCTCGTTGGAACACGTCCACGTCGCGCTTGCGCAGAATGATCTCGCTTCCTTTCCCACCAAGCGATAGCGCTCCCTCGGCTGCCCCGTCAACCAGATTGCCTCGGCTCGACAGCACACCGGCCTGGCGCAGGCACGCGACCCAGTCGACCAGTCCAGAACCGCACACCCCCGTCGGCTGGCCGCCGCCCATGACTTCGCAGCGAAGCGGCGCCCCTGCCCGCACGCGAGAAATCGCACCCGTATCCGCCGGGACTGCGCAGCGCATGCCACTTCCCTCGAAGGCAGGGCCCCCAGCCGCACTCGTCACCCACAGCGTCTCGCCATCCCACAGGGCGATCTCGGTGTTGGTCCCGAAGTCGAGCAGCAGCGCGGGGACCGCGCCCTGCAGCAGGTTTGCCGCCAGGACAGCGGCCAGGAGATCCGAGCCCACAAATCCGGCCAGAGGTTGCACCAGGTGCACCACCGCCTCACGTCCGGCGCCGAGGCGCCAATTGAGCTGTCTGTCCGAGAGCCAGGTAGCTGGGGCCGCCCATGATTCAGGGTCCAGCAAACTGCCTTGCGATCCGTGGAGCAGAGACAGCATCGCCGTGTTTCCCACCGCAACGACAATCGGCCGGGCCGCCACTTCAAACCCGTCGCTGACGACCATTTCTCGCAAGGCCTCGGCAACCGCGAGTTCCACGGCGTGTGCCAGCTCCCGAGCCACCACCGGATCGCGGGCCGCTTGCAGCCGGGTCACCACATCCGAGCCAAAGCGGGCTTGAGGGTTCAGCCCGCGGCGCGCCGCCAGTCGCCCGCGACTTTCGTCGCCCCAGAATGCGAGGCCCAGATTGGTGGTGCCCACATCGATGGCAATTCTGGAAATTCGCGGCGGGCCGCTCGCAGCGGTGACGTCAGGGCGCGCGGGACTGCAAAGCACCGCGGGCGCAATGGGGCGCCATGCTGAACGGGGCGCAAGATCCACGACCTCGATCTCCACCTCGCCCAAAGGCACTACCTGGCACGCAAGGCGCAGGCCGGCCTCGATGAGAGCGGGACCGAGATTCAGCTTCTCCTCGGAAGTCGGCGTCGACACCGGCCCCGACAAGATGCGGACCCGGCACAATCCACACGAGCCGTTGCCATTGCAAGCGGTGCGCACCCGCAGATCGGTGTCTTCCAAGAGCTGGCGAACGCTCGCCCCCGGTGTCGCCGGGATGATCTGCAATTGGTCCCCGAATCGGGCTCGTACAACGACTGCCACGGTCAGCTGCTGTGCCTCTTGACTGAATCCACGAGAGCCTGCACGCACTCCGGCCGCGCCTCGAGCGGAATCTCACACCCCGACGAAAGGATGAAACCCGCGTCTGCGTGGTCGAGCACCCGTCGACACGCCGCCGCTATTTCCTCCGGCTCGGAGTCGACAAATGCGAGCGGGCGAATGTTTCCATCCAGGCACAGTCGAGGAGCCGCTGCCCGCGCCCGCGTCGGATCCACGCAATAGTCGATGTTGGCGATGTCCACGCCGCAATCCGGATAGAGCGGCAGGATGGGCTCAACCGGCCCGGCGATGTGCAGCCAGGAGACGGGACTGCCCTTGCGCTTGAGGGCGTGGCACAGCCGCCGCAGCCTCGGGGCCAACAACTCGCGAAAGAGCGCGGGCGGAACAACCGCCGGGGAAGCCGACGGATCGAACACGACGCAGATGTGCGCTCCCGCTTCCAGTTGCGCCTGCCCAAAGCTCACCGCCACATCCGTAGCGAAGTCCAGCAGCCGCTCGAAGGCTTCCGGCTCGTCCACGGCCGCAAACAGGGCGCGCTCAGCCCCGAGAAGTTGACTGGCCAGGGTCATCGGTCCCAGCACGCAACCCGCCACCAGCACGCAATCTTGCAGCTCCTGCCTGAGCAATCGAGCCGCTTCGAGAAGGACCGGCATGCGGCCGGCCTTTGTGGGATCGGGGACCGCAAGCTCGGCCACGGCAGACGGCCGCTCGAGCACGTACTGTTCCACCGATGGGTAGCCGTCCTTGGAAAAGCGCAGACGCGAGCCCAGTGCCTCGGTCTCCACGTTGACGTCCAGCAAGGCGAAGACGGCATCGCCGCGATAGCGATCCAGCGCTGCCAACTGGCAGCGGGCCAGCACGACGGCGTCAGTCAGATATTGGTCCAGAGACACGCCGGCGATCCTTGCGGCGTGCCCGAAGATCTGCGGAATCACGGGAACCTGATCGCTGGGTTCAAAATGAACGGCTGCGAGAATGCGCTCGAGCCCGGTCATGGACGCGCGCCCAGCCCTTCCAGGAAATGGACGCAGTCGAAAGCGTCGTGAGCCACATAGTCGACGTTCAACGCCTCGGCCGTGCATTGCTTGAGCGCGGCTCCGCCAGCCACGACCGCGACATGCGCGAGCCCCCGCTCGCGCAGCAGTCCGCGCAGCTGGCGCACCAGAGGAAGCACGGGACTGATGAGCCCGCTCACCAGAACGGCGAAGGCCTGTTCCCGCGCGGCCGCCGCGACCATGTCAGCGACGGGGCAGTCCTTGCCGCAATCGACGACCCGGAAGCCCTTGGTGGTGAGCACCATCCGGGTGATGTTCTTGCCCAGATCGTGGACGTCGCCCTGGGGCGTGGCGATCACCAGCGTGCCGCGCGTGCAAGGCCCTGAGCCCTCGGGAAACACTTCACGCGCAACCGTCATCGCAGCACGCCCGGTTAGCATGATCTCAAGAAGGTTGAACTGCTCGGTCGTGCACTTGGCGCTCATGAGGTCCATGGCGGCTTCCAGTCCCTCGACCACCAGACGCTGCCCGTCGAGTCCTGGCGTGCGCAACCGGCGCGCTTCCGCGAGCGCGGCCTGTGAGTCTCCATCGAGCAGGTGCGCGACGAGCGCGCCCAGCGCGGCATCCATGTGGTTCACGAAATATACTTTGCCTAGACGGCGGGGCAACCCGAGAACGGGGGCAGCCTTCTGCCAATGCAACCGCGCTCCCCTGACAGGCGACCTGTCACGTGCTAGATCCCGCAGCGAACGTGGCGCAGGGAAGCTGGCTTGGGGAACTCAGGAGCGCAGTCATGACTTTGAGCAGACGCAAACTTGGCAGTCAGGGACTTGAAGTATCGGCAATCGGCCTTGGTTGCATGGGCATGAGCCAGTCTTATGGTCCGGCTGACGAGGGCGAATCGATCGCGACCCTTCATCGCGCCATCGAACTGGGTTGCAATTTCTTCGACACGGCCGAGGTCTATGGTCCGTTCGTCAACGAGGAGCTACTCGGCCGCGCGTTCAAGGGCCGGCGCGACCAAGTGGTGATCGCCAGCAAGTTTGGCTTTCGTATCGAGAATGGAAAGCAGGTCGGTACCGAGAGAGATAGCCGGCCCGCGCATATCCGCGAGGCCGTGGAGGGCTCATTGCGCCGGCTGGGCACCGACCATATCGACCTGCTTTACCAGCACCGCATCGATCCGGCGGTGCCCATCGAAGACGTGGCCGGCGAGGTATGCAATCTGGTTCAGCATGGCAAGGTACGATTCTTTGGTCTTTCCGAAGCCGGCGCCGCCAACATCCGGCGCGCCCACGCCGTGCATCCGATCTCCGCTCTACAAAGCGAATACTCGCTGTGGGAACGCAATTTGGAGGCGGATATCATTCCGGTTCTGCGCGAGCTGGGCATCGGCCTGGTGCCCTTCAGTCCCCTGGGCCGAGGCTTTCTCACGGGCGAGGTGAAGCGCGCGGAAGAATATCCGCCAGGTGACTATCGTCGAAATGATCCTCGCTATCAGGGCGTCAACTACGACGCCAATGTGAAAGCCGCGCAGATGGTGCGCGAAATCGCCGCGGCCAAACACGCGAAGCCTGGACAGATCGCGCTCGCCTGGTTGCTACACAAAGGGAACGACGTTGTGCCTATACCTGGCACCAAGCGCCGCAAATACCTCGAAGAGAATCTGGCTGCCGACAACATCCAGCTCGATCCTGCGCAGATGAAAACCCTTGACGACGCCTCGGCGCCAGGAAAGTTCCTGGGCCGGCGTTACCCCGATTGGATGATGGCCACGATTGATCGTTGAGGTTCCTGTCGAGAACGCGAAAAACTTGCGCGCAAATCGGCAGAGCCACCTTCCGTCCTTTGGAGGCAGGCAAGAGGCCCACTCATGGGCCACAATGAATGTGGTAGGTGGCAATGGAGGCGCCGAGGCTGGGCGGCTGGCAGAAGGGAGTAATGCATCATGCCAACAAGAACGCTGCCTTTGGCCGTGGCTTCGATTTGGTTTCTCGCGACGCCCGGCGCGGGCCGCGCGGCGGATGAGACGTGCCCCTCGGCGCCTGATCCCTCCGCCGTACGGTACGATGTTCCCGCAAACCAACCCCAGGGAAGCGTCAGTTTGCTGTCCTTCGGAGTAGAATCGCTGAGGAGTTCGCGCGGGGTCACGCGCGACTATCTGCACGTGCGCATCGTCGCTGAGAACCACGCTGGACCGTCACCGTGGCAAGTGGACCCGGCCGAACAGCGGCTCCACGAAGGGTTCTTGCGGCTACAACCGCGCTATGCCGAGACCAGCACCGACAAGGCTGCTCTGAAGGTCACCACCGGGCAGAAGGGATGGCTGGACCTGTTCTTCGCCGTGGACCGAAACACCGCTCCTGCATCGCTGGTTGTCGACTGGGCGGTCGACATCGGGGGCCGGGTCGAGCGAGAGACGACCGCCTTCGACCGAGAGTCAGGCGCGGCGTCGTTGTACTACGGTCCCGAGATTTCCAGCGAGACTCAGTTCGTACCGGTGGGCCCGAACTGGTGGTACACGAGTGAGCCATGGGTGAACTGTTTCATGGACCAAGACCTGTCGCTCACCCATCTCTATCGCATCACTCATCGCCACCATATCTACCTCCCGCCGATCGTCATTCGCACGTCCGGCCCCGATTCGGCTCCTGGCGGTTCCATCTGAGGAGCTACACCACAATCCTCCGCCGCAGGCGGTGGATGGCGAAAGTGCCGGCTGCGACGGTCACCACGACCAGGAAGGTGAAGTCGGCGAGCAGTAGCAGCGAGAAGCGGGACAGAATCAACGAACGGGTCAGGCGGATGGCATGGGTGAGGGGCAAAGCCTCGGCGAAGGGGCGAAGCGCGCGCGGCAGGCTGTCGAGGGGGAAGACCGTCCCGGAAAAGAAGAACATCGGGGACAGAAGACCGGTGAAATAGAAATTGAAATGATTGATGTTCTGGACGAACGAGGTCACGACTAGCGACAGCGCGCCGAACATGGCCCCGGTGAGAAAGCCAAGCGGCACCGCGAGCAGGCCCATGGGCAAGGGCATTGCCCCGAAGAGGGACATGACCAGCACGACACAGGCGCTGAAAAACAGGCCTTTGCTGCCTGCCCACAGAATTTCACCCACGAAGAGGTTGTTGACAGTGACCGGAGCGGCGATCATCCCGTCGTAGGATTTCTGAAATTCCAGTCGCACGAATGTGGCGAAGGTGCACTCGTACGATGCCGTGAACATAGAGGAGGTCACGGGCAAGGCCGTGGCGAGAAACACGATATAGGGGACGCTGTCCATCGACACGAGGTAGCGGCCCAGCCCGAGCCCGATCCCCAGCAGGAAGATGACGGGCTCAAGGAAAGGGGGCAGGCCGTTGCTGATGAGGTTCTTGGTGTACACGCGCATGTGGCGGTGCCACACGCTGTACAGGCGCGCGCCCAGGGCGGGCGGGTGAATGTCATTGGCGGGCATCGAGTCTCCGGCCGGTCGCTTTGAGAAAAACGTCTTCCAGCGTGCTCGGGCGCAAATGGTAGTCGCCCGGCGGCAACTGGTCGGCCACCGTCTTCAGAATATCGTAGTCACTCGCATACACGCGCACCGACTCGTCCGACTCCTCGATGCGCGCGGTCCCCGCGGGCAGGCGCTCGATCGCTTGCGGCGCGAGCTTCACGTCAGTCAATTCCAGAACATACGGCTCGATGTGGTTCGCCAGGAGCTGCTTGGGGTTGCCCCGCAACACCGCCTTGCCATTCTCGATAATCAGGACGTCGTCGCACAGTTGGAACGCCTCCTCCATGTAGTGCGTGGTCAACATGATGGTCAGGCCGCCGCGCTTGAGCTGGCGCAGCTTGTCCCAGATGGTGTGGCGGACTTGCGGGTCGAGCCCCGTGGTCGGCTCGTCGAGGATAAGCAGACGCGGTTCATTGAGCAGGGCTCGCACGATGACCAGCCGGCGCTTCATGCCACCCGAAAGTTCACGGATCCTGGCGCGCGCTTTCTCGCGCAACTCCATGAATTCGAGTAGCTCTGCCATGCGCGCCTCGGCTCGCTTGGCCGGAATGCCGTACAGCCTAGCGAACACGCGCAGGTTCTGGGTCACGTCCAGTTCTTCGTCGAGGTTGTCGTCTTGAGGAACCACGCCAGAGCGGCACTTGATCTCGAGCTCGTCGCGCTCGGGATCGAAGCCGAACGCCGACACGGTTCCGCGCGGATGGGCGTCGCGCTCGGCCTTGCGATAGATGAGGCGCATGAGCGTGCTCTTGCCGGCGCCGTTGCGGCCGAGCAACCCAAAGCAAGTCGAGGGCGCCACATCGAAGCTGATCCCATCGACCGCCTTCACGTTGCGGTAGGATTTGTGGACGTTGTCGAAGACGATGACTGGGTCTGCCATGTCCGGCTAGGGTTAGCACAGCCTGGCGCGAAGGCCTACCGGCCCCGACATGCAACGCCCGGTTGCACGCAAATGGTGAGGCCCGACGTCGAATTCTCTCACCTGGTCGACGCCCATCGGATTGCGCAGCAGCCGGGGTCGCCGCAGTGAAACCGTGTAGAATCGAGAGGCCAACTAGCCGTGCCCCCGCCGCTGAACGGCAAGCGTTGACAAGCGAAGCAAACATTCGATGCGAAGCATATGCGTATATTGCGGTTCAAGTCCGGGTGCCGACCCACTCTTCATGGCCAGCGCGAGAGCGCTCGGGCAGGTGATTGCTGAAACCGGCCGCGTGCTCGTGTATGGCGGCGCGAAAGTGGGACTCATGGGTGCTCTCGCGGACTCGGTGCTTGCTGCTGGCGGCAAGGTCATTGGCGTCGTTCCGCGCGCACTTGTGGAGAAGAAAGTTGCTCATGATGCGCTGACCGAGCTGCACGTGGTTTCGAGCATGCACGAGCGGAAGGGAATGATGGCCGAACTCGCGGACGCTTTCATCGCGATGCCCGGCGGACTTGGTACTCTTGAGGAGTTTTTCGAGATGTGGACCTGGGCACAACTTGGTCTCCATCAGAAACCTTTGGGGCTCCTTGGTCCTCAGGATTTCTTCGCACCTCTGCTTCAATTCCTGGACGGACTCGTGTCTCAGCGGTTTCTCCAGCCCGAACATCGGCAGATGGCCTTCCTAGAGCAGGACCCACTCCTGTTGCTCCGACGTCTTGAGGATTACAAGGTCACGAGGGTTCCGAAGTGGATCGATCGAGGAGAAGTGTGAGGCGCCCAATCACAAGTCCCGATGTGCAGCCTGACTATTTCCACAATCGGCACGGCATGGGCTTTGCGTTCAGGCTATCAAGGCGCTGGGCAGACTATGCCGGGGCCGCAGAGTAGGCGACGCGAAGTTCATTGGCCAACGTGAGGAATCGCGGATCCGCGGTCCACATCTGGAATCCCCCGACCACTGTGGATGCCAGGATGCTTACGTCGATCCAGCCGACACCGCGCCCGAATAGTCGTCGCTCACGCACAAACTCCACGACTTCCTGGTGGGCGACTGTATCGGCTTGGTGCATCCGCGCGTAGGCTTCGAGAAGGTTCCTTCTTCCGCCACCAATGTCACCGATCAGCAATTCGCCGAAAACCATCTCGTGCCCAACTACCTCGTCGCGACCAAGAAGTTCGTCAAGGCCGCTGGCAAATGGCTCACGACCAGCCAGGAACCGAATCCAGATCGAAGTATCCACTAGGACCATCACGCCACCCTACGGCTTCTCGGATGCTCCCTTCGGCGGGGCAGGTCGCGAGCGTGTGGTTCCGCGCCGCGAAGCGCGCGCAACCGTTCATAGGCGGCGTGGCGAACGAGCGCCTCAAGGCCCAGCCTAACCGTGTTGGTGTCGGTGCTGGCATGGCACGCAACCTTGGCCTGCCGAAGCAGTTCCTCGTCGATGTGCAGAGTCTTCTTCATACTGCCTATACTACCATACATAGATGGCAATATCAGCCATATCACGGGAACGCTGAGAGCTTGCGCGTTTCGCCCACGTCCATAATCCACAGGTCTTCTTCCCCAAGACCTTGCTTGGCCCAGTACGCCCTCAGCCGGTCGGGCGGTTGGCGAGTCGGCTCGCTGCTGAGAAAGAAGGTGCCCCAGTGCATGGCCACGAAGCGACGCGCGCCCAGGATCTTGTACGCGTCGACGGCCTCTTCGGGATCCATATGCTGGGCTTGCATGAACCAGCGAGGCGCATAAGCGCCAATGGGCAGGATGGCGATGTCAATGCGCGGGAATTTTTCGTGGATGGCCTGGAATACTGGCCTTTGCAGGGCACTGTCGCCTGCGAAGTAGATGGTGAGTCCGTCACCTTCATAAATGAAGCCGCCCCACAGTGTGCGGTTCCGACTGGTTGGTCCGCGCATCCCCCAGTGGTGGGCTGGAGTCAAGGTGACACGAAGCCCAGCTCGCTCCCAGCTTTGCCACCAGTCCAGCTCGATCATTGGTCGCGACAGATACCGGCCCATCTGCAATGTTCCAACCATCTGTGGCTCGCCCTTCAACGCAGCCAGGCTGGGAAGGTCGAGGTGATCGTAGTGATCATGCGACAGAGTCACCACGTCGATCTGGGGAAGCTTATCGGGCGGAAGTCCCGGCGGGACGTGGCGCCACATGGTCCCGGCTGGGTGGCCGAAGACCGGGTCGGTCAGTATCCAGTTGCCCCCGATGCGCAGCAGGAACGTGGAGTGTCCTATCCATGTCAGGTGCGACTGGGTGGGGTCGAGCGCGGCGGCCTCGTTGGGCCGGTACGGGGGCCGCCAGGATTTCTCGCGCCGAAACAGATCCAGAAATGCCGCGGATCCCTGGCGCAGCTCATCGGACAGTCGGTTGCAAACAAGCCAACGCGCGACTGCCAAACCATTCTTGTCCGGTGTGGTTCCGTCCAGGTTCACGAATCGACCGTCGATCTCAGGTGGCCGCGTCGCAAGTGTGGCGTTCTGCATGACAGTCCCTCCCAGTGCAAGAAGCCGGCCTACTCTAGTCCAGGAGCCAGAACGCGGCTTATGGCCGTTGGGTTGAGGATGCCCTTCTCGCTCATCCACGTCGTGGCCTCACCGGGTGCCAGATCGGCCGGACCGTCCGCAAGATGCGTCCGGCCCGCAACGCGGGCAGCATGGGCGAGCAACCACATTTCGTTCTGCTGCAAAGCCTTCACGGCTGCGACAAGGGTTATCTTTGTCGTGGCGGCATCACCTTCCAGCGCGGCCAGGCCGCTGCCGGCCAGAAGCGACAGGGCACCCGCCCACGCGTCTGGCTGGCGCCGCAAGGTCGCGATGAGCTGACGGGCTGCCTTGAGGTACCTCACCCGCTCCCGCTGGCTCGACTGTCGCGCGGCTGCCAGCGCCGCGCGGGCGCGCAGGTGCAGGGCCGCAATGCGCGTGTGCTGGATGTGGAACACACCCGAGCGGCGCAACTCGGACCAACGTTCCCGGATGAGATCGTACGCCGCACGGCCCTGACCCAGGTACAGCTCGGTCTGAGCCATAGCCATCAGGTTGTACCAGTGTTGTACGTGGAAGCCTCGCCGCGACCATCGCTGGATGGCCTCGTTGGTCTCGCGACGCGAGCGCGCGGGATCGTCTCGCATCAACCAGGCGAAGTTGGCCAGGCCTGTGCGGAAATTGGTCGCAGCGTAGAGCGATCCACGGTCAGTGGCTTGTCGCAGCCCGGTCGAGATGAGTCGCTGGTACGACACGAGATCGCCCAGGTAGTAGAGATCCTCCATCAGAAACTGGCGAACCGTGTCGAGTTCCCAAACCGCGCCGGCACACTGCTGGGTCAGGACCTTTTCCGCCGCCTCCAGGCGCCCGCGGCTGCGCCCGAACTGGCCAATCAGGTGGGCGATCACGCCGTCCATCAGCAGGGTCACGCCACGGGCGTAGGGATCGCGCAGCTTGTCCGCAATGATCTCCGCCTCGGCCAGCAAACGACTGGCGCGCGCCGCCCCGGCTTGGCCACGACCCACACACCAGGCGGCTTCGCCAGACAGTCCGCGACCCACGCGAGGAAGGTCTTGCGCCTGCAACGCCAGCAGCAGGCTGAGTGCTTGGAAATAGGCCCCTTTGATGGGATCGATGAGTCCAATGCCAGACGAAAGCGACCAGCAAAGGTCGATGCGCGCCGCCTCTTTCGCACTCAGCGCGCCCTCGGGTGCAGCTTCACAGCGCAACCCTCGCCAGCGCAGACGGGTACGCACCAAAGCCAGGGACAACAAATTGTGCGCGGGAATGCGCATGCCGGCCGCTGCCAGGGCGGTGCGCGCCACTTCCATTCCTCGATCGAAATGGCCGCTCCTCAGTAGCTCGCCGCTGGCCTTGCGGTACAGTTCCAGCGACAGAGCGGCGTCTGCTCCCTGAGTCGCCGCAGCCAGGTACTGTTCCGCAGCCGCGGCACCGCGACCCGCGTAGGCAAGCGCATCGGCCAGCTGGACCAGCAAGGCACCTTTCTGTTTTGCGTCCCAGCTGCCAACCTTCAGCGCCATCGCGAAATGCTCGGCCGCACGATCGAAGGCCAGTGCCTTCATGGCCCGCTCGCCGGTTGCCACCAGGTGACCGGCGGCCTTGCTGTTGTGCCCGGCCTCCAGCCACAAGGCCGCCACCTGCGCCGGATCGCCATCCGATGCAAAGGCGGTGGCCAGGCGCTCGGCCAGGACGGCCCGTTTGGGCTGGTCGAGCCCGCTCCACAGCCAGGCACGCAGTTGCTCGTGACACAGCTCGATTCGTTCCCGGCCTAGAGCCCCACTGGCATGCACCAGACGCTCACGCAACAGTTCGGCCACCGTGCGGGTGAAAACCCCAGGTTCGAGATCGCTGGCTGCCTGCACCACGGCCTCGGGCACTGGCGCACCCACCGTCGCCGCCAGATCCAGCACGATGCGCGCCGTCGCTCCCGCGCGTTCCACGCGGTCGCGCAGAAGATCGCCCAGTTGCAGCCGCGACGTCTTCAGACCGTGAGCCAAGGCGTAGCGAGCGAGTTCCTTGATGAACAGGGCGTTGCCCTGCGTGGTTTCGGCTAGCGGTTCCAATTCAGGCGTCGACTGGCGATCAAGCGAGAAGACAGATTGCAAGAGGGCCAGCGTGGCCTCTCGGTCGAGGCGCGGAAGTTCCACTTGAACCTGGCGGATCGCAGGATCCAGCCAGTCGGTACCAACCCCGGCCGCCCCACGATGGGTACCCAAAAACAGCATGCGGGGCAAGCGACTGTCAGCCAGCAACGCCGAGAACATGGCCAAGCTGTCGGCATCGGCCCACTGCAGATCATCGACGAAGATCACCAAAGGACTGGCGCCAGTGATGACCGCCAGCAACTCGCGCAGCCCGTCGAGCACGCGGCTACGCAGCTCGTGCGGATCCGAAGGGATCTCCACCCCGTCCGCCATGGTTGCTTCGGGGATCTGCTCCAGGGCTGGAAACAGGTGGCGCAGCAGCGGAGCGATGCTCGGGACCAGAGCGGCGCGCTCCTCGGGGACAAGCTGGCCCAGCTGGCGAGCGAGTTGGTCGATGACGCCATCAAGGGCTTTGAAGGGCAGAAACTCACGTTCGTGGCAACGAGAGGCGACCACCGTGCCGACCTGTTCCGCGACCAGTGCTTCGAGGAACTGGCGGCACAGCTCGGTCTTTCCGATGCCAGGCTCACCCGAAACCAGAACCGCGACACGCGTTCCCGCGACCACATCCGAAAAGGCCGAACGCAGGGTCGCCATGGGGCCCGACCTGCCAAACAAAGGCGTGGCCTCTTCGCGACCCTGATTCAGCCCCCACGCCGGTGCCGGCGGGGCACCCAAAGCCTTCAAGATCGCACAAGAATCCGGGCGCTTGTCAGGTGCTCGGGCCAGCAGGGCCTCGCACAGCTCGGCCAGCTCCGGTGCCACCTGCGGAACCAGCTGGCGAACCGGCACGGCATCCTCGCGCTGTTTCCTGTACAGGATCTCATACGGTTGGCCGTCAAAGGGCAGCACCCCGGTCAACGCCTCGTACAGCATCACCCCGAAGCTGTACCAATCCGCAGCAGGACTGACGGGCTCGGACGCCGACTGTTCCGGCGCCATGTACGCGGGAGTGCCGGCCCCAAGGAACGTCGTCCGGACTTCCCCATCAGTGGCCAGGCCAAAGTCGAGAATGACGACGCGGCATTCGCGCGTGACCAGCACGTTGGACGGCTTGATGTCGCGATGAATCTGTCCTGCGGCGTGGATAGCGGCCAGACCCTGGGCCAGCTGAGAGAACCTCTCGCGCACGCGGGGCTGGTCCAGGGTTCCCTTGTTCTCGGGCTGCTTGGGCTGTACCGCGCGCTTGGGGGCTCGCACCGTCTCATCGTCCGGGTCTGGCGGAACCGGCATCGAGCCGGGCGAGGTTCCCGGTAGGCCCCGCACGTGCGCGAACAGATCAACGCCATGGACCAGCTCCATACTGAAAAACCAGCGGTCGCCGTCAGAGAACAAGTCGCCAAACCGAACCACGTTGGGATGGCGGATGTTGGCGGCCGCGCGGAACTCCTTCTTGAACCGGCGGAGCAAGGCTGGCTGCAGACCGGGAAGTAGCTTGAGCGCAACCCTCAGGCCCAACTCTCCATCCTCGGCCTCGTAGACAACGCCCATCCCCCCCTGCCCCAACAGACGGATCAGACGGAAACGCTCGGTCCCGCGAAACCGGACCGCTCGGACTTCGCTGGGAACCTCGACTCGAAGCATGGGCTTTCCTGTGCGGAGTCAGCATCCGCTTCACTCAACGCCCTGTCAAGGGGCGGCACGGTGACGAAACGCTGTTGCTGCCCGTGCCGAAGCATGGGTACAGTGGCTGGCACGAGGGCGTCATGCGGACGCCCACGCCCATGACGAAAAACCGCGACAAGGATAGTCCCCCCAGTCCCTACAGGTTTCTGACCACCCTGCGTCCCCCCGGGGCCGCCGAGAGTAGCCAGAAGGGACTTTTTCTGATGATCGTCGGTCCCGAAGGATTCACGGCGATCGATCTTCCGCCCAAGGGGGTTCTGCAGATCGGCCGCGGCGCTCAGGCTGACATCAGGATCAACGATTCCCTGGCGTCGCGCGAACACTGTTGTCTGCACGTGGACGGTGGGGCGGTCGAAATCGAGGACCTGGAAAGCGCCAATGGCACCTTGTTGCGCAACCATGCCCTGAAACCGCGCGTGCGCGTGGCGCTGGACCTAGGCGATGCGGTGAGCATCGGGGCAACCGTTCTCATGTTGCGCTCCGGGGGCCACTTGCCGCGACCGGTTCGCGTCCTGCCCCATGGCTACTTTCTCGCTCGACTGGATGAGGAATGCGCGAGTTCGGCTCGGGACCGCTCGCCCTTTGCCCTGGTCCGCCTGGATGTCGAAGGGGATGTGTCGACCAGCCGGTGCGCCGGGCTTCTGCCGTCAATCCTGCGGCCATCGGACATCATCGGCGGCTATGGGCCGCAGCAGTATGAACTGCTCTTGCCGCGAACCACGCGGGAGATCGCAAAAACACTGGTTGCCGAGGTGGGCGCCAGCTTGCAGACCGCCGGCATTGTATTTCGCACTAGCACCGCCCATCACCCGATTGATGGTCGCAGTGCTGCGGAGTTGCTCGAGCGGGCGTGCCAAGGCGTGCGCCCAGGGACCGTCCAGCCGGCACCGACCTCCGACATCATTCTGGTGGATTCGGCGATGCGAGACCTTCATGCCCTGGCCAGGGACGTCGCCCAAAGCAGCATCAACGTCCTCATCGTGGGCGAGACCGGTACCGGCAAGGAAATTCTCGCCGAGGCCGTCCATCGCGCCTCACCGCGCGCACAGGGCAACTTCCTGTCGCTCAACTGTGCCGCCCTGTCGGAGAACCTGGTGGACGCAGAGATGTTCGGCTACGAGAAGGGCGCCTTCACCGGGGCCACGCAGGCCAAGCCGGGACTCCTCGAGACCGCACCGGGCGGGACCGTGTTCCTGGACGAGATTGGCGAGCTGTCTCTGCCCTTGCAGGCCAAGCTCCTCCGCGTGATCGAGACCCGCACGCTGATTCGGGTTGGCGGCGTGACCAAGCGGACCGTGGACGTCAGGTTCGTTTCCGCCACCAACCGCAACCTGGCGAATGCCATCGAAAGCGGCGGGTTTCGCAGCGATCTGTATTTCCGGCTCAACGGCATCACCCTGGCGGTTCCGCCGCTGCGCGATCGTCCCGTGGAAATCGAGCCCTTTGGCCGTCGCTTCGCCAGCGAGATGGCGCGCGACCTGGGGCGTTCGGCTCCCGAGATCTCAGCCGAGGCTCTGATCCTTCTGCGCAGCTACGCTTGGCCGGGCAACGTCCGCGAGTTGCGCAATGTCATCCACCGGGCAGTGCTTCTGTGCCGATCTGGACCGGTCATCACGCCTGACCATCTTCCGCGGGAGTTGATGGAAGCCACCTTTGCGGCGCCACCCCCGGCTGTGCCCTACGGCCAGACACCGATCTTTGGCTTGTCGACCACCCAGGATGGGCCCGCGCTGGAGCCCGGGGAGAAGCAGCGGATCCTCGACGCGCTGGAGAAGACCGCCGGCAACCAAACCGTAGCTGCCAAGCTGCTGGGCATGGGCCGCACCGCTTTTGTGGCGCGCCTAGACCAGTACGGGATCTCGCGACCGCGCAAAAGGTAACTTCGGTCAGCGCGACATTGATCCGTTGGCGACCTGTCCGTCGCCGATGTAGCGCCGTGTGTGACAGAGCGCCTGATGACGACAAGTCACGCGAACAAATCGCGCGAACAAATCGTGCGCACAAATCGTGCGCGCGAACCGCGCGATGCCGCCGCGCTCAGCAGGATGGTTGACCTGCGCTTGTCCAAGCTCGCTTCTGCTTAAGGCACAGTCGAGCACGCCGGTTCGGTGGTATTGATGCCAAGCGGCCACGAATAGGTCCTGCTTTCTCTTCAAACAAGACTGCGCCCCCGCATAGTGGCGGAGTATTTCTGGTGCCACTCGAACACCACATCCCTGATTCCGTCTAGATTGGTACTCCGCCACCATGCTGAGGCCCCACTGCCCACGGCACTTCCCCGCTTACGCCACCAACGCCGCCCATCCGTAACCCTGGCCTGCCCGCGCCTCCACCCGGTCCGCCCGCAGGCCCCCGCACCTTGTGCCGCCTCCCGATCCACCCCAAAGCCATACAAGGTTCGTGCCAGCCCAGGGCGGAATGAACGCTTCGCGTTCCCCTGCCGGTCGGCACAGCGATTGCTTGGTTTGCGCCTCAGATTTCTATCTCATGACGGCACACCGAAAAGGCAGGGGAGAAACGCAGATGCACTTCTCGACCAGCACGACCGATGGCGTAGCGACTCTTCGCATCGTGGGCGAACTGGACGCGGTCACCGCTCCGGATCTTCGCCCGTCAGTCGAAGCCCTGCTCGCCAGGCGGCCTGCTCGGGTCGTCGTCGATGTATCTGAATTGCGGCTTATCGACAGTTGCGGTGTAGGCGGGTTGGTTCTTCTGTACAAGAAGGCCAAGGAGTACGGCGGCGTTGTGACCATCCACGGCCTGTCCAATCAGCCAGCCGCGATCTTCAAGCTCCTGCGCCTGGATCGCGTTCTTCAGGCGTAAGGACGCCCGGCGATCGAAGCGGAACCCCCGACAGGGCCCTGATCCACGGGAAAGAGCCTAAGGCGCGGCCGGCCCGCCGCACACATCCACGAGGGTCAGGCGACCGCGCAGCTCAAGCCTGTGACCATTGATCAAATCTGCGGGCGAGGCGTAGCACGGCAACCCATCGGTGAGGGGAAAACCAGCGACGCGGTAGGCGGCGGCCACCAGCTCCGAACAGAACCAACGATTGTCGGGCTCGACAGGAAGCCGCCTGTTGAAGATCAGCGCAAAGGCAAAGCGAAACAGACCGAGAACGTCGTAGGGCAGGCAGAGTTGCTCGAACCCGAATCCAAGCGCCGTCTCGCGTGTCGGATTTTCCGCGCCCAGGCTGCAGTAGAAGATCCCCTTCGGATAATGATCGAGTAGCCGCGACACAGGAGACACACGCACGCCCTGGCCCACGGCTTCCAGACAGTAGACCCGCTCGCGGTAGCGAAAGAGCAACCCAGCGTGCGAATAGTCACTGTGGGTGGCGTGGCGGATGAGCCACGACAAAACACCGTTGCCGTCGAACAAGAGCACGTCCCCGCTCTTCATCTCGGCCCGAATGCCCTCGTTCTTTCCCGCGACGTAGCGGAGCTCTTCTTTGGCCGGCTCGACCATGCTCTGCCGTGCCTGCTCACCAGCCTCACGTCGATGCTGTCCAACTCCACCTTCTCTATTTCCCATGCTGGGACCTTACCCCCTTCAGGTCCTGGTGGAAAGCCCCTCGTGGACTGAGGCGTTGCTTGCCTTGCGTTCGTTCGCCTGAAAATGCTAGCCACTTGACCTTCATGGATGCTGTCAGGCACATGGGCGAGCTGTCCATCGGTCGACTCCTCGTCCGCTACTCATTGCCGGCCATCGTTGGATTTCTTGCCAATGCGCTCTATCACTTCGTGGATCGCATCCTGGTAGGCCGCGGGGTTGGTACCGACGGCGTGGCCGCGGTGACTTCGGCTTTTCCTCTTGCTATCGTGGCCATGGCGCTGGGACTGCTGGTGGGCACGGGCACGGGCAATCGCATTTCGGTTCTGCTGGGGCAGCGCGATCGCGAAGGAGCGGAACGTGTACTGGGCCAGGGCCTGCGCCTGGCCCTCATCAACGGAATCGTGCTGGCGCTGGTCGTCTGCTCGTTCGCCAAGCCGATCTTGCTTGCCTGCGGCTGTGCTCCGCGCCTGCTGCCCATGGCCATTCCCTTCACCCGCATCGTGGCAGTCGGGCACATCTTCCTCATCGCTCTCGTGTCCATGGGCAATATCCTGCGCGTGCAGGGAAGGCCGACTTTGGGGCTGGTCATCATGCTGTCGAGCAACGTGATGAACGCAGGACTGGCGGCGCTGGCGATCTTCGGACTGCACTGGGGTGTGACCGGAACCGCGCTGGCCACGGCCTTTTCGCAGGCGGCCGGCTGCCTAACCGTGATCGGGTTCGTTCAAGACCGGCACAGCGTGCTGCACATCCGGCGTGTCTTCATGAAAGCGGACCGGGTGCTGGCGCGATCGATCCTGGCGCTGGGTGCACCGTTCGGCCTGATGCAGCTTCTGGCCGCCATGGTCTTCCTGGCGGCGAATCACGGTGCCGGCAGCCAGGCCGGCACGCGCGGAGTGGCGGCCCTGGGCGTCCTCAACACCGTGGCCGTGATGCTCATCTATCCGCCCCTCGGCGTGATGCAGGCGGCGCAGCCCCTCATCGGGTTCAACAAGGGCGCCGGTCAGATGGACCGCGTGCGTGCGATCCTGGTGCGCGTCCTGTTGGCCACCATCACCATGGGCGTGGTGTTTTCGATCCTGGTGGCCGCATTTCCTGGGTTCATCGCCGGGCTGTTCAGCACGACCGACCCGGAATTGGTGGCGATGGTCCGGCGCGGGCTGCCCTGGTTCGTGGTTCCGATTTCGCTCTTCGGCGTGACCGGAACCATGGCGCACTATTTTCTCAGCGTGCACGAGCCGCGCAGAGCCGGGTTGCTGCTTTTGGGCCGGCAGCTTGTGGCCATGCCTCTGTTTCTGCTCCTGCCGCACTGGCTGGGATTCTACGGCATGTACCTGGTCGGGCCGTGCGCCGACCTGCCGTTTGCTGTCGTCGCCGGCGTGCTCATGGTGCGCGAGTTGGCGCGCTTGCGCCCAGCTCCGGCGACGGTGAAACGGCTGGCTGTCTCCTGAACGACAGCTACGTCTACTTCCAGTGGATCTCAAACCCGCCGGCCACCTCGACGACTCGGGGTGGCTTGGTGTTGGTGAGAACCCTGACTGCGCCGAATCCTCCGCCCAATGCCATGACGGCTCCAGCGCCGATCGCAAACGTGAGCTTGCTGAAGGGCTCGGGGTCAAGAACCGCCATGACGATCAGGTAGGCCCCGGATACCGCCACGCCCAGCGCCACCACCACCGCGACCCATTCTCTTGTGTCAAGTTCGGCTTTGCGTCCCATTTGCAAGATGGAGTCTTTGGTAGGGTCAATCCCAATCGCTGCATCGTCCATGAGCTTGATGGCCGTCTTGGTCTTGTAGGCCTTTGACAGCTCTTTAATCCACGCCGTGTTTGAAGTGTTGATGGTTTCCACGTTTCACCTGGTCCATTGCGACAGTTCCAGCCCGTCGCCGATAGGGAGTTCAACCGACACGTAGCCATTGTCTGGACTGCGGACGTGCTTGAGATAGGGCTTGAGCGCTTCCGGCATGATGTTGAGGTCATCCGCGACCACCAGCGCCCCGGTCGCGAGACGTGGTTCGATGAGCTTGAGAACCGGCAGATAAAGGTTCTTCCATCCGTCGAGAAAAACCAGATCAACTTCGCCTTCGATCTTCGCCAAGGTCTTGGTCGCGTCGCCTTCCCAGATCTCGACATGATCGAGCAACTTGGCTTCCCGCAAATTCTCTTTTGCCCGCTGAATCTTGGTGGGCTCCAACTCGGTCGTGATGACACGGCCCATGCCGTTGTCCTTGACGGCTGCAGCCAGGTAAATGGTCGAAAGGCCGAAGGACAACCCAAACTCGACGATGAGTCGAGCCGGGCGAGCGCGCGCCATCTGATAGAGCAGTCGCCCCGTCTCCGGACCGACCGGTATATAAGCGTCCCTGAGCAACTCTGTCTGGTGGCTGTCGAGGAGGGAAAGTTTCGTCTTGTCGATCTCGCTGCGCATCCGGGCCAGAATGGGTCCGTCGTTTTCCTCGGCCGCGGCGAAAAGTCGTTCGAGGAGCTGACGGACTGGTTCGCTGTGTAGTGTTGAACTCATGCGGGCACGTTCCTTTCGTCAATCCATGAAAACCGTGCCGCTCGTGTACCGAGTTTTGTCGTTGCACACAAGTGCAAAGAATGAAAGATAATCTTACCGATGACGACAACATTAGACCTCAACCTGATTCACGCGCTCGATGCCCTCCTTCAGGAAGGCAGCGTGACCAAGGCGGCGGCGCGCGCCGGTGTGACCACGCCTGCCATGAGCCGTGCGCTCGGCCGCCTGCGCGAGGCCGTGGGGGACCCCCTGCTGGTGAGAGCGGGACGCAGCATGGTGCTGACGCCGTTCGCAACCTCGATGCGCGGCCAGGTGCATGAAACATTTCTCGGCGCCAGCGCGCTCCTGCGACCCTCGGCGGCCGCGTCGGTGCGGACCATGGCGCGCACGCTGGTGATTCGATGCACGGACATATTCGCCGCCGTGCTGGTGGCGCCGCTGCAGGCGGCGACCGACAAAGACGCCCCTCACTTCCGGCTGCGCTTCGTACCTGAAGGTGACGAAGACGCCGCACCCCTTCGCGACGGTCGCATCGATCTCGATTTGGGCGTGAACAACATGCCAGAACCCGATATTCGAACGAGCCCACTCTTCCGCGACCGCATGGTCGCTGTTATGCGCCGGGACCACCCGCTCGGCCGCGGACATCTCACGGCGAAGCGGCTGGTGGCCTTTCCCCACATCTCCGTGTCGCGCCGGGGACGCGCAGAGGGACCGCTTGACCACGAACTCGTAAAGTTTGGGCTCAGCCGCAAGGTGCCTGTCGTGGTGCCCGAGCTCCTGGCAGCCCTCTGTGCGCTCTGCTCGTCCGATCTGGTCACCATAGCGCCAGACATCATCGTCCACCACCTGTCCGCCAGGTTCCCCATCGTTCGGCGCCCGCTCCCGGTCACGGTCCCTGAGTTGGCCTTTTCACAGGCCTGGCACCCACGTGTCGATGCCGATCCCGCACACAAGTGGCTGCGCGAGCGCATCCAGCGGGCCGTCGCCAAGGTGCTGGGGACGTAGTTCGGGTTCAACGCCCGGGAATGGGCGTTGCGCCTTCCATCTCGCCTTCGCCGACCACGGCCCCGAGCTTGAGCAGCAATCCGTCTCGCACCACCAGAATGGCCACGTTGCTCTCGGGCGCGGCGCTGGTGATCGCGCCCTGAAGCTGCGCCAGGGTCATGACTTCGCTCCCCCCGAGCTTGCCGATCATGTCACCCGCGCGCAGGCCAGCGCGTGCCGCGTGGGAGTTCCCCATCACGCCGGTAATCCGCACGCCGCCACCAGACTCCATGACCTCCATGCCGAGTTGCTTGATGAGCATCGGTCCCGGGCCGACCGGCGCGCCGCCCGCCACGGCGGCGACTGGCGCCCCCGGCGCGGTCGGCGCATAGGGAGGCGCCGGATTGTTCGGCACCGCGGCGGTCTCCATTTCTCCTTCGCCGATCGCGACCGGCATGGAAAAGACCTGGCCTTGGCGAAAGATCTGCACGGTCGCCGTGCTTTCGGATGGCGCTGCCGCAATGGCCTCGACGAAATGGGCGAGATCGAGGATCTGCGTGCGGTTGAAGCCCACGACCAGATCGCCCTGCCTCACCCCGCCTTGCGCAGCGTTGGACGACGGATAGACACGGTGGACACCCACGCCAGCCGCCGAGCCGACCACCTCCATCCCCAACTTGGCCAGCAAGAAGGGTCCCGCAACCGGCCCGCTGCCGAGAGCTTGCATTCCCGGTCCGCCCGCGCCGCCTGCGACAGCAGCCGGTGCCACGGGAGCCGCGGGCGCCGGCAAAGCGACGGGTGTCGCGCTGCCCGTAGCCGGGCCGGCCCGCGTGGGCCCCACCGCCTTGGCGAGCATGCCGTTCTGCAGCCGCATGATCGCATCTTGCACGGTGACCACATCGCCGAGGTAGACGGCGATCCCGCGATCGGCGAGCGCCGAGAACGACTCCGGCCCCACCTCGCGCAGGATGACCACGCCGACTTGCTCGTCGGTGAGCAGCCGGGCGCACTTGAGCGCCGCCCGGGTGCTCTTGCTCTGGAAGGGGTTCGGGACGATCTTGCTCGTTCCAGTTTCGACATCGATGACCGCGAATTCAGGCGTTCTCAGGAAGCCTGGGTAGACGTTGTTGCCGCCATAGACCGGGATGGCGATGACGTTCCACTTGCCGCCCTGGGATTCGGAGAGCGCAAACATCTGCCAGGGGCTGGCGAAGAGAATCGCCACCCCCAGCACCAGCATCCAAGAACGCTTGGAAAATTCCTTCACGGTTGCCGACACCCCTTGCAAGACGCGGGCGCCGAGGCTGCGGCGCTTCGAGGCACACTCAGCCGCAAGAGCCGCTCGCCCCGCACCACCTCGATGGTCAGATCGGGCGCCGTGTGGCTGGCCAGCAACGACCAGAACTGCACCTTGTTGAAGACCGGCTGATCGTTGAGAGCCACGATCACGTCATCCGGGGCCAGTCCCGCTTGGGAACCCAGACACTTGCTGATCACGCAATCAACCAGAACGCCGCGAGCGGGCCACGATAGCCCCAGCCCCGAAGCCTCGCTCGCCCGAATGTTCGCCACGGAGATCCCGAGCGCGTCACTGACGGAAACTCCGCCTGCGAATGACGGCGGAATGATCGGCCGCGCCACGGTTTCGCGCGCCACCGGCTCCTTGCCATAAAACAGCCCACCGACCATGAGCCCGGCGATCGTCACCACGGCGGCGCCCAGAAAAGCCTTGTTTGGCTTTACGCCCTTCATGCTGCGTCCCCTGCCCCTTTGGCCTCGGACGGGGCGTCGCTCGCAGCGACCTTGCGAAGGGGCCACACCTGCTCGCTCGGAATCAGACGCCGCGATCCGACCTTCACGTGGCCACAGACGGTGCAACTGAGACAGCGGATGCATTCGCTGGAGTTCGGATCCTCGTAGACCTTGATGTCCACTGGGCAAACCGTCTGGCAGGCGTTGCACTGATCACAAGACGACGCGACCTCGAGCCTAACTAGGCTCACCTTGTTGAAGAGCGAGAAGATGTGCCCGAGCGGGCACAGCACCCGACAGAACGGCCGTTTGATGAATGCGGAGAGGACGAGAATGGCCGCCAGGATCGCCAGGTTGATGGCGATCGCCCAGACCACCACGGACGCAAACATCGGCTTGCCGGTGCTCGGGTCAAGCGGATTCCAGAGGAGCCAGGGCAGGTCAGCGGTGAGAATGCCCAACGGGCAAACCTTGGAGAAGATGTCGTCACCAATGATCCACGGCAACAGAATCACCAGACCGACGAGCACGAACCAACGCACATGTCGCCAGGCTTGCGCGATCTTCACCTCGACCTTCGTGACCATGAAAAGCAGATCCTGAAGCAAGCCGAACGGGCACAACCAGCCACACGCCATGCGACCCACCAGCATGCTGAGCAAACCGAGCTGGCCGACGATTTCATAGGGGAAGCGCCGGATGACCATGTAGTGCTCGATCGTTCCGATGGGACAGCCGAAGGTTGCGGTCGGGCAACCGTGGCAGTTGAGAAAGGGCACGCAGGTGCCCTTGAGCGGGCCTTTGTACAGCCGCCCGGTGAAGAAGACATTCCAGAAGCTGTTCGCCCAGAAAAAGGCAAAGATCTGCGCGGCTCTGCGAATGATGGGGATCTTGACCTTCATTGGGGCTTCGCGAATCTCCTTCTGTGGGTTTCTACTCGTCGTCCATCCATAAAGTGGTCGCGTTCTGGTAGTTCTCGAACACGTTGCCGATGAGCAACCCGTGCAACAACAGGCCGAAAAACAGGGCGAAGAGCGCCACACGGAACGTGAGGTTCCACTGCTCGAACCGACCGCCTCTGGCCGTCGCCTCCGCCACTTCGTCTTGTTCCGCTGGGCTCATGTGTTTGACTCCTCGATCTACCGCGGGTGCATGGTAGCGCCGCAGCCCGGACAACTGGGGATGGTGGGCACCACGTGCCCGGCGGGACAGACCAGACGCCCCGAGCTCGCATCGAAAGACAACCGCTCCCGGCAGCGAGGGCAGCGTTCGTAGCGCATGCTCCCGCACACCGGACACTCGAACAGCGTGGGCCGGCCAGCGCCCGCTGCCGCCGAGGGCGCCGCCGGGGTTCTTGGCACAGCCAACGCGACCGGCTGTCCGAAGTTGGACGACGGACCCCAGGAACCAGAAAACGCTGGCGCCGCTGGGGTCGTCGGAATGTACCCACCCGCCTGACCAAAGACATCCGCCGACGCGGGAGGCGTCCAGGTCGACCCTGGTGCCGCACCCACGATGCCCGCAGGCCTCCAATGATCGCTCACCTCTTTCTTCATGAAAGCGCGGCCAACGCTCAGGTTGGATAGCACCGAGACGACAAGAACCAGCCCCGTCAGCGTGCCGACCCAGGCAACGAAGAATTGGTGAGATTGGGGCTTGGTACCTTTCATCGACTCCCTACCGCGCGACTATATCAAGCCGCCAGCCTGATGGCGCGTCTCGTGAAGCGGAAGGCCAGTTTACTCCTCCGGCTCCCAGAACGCCGCTCCCTGCTGGTTGAGGAACGTGTAGAGAGCCAGTGCTTTCTCCGGACTGGCCTCGCCGAAGTCGATGCCCATGCCGATGCCGTCTCCAGTCTTCTTCACATGTCTGACCAATCCTGGAATCCGCAACGGCGGGCCTTCCAGCACCAGGCTCACCTCCACCGGCGTCCCCTCGGGCAGGAACTTGTCGTAGGTGGAAAGAAACATGCCGCCCACCGAGAGATTGCGACACAATCCAACGAAGGTGCCAGCCTGGCTGGTCAGCGTCACCATCCGCGCCGTCTTCAATCGCTTGTGGACTCGCGGCTTCATCCGCAGGGCGAGCTGAGCCTCGGCTTCCGCCGGCGATGGTCCATTGGGCGGGGGCGGCGCGGGGGCGTCGGCTGGCACCTCCGCGACCGGCGGTTCACTCGCTTCCGGCTCTGAAGCTGGAGTCGCGACCAGCGCGGCAGGTGGCGGAGCCGCCGCGGCGACATGAGCGGCCAGCCCCAATGCCCGCTCGCGAGCCGCGGCGACGGTGGCCGACAGTGTCGCCAGCCGCTCGCGGCGCGCTTCCGTCACCGCCGTTTCGGCCAGAACCGCCTCCCGTCGCGCCGCAATGGCCTTCCTCCTTTGCTCTAGGGCCAGCGCGGTTTCCTTGGTCGCACGGTGCGGGGGCACCGAGCACGATACGAGATCGACGAACAGCACCTCCGCCTCGGCGTGCACCGAGGTTCCCGAAAGCGCCTGCAGAGCGGCCCGCACGTCGTCCAGCTCCTTTTCCGCTGCGCGTGCCCCGGCGTCAACGGCGGCGCTGTGTTCGAGCAGTTCCAGCTCCTGGGCTGACAGTTGGCGCTCCTTCTCGATGGAACGCATGATTTGGTCAGATGGGCGTTCTTTCATCGCGTCCTTTACTTGAATTGGAAGATCCGGTCGAAGCTTGCTCCGTCGGCGAAATGCGCCTTATGCGCCTCGCTCCAGCTGCCAAAAACATCCTCTAGCGCGAACAGCCGCAGTTGGGGAAAGCGCGACGCGGTCTGCGCGACCACCGCGGGCAAGGTCGGACGGTAATGGTATTTCGCGGCGATTCGCTGGGCCGCTTCGCTGTAGAGGAACTTGAGGTAGGCCTCGGCCACGACTCGCGTCCCATGTCTGTCGGCATTACGATCGACGAGGGCCACGGGCGGCTCCGCCAGGATGCTCTCCTGCGGGTAGACTATTTCCACGGTGTCTTTGCCCAGTCCTTCAGACAGGAGAAAGGCTTCGTTCTCCCAGGCGAGAAGCACGTCGCCCATGCCTCGCTGGGCAAAGGTGTTGGTCGAGCCGCGCGCCCCGGAATCGAGAACCGGCACGTTCTTGTAGAGCGCAGCCACAAAGGCCTGCGCCTTGGCATCGTCGCCGCCCGGACGCCGTTTGGCAAAGCCCCAGGCGCCGAGGTAATTCCAGCGCGCCCCGCCCGAGCTCTTGGGGTGCGGCGTGATCACGGCAACGCCCGGTTTCACCAGGTCATCCCAGTCGCGGATGGCTTTCGGGTTTCCCTTGCGTACGACGAACACGATGGTCGACGTGAAGGGCGAGCTGTGATTGGCCAGCCGGCTCTGCCAAGTGACGGGCAGCAGCTGCGCCTTCTCGGCGATGGCGTCGATGTCGGAAGCCAGCGCCAGGGTGACCACGTCGGCTTCCAGGCCGTCGATCACCGCGCGCGCCTGCTTTCCCGAGCCGCCGTGCGACTGCTTCACCTCGACCACCTGCCCGGTGTCGGCCTTCCATTGCGCAGCGAAGGCGGTGTTGATGTCCTGGTAGAGTTCACGGGTCGGATCGTACGATACGTTGAGCAGCGCCACGGGAGCCGCCGGTGCGGCCTTGGGCGCCGCCGGGCCTGACTTGCACCCCGCAATGGTCATGCCCGCTGCGAGAAGGCCAAGCCATGCCGACGCATGTGAAGGCCCGACTGCGATTCCGCGGCAGAACATTGGGGCCATGTTGCCATGCGCCCAGTTCGAGTCAATGCGACCGGTGGGCGACCGGGATTCGAAGACGCCGACCGGTCTGGGGCGACGCCGGCAACTGAGCCCCATGCCAGACGGCGACAATCCACACAGTGGTCTTTTCTAGTCGGTAGAAGAATCGATACGGCGGAACGATCATTTCCCGATGCGCGAGATCAGGAAACTCTGGGATCTTTCGACCCGACTGCGGATACGCAGTCAACCGACGCAAGCTCTTCTTCGCCCGCGCGAGAAGTGCCCTCGCGGCAAGAGGGTTTTCCGCCTTGATGTACTCGAGTCCCGCGAAAAACTGCGATCGCGCCGACGAAGTGAACCGGACCTTCATTTCGCCAGGATCCGGTCGGCTTGCTTGAACACCTCTTCCAGCTCGTGGCCCTTGCCTCTCGCAACCTCCTTCTCACCCTGCGCCAGAAGACGAAGGATTTCGCGTTCGTGCGCCGACCGCTCGTAATCCTCAACGCTGACCATGACGGCCGTGGCTCTCCCGCGCTGAGTGATGACCACGGGTTCGTGGCTCTTCTTCATGCGATCAAGAATGTTGGCGGCATCCTCGCGCAAGTCGCTAATCGGAACGATGGCTGGAACCTTGCTCATAGGCGTACTCCAAAGGGTACGTCTAAAAGTACCATCCGTGATGACTTTGCGCCAGCAAGGAGCCTGATGTTGCGCGGAAGCAGATGTCCCATCTCCGTCGGGACGCTGGAAGATGTCGATTTGCCGTGGTTCATGTCCGGGAGTTTGGACACCTCCCCAACATACATCGTCCGTCTGGACAACGAAGCAGAAGACATTTCTTTGCGCCCAGTCCGCACGGAATTGTTGCGGCCCACAGCCGAAAGAACGCGGCCTATCCAGAGCATGGACTTGCTGGGCAATGCAGCTGGTTCCCCAGCAGACGTCGGGACACTCATGATGATTCCTCCGGGCGCACCGCGCACCGTGCGTGCCTATAGACCTGGTGCCGCCCCCCCGCACCAGCTGTAATTTAGGCGTTCGCGCGGCGGCGACAAATTGTTTCCGGTATGCTTCGCATCGCCGGTTCGAGTCGGCCACTCGATCGGAACGGGATCTTGTCGGTTGGCCGGGGCGTTCAGGTTCCAATTCCCACATGACCAATCCTCACATCAGCGGCCTGCCCGGTCTTCATGCCGACACGACGGCTCTGTTCCCGGCCCAGTTGCGATGAAACCAACCAGGAAAATGCCTTCGGCCCCGCGCCTTCCGCGCATCGCCACCGACGCGATCCTCGAGAGCATATCCGACGGCGTGTTCACGGTGGACGACGACTGGCGCATCTCTTCGTTCAATCGGGCGGCCGAGGAGATCACGGGGGTGGCACGCGCCGATGCCATAGGCCAGCGCTGTGCGGACGTGTTCCGCGCCAGCATGTGCGAGGCCGACTGTGCCCTGCGGCAGACGGTGAATACCGGCAAAGCCATCGTCAACCGGGCGGCGTTCATCGTCAACGCCGACGGCATGCGAATCCCGATCAGCGTATCGACGGCCGTGCTGCGCGACGAGCGAGGTAAATTGGTAGGCGGCGCCGAGACCTTCCGGGACCTGAGTGTCATCGAGGAACTGCGCAAGGAGATCGGGGGGCGGTTCCAGGTGGGCGACATCGTGAGTCGCAGCCCGGCCATGCGCCGGATTGTGGAGCTGCTTCCGCGCGTCGCCGAAAGCGCGAGCACGGTGCTCCTCCAGGGCGAGACCGGGACAGGAAAGGAGCTGGTGGCCCGGGCACTCCACGGGCTCAGCCCGCGCAAAGCGGCGCCTTTTGTGGCTGTGAATTGCGGGGCTCTGCCCGACACCTTGCTGGAATCAGAGCTTTTCGGATACAAGGCCGGCGCCTTTACGGGCGCCAACAAGGACAAGCCTGGCCGCTTCGCCATGGCACGCGGCGGAACCCTGTTTCTCGACGAGATCGGCGAGGTCAGCCCGGCCTTGCAGGTGCGCCTCTTGCGCGTGCTCCAGGAGAAGCAATACGAACCCCTCGGCAGCACGCGTACAGAAGTAACCGACGCGCGCGTCGTCGCGGCCACCAACCGTGATCTTGCGTCCCAGGTGCAGACCGGGGCCTTCCGCCAGGATCTCTATTACCGCATGAACGTCATGAAGATCGAGCTGCCCCCGCTCCGCCAGCGCCGGGAGGACATCCCCATCCTCGTGCAGCACTTCATCACAGTCTACAACGCCATCCAGAACAAGCAGGTGACCGGCGTGAGTCCGGACGTGCTCGGGCTCTTGATGGCCCATGACTACCCTGGCAACGTGCGCGAGCTACAGAATCTTATCGAGCACGCTTACATCTTCGTAACGGAGGGGCCGATCGAGCTTGCCCACCTGCCGGCCGATCTCGTCCCCGTCGGCCTGACCCAGACTGGAGACCGCCGGATGGTCGAGACCGTGGCGAACGTGGAGGCCCAGGCCATTCGCGCCGCCCTTTTGCGCCACGGCGGTAACCGTCTTGCGGCTGCGCGCGATCTGGGCATGCATAAGAGCACGCTGTTTCGCAAGGTCCGGCTCCTTGGCATCGAGTTGCCCGCTACGGATGGCCGATCCCTCCAGAAGAGGGAACGACCCACGCCGTAGCGCGGCAGTCGCACATCCGCGACTTGCAAGGGCGACTGGGTCGCGCGTGTGCGACTCTATGGGCGCCAGCCACTGACCACACGAAGCACAACCGCGCGCATTTTGAAGGCTGTTGTCGCTTCAGGTGAGACAGTCGGGCCGATGGCCCATTTCCTGCTTTGAAGGGGAGGGAAGTGTGTATGCCATGAAGATAGCCGTCGCAGTCTGGGAGGGACGCATCTCCCCCGTATTCGATGTGAGCCGGGAGATCGTGATCTTGGCCATCGAGGGCAAGGCTGTGGTCGCACGATCTACCGAAGGAATCGCGACGACCACCTCCGCTCGCAAAGTCGACCGGCTGATCGATCTCGGCGTCGAGACCCTGATCTGCGGCGCGATCTCCGAGCCGTTGCACCAGGAGCTTGCTGCCCGAGGCGTGCGAGTCATTGGGTTCGTGGCGGGCGCGGTTGACGAGGTCCTGGCGATCTTGCTCGCCGGCTCGTTGCCGGCTGCTGAGTTTGCCATGCCCGGCTCTTCCGGCGAGCGCAATCGGGTTCGTCGCGGGCGGGGCGGAAAGCTCGGCAATGGAGATCCGCGGATGGCCCTAAAGTTGCAGTACCCAAAGTTGCAATAGCAATAGATACCGATTGGTCGTTTCATCAATCAAGGAGGAGCAAAATGAGTCGCATCATCCCAAGAATCCTATGTGGGGGTCCCAAGTTCCTGCGAGGCAGCGGCATCGTTGGAATAGTTCTCACAGGACTGATTAGTGCAATTGCATGGAGCATAGGGAGCGATCTTTACAAGCGGGCTAAGGGCACCCCGGAGGCAGAACCTAGGACCGAGGTACAGTGAAGCGCGCGCGAGCGGGAGAGACCAGACCCGCCTGCCTATGATTCTCACTGGCGCCGCAAGGCCGTCTTGGAGTTCTACCGATGATTGAAACTGACGCTGCCGAAAGGCACGCGGAGGCTGAAACGCCTGGCCTGCTAGCGCGAACCCTGGATCGCGCGTTGGTGATCGACCCTGAGGGGAGCAAGCGGCGGGCCTTGAAAGTATTGCGGGGCCGGCCCTACGAGGCCGATGCGCGCAAGACCGCATCGCGTTTGGTGAATTCGTACTCGTGGAAGGCGGGCGGGGCAGGATTTGTGACCGGCGTCGAGAGCAACCCACTTATCGCCGTCCCGGCGGCCCTGGGCGACATGATGGCCATGTTGCACTTCTACGCTCGGCTGACAGCCGAGGTAGGCTTTTTGGCAGACCCCCACTATTTTGAAGACCCGCAGTGGAGGGTAGACGCCTACGCCACGCTGTTTGGGCCGAAGGTGCTGGCCCAGATGGCGCGCGAAATCGGACTGCCACTCGCCAAAGGCGCAACCAAGGTTCTTATGCGGAAATACGTCACCGACGAGGCCTTGGGGGTGGTGAGAGCCTGGATCCTAAAGCGGCTAGGGAAACGCATCACCGCACGGGGGATCGCCACGAAGCTGGTACCGGTCGTGGGTGGGATCGTGGGCGGCCTATGGAACTTCGCGGAGATCAGGATCATCGGCAAGTGGATCATCCAGTACCATTTCCCGGTTTCGGAAGGTGGCGCCGTCGAGCCTGACCATGCGATCATAGACGTTGATGGTCTTCATCACGAGACGACCGAAAAGCAGAGGACATGACTGCCACCAGAAGGCGACCTGCACGGACCACGGCGGGTCGCCAGCGACATGGCCCAGTCGGCAGAGCACGCGCCAGCGCCGAGTGAGGTGTATTGTGGTAACGACGAGAGCCAGCAGACCTGAAATGTTATGGACGTCGACCCACAGCTCACGTACGGGCGGCAACGGTCCAAGAACCAGAGGGCCGTAGAGTGGGGTCGAGTCGGGAACCACCATCCAGGCGATAAACGCGGTGAATATCATGACCGTGAAGGCCACGTAGAGCAGCAGGTCGGCAACCAAGCCGGGGCGTCTTGCCCTTCGGAACGGTTGCCGCAAGCGCATCAAGAACGCGCGTCCGTGCAGCACGAGGTGCTCTGCCGTCCCAACCAGAACGATGATCGCCGCGAACCGGTGAACGTTCAGCCACGCGAGCCTGCCGATGCCGAAAGCCTCGGTGGCGCTCTTGTCGCCAATATGGAAGGCGACGAACAGGACCAGCCCCGTCCCGAAGGTGACGAGCGACGCTGCCAGGATCACGACGTCGATCCAGAAATTGTTGGAGGCTCGACGTACGGCGAGACCGGACGCCGGACGATTTCTCGTCCGGACGCGTGTTCTCGACATTTCCTCTCGAGCTGCTGGAGAAAGGCTCATGCCTGGGCCCGATCGTGCGTCGCCTTGGTCTGCAGGAACCGGGCCAAGGTGCAGTGGTGGCCACTCAATGGGCTTGGTGGAGGCGACGGGCGCGGCCAGAGGGAATTTCTGCCCAGGACGCGGGAAATCCGCCCCAGGGCAGGTCACGCGACAGCACGGTGCGCGCTCGCCTCAGACTCGCGTGCCCGATCCCTTGGCTGGCGTTTCCCGCCCTGCCCCTCCCGCGACGTCCTCGTCTCGTCTGGGCGCTACAGTGGCCTTCGGGGGCAGCATTCCGTAGTCCAGCATCTTCTTGTAAAGCGTCTTGCGGTCGATTCCCAGCACCCGGGCAGCATCCGATTGCTTGCCGGTGTGCGAGAGCACATGCCGTATGTAGGACTCCTCGAGACTGTCAAGCGTCCGCAAATCCCCTGTGCAAGAACGCACGAAAGTCTCGGCATCCAGGGCCTCGGATTCAAAGAAGTCTTCCGGTTCCAGCATCGGTCCCTGGCTCAAGCCCACGGCTCGCTGGACCCTGTTCTCAAGCTCCCGGATGTTTCCCGGCCAGGCGTAGCTATGCAGGAGCTGCATCGCGGTTGGCGACACCCCGAACGACGGCCGCTGAAATTCGCTTTGATAGCGGCGCCTGAACATTTCGACGAACTCGTCCAGATCTTCCAGTCGCTGGCGCAAGGGGGGAATTCGGATCGTCACCACGTTCATCCGATAGAGCAGATCCGTCCGGAACCGGCCGGCCGCGATCGCCTCGCCCAGGTCCTGGTTGGTCGCGGTGACCAGGCGAGCGTCACTGGTGATGGTTTCGCTTCCACCCACCGGCTCGTACTCCTTCTCTTGCAGAAAACGCAACACCTTGGCCTGCAGGTCGATGCGCATTTCGCCGATCTCGTCGAGGAACAAGGTTCCGCCATCGGCGTTGGTCACCTTGCCGACCCGTCGCGCCACCGCGCCGGTGAAGGAGCCGCGCTCGTGTCCGAACATGGTGCTTTCGAGGAGATCGTTCGGGATGGCGGCCAGGTTGACTGGTACGAAGGGACCGCGCGGTCGCGCGCCCAGGGAATGGATCAGACGCGCAAAAACCTCCTTGCCCGTTCCGGTCTCGCCGAGCAGCAGTACCGGAACCGGCAGAGGCGCCACCCGCCCGACCATCTCGAAGACCTTCTGCATTTCGGCGCTGCGGCCGATCACGATCTCCTGGGGAATCTTCGCGATCGCGGCTTGCCGCCGGAGGCCGTCTTCACGTACAAGAGCTGGTCCGCCCGAGGCTGAAACCACCGGGTCGTCCACGACCTCCAGTCGACTTGTCATGGGCGACAGAAAACCCCAAGTTGGCCTCGGACGCCAGTGAAAAACGCGCAGTTCGGGCGGTACGGTTGCGGAGGGTACAGCGTTCGGGCGAGAAGGCAAGAAGCGGATCTCCACGCGGGCTATGTCCCCCATGTTCCATGGCTGAAGCAAACGCCCGGTGGTTGGTTTTCGCTGCGCCATGAGTTGGTCGCCTCCTCCGACAATCACCACCTAGCGCAACATCCAAAATCCAGCGACGACCATGGCCGCTGCAAGCATGCGCAAGAGGGTGTCGCCACGGAATCTTATGGAAAACCGCGCGCCCAGTCTGGCCCCCAACACCGCACCGACGCCAAGCCACAACGTCAGCTTGGGATCCGCGTGACCGAAGAACAAAAGAGGGATCAAAGTGAATCCTGCATTGACTGCCGTGATGTAGTGGGCGGTTGCCGTGGCCACGTGAACCGGCATTCGCAACAGGAATACCAGTGCCGGAACCTGAAGAATGCCGCCCCCGATGCCCAGCAGCGAAGTCACGAACCCGAAAACGACGTTGATCAGTCCACCCAAGGGTTCGTCGATGAAGAAGGTAAATACGTTTCCCTGCGCGTCCACGACCCGACGCGGGCTCAACCGGGTGAGAATGCCAGTTCTCGATTCAGCGTCGTGCGACGGCAGATCTCTCGGCGCCTTGCGGGCCAGCAGATAGCCCGCCATGCAGAGCAGAAACACGGCAAATCCAGTCTCGAAGGTGTTGTGACTGATGCTTGCGAGCAAAAAGTAGGCCGCCACGGATGCGGGTATGGTGACGATCCCGAAGATCGTTCCAGACACCAGGTCGGTCCGCCGTTGCTCGAAATAGGCAATCGATCCGCTCAAGGCATTCAAGAAGACAACCGAGATGGACGTCGCCACGACCGTCGCCGGAGGAAGGTCGTAAAAGATCGTGAGCATGGGGATGAGCAGAGGACCACCGCCAATCCCCACCAGGGTCCCGTAAAAACCGACGGTCAGGCCGAAGCCAAAAAGGCCCAGGATCTCAAGCACGCCGGGTTCCTTCTGGTGGTCTCATTCGCTTCGTCCCTTGGCCCCCACCGCTGGGTCGAGCACAAGACGTGCAGCACCCGTCGGACACACGGTGACACAGGTTTCGCACCCCCAACAGCCCGCGCCCACCACACACCGCCCTTTTGAAAGTAGGCCCCCGGCGGCGCCCTTGGTGAGGGTAATCGCCGAGAAGGGGCATGTGAGCAGGCAATTGCGACATCCGGCGCACGCCGATCCGTCGATGGCCACGTGAGGAAGTTCCTTGCACGGTCTTCCCTCGCGCATATGTCCGGCGGGCGACATGATCGCGGCCTTCGGGCACTGGCGCCAGCAGGCTCCGCACTCTTTGCACAACGACGGGTCAATGTGGTGCTGCGAGCGGCGCTCCCCGGAGATGGCCCCGGTCGGGCAGCGCTTGGCGCACATCGCGCAGCCGGCACAGAGTTCAGTAACTTCGAAAAACAAGCTTACTCCCGGTGCGAAACATCCAAGGCCAAGATCATGGGACCCGTCTATCAGGTGGAACGCCGCCGCCCGGCTCTGTCGCAGGGTTCCCCAGGAAGAACACACCCACTGGCGCCCGCGATTTCGCTCGCTTGATTCGATTGGGCCGCAGGGGCGGCTGTCGCCGCCGGTGATCCTTCGCATCCAAGATTCCTTGAACCAGCCCGTAGGCAGCGCCTGCGATGGACGACGCGACCACCAGGACCGGCAGGAGGGTGCGAAACACCGACGAGCCCGAAACAAACGAAACCGAAGCAGTCACGAGCAAAGACGCGAAAATCCCCACCGCAACCCCCGCAGCCACACGGCCGGCCATCTTCAATCCCGGTGAAGGCGGGTGTTCTTCGACAAGGCCACCGCAATGGTGGATATGAACGGCGCACAACTCTCGGCTGTAGCCCCGCAGTTGGCACCGGTCGCACGCCTTCATTCAGTTGGCTCCAGTTGATAGTTCTCGCCGGGCCTCACCGAAAGGGCAGTGGCGACCTCACCTTTGGGCACAGCCAGAAAGGGACGAAGCTGGTCGCGTAGCTGGCGATTCTCGCGCATCAGCCTGACCTCATGTCGGGCACTGCTTATCACCGCGGCCACGTATCCCACTCCGGCGGCGATGGCGAGCAGAAAGATCAAGCGGACGCGCGTCGGCGGGCCAAGAAAGAACAACACCGTAACGTCATCCCAGTTCTGGTAGCCGAAAACGCCCAACAATCCGGCGAAGAGGAGTGCTTTCATCAATCGCAGCATGGGATCTCCTTTCTGACTAGGGCGCCGCTTGCGCGCCCCGCACGGTCATGGCCGTTCCACATACCGGGCACAACGGAACTCCCGTCGCATCCCAATTGGGAAGGCCAGTGGCATTGCACCGTGGACAGACAAATTGTCCCCCGACGGCTTCCGGTGCCTCGCGCCTGGGAACTTGGGCCGTGGCCACGGCCGGCGCGTTGGCTGGTGCTTCCGGCTGCTCGACCGGCGTCATTCTTACGCCACAGTAGGGACACGGCGGAGATCCGACGGCGCCGCACTGTGGGCAGTAAAACAACGATTCATTGAGAGCCAGCATGACCGCACCACAGTGAGCACATAGCGGCATAGCGTTGGCCCCACACCGGGAGCAATGAGCTGGTTGAGCAGCGGCGTTCGGCGTGGGAGCGTACGACGGCGGTACCCTTGCGGACTGCTGGAAAGTCGGCGGCAATGCTGCCGCCGCCAGACTGGGGTTCGCGCCACCATTCCCGCTGCCCGTGCTGCGGCCGCCGGTGGGACAGTTGACGCCGCCACATGCACCCCGTTGGCTGCTAAACGCCACTGGCTGGGCGCCACACATGCCGGGCTGGGGACAGTTACCGCCATTCTGCCCTTGTGCGAATGCCACCGGCTGGGCTCCACACATGCCGGGCTGAGGGCAGTTACCTGCATTGCGGCCCGGGGTGAAGGCAGCCGGCTGCATGGGCTCCATCGTCAGGATGGTCTTGTTGTCCCCCGCTTGATAGATGAACAGGACCGCCACGGCTATCACGAAGGCGATCCCGCCCAGAATGAGCCAGACCTGCAGATTCGGTCGCGGTCGGTAGTACTCGTATTGATCGTCGGGTGGCGGCACCTGAGGCTCTTGGTTCTCGTCTTCGACGGATTCGTCAGTGGCGGACATGACGTTGTCTCCAGTTTTGAGTGGCTGACATTGGATTGGTTCGCATGTCACGGAAACTGCTTGGGAGGTTGGCCAGTGGGAAGGCCATCGCGACTACGGATTGGTGACAGCTCCATGAGTCCCTGGCACGTCGGGCAACGCGGTTGTCCTGTGATGGTCCACATGGGCAGGCTGGCCCGGCCGCATGTCCGACAGACATACTGTCGTCCCGCCGACGGCGTCCGGGTCAGAGGGACCAGCCCATCCTGTTCTGGCGTCGAAGTCCTGGGGACTACCAAGGGTGTCGCCAATAGGGAGCCGGCAGGGGTGTAGCTGGCCCAGATCATGTGAGAAGCCTCGGTGACGTTGGTCTTCCACTTGTCAAAGCCAACCAAAGCAACATAGAGGACGGTGACGGCCAGAAAGGCTCCGAGGACCAAGACCACGAGCTTGGCGAGCTTGGGCGGTTCGGTGCCGAAGTACTCGCGCACGAAACTGATGCGCCCATCACGATCCTCATTGTGCGGCGGACGACCTTCCATGTTCACCATCCCGGGTTGCTCGGGGTCCTTGCTGCCCCGGCGATTCGTGTCAGGGGAGGAGCCAGGATGTCGCCCCAGGTTGGCAAAGCGTCCTGCCACCCAGGTGTCGGCTGCGCGGTCGGTGCTGGTGCCGTGGGCGGCACAGCGTACAGCTGCGGCTGTCTGATCGCCATCGGTTGCGGTACATCGCCATTCCAGCCCACAGTTCGCAGGCCCAGTCGCTGTTCCATCGCCCTGCGCTCGGCGACCGAGGTTCCTGGCGGTGGCACCGAGATGTAGATATGTCGATTTTGTCGTAGAACATCCAACAAGGCCCCGGGCGCCTCGGCCGTGGCCTGCTTGAACTCGTCGGTCGTGCGGGTGAGTTTGCCGTTGATCGCAAGGATCACATCGCCAGCGGCCAGACCAGCGTCCACACCGCGACCGGCCGCGACGTCATCCACCAGCATGCCGCGCACGCTTTCGTCGATGCCGAGATCCTCGGCCTCGGCGGGCGTGAGCGGCACGATGTCGAGGCCGAGCCAGGCCGCCTCGATTTCGATCTCTGCCTCCGGCAGCGTGGGCGGTTTCGCCGCAGGCTGGTTGGGTTTTGGGGCCACTCGCAATTCCCCCTTGAGCCGTTGCCCTTTTCGCCAGACCAACGTCTTGACCACGTCCTCCGGCGACAGGTTCGCCAAGACACCTGGCACATCGGCGGGCTTCTTGATCGTTTCCCCATTGAGCTCCTGCAAGAGATCCCCGACCTGCAATCCGGCGGTCTGCGCCGGCCCTCCCGGCGCGACGTCACTGACAATAGCGCCGGTCCCCGGCACACCAAGCGATCGGCGCATCACATCGGTCACCGGCTGCAGGGAGATGCCCAGCCACCGCTCGGGGGTCACGCTGGTCACAGCGGCGGCCAAGCGCATGTGATGCGCCCGGGCTGTCCCGCGGTAGCCAACGAAGTGAAACATGATCAGCGCAGCCAGAATGACGCCAACTACGACGGCCAGGCTGATAAAGGCTTTTGACGATATCTGGTCCATTTTGACTCTCCCCTATCTCGAAGCGGCGAGCGGAATGTTCGGGACGGTCGCGGCTCGCAGGGCGCCAGCGGCGTACATGTTGATGGCGTCATCAACCTTCCCCTCGACACCGAAGAATCCCATAACGCCGTAGCTGCTAAGGGTGCTCGCTGTCGGCGCGCTGGCATTACCCGCGATCACAGCGGTGGCGCCCCGGTCCGCGAGAAACTGCACGATCAACAGGTTGCCGGGCGAGGCGTCCCCTGGGCTCGGGTTCGCTGATGCGACCGTTGCCCTGGTGCCAAGGTCGAAGAACACGAAATAGGGGCTGGAAACCAGGTTGGGGCACACCGGAGCGTCGAGCGTCGGGCCCATGGCGGCCACGGCGACCGTGCCGGTGAGGCTCGGAATGGCGGCAACCGCTATGGTTGTGCGCACGGACGGAACCAGTTGATTGAGCAGATACTGCTCGTAGACCACCCTCGCGCTTCCAAATGCACCGCTATAGACCTGAATGCCCGCGCCTTGCAGTCCCCTGAAGGCGCCAGACCCAACATTCCCGGCGACAACGGCGGACACCCCATAGCGGGCCAGCATCTGTGCCGTCGCCTGCCCGCGATTGACTTGACCCGCGTAGGGATTGCGGGTCACAAGCCACGGGCTGGCAGGGCCGTCGCGGACAAGGAAGTGCGGCGCCTCGCCGAACACCGGCGCCACCTGGGCATCCTCGTCGGCCGCTGTCGCAGCGATGGCCACGCGTCCAGGAACCTGGACCGGAAAGCCAACCAATTGCGCCGGCGCCGGCGCCTGCGTCGTTGGCATCGACGGCAGCGGCCCGGCCCGGTCGCTGAGGTTCGTGTCTGCAACTATTACGGGCGCACTCGGCAGTCGCAAGAACGCGTTCTTCTTGGATTCGCCTCGCGCGATTTGAAGCTTCACTTTGCTGCCTGGACCAAGGGCGGCGATCGATGTCTGCAAGTCGGCTACGCCCGCGATGTCCTGGTTGTTGACCCGCACGATGACGTCGTCCGCTGTGAGACCAGCGCCGGCGGCGATGGACCCGTCGAGCACCGCTGTCACAAGCACGCCCTTCTTGACTTCCATGTCGAGTCGGTTGGCTACCCCGTCAGTCAGATCTTGCAGGCGAGCGCCAAGCCAGGCCTGACCCACGCCTGTGAAGGCAACCGGCGCCGCACCTGGGCCATTGCTCTTGGGCGGTGTGCCCGTGATTTTGTGACACTTCACACAAGCGCCCCAGTCCGGATGAGTGGCCTTTGCGTTGGCCGCGATGGGCGGACCCGCTGCCGCAGGGACCAAGTTGCTGCCCTGCTTTGTCGGCGCGGTGGTCGCCCCAGTTACGTCGTGACATCGAGTGCAATATCCGAAGTCCGGATGGGGCGGCTTGGCATTGGCGCTGATTCGGGGCGCTGTCGCAGCCAAGATCCCCCCACCGGGGCCGCGCCCGAAACCGCCCATGCCTCGTCCCGGACCAGCCCCCCCGCAAACTCGGGCCGGGTTCAGAAGAACCCAGCCCGTGACAACCACGACCGCAACCGCACTGACCAGAATCACCGGCCTGAACTTCGCCACGCAAGTGACTGCGCCTTTGCTATTTTCTGTGCCATTCACGGCGGGTCACCTAGCGCTGGACTGGGCCGCAGATGGACCACGAATTCGCCCGGACGGTCTGCGCAGCCCGCAGCGGCCCGCGCGATCTCCTTGCGAAGATTCTCCGCCTCGTCCAGGGTGCGGTTGCCATCGGTGAGCACTTCGAGTTCCACCCAGATTCGCTGACCCATCTCTCGGGAACGCAGACGGCCAAGCTCCAAAACACCGGGGACTTCGCGCACCGTCGCTTCCACGCGTTCAATCAGGTCCGCGGGCAGCGAGCTATCCATTAGACCCTGAAGCGCCTCCCACAGCCCCTTGAGGCTGCTGTGCAGGATTAGGCACGCAACCAGGACCGCCGCCAGTGGGTCGAGAACATGGATAGAGCATTTGGCACCCACAATTCCGACCAATACCGCCAGCGACGAGTAAACGTCGGCCCGCTTTTCCACCGAGTTGGCGAGCATAGATGGACTGTTCACACGACTCCCGGCGCACCTCGAATGCCGGTACATCAACTCGTTTCCCACAACCGATAACAGCGCACCGAATACGGTAACAAAGGACGGATTCACCCTCTCACCGTGAATGATCATGTGAGCCGAGTCGTACAGAATGTAGCCGCCAGCAGCGAGCAGCAGCAGGTAGATTCCCACCGCCACGATAAACTCTACTTTCCCGTAGCCAAATTGATGCCGCTCATCGGCCGGACGACTCGCCACCCGTAGTCCCACGAACAGCAGACCCGACGAGATGAGGTCGGCAAACGAGTGTACCGCATCCGCCACCAGGGCCTGGCTGCCGCCTAGAACACCGAGAAAACCCTTGACCGTCGCCAAAGCCAGGTTGCCACCGATGCTGACCGCACCCACAGAGTCGACGCACCGGTCGCAGGCACTGCAGGCCGTTCCCCTAGCGCTCACCGGGGTCCTCCCTCTCGTCCTCGAGCGCGCGCTGGAGATTGCCGAGTTTCACGTAGAGAACGGCTCCGCCCACCAGAGTTCCGATGATAATCACGCAGCCGACCAGCACTATCACGACACGACTCCGTTATGGCAGCCAGAGAAATACATAGTGTCCCTTGAGCATGGCGTACAGCAGCACCACAAATGCGACCTGTTGGGTGTGCAACAGGTAGATGCCTTTGCGAATCCGGGGCGGGTATTTCAAACGCAGTAGGAAGCCCCCAATTGTCAGCCAACCCATAAGAAACAACGACGCCCACAGCCAGGTATTCGCCCAGCTGGCCGTGTAGGCATGGGCGGCCACGACGATAAAGGACGAGGTGTTGAGGAGGCAATGCCAACGCAGAAGCCAGGCGAAGTAGACATTGACGTTGCGAAATACAAACCGCTTGCGCAGCCACTTGGCCGGCAGATAGATGTTGGCTGCGAGAAAGAGAACGATGGAAATGTTGCCCGTACGGGTGGGCCAGTTGTAGTCGCTGACCCAAGCCACGGCCGTGGCTGACGAGAGGACTGCGACCACATTGAGCGCCTTGCGCATCCAGGCCCGGTCGCTGACTTTGATCTCCGCTTTTGGGACAGGACGGTCGTATGTGCGCAACGGGACAAACATCCATTTACCTCAAAACTGAACCGGAACCAGGTGGCCCGCCTCGGGGCCAGCTTGAAAGAACTGAACATCACGAAAACCAAAGATGCCGGCGAAGAACTTGCTAGGGAAGGTGTGGATCTCATGCTCGTAGACGTTCATCGCGTCGACCAGCTTCTTGCGTGATTCCCCGATATCCCTTTCGACTTCGACAAACGCTTGAATCAACGACTGCATGTTCTCGCTCAAGCGAACCTGTGGATACTGCTCCACGATCGCGAGCAGCTTGTCGAGCGACAGCCCCGACAGCAGCGAAGGCGCAGCCAGCGCCGAGGGCAGCTGCGGGGGCGCACCTGGCGATGGGGCAAGGTTCGATGGCGCTGGGGCCAACTGCGTCGGCAGCGTTGGTTCCGTCGGCAAAGCTTGTTTTGGAAATCGCGTGTGGCTGACGTCCTCGAATACCGCAGTCTCGTGCCGTCTTTCGGCGACAATCGCATTCTCGAGATTGCGGCTCAGGTCATTGCGACGCTGCATGAGCACATCCACGCGGGCTCCACTGGCTTTCACGTCGATGGATTTCTTGGCGAGAATATTGAAGCAATAGAAGCCAAGTCCGGTGCAAGCCAGGCCGCATGCCACACTGGCGATCCAGGTCAGACCGACCGGAGACGTCCAGTGCATGGCGGAGAGTCGCTGCCAGTACGGAGAGGACCGGCGTCGGTAGTGGCGCACGGGTCGCGACGGAAGGGCAGCGCCGTAGGCAGAGCGGATGAAACGGGTGACCGCATTCGGCGGCGGCGCTGGATGGTGGACGTACCGCCTGGTTCGGAAACCCGCCGGATCGCTGGCGCCTGCAGGCGAGTGAATTTCGGTAGCCTTAGCCATCAAGTTGGCTTTCAAGCTCGAGCACGGTGCGGAAGCTGATCACGGCTTCGTCGTGGCGCCCAGCGGCCTCGTGCAGGAAGCCGAGTTGCTGGTGATAGCGGACGTTGTTGGGATCGAGCTCGGTGGCCTTCTTCATGGCCACGATCGCTTCCGCGGCCTTCCCTTGCTTGTCCAGAATCATTCCGATGCGTTCAAAGGCCCTGGCGTTCTTGGAATCCAGCTCGACGGCTTTGCGCAGGCTTTCGAGCGCGGCTTCATAGTTTTGCGCTTTGAACTGGCAGCACCCCAGGTGAAAGTGAGCCTTCGCGTGGCCCGGGTCCAGGCGCACGACTAGGCGAAGCGCATTCATGGCCCGCTCGGTCTGCCCGCTCTCCAGATAGAGCAAGGCCAGCTCAAAGTGAGCGGTGGGATTCTTGGGCGTCCGTTTGACAGTCTCCTGAAAAGCGGCGATCGCCTTGTCGCGGTTGCCCTTGTGGCGAAACGAATGGGCCAGATTGCTGTAGATACGGGTTTCGTCCTTGGGCGACAGGGCAAAGAGCTTGTTGTAGAAACCCACGGTCGCCGAGAGTGCGCGGCCGGTAAGCAGCAGCATGGAATGTAGGACGAAGTCGCTGCTCACCGGGGAGACCACGTTGGGATTGGGTCGCGCCAGGGCGTCAGGATGCTTGTTTGGCTCCTCGTGCGGCTGCTGGGGTTCGGTCGCGCTTTCTTTCTTCTGCGTCGCCATGTGAGATTCTTGCTCCTTGGTTATGAATTGAGCGGCTCGCCGGGCTGAGTGGCCAACACCTCGGCGTTCCAGTCGTCGGCACCGTCGTCTCCGCCATCTTCGGGTGTGTCGGGAGATGCCGGGTCCGCCTCGGTACCATTTGCATCGAGACGTCTCTGGCCGAACACGCCGCCGAGAAGCGCCAGGATTCCCGCGGCTGTCAGGGTCAGTGAGCCCGCGGCCTTGAGGAAGTCGAGGGCGTAGTACCACTCGTCCATGACGCCCCAGACGCCGAACGCGATGAGAAAGAGGCCGGCAATGACGTGCATCATGAGTTGGTCACCCTGAGTCGGTTGATGCCGCTAAAAACGGCAACGGTTCCCACGCCGATCAAAACGATTGGCAGCGAACCTTTGATGAAGTCCATGACCGCGTAGTACTCGTCGTAGAAGCCGTAGACGGCCACGCCGAGAAGCACCAGCCCGAAGACTATATGAACCGTGCCCGAACCCAGGCGTCGGTCCGGCCCCTTGCGCCGACTGATTCCCGAGATGACGGCGATGATGCCAGCCAGGGCGGTCAGGGGTTGCGCGATTCCCTTCAGGAATTCGACGACGACAAAGTACTCGTCGTAGATGCCGGCAAGGCCGAGTCCCAAGGCCACAGTCCCTGCGATGATGTGTCGTGTTCGCATTGCAAGTTTCCTAGCGAGGTTCGCCCGCCGCAATCCAGTCGGTGATGACCTGCGCCTCAGCCGGAGTGAGGAAGTGGCTCATGGGGCCGCCCGGCTGGATCATCATGGCCAGTAGGCCGGAGGCTGCGTATTGCTTGAGATTCTGGTACGTGCTGAGGTTCCGCATGGGACCGCCGTGACAGCGCAGGCAATTCTTCGAGACGATGGGGGCAACAGTGGCGTCGTACGACGGTGCCGTCGCCGCCACGAAGGTTCCTCCGACGGCAGTGCCGGCGAGGGCTTGTGTCGTCGGCGGGGCGGTTTGCGGCAACGGCGGAGGCGACGCAGTTAGCTGATTTTTCCCGACGGGCACGCCCGGCAACATGGAGCGACCGCAGTGCGGGCAAGGTATGTTGGGACAGTACAGGTTTCCATCGTGTGGCACGCGAGTTCCACAGCTCGGACAAATACAGACGTTGGACGCGCCCGCCCGCTGTGGCACATAGGCCGTCTGTGGACTGGCGAAGCGTTGCGGCCACGGATTTGTTTGCGGCAGGACCTGGGTCAAGGTTGGTTTGGGCAATGTGGGAACGTACGGCGAGGTTGGCTGGGGCAGCGTAGGAACGTACGGTCTGGGCGCGACCGCAAGCGGTGCCAGCGTGCCCGGACTCGCAAGCGCCCGCTGCGGCACGATCGCCGACGGTTTTTGTCGGGCGAACGCGATCAATGCGATGCCAACCACGGCCACCGTCATGCCCACCGTCAGAAGGACAGTACGCCGCCGTCGGCCAAGGTCAGGATCCCTGAAGTATTCTGCGATTCGCCCAATCATGTGAGGTTTAGGCGCAGGCGCCCTGCAAGGAGCGCGCCGATGGTAGTCGTGGCCCCTGGCTGGGAAGATTCGACAAATCGGGCGTTTCTCCCGCTTGTGGTTGCGAGCGCCACGGAAGGCAGGTTCGCGCCCGGGAAAAAACTCCCCACCAGGCGGCCAATTTCCCCGTCCTTGTGCCAGCCGCTGATGTCACGACACAGACTCCTACAGGCCCGCCAGAAGGCGACGCGCGCCGTTGCTGGCAACGGCAAAGGCAATGCCGACAAAGGTGGAGTTCATGGCCAGCGCCCCGATGTTGACCCCGACCAGCTCGCCGGCAATGTTGACCAGCGGGCCACCGGAATCGCCTGGGTTCAGTCGGGCATCCACCTGGATCAGATCCTGGAATTCGCGGCCCTCCAGGTTCACCTTGCGGCGATTGCTGCCCACAATACCGAGCGTCGTCGTCGAGCCAAAGCCGAAGGGCGTGCCAAAGGCCAGCACGATGTCGCCGATCTTGACCCTGTCGGAATCGGCCAGCGCAAGGGCCGGAAAAGACTCGCCGCCCTGGACCTGAAGCAAGACGAGGTCGGAACTGGGATCATTCGCCACGCGCAAAGCCCGCCTGTTGATCTCCGGGGGACCGGGCCAGCTGATCACGAAATCGGTGGCCGTTCCTGCCACCTGCATACTGGTCAAAACGAGGCCACGCGGGTCCACCACGGTTCCCGACCCCACGCGCACGTCGCCGTCAACATAGGGGTCGAGGAAGAGCGACCCAGCCCGGGGCGAGACATGACCACCTTGGCCTCTGCGCGACACACTCACAACCGCTGGTCGGACCGACGCGGCCAGGGCCACGATGGCGCTTTGGGCATCATCGAGTCTGGCGGCACGCAGCCCGGTGGCCGGTGACGTTGGTGGCGCAAAAGCAACCGGCGACGCCTCTTCCGGCTCCGCCAGCGCCAACGCGCGCACGTTGGTGGTCCAATTGCCGTAGGCGACGGCGCCGACCACGAAGATGACGACAAGGGATGATGCCGCCGCCACGTACTCCTTTGTCTTCACGAGCGTGCGCTCCCCATGCCCCGCCACCGCCAGATTCCTAGACCTGCCAGGAAGAGAGCAAACGCGCCGATGGCGATCGACAGTCTGCTCGGCCCGGAGGTCCCCGGGGCTTTGCGTTTGGCGCTCGGATCAAAAGCCACCAGCAGGGCGCCCGCGGAGGCAGATCCCGCCGGTGCGTTGGAGCTCCCAGCTGCGGTGTCGGGTGTCACGACGCCTCCTCCCGGCACGTCACTGAACGTGTGGCAGACGGTACAATCGCCGGCCGATGGGTGAGGCATATCCTGGGCCATCGAGATGGCCAGCTTTGTGCGGATGGTGTGGCATTTCTGGCAGGCGCCGGTGAACGGGTGAGGCCTGGTTTGGCCGATGCGGATCGCTTCGAGCGTGAAGGCCGCAAGGCGAAGCCCGGCTGCGCTCGAAGATTGCACGACAAACGTGCGCAGCCGGTCGGCGGGGATGGCGAATGCGACTCCCGTGGAAACACCCTCGGGCGCGAAGATCGCCGTCACAAGCCCGACGACTGTCCCTTGCAGGTCGAGCAGCGGGCCACCCGAATTGCCTTGGTTGACAGTGGCATCAGTCTGGATCATGTCGGGATAGGTCCGCTCGCCGACGGAAACCGTCCGTTGGGGATGGCTGACGATCCCGAGACTCGCCGAATGTGGCAGCCCCAGCGGAGTACCGATCGCCACAACCCGCTCACCCTCCTGCGGCGGCCCGGCGCTGGCGAGCGCTGCCGTCGGAAACGGTCCTTGTCCCGACAGTTCGAGCAGGGCGAGATCCTGTCCTTGGTCGGAGGCCACAATCCGCGCCAGGTAGGCATCGCGACCGCTTGGCCAGACGCGCACGTTGATCTGTTGTGCGCCACCGACGAGATGCTCATTGGTCAGTACCAGCCCGCGCGGATCGACAATGATCCCGGCGCCCGCGCTTTCGTAGGTCCAGCCGCCCGGCGGCGTGCGCCGAGCCCGAATGTCCACCACCGAGGGGCGGGCGGCTGCGATGGCATTGGCGATGTTGGCCTGGAGCCTGACCAGACTTCCAGCTGGGGCAGGCCCATTGCCGGCGATCGCCAGCGCCATCACGACGGTGGTCAGCGCGCTCCCCAGAATCACTGTGCTCCCAAAGGTGCCCCGCCGACAATCGCCACGTTCGGAATCGTCGCAGCTCGAAGAGTGCCTGCGGCGTACATATTGACGGCATCATCAACTTTCCCCTCGACGCCGAAGAATCCCATGATGCCGTAGCGACTGAGCGTGCCGACAGTCTGCGCATTGGTGTTGCCGGCCACTACAGCCGTGGCGCCGCGACTGGCGAGGAACTGTACGATCAGAAGATTGCCGGGCGATTGGTCACCGGGGCTTGGGTTTGCCATAGCAAACTTCGTTCTGGTGGCCAGGTTGAAGAAGACGAAGTACGGGCTGGACGTCAAGTTGGGGCACACTGGGGAGTCCAGCGTTGTGCCCATGGCCGCAACCGCGACCGTGCCCGAGGGTCCCGGGGTGGCCGCCGCCGGCACAATTGTGCTGGTCGAGGCAACCAATTGGTTCAGGCGGTACTGCTGGTAGACCGTCTTGGCGGTGCCGAACGCGCCACTGTAGACCTGCATGCCCGCATTTTGCAGGCTTCTGAATGTGCCAGGACCGATGTTGCCGGCGATCACCGCAGCGACCCCGTACTGGGCCAACATCTGCACTACCGCCTGCCCACGGGTGGCTCGGCCCGCATAAGGATTGGGAGTTGTCAGCCACTGATCGGCCTGCGTATCGCGCACCAAGAAGTGTGGCGCGTCTCCAAAGGCCGGGGCCACCTGGGCATCCTCGTTGGGTGCCATCACAGCGATGGCCACGCGTCCGGGGCCCGCGACGGGGAAAGCCGCCGGCTGCGCCGACAGTGGCGACGGTGACAGAGCCGTCGCATCAGCGCCCGCGCCCGCTTCCGCTGGCGTCGCGGGTGTGCCCGGAAGTCGCAAGAACACGTTCTTGTTGGATTCGCCGCGCGCGATCTGGAGCTTCACCTTGCTGCCAGGCGCGAGCGTGGCCAATGAACCACGCAAGTTGGCCACGTCGGCGATGACTTGGTTATTCAGTCGCAGGATGACGTCGTCTGCCTTGAGGCCAGCGTTCGCGGTGATTGAGCCGGCCGTCACGTCCATGACGAGAGCGCCCTTCTTCACCTCCATGTCGAGCTGGTTGGAGACCTGGTCAGTCAGGTCTTGCAACCGGGCGCCGAGCCAGGACTGATCCGCGCCAGCAAAGGCAGCGGGTGTCGTCGCGGGAGGCGTGGCCTTGGGCTTTCCGCCCAGGATTTTGTGGCACTTCTGGCAGGCGCCCCATTCGGGATGGGTGAGCTTTGCGTTGGCCGCAATTGGCGGGGCCGCTGCTGCCAGGGTCGCACCGTTCGCCGCTGTCTTTCGGCCGCCCGTTCCGCCGCGCGAGGGACGCATGACCAGCCAGCCGACGGCCGCCACCACGACGACTATGACGAGCATGGTGGTGGGCCGGAACTCAGCCACGCGGGCGATTGCGTAGAGAATGACTCGCCTACTGATTGCGCTCACTCGTGACATGGATCTCCCTGGCAAAAGCAAATACGATCCGAGCGGCCGCGACACCTGGCTAGCGACATGAGTCAGTCGCCTTGATTCGGTTGAGCCCACTCCAGACTGCGACCGTGCCGAGGCCAATCAGTCCCACTGGCACCGCACCCTTGAAGAAATCCATGACGGCGTAGTACTCGTCGTAGAATCCGTAAACTGCGAAGGCGAGCAGCGCGAGACCGAATACGATGTGACCCGCACAGGGACCCTGCCGCCCTCCGATGCATTGTCTCCGGCTCGCGCCGGCTATCACGGCGATCAATCCGACCAGCGCAGTCAGAGGTTGAGCGATTCCCTTGATAAACTCGATCACGACGAAGTACTCGTCGTAGATGCCCGCCAGGCCAAGGCCGAGCGCCACCGTCCCTGCGATAATACCGGGCAGTCGAACGTAGTTTTGTCGCACGACTTTCCCCGTCCTGGCGCCAGGACGGGATAAGGACGAACTCTGAGATTGGCGCAACATAGCTCTGGCGGCCCACGGGCCGTGCAAAAGGCGCGCCGTATTCCCCGAGGCTGGCCCGGTTCGCGGCGATCAGCCGGAAACCCAACCGCTTCTCGGTTCGGGAACCACGCCGCTTGTGTTCTTGCCGCAGCACGGTCCAGGAGAAATTCCCCACGAAGTGGCGCTTCTCCCTGCCCTCCTCACTGAAATTCCGCCCCGTCGACCACCTCGTCGATATTCACACCGTCGTGGCACGAAACGCGACTCGGTGCTGGCGCTGGCAGCCTGGCTGGGTCCGTGCCCGCGATCGAAACTCGAACGTGGCGGCAGCGGGTGCAGGCCAGGCAGCGAACGCATTCGCCAGAATTCGGGTCGTCAGCAACTACGCGGTCGACTGGACAGGCTGCCTTGCAGGCGTTGCAGCCTGTGCATGAGGTGGACACCGCCAGTCGCAGCAAGCTGACCCGCGAAAACAAGGAGTAGATGGCCCCAAGCGGGCACAACGTGCGGCAAAATGGCCTCTTAGCAGCCGCAAATAGCACCAAGAGCGATCCGAGAATGGCCAGCTTCACCACGAAGAGGCCACCAATCGGGTTGGCGACGATGGGCCTGCCGGTTTCAGGAGAAAGGGGATTCCAGAGAACCCAGGGAATTCCCGCTGAAAGAGTTCCCGACGGACACAGCTGCGAGAACCACGACACCTGCGTGGTCAAGGGCAGGATGATCACGGCGATCACGAGGACGACGTATTTCAGATATCGAAGCGGCTCCGGGATGGTGATCTTGATGCACTCGATCCGGTACATGAGGTCCTGCAGCAGTCCGAATGGACAGAACCAACCGCACGTCAATCGTCCCACGAGGGCGCCGATCAGCACCAACCAGCCAATGAGCATCCACGGGACCTGGCCAATGACTATGAAGTGCTGGAAAGTGCCAATTGGGCATGAGAGCAGCGCTGCCGGGCACGAGTAGCAGCTGAGCCCAGGCACACACAACCCCCGCAGCGCTCCCGCGTAGGTGACCCTGGTGGCAAGTGCCGTCAGGTTCCCATGGCTGATAAGAACGCTAAGCCACTGGGTGACGCGTCTCCAGGACTCCGTTGTCATGTCCGCCGGCTTGACCGATCTGCAAGGCTCACGGCCCTGCTGGACGGGCCGGTCAAGGCGCCGCCGCTGGCGTCAGTCCGCCGCGCGATGCGGAGGCTGACATCAGATTGCCGCACGAGGGACAGGTCGGCTGACCGTCCCTGGTCCACGCGGGAAGTCCGACCGTGCCGCAGCTTGGGCAAGAATACTGCCGTGTGCGACCGGCTTGTGCCGACTGCGCGGCCGGAAGCAATCCCGGTCCCGAATAGGCGTTCCCGCTGGGAGCGCATGGCTGTGCTCCATTGCCCGTTACTCCGACGGGACACGCGGCCAGCATGAGCTGGCTCGCGGCGCTTACGTCGCGGGACCATTTGCCGTAGCCGACGAGCAGGACGTAGGGGATGGTGGTGACGACGACCGCGCCAATCAGGACTGCGCCGAACAACAGAAACTTCCTTGGCTCCCATCCCAAGTACTCACGCACGAGGCTGGGCCTGCCTTCATCGGACTCGCTTCCAGCGCTTCCAGAAGGATTGGGGATCACCGGATCCCGATGCAGGCCATTCAAAGTGTCGCTCCATTCGTGGCAGTCTCCTGGAAGTCTCCTGCCATCGCCCCCACGACGATGGCTATGACCCCGACAGCGATCAGAATGAGCGCCCTCCACGTGCGTGGGGCTGGGGCATCGGTCACGTTTGGGTTTTCCTGCGCGCTACTCATGTTGGTCCGCTGTTGCAAAGGCCATACCCGCGCATCGACATCCGCTAGCCGGCTCATCAGGCGGGCTTACGTTGAAGCGAGCCGCAGGGCCGCGGGAGCTTCTCCGCGTGCACGCGGAAATTGACCCCGTTGCGCGTCTCGTGACAGGCAGCGCTTCTTGCAATCACCTGAAACCACCGGCCAGCGCTCCGCTGCCTAGGACCGAGCGATAGAGCGTGCCCCCACGTATGACTTCGATCTCGACCGAACCGCTCCGTTGCTGGCTGGCGACGAACGCGAAGTGAGCGGCCGAGACGACCGGCTGGCTGGCCACGCGCACGAGTCGATCGCCCGGCTGCAGCCCAGCCTGGGCGCCATCGCCACCGGGGACGACCTCGGTCACAAGCGCGCCGACGGTGAGCAGGCCCATTCTAAGCAAGGCCTCGTCGCGCGATACATCGGCGAGCCGAAGGCCAAACGGCATCGCGGGCAACGTCGGTTGGCTGCCCTGAGAACCCGGCAGGGGCGGCAACTGTCCAGTTGGAAATCCCAGGCGTGCTTTCGCGCCCATCGAGTCGGCGGGTTCCGACGCGGGCGGGGCGGCCTGAACGGTCTGGACGGCTGTGGGCCGAGCCGGCGCCGCCGTCGTCGCAACAGGGCCGAGCGCCTGCGCTGCAGGCCGCGTGGCTGAAAGTAGGAACGGATCCAGCGACTGCGAAGTGGCTGCTGGCGGCGCGGGAGCTGGGATAGCTTGCGGCATGGCAGTCGGGGCGGCTTGAGCTGCGGCCGTAGCTGCTTGGCCACTTGGCGACTTCGCTGGCGTCGGCTCGACGTCTTGAGGAGAGTCGACCCAGTTGGCAGCTGCCTGTTTCACCGGGAACGCGACCGGCGTGACCTTCGTTGGAACATCGGTGTTGGCTGCAGAATTTCCCGACGCGTTCACATCCTTCGCACCGAGGCCCGACGGGGTTTCCGAAGGGGCTACCTCACGGAGGTCGCCGCCGGCAGGCGCCGCCGCCGTTGGAGCGTTCGCAACACCGACATTCCCGTGGCTCGCTGTCGCCGGAGCACGGAGGCGCGAAACGATGGCGTCCAGAGCGGCCGGCAGACGATTGCTGGTCCCAAACAAAGTGATGGCAGCCACGCCCGCCCCCACGACAACCACGAGGACGAAGAACGTGGCGACATGGGACGACCGCCTGCGGGCGGGCGAGGCTGCAATGGACATGAAAAGTCCGCACAGCAAGCCGCGTGCCAGGGCCGTGGTCGGCGCCCGTTCCTCGCGTAGCCGCCGCGTTCAGCGCGCCGACGTCCTGATTCAGATGCGACCCTTGCGGGAGATCCTCCCCATGGGTGGGGCAAGAATCCCTACCACCATGCCGGCTTCCCGTGTGCCTGTTGTGGGGCGGCGCCGCCGCAAGAAGTGCGGGCCGAGAGGCTTTCAGTTGTGCTGTTGGACGCGAGCCACCTGGGTGTCCAGGTCGCTGCCTTCTTCCAACACCCGCCCCTTGATATCCACCACCACGTACCGCACAGGTATCTTGCGTCGCGCGCTGGCCGCTGCCTGTCGGACCAACCCAAGCAAGGCACCACAGCACGGCACCTCCATGACCAGTACGGTGATACTGGCCACCTCGGCGTCGTCCACCAGACATTCGAGTTTCTCGACGTAGGATCCCAGCTGCGAGTCCAGCTTGGGACAAGCGATGACCAGAGCCTTTCCGGGCAGGTATTGCCGGTGGAAGTCACCGCTCGCGTGGGCGACGCAGTCTGCAGAAACCAAGAGTTCGGCACCCAGAAAGCAGTTGGCCATCGGATTGACGAGATGGAGCTGAATTGGCCAATGGCTGAGCGCGGACGGCAAGGTGTCGGCCGACGGAGATCCGTCAGGGCTCCGCGAACCTGGGCAGCCATGAGCCGCGCGCTTCTTCACATCCGGGGACGCCTGAGCGGCAATTCGCAGCAGTTCCTCGACGGCGAACGGGAGGCACCCTTGCTGCGAAGCCAGGTAGGTCACAGCCTCCTGCAGATACGTAACTTGCCCGTGGTCGTGCAGGTGGCGCAGATGCGCCACAACCGTTTCGCGGCCATGCTTGCACATTTCCTCGATGACCCGCACTTCGCTATAGGGCGGGGCTTCGCGCAACTCGAGGGTGATCGCCCCGACAGGACATGGCTTGATGCAGGCACCGAGACCGTCGCATTCAAGGTCGCTGATCAGGCGCGCCTTGCCACCGATGATCTGCAGCGCACCCTCCATGCAGCTCGGCACGCAGTCGCCACAACCGTTACACAGGGCCTGGTCGATCCTTATTATGTCTCGCTTCATCGGGCCGCCCCCTGTGCCTAGGCGTTGCCGGCCCCCCTGTCAAGCCAAAACCAGGACGGACGGATGCATCACGATGCTGCGGCCGCGATGGTCGCGGAGGGGGTTGTATGGCACACCCATTCAAGGTGTTGAGTGCGGATCGGTGCCAGGCGTAGAAGAGTTACTCGCCGCGCGTGTGAGATTTCTCGGCCTGGTCGGCGGCGATGAGGGCGGCGCCCAGGGCACCGGTGTACTGGGGATCCGATGCCACTTCAACGACGTGGCCGAGAGCAAACGCCAGGGCTTCCGCCATGCCCGACACCAGAGCCACACCTCCGGTAAAGATGATGGGCGGCACCACGCGGCGACCAACCATGGCGCTCGTGCGCGCGGCGATGGCGCGCTGGATGCCCGCCGCGAGATCCGCCGTCGCCGTACGAGCCGCAAGGAGCCCCGTGATCTCGGTTTCGGCAAACACGACGCAGGTGCTACTGATGGCGACCGGATGCGTGCTGCGGGCTGCCTGTTCGCCAAGACCCGCCAAATCGGTTTCCAGGCGCGCGGCCGCGACTTCGAGAAAGCGGCCGGTGCCGGCCGCGCACCGATCGTTCATGATGAAATCGTGGACGTGGCCTTGGGAATCGAGCCAGATCACCTTGCTATCTTGCCCGCCGATGTCGATGACGGTCCGGGCGTCGGGGCGAAGATGGCGGACGCCGCGGGCGTGACAAGATATCTCGGTCACAGCCTGGTCCGCCCGGACCAC
>Ga0265330_10000089_pt1 | contig 77654 bp, 50 predicted proteins | sample 41919metaG_FD_202083 | JGI IMG/M metagenome (GOLD analysis project Ga0265330, IMG submission 202083) | Rhizosphere microbial communities from Carex aquatilis grown in University of Washington, Seatle, WA, United States - 4-19-19 metaG | ecosystem: Host-associated > Plants > Roots > Rhizosphere...
TCTGTGCGAGAGGTTCGCGCACACGCGGTTTGAGCCTTCGGGCTGGACGGGCAACGAACAGATTGGTTACGCAAAGAGCCTGATGGACTACATGTTCCGCTGGCTGAATCTGCGCTTCCTTTCAGGGCAACAGTTGACGCTGTTCGCGGGGCTCGCGCCGCAGGCTCCGCAATTGACGGCGTCGCCCAGCATGATCGCGGATAGCGGACTCGAGGAAGATGAATCGCCGACGACACAGCAGCACATTGCAAGGCTGGCGGAGGAAGTGGCCAAGCGGCTGAACCAGGTGACGGCAACCGGACACTCGGGAGGCGGGATCGCTCCGGAGCCGCAGGCTGGGCCGGGCGGCGCGAAGCTGCGGATTACCGAAGCGCCGGGCAACTCTGCGCCGCAGGCGAGTACCGCGCAGGTGCCGAGCATGGAGGATCGCGGACTGTATCACGCGGCCGATGCCATGCGCGGCATGTACGACATGGGCGACGCGCCCAGTTGCGGCACGTGCGGCGCGATCATGGTGCGGAACGGAAGCTGCTACCGCTGCATGAGCTGCGGGTCGACGTCAGGCTGCTCTTAAGAGTCAGTGCTCCAACCGAGGGACGTTTGAGGCCAGGAGGTAATCTCCTGGCCTTCTTGCTTTCGAATGGGGTGGGTCGCGTCTACCGCCGGGTGCCCCAGGTCTCGCTTTTGAGACCTGGGATCGCACGAACCCAATTCGTCTCGTTCAATCCACCAAAAACCTGGGTGCCCCATCCAAAACGTGAAGCGTTTTGGGTGGGATCGCACTTCCCTCCGCACTCCTCGATCAGTCATCCTGAGCGAAGGTCGCTCGCCACGGCGAGCGACCGCAGTCGAAGGACCCGCATTTCGACTGTCATCCTGAAGGCCCTGAGCACGGCGAAGGGGACGAAAGATCTGGGGTTGCCTTTCTCTCCGCGCCACCGCAAAACTGGGTGCCCCCGGTCCCTCGCACTTGGGGACCGGGATCGCACTTCCGCCGATCGGTCATCCTGTCAATCCCCGCCTAGCTAACTTTCCTCGCATCCCACTGATTCTGTTCACCAAATTCTTTTCCCAAGTTTGCCGATAATTAACCCCTTTTGGCGCACACTTGAATCGAGAATCAGAAATAGAGCGCGGCGAGTATTCGCCGCGTTCGCTTTTTCAGACCAAACATCGTTGGCCGGCAGGCACGGCAAGTCCTTTATTTTGACGATTTTTGGATCTAAATTAGTGATTCCGGCGAAGTTACCCCGGATCACAGGCGCCAACCCCTTGCGTTTGAGGTTCTTACGCAAAATGGGTAGGGAGGGGGGAGGGGGGAGTGGGGGTGCCACCCCCTGCTGCTGCTATATAAAAGAGGGCCCCACCACGATAGTTTGGAAGGCGCGGTGAAGTGGGTTCGCATCCATGGGGCAATGTGAAGCGGGATTTCGACCCCAGGTCCCCGAAAGATCGCAACCGCCAACCCGCTCGCAACCGGCAATTTGCATCCTATATAGATGGCGTACCCTGCAATTTATCGATGACTATGAGATTGATTTCCCTTCTGAAAAGGCACTTAGTGCCAGGAGCGATGTTCACCGCGTTCGCGCTTTCTGGATTGGGCGCAGCGGTCTTGTATGCGCAGGCCGCTGCCTACCCGGCGCCGCAGGTGCCTTCCGCGAATCCTGCGGGGGCCAACGCTCCAACGATGAACGATCCGACGCGGCCCGAGATCCAGCCGCCGCTCAATGTGGATCGGGACCCCATTCCTTCGCCTGATCCAGACGTAAGCCCCACGACAACCGCGGTACAGCCTGCAGGCTCGAACGCGCCCGCGACGGAAAATGCGCCGAGCCGGACCGGCAGCGTGCCGGCGAACCAGGCGGCAGGGAATCAGGGTAGCGGAATTGAGAAGCAGCAGAACGGCATGTACATTCTGCATGCCAATGTGGATGAGGTGCTGCTGAACTGCGCCGTCATCGACGCGAATGGCCAGCCGGTCCTGGATCTCGGCCCGGAAAATTTCCGCGTTTGGGAAGATGGCGTTCCGCAGACCGTAAATGCGGCGCAACATCTCGATGTCCCCGTGTCCATGGGCATTTTGATCGACGATTCAGGTTCCATGCGGGACAAGCGCTCGACGGTGAATGCGGCGGCGTACCACTTGCTAATGGCCTCCAATCCAGCGGATGAGGCATTTGTGGTGAACTTTGCGGATCGGCCGTATCTCGACCAGGGATTGACGACGGACCGAGTGGCGTTGAGCCGTGGAATGTCGCGGTTCGATCCGGCGGGCACGACCGCTATGTACGATGCCGTTGCTGCTTCCGCTCACGAACTGGCCAAGTACGGCAAGAATCGCAAGCAAGTGCTGCTGATCATTACCGATGGAGCAGACAATGCGTCGAGACTGAGCCTGGAAGAGGCCATTCGGCGCGTGGATGGCCTGGCCGGACCGGTCGTCTATACCGTCGGACTGCTCTTCGACAATGAGCCGCAGGAATCGCAGCAAGCCAGAAATGACCTGGAGCGGCTGTCCGAGGAAACCGGCGGCGTGGCCTATTTTGCGCGATCGATGGCGGATGTTGACACCATTGCGGCGAAAGTGGCGAGAGACATCCGCGAGCAGTATGTCGTGGATTACCACTCATCGAAGCCGTTCACACAGGGCGGCTACCGCTCCGTGCGTGTCGAAGCAATTTCTTCGCATCATGGCGCGCTGTCGGCGAGGACGAAGCGGGGCTACTACCCGAGGACGGAACAGGGAACCGAACCGGCAGCGGGACAGCAGACGAAACCGGTGCAGGATGCCCAGCAATAGAGTGGCTGAGTTGGTTGAGAGTGTTCTCTTCGGGGGTTAGCGCCCCCGATTGCGTTTGCTTTGTGCTCGTGCCACCTTGCGCGGGCGGCGATCAATCGAGGCGGAAATCCACGTCGATGACCATCTGCACGGATACAGAATGACCTTCATAGATGGCAGGCCTGAATCTGTATTGCTTGACAGCCGCGATCGCTTCTTCATCGAGCCCCATCCCGAGAGAGCGGACCACGCGGACGGCCTGCGGGAAGCCCTGGGTATCGACGATGAGTTGAACTGCCACAACTCCCTGATGATTCTGGCTCCGAGCCTCCGCGGTGAACTGCGGCTGAACGGAATGGATGACTTCGGGTGCGCTCACACCGCCGCCAACACTCATGACACCGCCGCCGAAGCCGCGATCGCTACCTGGTCCTTGTCCGGTGCCGTGGCCTGAACCAACGCCCCCGCCAACACCGAAGCCGAAACCATTGGCGCTGCCGCCACCTTGTGAAGCCATCGCCACCTGCTGCGTATGGGGAGCGCCGAGCTTGGGCATTGGGCTGTCCTGAGGCAACTGCACGGTGGTAGACGGTTGAATCAGCAGCTTCGGAGTGTTGATTTTCGGGGGCTCAAGAGGAATGACCGGAGCTTTTTCGACAAGCTTCGGCAAGGATCCCTGGGTTGGAGCAACCAGCTGGTGCGCGCCACCGCCTCCTCCTCCTCCCTGCACCTTGACGACCGGCATGACCGGCGGCGGAGGTGGATCGTAGAGAGTGAATTGAATGGGCACAACTTTGGTCATTGAATTCACAACCGGGGTGTGAATCGCCATTCCTAGCCACAGGATGGCAGCAATGATTACGAAATGCAGCGAAACCGAAAAAACGGTGGAGGTGCGGGAGCGGCGGCGAATGCGCTCGTCGAGACCCAGGAACATGGAATTGCTTCGCGGTACAAGCGAAGTGCGGCCGCGTACCGAGATCGGTTGAGGCACGGGCTGCGGGGCAGCAGTATCGAAAATTGCCGGAGCGGTTGATGAGCGATTATATGGATATTCCACGCGAGCGCCGCCGCGGGATGAATGAGCCGAGCGGTTCGAACGTGGGGCCGGTCCCTGGAGTTTCAATATCAAATTACCCATAATTTTTATCCCTTGGTCGGTTGCCATGCTGAGCAAAGCTCGCATGGCTCGTTCAATCGATAAGCCGGACAGGTTTCATGTGAATATCCGGCTCACTGGTCACGTCTCCAACACCTTACTTGCGGTTCTTCATTTGCCGCCTTACCAGATGCCTTTATCGCTGCCGGTAATTTTTTGTGCCGCCATGGCCGCAGTGCCAAGCAACGGCAACAGACTTAAGCGGGCGCAATTTTGCAGTTCTCCGCGACTCAGCACATGCGCCATTTCGGACCCGTAGAGCCGAGCGGAGTGCGGCATGAGCGGAACGCGCAAAAAGCCTTTGTCGTAGAAAATCTCGGCGCCACGAAATCTCGCAGCGTCGAGGACAAAGTGAGGTAAGTCGATGGGAGCGCCGCGATAGCTCCTCACATAGTCCGAAACAATGGCGAGGTAAGTTGCGACTCCCTCCCAGATGCCAGCGGACTCAGCCAATATGCTCAACTCGTCGTAATCGATGAGGCCGGCATCAGCGATGGCGGCGATGTCGACGATGTCACAAAGCCGAATATTGAAATGCCGATACATGCGCTGCAATGTGGAGATCATCAAGCGGTCGGGGATGGATGGAACGTTGAATCGATAACCGCCGGCATCAATCTGCCATACGCGTTTTGTAAGAGAGGAAGCGATGGCCACTTGTTCTCCAGTCTGCCCGAGGCGGCCAATATGAATTTCGACGGGTTCGGGCAGGCCGGGGATAAGGAAATTCCACTTATTGGCGAGATGATCGCCCCAACTTCGCGGCGCGAGACGCGCGTCGAAACATTCTGTCATCAGCAGGAAGACTTCATTGGGCCTGGCGGTCGTGAAAAGATCCATGTCGCTTCCAAAGTCCGGCCAGTGATCGAGGGTCTTGATCACCATGACGGGATATCCGCGATTCTGGAATGCAGCACAAACTTCATGCAAGGAGTTGAGCGCCGCCCCAATGCGCGTCTTTTCCGATGAAAGCGCGCTCTCGGCCAACTGAAACCAATCAAGACTCTGTTCCTCGCGCGCCCTTTTGAGAAACATCTCAAGCCAACGCACGACGACATGATTCAAATGGGCCAAAGCGAGGATGTCCTCAAAGTGATTGCGAGAAGGCATGAGGGCCTGCGCATCCGGCGCCAGCACCGAGCGGACGCCGATGTTCGCCGGCTGGAGCAAGAGCCGCGAAAGATAAATCAGCGAATCGACTGGCGGAAATTCTGCGACGCTTGTACTCATTCGTGCTGGTCCTTTATGAATCAGGGTTGGTCTTCGGGCGCGGAAGGCTGCTGAGGCGGAACGGTCGACTCGCTCGCGGCGGGGGCACCTCGAGGCGTTAACTCGATGGAGCCGGGCTGACCACGGCGTTGGCGACTGTAAACATCAAGAGCACCATCAACGTGCAGGCGGCTTTGCGAGGCCACCTGGGACAGAGCCTGTCCCTTTGCCGACGGGCTGGTCGCGAGTCCAACGGGGAAGCTGGAGCCATAGGCCTGGCCAGCCTTCTGATAGAAGAACTGCGCGGACTCGAGATCGCCATCACGCTCGGCTACATAACCGCGGTTATTCAGCGAGAACGCATTAGCGGGATCCAGGGTGTAGGCCCGCATAAAATCGCGCCTCGCCGTTGGCCAGTCGTTTTCATTCGCGGCAAAAACTCCCTGGGCACTGAGCAGAGAAGCTTGCATCTCACGGGAACCGCTTTCCTGGGACTCGCCTTCGAGCCGCATGACATTGGCCGCGGCCATCTGGCTCACAGACTTTCCCTGCCACGATCGGTTCTGCGTAACGGCGACGGTCTCAGAAGAGCGAGAGTAGGCAGCTCCGGTGTAATACTTCATCGCGCCGCCAAGGTCGCCAGTCGCCTCATCGGCGGCCCCGAGATTGTTCAGCGTGAAGGGATCCCGAGGATCCAGAGTCAGGGCCTGCTGAAGAAGGCCGACGGCTTCGAAGTTTCGACCCTCGGATAGCAGATTGACTGCTTCGAGGTTCAGCCGATTCACACGCATAGGGACATCCTGAAGGCCGCTGAATGCAGCCTGCATGGGCTGGCCCTGAAGGCGTTTTACGCTGCTCAAATCGATATTTGCATTGCTTCCCTGCTCGGCGGCGAGCTTGTAGAATTCGTTGGCGCGATCCAATTGCCCTTCTAACTCAGATATGTAGCCGAGGTTATTCAAGGTGAACGGGTCGGAAGGATCGAAGAGATATGCCTTGTAGAACAGATTTGCCGCCGTTGCGTAATCGTGCTTTTGAACGGCGAGGACACCCTCCCGGTTAAGGCGCTGAACGAATGTGAGGCTGCTGTGCCGGGGAAGGGTGATGGTGATTGTGTCTCGCGCCCAGGCGGCGTGAAGGCCCAAGCCGAGGAGGGCGGCGATGGTAAACGCGGTTTTGCACGAGATGAAACGCATTGTTCCTCTCATACTCGCTGCGGAAATAGGCGCCGAGCAGCCTGCGAGGGTTCACGGTGACACACTTGGTTAGATGCGATCGGTCTCTCCCCGTTGCCTTTGAACGGGCTAAGAGGCCACCGGGAAGGACGAATGATCATCTATATTCAACAGACTGTTGGGAATTCCTCACACGAACGGTGGGCCGATATGAAGAGGATTGGTGCAGTATTCATGCTTTGCGGCGCCGCGATTGCGTTCCTGGCCTTAAGCGCCCGATCGCAACAGCTTGCGAACTTGCAACCGGCGGCTAAGCCAGACAATTCGGCGAGAGATTTGGTTTCTCTTCCGCCGCTTCCCGCTGGGAAAACCACAATCCTGGGAGGTCAAATACAGAATTTCGACCCCGTTCGGGATCAGTTCTCATTGCGAATCTATGGCGAACGGCCGATGAAGATTCTGTTCGACGAGCGTACTCAGGTTTATCGCGATGGGGTACGGATTCCGGTGCGCGAACTAGGTCCCGAAGACCATGCTTCTGTTCAGACGACTCTGGATGGAGCCAACGTGTTCGCAGTCAGTATTCATATACTGTCTGGTACACCAGAAGGTGAGTGCGATGGGCGGGTGCTCCGATTCAATCCGAACACAGGCGAACTCGCTGTTGCTTCGTCAATGTCGCCCGAACCGATCCGATTGATTGTTCCGGCCGACGCCAGAATTGCACGCGTGGGCGAGCCCGGATTTACCGCGGGGGCTTCAGGGTTATCCGACCTCGTGGCGGGGAGTCTCGTTTCTGCCTCGTTTGAGTCGGGCGGCGCGCACCGCAATGTCATCACGCGGATCAAAATCCTGGCGGTGCCTGGTGCGTCATTTAAGTTCAGCGGGAATATTTCCTATCTCGATATGCATACAGGAACACTGGTCTTGGTTGATCCGCGCGACGGAAAGAATTACCAAATCCGCTTCGATGCCGCCCGCTTGCCGACGAGCGAGTCTCTCCGCCCCCAAGCGAATCTGACTGTGACGGCGACTTACGATGGAACTCAATATGCGGCGACAGCAATCACAATGAACTAGTTTTTCGCAAAGATCGGTGCTGCCTGAAAGAGCTGTCGGCCTGCTGTTTGCGTCGCGCAAAGCTCGTCATGCTGAGGCGCGATGGTCATAGAACACCGCGGCGGTTTACCAGCGTGAAATGGTGAGGTTGTCGAGGTAGACGGTGCTGGAAGACCAGCCGGGGGCTATGCTGTCCACCTGGAAGTTGGTGACAAGCGCGGGCGCCCAGCCCAGGGCGAACGCGGAATTCACTGTGGCGTTGATCGGTTGCTGGTTTCCATCGAGCCACACCGATTGATAGTTGACATCGCCATAGCCATCGTGCGAATAGCTGACCTGAATGTGATGCCAGGTGTTTTGGGCCCACGTTCGCGGATTGCAGGAGGCGCTGGACTTTACCCACTGATCGACAGGTGCGGCCGGGGTCCCCGCATTTTCGGTGTAATCCCAGGTGCCGGACCAGCCATCACATTGGAAACCAAAAATCACGGTGTACCCGTTCCACATCGTCTGGTTCATATCCATTTCCAAGTTGGCGATGGAGCCGGAGGAACTATTGAGGTAAACCCAGCCGTCGTAAACGAAATTGCTGGAGGTGGTGTCGTCGCCGAAGGAGGCGTAGTAGAGTTCGCCTCCGTACCACTGGTATGTGGTGTAGAACTCAAGGGAATTGCCACTGAGCGATGGAGAACCGGCCATCGCCATGGCCCCGGTGGCGAGGCCGCTGGTGCCGGGATCGAAAACTGAAACCCAGTTGCCAAATGCCTGAATGTTGCTAACGCTAACGGCGTTAGAAGGAACGTACGGGCCACTTCCACCTGAGGGAGCTGCGCTGGAACTGCCAGAAGACGCTGAGCCAGACCCGGATACCGTGACGTTCACATCGGTGTCGCAGGCCGCGCCCTGATTGCCCCAGGACTTGACATGAAGAACGTGCGCACCTCCGCCAGCGGTGACAGAGGCGGCCACGGACGTGCTGTACACAATCGCGGTCGACGGGTTGCTATCCAGCGAATACCCCATGGCGCTGATGGGCTGCGAAGAGCAGGATGTGGAGGTGGCATCCAGGCCGAAGGGCGAGGAAACCGTGGAGTTGTTTGCGGGTTCGCTCACGCTCACGCCGCCGGCTGGGGATGCGGAGCCCGCAATATTGAGTGCAACATCCGTATCGCAGGCGGCGCCCTGGTTGCCCCAGGATTTTACGTGCAACGTCTGCGCACCACTGGGCGCGGCCACGGAGCCATTCATGGAGTTTGCGTACACGAAGGCCGTGGCGCCGGAATCAAACGAATACCCCATCGCCGAGACGGGCTGTGATGAACACGTGACGGAATTCGCGATGAGGGTGAAAGTCGAAGAAATGGGGGCGCCGTCGCCGGGAGACGAAACGGAAACGCCATCTACAGTGAAGGCCACGTCGGTATCGCAGGCGGAGCCCGAATTGCCCCAAGCCTTGACGTGCAACGTGTGCGCGCCCGCCGAAGCGGTCACCGCGGAATAGACAGAGGTGCTGTAGACAAAGGTGTTGTTGCTGCTGCTATCGAGCGAGAAGCCCATAGCGCTTACCGGTTGGCCTGAGCATGTGCTGTCATTCGCGGAAAGGGAAAACGGCGATCCAATGACAGCGCCGTTGACGGGGTAGTTGACGTTGACCTGGGCCCACGCAGGAAATGAGCACAGTGACATTACGGTAAAGATGAAGGAAAGTTTCTTGAGAGCGTTCATTCGTATCTATCCCCTTCGTGGGTATGGGCTTGTCTTCGTGGTTCTGAGTGCGGCGAATCCGATTTCGCCGCTCAGCAACCAGTTCATCAAGTCGCGCATCTATGCTTAAGGTGAGGTCTCCAGGTTCGCACCCTTCCGGGTGACGAGCCGAGCGAACGCACAGCCGTGGCAAGAATGGGCGAGTGAATTCTCACAAAAATGCCTTAGCGGGGAGTTTGCCAGCTCCCTTGAGGTGGCAAAAACATTCGACGCAGCTCTCCCCACACTCTTTCCGGGACTTATTTGTCGGATTGATTTCGTGGGTGGCTTGAGCAACAAGGTGGCTACCCACCCCATTGACTTCTTCTCAGCAACCTCTTCGCGTGCAGCTTGGCGAGGCAGAGGTCTTGCACTCCACTGTGGCTAAGCCTTTTTTTCCGGGCTCACCGCGACAAGCGATCACTTGCTGAGGAAGGAGCGTGCGCATTAAGCGTCGTTTGCTTCTTCCTGATGATCCCCGCCGGGTACCCGCAGGCAACAATCAAGGAACTACTACATATAAGGGTCTAATGGATCGTAACAGAATTGCGCGCGAGCGTATGCGCCTTTTTGAACAATCCGCCTAATTTGCAGGATTCCGATCCAGTCACACAAAAGCTTCTTGCACCCAATCAAAACTAGATTTTTCACCAAATCTTCCGCTGAACGCTGAGCAGAAATTCGTGCGCTCGTGATGGGAAAAGATGGGGGTATGCGGAGGCAGACGTTCGCTGTTCCAAATTGCTTGAGACGAACCGCAAGTCTATGGCCCAAAGGAGTTGCCACACTTCGACGCCAGGGATTCAATGCAGAAGGTGATGGCAGACCTTCGTTTCGAGAAAGGTGGCGCGCATGTCAGCGATATGAGTTGATCAGATTGCCGGCGATCCGAGGAGCATCTAACCGGTGACCCGAAATCCGTAAACGCGCTCTGACGCGGAACATTTACTTCAGGCCGTAGACGTCGATCTCGCCCCGGGGAGTGGAAACCGTCGTCAGGTCGGTGGCTGTCGAGATATACACTTTCCCATTTGCGACCACGGGCGAGCTGAACTTGATGCCGTATCCCGGCGTGTCGCCGCTGTTCGTGGTGCTGCTATAGAGCTGAGTCGGGAAATTCGACGCGTCGTACGCGAGCAGCGAGGCGCTGGTTGGGGGGACTTTGCTCGCATTCTGCAGAGGATTCCCCTGGTTGATGTACCACACGATCCCGTCTCTCGTGCCATTCGCTGAAATGAAGGGGGTGGTACCGTATGTTCCTTCATTCTGGTAGTTCAGCGTGTCATTTTGTGCACTCAGGGTGCTTGTGAAATCAAACTGCCTCACCCCTCCCGGGGCGCTCGTTGACGTCGGCGTCACGCCAAGATAAGCAGCGCCATCGAAGTAGGCTGTCGAGCCAAAAATCTCATACGAGGTGATATTCGCATAGTTGGTTCCAGTGCTGTCCTGGCAACTCTGCTGGTACGTGCCGCCATACGTGAGGCCTTCACCCCACACCTGTTCCTGGAGAGCTCCAGCGTCGTTCGACGATTCGTGCCCGAGGCTCGCGCTATCTACTAGGTACATCGTTCCTGTCTTGCCTCCCGCAATGAGGGTCGTGCTCCCGGGGATAAGCAGGAGGCCCCCTGCGGAGAGGTCCGCGTCGAAGCAATCCATGAACTGGTAGATGGACGGAGTGAAATAGTCGATGGGCTGCATGGTTCCGTTGGCTCCCGCGACAGGCGTCGGTCCAAACTTCAGAACCGAATCGCCCCAGGCGGTTTGTCCGTCCCATGGTCCATTTCCCGTGGTGACATAGACATTGCCGTTGCTGTCGGCCACCGGGCCGGCACCGCCCATCCAAATCCCGCCCGCGCTGGCAAAGCCGCCCTCTCCGTCTAAATTCGGGCTGGCATTGAACACCCCGACCTGAGCAAGAGTAGCGGCCTTGTATGCAAGCAGCCATCCGCTATGGCAACCGCCGAAACCGATGTACACATTGCCATTGGCCAGAAGTAAGGCGGCGCGTTGCAGGCACGATGTATCCAGCGTCTGTACTCCTTTGACTGAGTCCGAATTGGTGGCTGCAACCGAAGCATTGATGGTGACCGGTCCACCAAACTTCTGTGCGCCGGTGGCGACGTCGAGCGCACTTAGCCGGAATGTGTCTCCGGAACTCGATTGCTCCGTCGAAACCACGTACAGTGCCCCCGAGGCCTGATCGATCACCGGCGTGGAAGTGACTCCGGCGTACGGTAAGATCGCCTTGTCCCCCAGCGGAGTTTCTCCGCTCTGAAGGAGCGAAACCTTCCATAAAGGGGTTCCGCCTCCGCACGTGTCGGCATCGTAAGCGTACACACTGTCATTCTCAGTGGCTACATAAAGTACGTTGTGCTTTGCGCCGTTGATTGTCTGGCTGGAGAGGATCAACGGCGAGCCGTACACGTAACCATCGACGGGGCACGAAAAGAGCTTGCCAAAAGTCTCAGGAGCCACATTCGCGGTCGTAAGAATTGATTCCTGGTCGTTCAGCCCGCTCCGATTCGTGTCCACATGCCACGTGGTGACTCTTGCCACGCCGCTCACCGTCACGGTTGCGGTGGTGCTTCCCTTCACACTGTTCATCGTGGCTGAGATAGTCGTCGTGCCCCCGCCTTGCCCGGCGGCCAGACCACCCGATGATATTGTCGCCACCGGAGTATTCGACGAGCTCCAGGCGACACTCGACGTGACGTTGGCGGTTGTGTTGTTGCTGTATTTGGCGGTTGCGGTGAATTGCTGAGTGGACCCATTGGCGAAACTCGGATTGGCAGGAGTCACAGTGATGGCGGTCAATGTGGGCGGCGCGACAACGGTCAATGTTGCGCTCCCCGTTTTCCCGCTCAGCGTGGCCGAAATCGTCGTGTTTCCCGGCGAATCGGCCGTTGCCAGCCCGGCCGAGTTGACCGTAGCCACCGTCGCCTTTGTAGAAGCCCATGTTGCCGATGAGGTGACATCGCCCGTTGAGCCGTTGCTGTAAGTCGCGGTTGCCGTGAACTGCTGGGTGGCACCCGTGGCAATGCTCGGCGTTGCGGGCGAAACCGCGATAGAAGTGACCGTCACGGCTGCCGCAGTGACGGTGAGTGTCGCCGTTGCCGTAAATCCATCCGCTGTTGCTTTGATGTTTGTCGTGCCAGCCGCAACACCTGTTGCCAATCCAGCCGAACTCACTGTCGCAATGGCTGTGTTCAACGAGGTCCATGTGACACCTGATGCAAGCGCGCCTGTGGCGCCGTTGCTGTAAGTGGCATTGGCTGTGAACTGCTGTGTGGCACCCGCGGCAATGCTTGCCGTTGCTGGCGAGACCGCGATCGAAGTGACCGTCACGGTTGCCGCATTGACGGTGAGCGTCGCCGTTGCCGTAAATCCATCCGCTGTTGCTTTGATGTTTGTGTTGCCAGACGCAACACCTGTTGCCAATCCAGCCGAACTCACCGTCGCAATGGCTGTGTTGGACGAGGTCCACGTCACGCCTGATGCAAGCGCGCCTGTTGCGCCGTTGCTGTAAGTGGCATTGGCTGTGAACTGCTGGGTCGCACCCACAGTGATGCTCGCCGTTACGGGCGAGGCCGAAACCGCGGTCACCGTGGGAGGCACCGCCGTCACCGTGACCCCAGTCGAGCCGGTCACGCCGGTCATCGAAGCCGTGATAGCGGTGCTGCCAGCGCCCACGCCCGTAGCTGTGCCGATCTCACTCACTGTAGCAACGGCTTGATTCGACGAGGCCCAAGTCACCGAAGATGAAAGGTTCGCCGTCGATCCGTCGGTATAGTTCCCTGTCGCAGTGAACTGTTCGGTGGCATTGACTGCAATGCTTGGATTCGAGGGGGTGACGGAGAGTGAGGTCAGCGTCTTTGCAAAAGTCGTCGGGGTCGGAGATCCGCAACCAGCAACTGATATCAAAGCAATAGGCAGAGCAAGAAAAACGAGCTTAATGCGGCGATACAAGGAATTCATGTTGGCCTTGAGAAGATATCGAATTTGTTTCCTTGTCGACGGCTGAATTCCCTCAAAATCGAATCGAGAACTAGTGTTTATCTTTTCCTTGTGACATGGGGAAAACACCTCTATGAATATGTCAGGTGCGAGAACACAAATGCGGGTTGTCTTATAGCGGTGATTCTCAAGGCCATGCTTTGGCCGATGTTTCCGAAGAAAATCTCATTCGATTAGATTCGTGGCCCTCCTCCCAACGCCGGAGCGGCCATGCTCAAAGCCCCTAACTGATGTGACATCGAGGATCTGGACTCTTTCGTACCGTAATTCTCATTCAATCTGTAACATCTTTCCGCAGCGAAGTTATCGGAAAGCAATGTGGCAGCGGCCATTGCAACGACTTGCGACTCCAAGAGCCAGAAAGATGTGTGTAAGTACTTTCGTAATGACAGTGATACAACTTTTGAGCAGTCGATAGTAATGTGCTTGTCTGCTACGCTCCATTCATATCGTTACTAATTGCTAACTAACAACCTGTGGTTGTGAACCTTCAGCCTGCTGAATGGCGCAGTCCAACTAGATCTCAGGACTGGCACCGACGCAAAGCATCCGCAACCACATTGTTGCAATAGCTTGAAGCGACAAAAAAGCGACGCATCCGCGCCGACGCTGGTCGTGTGCGCGCAGGTAGATCGAATTGAAAGCATGCCAACTTCCAGCCGCGAACGATTGGCGAGAGCGCCTGCCGATTCAGTAGGGGAGTCAATGAAATACCCTCGTTCAAAGTTTCTTTTGTGCCTCTTAACCCTCTCTTTCTTTTGTCTGTCCGCTTGTTCGGCCGGAATTGTGAAGGCCGGAGCTGGGTCTGCGGGGTCAGGTTCGGGCGGTGCTGGGTCAGGTTCAACAGGGTCTGGATCCGGTTCGACTGGGTCGGGATCCACGGGGTCAGGTTCAGGCGGTGATGGGTCAGGTTCGGGATCCGGGTCGACAGGCTCGGGATCAGCGGGGTCAGGCTCAGGCGGTGATGGGTCAGGTTCGGGATCCGGGTCGACAGGCTCGGGAGCAGCGGGGTCAGGCTCAGGCGGTGATGGGTCGGGTTCGGGATCCGGGTCGACAGGCTCGGGATCCACGGGTTCAGGTTCAGGCGGTGATGGGTCAGGTTCGGGATCAGGGTCGACAGGCTCGGGATCAGCGGGGTCAGGCTCAGGCGGTTCGGGGTCAGGTTCGGGATCCGGGTCGACAGGCTCGGGATCAGCGGGGTCAGGCTCAGGCGGTTCGGGGTCAGGTTCGGGATCCGGGTCGACAGGCTCGGGATCAACTGGCTCAGGTTCAGGTGGTTCCGGATCAGGTTCATCGGGGTCTGGGTCGAATGGATCGGGGCCGGTCGTTCCGTCTGACGCCGTTAGCGTGAGCGATATTCAGGCGTTGAACGGCTGGATCACCGTTGACGATCCCGCAACCGATGGCTCGGCGACGGGCGCGATGGCGATGGTCAGTTCTCCATCGCTCAGCGGCAAAGCTCGCGAGTTCTATACCGCCTACTCGTATTACGGTGGCGAACTCTACTACGCCTCCTTCGGAGACGACACGACCTCCAAAAATCTCGTCTACGACGGCTGGGTTTATCTCGATAATTCCTCCAGCTCCATCGCTAACGTCGAGATGGATATGAACCAGGTGATGCCGAACGGGGAAACCGTGATCTTTGGCTTCCAATGCGATGGCTGGAATGGCACCTGGGATTACACCGAAAACGCCGGCACGCCTGCAGCACCTATCGATCATTGGGTACAGTCCAGCGCCGCATGCAATGCGCAAACTTGGGCTCAGAACACCTGGCATCACGTTCAGGTCAGCTATTCGCGCGATGACGACGGCAATGTCACTTATCAATCGGTGTGGCTGGATGGGAACCAACAACAGATCAATGCCACAGTGCCATCGGCGTTCGCTCTGGGCTGGGCGCCCACGCTTTTGACCAACTTCCAAGTAGACAGCAAAGCCCCTGGCTGGTCTTCCAGCACTGTGTACCTCGACAACCTCACCATTTCACGCTGGTAAACTTCCACAGGTCCGCGTGTGCTACGACTGCGAGCTAATTGGTTCGGGTGATCCAGAAGCTGCAAGGCCAGACATTTTTGCCATCGAGAGAGGGCGCGAACAACTTCAGATCGGATGGCATTCTTGTGAAACTGTCTTCCCACCCCGGGATAGCTTCGCGCAACACCTCCGGGTGAAACTGCTGCATCGCGCTGCCCGTCCAAACGACCTTGAACGCCGAGTTGAACGAGAGGAAAGCCTCGAGCATGTACTGCTCACCCCAGAAACAGAGGTTTCTCTTTACGAACTTCTCCGGGTAGTCGAGTGGGGAGAAGATGTCGTGGAAATGGATGAGTACGCCGGGCGCCAACCTGGGCAAAATGCCGAGCAACTCATACAGAACGTCGCTATCCATCGATACGACATGGCTGGAATCGATGAAGAGGATATCGCCTGCCTTGAGCGAAAGGAACAGTTCGAAGGGCGCATCCTGCACTTTAGCCGGAATCAGCTGCGTGAGGCCCGGGAGACCCTGCTTGAGATACGAAGCAGGGTACGGTTCAATGGCGATCAGCTCACCAGGAAATCCTTCGGCTGCGTTCTTGCGCATGGCTGCCGCGTTGACGAGCGTCGTGTTGCCGCTGCCGACCTCGATCACGCGCTGGGGCTTGCGCTGGCGGACGAAGGCGTACGCGATTTCGGCATCAACGCGCTCGAAGAAACCGTTGTTGAAATGGAATTGGGGCCCATGTCCGTTGATGGGGACGGGTTTCTCGGAGAAACTACATTCCGCGATATAGGGGAGAAGCTCAGTGTGCAGGAGGTCGATTTGCTCCTGGAGTCGAAAATCAAACCCCGCACAAGGGCGGGATGCGCGCCAGTCCTTTTTGTCCAATGACTTTATACTGGGAACCGGAAAGTAGAAATGCTGAGGCGTGACGCTTACGCCTAGACCATCCTGCACAAATTGAAACAATGTAGAGAGCGTCACCCTGACGCTCGGCTTACGCATTAGGCTAGTCACCGCAAGAACCTCACCTATAGGGAGTTGAGTATCGTAAACCCGGCTTGAGAGAGCCGGGTGGCCGGCCTATAGGTTAAGGTGCCGTTTGAGCGGCAAAGGTTGTCAGCGAATGCAGGTCCGAGCAGGCCCTTGGTTAAAAGCTTGAGAAATCAAGACCAAGAGATGATGCGATGGCCTCCCAGGGGGGACGCGAGGTACTCCAAGCAGCAATCAGCGCGAAGACCGGCGCGCCTGAACCAATAACTACGGAAAAGGGATCACGCGAATGCGTGCCATCATGCCGCTGTCCTGATGCTCACCGATGTGACAGTGATACATGAAATCGCCCGGCTCGGAGAAGGGAATTCCGACCACAACGGACTCAACTTTGCAGCGTCCACTTCGCCACGTTGCCACGGTACCATCGCAGGCTTTTCCCCCGTTGGGGATCGAGACGTTATCCATCAGCTTGCCGGCATCGCCCGGAGGCGCATTTTGGGGTAGCACGTAGAATTTGGCCTGGTGAATGTGGAAGTTATGTGCTTCGCCGGACACATTCACCAACTCCCACTCCTCAGTTACAGGTTTGTTTCCGGGGCCAAGCGGCAGACAAACGCTGATGGTTGCGGGGTCGAAGACCGCTATGTCTCGGAATGTGCCCGGTACAGGGTTGTCATTCTCATCGACCTCCTCTAACCCGAGTCCATATCCGTTCTTGTTCGAGGCAGGCACACCGAAGAAGATTCGACGCCGGTGGTCAATCGGCAGAACAGCGCAAGCGGGCGGTGCTTCCGAATCAGCGGGGTGCGATGGCAAGGCGGCCAACTGCTTACGATTCGGTCCGCCATCGTTAGTCAATTTTGCTTCGGCAGCGGGCGGGACCGAAACGGCCCGAACCTGGAGCAGAACTGGGACAGCAGCCAATTGCCCCGCAGCGATGTGGGCAAGATTCACCTGAGGCCACCGGTCGCCGGCCGGGCCGGTAGAAACCATCTCTGTGAGCAGAGTTGCGGAATGCAATTGCGGGGCGACCCAGATCTCGGCGCGCGCGCTGGGGAATAGCACGAGATGCGTGGCGCAAACGGGCTGGGCAGACAACGATTGCGCCTGATCCCGCGCCGAATTTCCCGCCGAATCTGAAGAGGAGCTTTTCGTCGTCGCGCCCGGGCACGGAATGGCGTCTACCACAGTTCCTGGATCGACGCCGGTGGTACCGGCAGGTGGAGCCAATGCGCCGCCGTCCAAAGAGACTACCTGGAAAGGGATCGCTGCGCTCGTTTGATCGTCACGCAGAACAAGGTCGTACGTGCGGCTTGCCCCTGCATTCAGCATGCGCCACAGTTCCCCTGATCCAGAAGGCGCGGGCAAATGTGGATAAACATCTCCGTTGACCGTGAAGAACCAGAGCCCCCCGGTATAGTCAGCGCCGGTGCTGCCGAGATGATGCAATCCGGGAAATGAATGTCCGGCCGGCAGCCGAAAATCGCCGTCGCCACCTGAACTGTTTCGCCCCTGGCAGTAGCCATTCCGCTGAACATACGCCAGATCGTAAGGCGCGCAAAACGCGGAGTCCTCCTGATCCACCACGCGGCCATTACCCATCACCTGCATGTCTTTCAGAATGAAATATCGTTCCGGGATAGCTGTACGACCGGGTGCGGACACATAATCTGTGATTCGGCCGATGGTGATGACTCCGGAAAGTCCCTCAGAGAGCTGATTAATGTTGAGTCCGTGGACATGGGGATGGAACCAGTAAATGCCCGAAGGGTGATAGGACGGAATGTAGATGTCATATTGAATTGGCTTATCAGTCGCCGACTCGTCTGGGGATACCATCGGCGGCAGCTTTCCCGCGGGATACCCCAAGACAAATACATAGTCGCCGTATGTCGGATCTTTCGCATCTGGCTTTCTGGGCTCAACAATCAGTCCATGGGTGTGAATGTTTACGGGATTTGCATCCAGCATCCCATTCATCATCGCGTCGCTTCCGTGCGCATAAATGGCATCGGCCGGCACCGGGGGCAATCGATTGATGAGCCGCATGCGCAGATGATCACCCGCATAGAGCTGGAGGCGGATGCCACCGTAAGGAGCGAATGTCTGCGAGCCGGAGGGACAGTTGTCATTCCGTGCGACAGTTCTCGGGCATATTTCGAAAACCCATGCCACGGGGCGGCGGTCGCCGAGTGTGATCGTCGATGGTTCGGCAATCACCAGAAGGTCCAGCAGGTGGTGCGAGCTGGTCAACACTGGTGGCTGCGCTGGAGCCAGATCGATCGCTGATGACTGCGCATGAGCCGCAATCGGGTTGCCGAAGCCACTCGTCAGCGCGCAGAGTTCCAGAGACAGGAAACCTGCTACGGCCGTAACGACACACTTCAACGTCATGTGGATAGAGTACATAGATGCGGCGCCGCTGCAAGTGGTTGTCCGACAAGAATTGAGGCAGCGCCTTGCCCGTTCAGGCGCATCAAAGACATTGTTGAATAAGCAAAGAGAGCCAGCAGCTCGACAGGAAAAACACACCCGCAAAGTGCGGTGGTCCTTTTCGGTGACAGCATTAGGTACGCCGATTCATTGTGCCGCAGCCTCTCGATGTTCCATTCAACAAGTTCCCTTCTCCAGGCCTCAAGATTCAATTTGGAGTTCTCATGCGCATACCTGGTACCGCGAACATTCTCTCGCTCAGTTTTCTTAGCTTCCTCGCATTGGCGCTTTCTGGATGCGGAGCCCTCTCGAAGAACGGATATACGGGAGGTGGTGGAGGCGGAGGCACAACCGGAACCCTATCGACATCGATCAATCACATCATCTTCATCGGGCAGGAGAATCGTTCCTTCGATCACTATTTTGGCGCCCTACGCCAATATTGGGCGCAGAACGGTTATCCCGACCAGTCGTTCGATGGACTGCCGCAATTCAACCCGGCAACAGGCGCTGCACCACTTGTCGGCCCGGCTCCGACTAATCCAGGCTGCAAGGCGAACCAGCCGCCGCCGGCAGACTGCGCTTTTGACACCAGCAATCCCGTTACTTCGTATCACCTTGTCAGCCAATGTATCGAAAACCCAAGCCCAGCGTGGAACGAGGGGCACATCGATTGGAACTATAACGATCCCACGGGTCAAAGCACGGCTACGCTGAACGGATTCGTCTACTCCGCTGCGCACGATGCACGCAACAACGATCCGCCTTATTTCGACACCAACGGCGTGCGCGCCATGGGTTACTACGACGGCACGGACCTGAATTATTACTATTGGATGGCGTCGAACTTTGGCACCTCGGACCGGTTCTTCAACCCAACCTTGTCGCGCACCCAATCGAACCGCGAGTACCTGGTAGCCGGAACGTCCGGTGGGTATGTTTATCCCGAGGGAACCGACGCCAACGACTCGTCGCAGCTGAAGCAGACCACGATCTATCAGGAACTGCAGAGTGCGGGCATCAGCTGGAAGATCTACGTTGACACTACCAACAGTGGCTGTTCCGGACCGCCTTATCAGGCATCGTGCCTCATTCAGTTGAGCTACATCAACGACTTCACCTTTGCCAACACCATCGTGTCGCAGTATCCGAATAACATCGCACCGGTCTCACAGTATTTCACCGATCTGCAGAATGGAACGTTGCCCCAGGTGGCGCAGTTCGAGCCCGCCACGGATGCTGGTTTCGATGAGCACCCCTCGGTCGATGATGCATCGCCGTCGGATATTCAGTTGGGGACTCAATACGTCGAGTCGCTCGTCAACGGGCTCATGCAGAGCCAATACTGGAAGGACTCGGCTTTCATCCTTACCTACGATGAAAACGGCGGGCTTTACGACCATGTTTCACCGCAGCCTGCGGTGAGCCCGGATGGCATCAAGCCGGTGGACATGTTACCGGGGGATATCTGCACCACCGCAACCGGGCCAACCTGTGATTTCGTGTACACCGGATACCGGGTTCCACTTATCGTGATTTCGCCGTATTCGAAGAAAAACTACGTTGACCACACCGTCGCGGATACCACGGCGATTCTGAAATTGATTGAAACGCGGTTCAACCTGCCTGCCCTGACGAAGCGCGACGCGGCGCAGCCGGATATGACGGAGTTCTTCAATTTCACTTCGCCGCCATGGATGACTCCACCCACGCCACCCGCGCAAAAGACCAACGGCGCCTGTTATGTGAATCAATTGCCGTGATCGAGGGCTGTCGGACTGGGCTCCGAGCCCCGAAGCGCGGGTGTGCACCTTTCGCATTGGAAAGGCGAAGTCTGTGTCCACGTCGAACCAATGACACGTCTCATCGTCAACGCTGACGATTTTGGCCAAACCCCGGGAATTAACCGCGCCGTCCTCGAACTTCACAAGGCAGGCGTGCTCACGAGCGCCACGCTGATGGCTCGAGTTCGTACCCGTCTCCGCGCCTCGCATGACATCGAACGCGAGACCCGTCCTGTGCTGCGCGAATTCCCAGCCCTTCACCTCATTCCCTTCAGCGAGCACACACTGCAACACTAATGCCGCCTCTGCAGCACCTCAGCTTTGCAACTGTGAGTAAGCGGGTTCCCGGCAAACGATTGCTCTGGAGGCTGAGGCTGATGCAGCCTAGCTGCCTCCACGGCAATCACGGCCTCGGGAACAGCACGATCGGTGCGGAGAGTGGGCACAAGTGCACCCACGGCGAAGATTGGCGCGAGTCACGCCGCCAAATCGTCGCGAGGTGAATTGGCGGGTATTTCCAATGGCTCCTGAGGCGTGTTCTCCTCAAAGAAGTTCAGGCTGTGCTTAGCAGTTTCTCGGAAAGAAATAGGGCCAAGGACTGGACGACCGTATGCGCCGCGAAGATCGTTCCAACGAATCTCAAACAACTCCAATAGCGTGGCGCAGCCATCAGTAAGTGGACGAAAATGCGAATTGCTGTAATCGTGCACCAGACGCAAATCAACTTCCTCAATGCGCAGGCTGCGCGTAAGGGCGACGTGGATTAGCTCGCTATCGTATCCCCAGCCATCCAGATTCAGCAGCGGAAATATACGGGTGGCAGCGTCGAGCGTGAGCGTTTTCAAACCACACTGAGTATCTCTGAAAGGCAACGCAAGGACGTGACTTGCGACCAGATTAAAGATCCGGCTCGCGACACGCCGATGGAACGGCTGTGTGCGACGAGATTCGGAAGGGGCAAGCCATCGCGATCCGATGGCTATGTCTGCTCCATTTTTCAAGGCCACGAGAAGAGAAAGAACCTCACGGACCGAATCCCGCAGATCCGCGTCACAAAGGATGACGATTTCGCCGGACGCGGCGCCTACACCTTGACGGATAGCAGCTCCCTTGCCCCGATGCGGAAGGCACAAAACGCAGACGCGACACTGAGGGGCCTGAAAAGCACGAGCGATTTCTGCGGTAGAGTCCGTTGATCCATCGTCAACGACGACGATCTCACACTCGCCGAGATGAGAAACCGACAGATCGGCGATCGCACTCAACGTTGGCGCAAGTCGAGTTGCTTCGTTGTAAGCGGGAATCACAAAGCTAAAACTATGTCGCGACACGGACACTCCTGGAAGTTGAACCTGACAGATCCCGGACAAGGAGATCGCTGACTAGCCCCGTCTTCCTTTCCTGAACTCGCGCGTGAAGTGCCATTGTCGAAACCCCGGTCATGCTGCAGTTGCCTCGCCTTCAGGCGCGGTGGGAAGTTGCTTTGATTCCTCGAGCAAACGCTTGAATTCTGTTATGTACGATGCGACAATGCGCGGCATTGTGGACTTGACTGCGACCTGATAGTTCTGCTCGGCCATGCGTGCCTGGCGGGCAGGGTCGTGGGCGAGTGCAATGAGGCGCGCAGCCAGGTCGGTCGAGTCGCCCGGCTTATAGGTGTCGATTGCGAGACCTTCTTCCTCCGCCAGGCGCACAAAATCGTCGACTTCCGCAGCCACTATCGGCAGGCCAAAACGCGCCGCGATATGAGCCACTCCGCTCGGTCCGCCGGAGGAAAGGTACGGCATGACCGCAACATGTGCCGTGCGAAAGACTTCGTCGAGTTGATCCTCATCCAAATACCCGAGAAACTTGATCTGGGGATGAGTGCCCCACTTTTCCTTGAGAGCAGCCAAGTAGCCCGGGCGATTCGGATGATCGCATCCAGCAATCAGCAGGGAAGCGTTCGGTACAGCGGAGAGCACTGTGGAAAGGGCGTCGAGCGGCGTCTCGAGGCGCTTATAGCGACCCCACTTGCCGAAGGCCAGCATCCGGAATTCGCTGGGTGGACGTGATGCCGGATCCGGCGGATGCGGCATGCCGAGTGTTCCGTGCGGGCGAACGCCAATATTTCTGGCGCCGTACCCCTGCTGCAGCATGTGCTGGTAACGTTCCAGCAGCACAGACACAGAATCGGCGCGAAGGAGCAGTCGCGTCGCGATGGAGCCGGCACGGCGATAGACACGAGGAAAGGAAATATCTGCATGATGCAAGTCGCAGAGAGCCATCAGGTGATGCAATGTGACATGCGTCCTGAAACCGGCGGCGCGCACAACTGCGGGTATGCAGAGTCCCGCAAATGCGGCGATTGGATTCGTGCCAAACGTCGAATACACCAGGTTGAACCAAACGACATCGGGCTGAAGTTCGCGCACCGCGCGCAGAATACTCAGTACATTGCTTACAGCATCCACGCGCCAGCAGCGGCGAATCGTAAAGCCCGGCAATTCGGAACCGCCTGACTGCTCAGGCGCAAACACGTCACCAAGAATTGTGCAATCGATATCCTGACGGCGGAGCTCATCGGCGAGATGAAAGCCATATTCGCTGAGGTGGTGCCGACTGGGAGGAAACGTTGTGATGAGGCAAACTCGCATTGAAGTTCCTGGAGACGAAAGGTGCTTGCCGGCCGGTAACCCGGGTTTAGAGTGCTTCAAGATAATCAATGAAATGCTGGCAGAACAATCATTAACTAGCACGAAGAGCTGAACTAGTGCTCTTGTCTTCAATACATTACGATGCGTTTAAAAGTCAGGGGGGTTGTTCCAGCGAGAAGAATTCAGGTGGCGCATAGGCGAGGAATCGCCAGGTTTCAGTTAAACGGGGCTTCGCTCGCGCAGCGCCTCCATCGAGAATCGCTGTCGGAGAGACGCTTTGCTATCGCGCAACAACCTCTTACACTTGTTCAACTCGAACCATCGAAGATAGTTGGATACGACCTGCGTGATGTTCATCTCGACGCCCGCGGCGAAGTTTTGCTGTGCCATCGCATGCTCGAGTTTCGGAGACCGTAGAACTGACGTGAGTTGCTCGGCTAGATCGCCGGCGTCACCGATTTTATAAAACCTCATCGCAAGATCTTCGTTTTCCGCCATGGCGCGAAAATCCGGAATGCCTGCACTTACGATGGGTACCCCGAACTCACAGGCCTGATGAGCCGGTCCACTCGCTCCGGTCGCGGAATCGTAGGGCAGCACCACGATGGATGCGGTTTGAAAAAGCTCGGGAACGGCCTCTTCGGGAACGTACCCTCGGAATTCGACTGGCAAACCAGGGGGCAGAGACGCACGGATCGATTCCCAATACCCAGGCTTGGTGTAATGATTGGCGCCGGCAACGATCAATTTTGCGCGCGGGGCTTTCTTCAGAACGAGTGGGAAGGCCTCCATCAGGGTTTCGAGCCGTTTATAGGTTCCCCAGTGCCCGAAGGCCAAAATGCGTTGATCGGGATTGCCACGTTTTGAAAAGTCCGGCGGAGCGAGAACCGGCGCAAATGTACCGTGAGTGCCCAATAACACGTTTCGAGCGCGATACTTGGTTAACAACGTCCGGTGATAGCCGGGTAGCAGCACCGAGACAGAATTTGCGCGCAACAGCGTTTTGGTAGCCATTTCAGCCCCAAGGCGGAAGAGGCGCTCACGGCGCACACCCGTCGCGGCAAAGTCCACATGCTCGATGATGTGGTGAAGGGTAACATGCGTGTAAAAGCCTGCGCCTCGGGTCAATGCCGGAGCCGATAGACCCGCAAACGCGGTAACCGGCTTGTCGGGAGTCGCGAAGGTGGAAAAGACAAGGTGGTACCAGACGACATCAGGTTTCAATTTGCGGATTGTGTTTAGCAGCCGGGCCGGATTGGACAAGCTCCCGAACTTCCAGCAGCGAATCAGGTTAAATCCCGCTAGTTCCGGGAGTTCGCAGGCTGCGATCATCTTGCCATTTTCGTCGGTTACGAAGTCATAACTCGATAGCTCGTCGGCGAGAATCGTGAGCTCTACATTGGGATGGCGCCGAAGTTCGTTTGCAATGTAAAACGCATACTCGTTCAGCTGGCGTCCGCTTGGGGGGAAGGTAGCAACTAGACAGATTTTCATCGTATATGCCTCTAAAAAATTGTGATCTCCGCATAGGGTCTAAACGTCTGACTTTGCGCGCCCGGAAAATTGAAGAAAGTTTCCTGTTGAACGCCGACTGAAAAGCGGATGGGATACTGCAGTCTGATCGGCGTCGAATTCTCGTTGAAGGTACGGTGCAGCGGCCGCGAGTAGGAGATGGAGACCCCATTCTGCGTCGCATCGTAAAGGTGAAATCCTCTGACACTTGAGAAGGCGGTTGAAAATTGCAGGTCCCAGTTGCGCGCGGGGATGAAGTCGACACTTCCTGCCGGGCGCAGGCTCTGTGAAATACCCCAGTGTGATTGATAGATGCGCCATGAGCGCACATCTTCGGCGAGGGCCTTTACGTCAAGCCGCGGCGAGAACCTGTGTTCAAAACCGATGTAAGAGGAAGTGAAGTAGTATTCGATGTACGCCTTCTTAAACAACAGATCATCGACTCCCCATCCGGTCAGCAAAGCGGTCTTCCCCCAGGGCGAACCCACGCGAAAGTCGACCTTCGCGGCAAGTTCACGTGAGTACTGTCCGCTCTGAGTGAACGGGCCTGCTTCACGCATTAGAAACCCGGTAGCCGAGATCACGTTAAAAAACGAGCTTGTCGACATATAGCTGTAAACGCGAAAGAGATCCTGATCCATGTCGTACGGATCCTTGGAGTCGCGGCGTACGGTTGCCTGAGCTCCGGTGTTGAATGTCATTACGTTGTCGCCGAGATGAATCGTCGGGTTCAGCGAGAAATTGAATGTGGAGTCAGTGGTGTTGCGGTCAAGAACCGAGTTCGTCGCGGGCAATGAAATCGAACCTCGGGCATTGCGCACCTGAAAGAAACCGCCTGGCGCGAGCGCATTGACGACAGGGAAATGGAGATGGAATGCGTTGGCCCACATCGTCTGGATCGACGAACGCGGCGGTGGCAACTGGGCAGCGTCGGAGCTTGGTACAGCAAATGTTGCGAGAGTTTTGGAGTCAAGGACGTAAACCGTCGGATCTTCGAAGATGGGCTCGACAGAAAAATCAGAGAGCACACTCAAATGCGGATTGACTCTCAGACCCTCGTTGGCCCCGGCTGCCAGCATTCCTTGCTCAGCGGTTTGGTCGTCGCCGGCTCCAATCGTCGCCTGGGCAAAAGCGGTGAGCGCCTGTGGGTTCTGATGTTCCTGACTGTAGATGTTGGCTTCGGCAAGCAGATACTGATAGTTCTGAGCTTCGTCGGCTGGATCGCTGATGGCCGCCAGTTCGGCCTTCGCTTTGACTGTCTCGCCCAAAGCGAGATCGTCGTTGGCCAGAGCAATGCGCACCTCGGCGTCGGACGCGCCCGTTGCCTTTGCGCGTGCGAGATAATCCACTGACAGATCGTATTGATGCATGGAGCTGAACAGATTTGCGGCTTCAACGTACTGAGGCCCGCTTGGTGGCACTGTTTCTCCGGCCTCGGCTTCCATCCATCCCAACGCAATCTGCCGCTGAGCATCGTCTTGATGTCCGCGCCGCGTCATGATCTCGGCGATAGCCAGCCGCACGCTGATGCGATCGCTGCCGGCAGCGACGAGCGCCTTCTGAAACCTGTCCATTGCAGCGTTCTGATCGCCAAGCGTACTCAGAGCCTCGCCGGTTGAGATCAGGATTTCACTCGGTTCAGATCCTGAATCGTCGATCTGGTCGGGTCCTCGTTCGGCCGTCCGCACTGGCTGTGACAGCGCATGCTGCTCCGCCAAGCGCACGTTAAGATACGTTTTCTCCCGGTCTTGAAGGCTTGCATAGGAGCGCGCGAGCCACGCGTAAATCTGCGGATTATCGGGAGAGAACTGCTCCGCAACTTCCAATTCGCCGATTGCGTCGTGGTAGCGATGCTCTGCGAAGTAGGTATTCCCCAAGCCGATGTGAAGTGCGCCGTCGTTGGGAGCAAACTTTAATGCCGCTTGATATTCGCGTGCGGCCATCGTGAGCATGTCCATACGACCGTAGGCGGTGGCACGGATTACATGCAGACCCAGTGAGTCGCCGGATTCCCGCTCTGCAAGGTTGGCCTGCTTGAGAGCTGCATCTGGCTTACGCAATCCCAGATCGGCATAGGCGAGCCCCAAATGCGCCTCGCCGTTGTCTGGCTCCAGTTTGAGAGCGGCCTCAAAATCCGCCGCCGCCGGCTGGGACTGGCGAAGGTCGTTCTCCACAAATCCGCGGTTGACATAAGCAGTCACAGCGTCGGGTTTCCGATGAATCGTTTCAGTAAAGTCGGCAACCGCCTGCTCGTTGAGCCCACGGTTTTTATGAACGTAGCCGGCAAGCAGAGGAATATCGGCTTCTTTAGGCAAAACATTCCAGTACTTCGATGTAAGCGCAAGGAGATCGTCGTCTTTTCTGAGGAGGAGCAGATCGTACCCCAGATAGACAACGACTTCGCGATCGTCGGGCAGTGCATGGATAGCTTTCTGAGCGACTTCTTCCGATTCCTGGTACTTGCCTGAGAGACGAAGATATCTTTCGGTTTCGCGCAGAACTTTAGGGTCGTCTTTCATGGATTCAGTGACCCTGCTCAGCCACTCACCAGCCAGAGGGAGGTTATGCGCCTCGATTCCCGCATTGATGCCTCCCGCCACTAGCAGAGCATTTTGAGGGTCCAATTCATACCCTTTGCCATAAGAAGCCTGCGCCTTGGTAAACTCCCGGCGTGCCGTGAAAAGGTCGCCGAGTGCAAGATAGGCTACATGGGACGAAGGGTCGACCTTTGCCAGATGCTCGAAGGACTTTTCAGCTTCCTCATCCTGGCCAGCCGCGCGCAAAGCATAGCCCAAAGACGTGAGCGCTAAGCGGTTATCAGCATCGCCGGCGAGAATCTGTTTATAGACTGCAATTGCCTCGTCAGTACGGTCGAGTTTCATCAAAATGTCGCCGTCAAGCTGCAAATTGCCGCGATCGTGGTTAATTGCGAGAGCCTCTTTAACGTCGGCAAGCGCTCCCTCGGGGTTACCGGCGGCGAGTTTGATCGACGAGCGAAGGCGCAAGAACTCTTCTCTATCCGGGCCAGAGCCATCCACAGCGCTGATTTCAGCCTGTGCGGTCGCCAGCTGACTGCGCGCGTCTGCTTCGTCCCCCAGATTGCGATCAAGTGCCACCAGATCCATGTGCAGTTGGATGCCGTAAAGCCGTCCTTCAGCTGGATGCTCAGGCAAACTCGCTAAAGCCGCCGAGTAATCCTGAAGCGCGTCGCGATCGCGGTCCTGCATCTCGGCGATCTCGCCGCTGAGCGCGTGCAGCCGGTAGTAGTTGGCATCGAGGACGGAGGCGCGCTTGAGGAACGAATTTGCTTCTGCAATGGAGCCGATGCCAATCTCAGCCTGCGCAGCCGACAGCTGCAGTGTCATATCCTTTGGCTCCTCGTTGGCGGCCCGGGCAAAGAATCTGGCTGACTCAGAGGGTTTTCCGTCAAGTTGATACGTGTAAGCCAGCTCGGCGGTTACATCGGGTTTTGGATTGCGAATCGATTGCAGCACAGCGATTGCTTGAGCAAAGTTTCCATTGTCGCGATAAAAGCCGGCCATGGCGCGCTGAATTTCGGGGTTGTTTGGCGCACGATGCTCGGCAATCTCGAGATAGCGGTTCGCCATGTCCGTCTGCTTTGTCTGCTGGTAGCAAAGTGCCAGAAGCAACTCCGCCCGCGCATCGGGATGAATTCTTTCGGCACGGTCCAGCCAATCGATTGCGCCGGCGTAATCCTTTGATCGCATGGACATCTCTCCAAGCATCGTCAGATCGCCACTGCGGTCAGGGCTGGCTGCCACTACCTGTTTGAGAATGCGCTCGGCCTCGTCAGTCCGGCCCGTCAACTCGTAAACCTGTGCCAGACCCGATTGCCCATCAAGCGAAGAGGGGTTGAGTTGAAGTCCGTGAGAGTAGGCGTCCACCGCTTGCCGATAATCGCCGTCGAGTCGTGCCGCATAGCCGAGCAAAAACCATAGCTGCGGATCGTTAGGCGCGGCTTGCACAGCACGCTGTGCGTAGTCCCGTGCGAGCGCATGATTTCCGTGCTGCAGGGCCATTTCCGCGGCGCGGCCGAGGCGAGCGTTTTGAATGTTTGAACCCCATCCCAGGTTCTGGCCCTGCGCCTGCTTCTGGTTCTTCTGAGACGCCGGAGAGTTCGGTGAGGGAGACGCTGTGGAAGCCCCCGGCCCGACCTGATAGGTCTGTCCCCAAACGACGCAGGCAAATGCGGCGGAGACACATACCAATGCGACCTTAAGAAGTCCAAGTCTAGCGAGCAAGGCGAGTCACCACAGCCGAGAATTCAGTTGCTCACTTTGATGCCAGCAAAATAGACACTGTTGCCCGTTTTCTGCATCATCGGCGGCGCCCTATCGCACACAAGATCATGAAATAAAGCTGCATAGAAGCAACCTCAGCTACACATTTGCTAATCGAAGAGGATGAATGGATTTAGCTTCCGGATCTATCTCTGTCGAGATAGGGGTTTGGCGCAAACGCCGCATCACGGCGGATGCTTTGACTTAATGCCTTGCTTTTAACGTGCTTCGAGAGCCAAAAGTGCAGAAATCTGAGTCCATTGAATGTTTGTCGCGGCCGATACCACTCGGCGTGGCCTTAATGGCCGCGCTGGCGGTTCATCTGCCGCTGCTCCTGATGAAGTTGCCACTTCAGTCCTACGACACCAACTTCCATATCTTCTTTTCGTCGCATTATGTCCACCACTGGTTTGATCCATGGAATACGAAATGGTTTGCGGGCTTTAGCCAAGCCACGTATCCTCCGATGCCGCATTACTGGATCGCATTGCTTTCGCGGGTCATGGGGTTGGAATTGGCTTACATGGCCGTGCAAATGGTTGCCATTTTGCTTCTTGTGGTAGGCGTTTACCGGTTTTCGCTGCTATGGGTCAACCCGCGCGCAGCTTCGGTTGCAGCGCTGGCAAGCGTCTTTCTCGGTTCTGAAAGTTTTCTGGTTTACAACGCCGGACAGTTGCCGACCACGTTGGCTGCGGCGCTCTATTTGATCTCACTGCCCTTTCTTTACGAGTGGCTGCGGTATGGCGATTGGCGGGCGTTTATCAAGGCCACCGTGCTTTTCATCGCTGCGGCTGCCGGCCACCACCTGACGCTTTTGTTCGGATCCTTTATTTTTGCATTGCCGGTTGTGGCGCTGGCTTTGCTTGATCGCCGCCGCGAAGGCACACCGGTGTCAGTGGCGTCTATTCTCGGCCGTACGGTCGGGATCGTATTTGTGGTAAGCGTGGCGCTTGCGGTCGTGCTGCTTCCTTTCTGGCTCTCACTGCTTCATCACCCAATCAACCAGACGACGATCCCCCATGCCAGCAGGGCGAATTTTATCCTCAGTCCTCAGTGGGGCCTCAATTACTTCATCCTTCCGTACGGAGCTTTGATTCTGGCCATTCCGTTCATCTTCATCCGCGGCGCGAGCGTAGTTCGGCTTCGCCCGCTGCTGATTGGGTTCTGGGTGACATTCATCTTCGGCCTGGGAGGAACGACGCCATTGGGACACTGGCTGCTAGGGCATGCGTTCGAGGTGCTCACCATGGAGCGCTTCAGTTACTGGGCAGGCTTGCTAGCGCTTCCGTTTGTCGGATTGCTGACCGTGAAACTCGTCGACAGTTATCGCTACTGGGCGGTCACCGTCCTCGCGATTTTGGCGGCATGGACCTGCGGAATGGGGGTAGCGTGGGGCACTTATCGAATCACGAATGCACGCGATGTCAATGTCAATGTAGTGGCTGATTGGCTCAATCGCGGCGGCCACGATCAATACCGCTACTTCACTCTCGGATTCGGCAACAGTATCTCGCGCCTAGCGGTGCTGACAGATGCAAGCAGCGTCGATGGCGAGTGGTATACCGGGCGTCTGCTGCCAGAACTGACTCGTTACGGCGGCGCCTCGCTCACTCAGACACGGTACTTCGGCACGGCAGGTCTTGAATCTCTTCGCGCCATCATGATGCACGCTGATAAATACGGCTTGAAATGGATTTTTTCGAACGATCCCTACTATGATCCGCTGTTGTCGTTTGCGGGTTGGCGTCCTGTCGACTATCTCAATGACAAGACCATCACGGTATGGAGTAAAGATGGCGTGCCACCTGCCACGCCGGTAAACGTGGCGCAAAGAACTCCACACTGGCAGGGCGTGATGTGGGGCACTTTCCCATTTGGAAGCAGTGTTCTGGCCATTCTGGTCTTCCTGATCCCGGAAAGAAGGCGGCGTGAGATCGGGGCAGAAGATCCCGTGGCCGACGAATATCCCGTCGCGTCAGAATATCCGGTCGCCAAAGAAGAAGTTGGTTCGCGGAGGGTAGCGTCGTGAACAAAGGTGGATTGCTCGCGCTCTCCCTGGCCGTCGCAACTGTGCTTTTGATCGTAATTGGTTGTGTGTGGCCGGTGGAGGCCGCGCGGCCCTTTATTATCCAGAAAACTGTCTTCACTTCATCTTCAACTCCCGAAGAAGCAGTCCAGAAACTTGGCCAGGAAATCCAAGCCCATGACTGGCAAAAAGCCTATGACACCTTCGCCAATAAAGCCCAGTTTACCGAGCAGGAGTTTGAACTGGATCTGACCGGATACACGACGAATTTGCGCTCCTATTCGACGCTGGATCACTTCAGCGTCTGGCCGCTCCACGCGTCGGAAGATGAGGCGGATGTTCGGCTGGAGCTGGATTGGGCCACGGTAGTTGGCAATGCAGTGGACTCCCGCGATTTGCAGGTGGTGAGAAATGGAAATCAATGGAATGTGAACTGGCCGTATACCAAGCAGCCCACAGTTCCACCGCAGGTGATTCCCGTTAATTATCTTCGCTGGGATGTGATCTACCGCGGGTCGGGAGACGATTGGGGAGCGCAGGATGTGGATGCGCCATCCGTTCGCATAGTGGACATGCATCCCGTGCAGCGTGCCGACGGCGTCCTGGTGATGGGAGAACTGATAAACGATGACGTGGTGCCCGCATACGTATCTGTGTCGGCGACCTTGCAACGGAAGGACAAATCGGCGATTGCGACTGAAGGCTCCTTTGACGAGATCTCGCACGTTCTGTTGCCAAAACAGGTCACTCCATTTCTCATCAGGTTCCCCGACGCCCAGCTATCCGATGTTGACAGCATCAACATGAAACCATTCGCCATCCTGGTGCCGGCGTCAGCCGATCCCGTTATCGAGATTGATAACCAGAAATTCAATCCAGCACCGAATGCCTCATTGACCGGACAACTGGTTAATCAGAGCGGACAAGTAGTGAACGTAGCACACGTCGTAGGGACTCTTTACGACAAAACCGGACAGTTGGTGTGGGTCGCGGACCAGTACGTGGACAGTGCACTGTTGCCGCAGACCCCGGTCGCGTTCAATGTTCCGATCCCCGAGGACATTGCGAAAAACGTCAGCAGCGAGCGCACAGTCGTTTCGACCTTCAGCTTTGGAGGGGCACTGTGAAGCCGACGCTCACATTCCTGCTCCTAGGCTTGGTCCTGGCTGTGATGCAGGCCGCTCGCGCACAGGACGAAACCCTCAACGTGCCCAAGAGCATCGAAGCAGGAAGAGCGTTCTCAATTCAGAACCCTGGAAGCGGAGAAGCAATCTTGTACATTGTTGGTCCGGGCCAGGTGCTGAAACGGACGGTGCAGTTGGGGACTTCAACGAGCTTTCCTGCGGGATCGGTTTGCAATGCGGGTCATTACGTCGTCATCCTCGCACAAGCCAGCGGCACAACCGCCCAATCATTCGATGTGACGCCGGCCAACGCACCCGCCAGCCTGAGCTTTTTCGCCAAACCGTCGCGCCTTCCCGTCGGTTTACACGACGGCATTACTGGCGCGGTCTACGTTTTCGACGTCTATCACAACTTGATTGCCGCTCCAACCCCCGTGTCCTTTGAGTTATCCAGCCCGTCCGGCGCCGTGCAAAGGCAACTGGTTAGCACCCATGGCGGAGCGGCCTGGACAGAGATGGACTCGACGAGCCAGCAAGGCAGCAGCAAATTCGTGGCGCGAGCCGGTGACGTTTCCAGCGCGCGCATCATCAGCCAGGTGCCAGGCGACCCGTGCGACTTGAAGATCAGCGCCCAACCTTCGGGGAAGGAGCTCGATCTCCAAACCGCTCCGGTGCGCGACTGCAGCGGAAACGCGGTGCCGGATGGAACGATCGTTACGTTCACGGAGACCTATCCGGGCGGTCAATCCACGGTGGATGTACCTCTCAAGCGCGATATCGCAGAAGTTAAGATGCCCCCCCACGACGGAGCAACCTTCACCGTGGCGAGTGGAGTCGTTTTGGGCAATCAGATCCGGTGGGGGAAGTGATCATGTTGAGGCAATCCGCATTGGTATGCGCGAGCATCCTCCTGGCGACTGGCATGGTTTCCGCCCAGCCTGAGGTTACAGTCGACACTTCCCAACTTAAGGGCCCGCGGCCGTTGGAAGATCAGACCAAAGCCGCTGCAATCCGCGATTATCTTCAGTCCTGGCAGGGAATGAACGAGGCGTTTGAACAAGACCAGCCGAATCTTCTCGACGAGGACTTTATTGGCACAGCAAAGGACAATCTGGCGGATGCGATCGACGAGCAGGCGAAGGCTGGAGTTCAAACGCGTTATCAGGATCGAGTTCACCATATTCAATTTCTTTTCTACTCGCCGGAAGGGTTATCCATTGAGTTGATTGACGATGCTGAGTATGACGTGCAGGTTCTTGATCATGACAAGCCGGTGTCAACCGTGCCGGTCAGCGCGCGCTACATCGTGGTTTTAACTCCCGCTGAAGTCCGATGGAAAGTAAGGGTCATGCAGGCAGATTCCAAATAGAACGTCGCTTAAGAGATCGATCGTCTCAGGATCGTACTTGAAAATAGCCGGCAGGGGACAGTTTCGACAAAGCACGAGAATCCCCGTTAACGCCGAAATCGAGGAGTCGAGAATGGTTTCCATAGTCGTGCCCGTCTATAACGAAGAGGATCTCATCGTCCAGTTTCATGAGGCTGTATCCGCCGTCTTACAGGGCAGCGCCGAGGGTTGGGAAGTTGTGTACGTTAACGATGGTTCGACCGATTCGACCCTCGAACTCTTGAAGAGCCTCCAGGCGCTCGATCCTCATGTCGTAGTTGTGGAGCTTTCTCGCAATTGGGGTCAGGTAGGAGCGATCTTCGCCGGCCTCCGCACTTCAAGAGGGCGTGCCGTGATCCTCATGGATGCCGATTTTCAGGATCCTCCGGAAGTTGTGCCGCAGCTCATTGATGCGTGGCGAGGCGGTGCCGAGGTTGTCGTAGCTGTTCGCAGAAGCCGCCAGGAGAGGCGAAAGATTCTGGCCTTGTTGTTCCCTCTCTTTTATCGGGTATTGGGGGCCATCTCCGATTACCCTATGTCGCTCAATGCCGGCCTGTTTGGCCTAATGGATCGGAAAGCGATTGACTCCATCCTCGCGATGGGAGAAGAGAATCCCTACTTGCCTGGATTGCGCGCGTGGGTCGGATATCGCAACACCATCGTTTATTATGACCGCCAGGATCGGCTCAGCGGCGACGGCAAGCTATCGTTCATGAGCCGGATCAAGTACGCCACAGATGCGATTATGAGCTTCAGCTATAAGCCGATGCGGCTGAGCTTTGTGCTCTGTTGCCTGGCAACCTGCGTGGCTTTCCTGCTTGGCCTGGGCGCGCTGATTTCCTCGAGTCCGATAACGGCGGCGGCACTTGGCGTGGGATGCGCCGTCTTTCTGATGGGCGGCCTGGTACTGCTAACGGTTGGCGTGTTGGGCGAATATATGATCCGTGTATTTGATCAGGTGCGCGCCCGTCCGCTTTCGCTCATCAGTCAAGTTCACCGCGTTCCTGCAGAACTGGCTGCTCAAACAGGCGCCATCTCCATCCAAAACGGAACCTATGCGGTTCAACCCGAGGCCTATGCTGGTAAGGCAGATAGCTTCGCTGCATAGGGTTATCGCGCCGCGGGTGAGGCTTCGTTTATCCCTGGCAGCGATTGAATTCTACGGGAGGGGTCGGACAATTTACTGGGCTGTTCCCAAAGAGCCGGGGCTGGAGTTCTTTGCGCTATTCGTCACCGCCGGAGCGTTGCAAGTGGGAAGTCCTCGCTCGACCGCAGATCCTTCTTCATAGTCGTTCCATGTCTCGATCAACATGAACGGAATCGGTTCATCGGCTGGAAATACCCTGCGCCAGAAATTGAAGGTGTCTTGGTAGGTCTGGCCGCAGCGCGCTGCAATTTGACGATTGAGCCCCCAGGAAGCCTTACTATCGTTGAATTGCGCCCATGCGCCGCCCACGATGATCTTGTCGGGATATTTGTCGCGCATCGTCTGGTAAAAACTGGCGAGGGAATCTTCTCCCCAATTGCCGCCATCCGCGGCCCAACCTTTGGGGCCGATATAGAACCAGGGATAAAAGCCGTCGAACGCATTGGCGTCCGGGCCGGCAGGCGCCTCATAAATAAGCAACGGCGCGGGGTTCCAGGAACTGACAGAGGCGCGAACCTTGGTCCAGTCGGTGTGCAACCCCTTCGGAAAAATGAGAATGACAGGGCGGCCATCGTAAGAAAGGTAAGCGTCATGGCCGGGTGAGTCGGGAGAAAGATAAGCGTCATGGAACATCTTGAAATCCGCGATCGCTTCGTCAGTAGCTCCGACCGCCTCATTGGATTCGTCATACATCATGGCGATGTGAAACTTGTTCTTGGCGGCTAACTTCTGCATCAGCGCGTAGCTCTGATCGATAAACGGCTCCCGGTCGCCATACCAATCCACGACGAATCCTGAGATTCCCATTGCCTGGGCATGGCGAATCTGATTCTTGATCACCGCCGGATCGTGCGAGCTGTAATTCACAGAGATATGGGCGGGATGCCCGAACCACGCCTCGTAGACCGCAAGGATCTCAGGCGATTTGCCGATCGCCCGGTATTTTAGCGGCGCACTTTGGCCGGAGCCGGGATTGGGACACCCGTGCAGTAAAAGAAGCAGCAATGTAGCGCCAATGCGATGGAACATGGTCTCAGTCACTTAGAAGCAGGGAACGTCCGCCGGGGTTGTCGTGAGCACGGCACTAAATTCCCCGGCTTGCGGCGCTGAGCAGCCAGAAGATGCTTTTTGGCATCGGACTAGATATTACGGTATGCCTGCTCGCTTCAATATTCCTCCCGGCGCGGCGAACGGGCCAGCAGCCCGGTGAATGGTCTATCTAAATGGCAAGAACATTACAGTCCCGAATTGTCTCGGGAACCATCATATTGCTGACTGGCTCGAGCCTTGCGACCATCCTCAGCCTGGCCTACAACATTGTCATTGGCTGGTTTCTGGGCCCGAAGAGTTTCGGCCATGCGACGGTCGTCTATTCGCTCCTCGTCCTTCTCTCCGCCATCTCTTTCGCATTTCAGATTGTTGCTGCCAAGATGGTGGCGAAGCAGCCAACCGCAGAGACGAAAGCGGAGGTCTATCGATTCTTCCATCGGAGTGCGATCGGATGTGGGATCTCGGTTGCGCTGGTGCTGTTTCTTTTTCGGCAAGGAATCACGGATTATCTCAATCTGCCCGATTCCAGTTTGATCACGATGCTTGCAATTGCTGCCGGTTTCTACATTCCATTGGGAGCCCGCCGCGGTTACGATCTGGGCTGTTACAAATTCCGTCGCCTGGCTATGAGTCTTGTGATCGAAGGGGCAGTCCGGCTCGGAGGGTCATACGCCCTCGTTGAGGCAGGCTACGGTGTTCAAGGAGTTGTTGCGGCAAATGCTGTGGCGATGGCTGTCTCCTACTTTGCGATGACACAACGGTTGCCGTCGCCAACGCCAAATCCGATTCGCTTTTGGGACGGCACTCGTGAAATAGGCCAGGCGTTACTCTTCTACTCCGGCCAGATGATCATCAACAATTGCGACCTCGTGGTGGTCAAACACATCTTCCCGGCGAAGGAGGCTGGCCTTTACGCGGCCGTCGGACTTGTCGGGCGCGTAATATTCGTCCTTTCTGCGGCCGTCGTCAATTCCACATTCCCAATTGTGGCCGGCACGCCAGTCGAGGAGCGAAAAGATCTACGCCTGATCGCTACGCCACTCTTGCTGGTATTGGGTATTGGCTCCTTCGTCGCCCTCGCCATGTGGATTGCGCCCGCCGGTCTATGGACGACTATCCTCGGGCCCGGATTCCAAATCGCAGGGAAGTACAACATTCCTTACCTTTCAGCGATCTACGCTCTCAAAACTGTCGTCTATTCAATCAGCGCGGTGGTCATCACCTTCGAGATGGCACACAAGATTGCGAACACGAGCTGGGTTCAATTGTTTTTCAGCGGCATGTTGATTGCGGGAATCTATCAATTCCATTCATCATTGCACCAGGTCATCACGGTTCAATTGGCCGTGTTGTCGGCTCTGTTCGTTGTTGTGGCAATAACATTTCTCATTGACGCTTTGGCCACATCGAAAACCCCACAGGCAGAGTCAACCTCCTGCCCGGTAAGCCTGCTTCGGCCGGCGACGGAAAATGAGGTAATTGCTGAATTTTTGAATAGCGACTTAAACCACCCCGATTTTCGCGACCTGGATAAAGCGCAGGGACATCAATCCGGATCCAATGAGCATGAGGCGGATGCCGTTGCAAAACGCCATGCGCTTCTGGTCGCCAAGCGCCGTTCGCTCTGGGAGGAGCTCCCCAGCAAAACCGAATGGCACGAGGTGAGAGTCAACAAGGACGCCCTTGACCTCATCCGAGTATTCCCGCGATCCGAATGGCGAAAGCTGGCGCGGGGCAATTTTTCAGTCGTCAGGGTCACCGAGAGTTTACGCACCGGCCAGGCCGCTCTTGACGAGCGGTTTCTGGGGAAGATTGCCGCCCTCGGGAAGCAACTGTCGCAGGGGGATAGTCAATTTGGCACCGTGATCCTTCTCGGCATTAACGAGCGCGGGCCGCTTACAGTTCTGGATGGCAATCATAGGCTGGTAGCAGCATTACTTTCTTCGCCAGCCAGACTTTCGAAACTACGTTTTATGTGCGGCTTTTCCCCGCGAATGACCGAATGTTGCTGGTATAGGACAAACCCAGCGACCTTGATTCGCTACGGCAAGCACATTTTGGCGCGGGCGGTTCGCGATCCCAGGGCGGAATTTGAGCGGATTTTTGGTGATTACAGAGAACTGACACAGAATTCCGTAGAACCTCCACAGTTGGGGGGTGCGCCAGCAGGCTCGCTGACCAGGTTAGCTGGGTCGAATGATGTTCAACCTTAACGATGAATTAGGAACAAAAGCTAAATAGATTTGGAGGGCTAACATGGCGATTAGGCGATTAGTAACGATCGAGCAGCTTCCGGAAATTACCAGCGAGGACCAGGGACGGCGCCTTTTGGGCAGGATCCAGGATCGCATGAGTGACAGGCGCCCTGGCCTCGTGCTTGACTGCTCCGAGCTAAGTCAAATGGACAAGCCAGTTCTTCACCTGCTTCTGTCCTGCCTGGAAGAAGCCATGAAACGCAATGGGGACGCCAGGCTGGCGGCGGTATCTCCGTCGGCCCAGGCAATGCTCAAGTTGATTGGAGCGGACCGCCTGTTTCAGATCTTCCCTTCGAACGCTGACGCGGTAAACAGCTTTCATCAGCACACCGCCGGGTTGGGCATGATCGAGTATTCACAGGACGAAGATGGTCAGGTTTCTGAAAATGCGGCGTGAGGCATGATCGCCGCTACCTAAGGCAGAAAGTGTGTATGGATTCGGACAATGAGCATGAGAATCGCTGGATGGCTGACAGAGAGACAGATCGGTGGTTTTCTGGTGCTGATCCTGGCTGCGCCAATTGCCAAAGCAGCTGCAATGCCGTGGCAAGACGCGACTCCCGCGCGGCAGGAGCAGAGTGCGCCCTCCAATGGAGCGCAGGAAGCCGGAGCCGATAGCGGCAGCGCGAAGCAAATTGCGGATCCCGCGACGCCTGAAGCAGCGCTCCCTGACGCGCCAGAAGTCGCACAATCGACCAACTCAGGCTCGAACGGACCAAACGGAAGTCCGCAGCCGAGCCAAGATCAACAACAGAATGGTGCTGCGCCACCTGTCGGAACGGCCGCAGCCCCGGCTGCTAATGCCACGGGAGTGGCGGGATCACGAGTGAGCGGGGCGGCGATTGCGCCCGCAAAGCAGAGACGTGTGCGCATTTTTCTGATCAGAACAGCTGTGGTCGTGGCGGCTTGCGTCGCCGTTGGAACTGTGGCGGCGCTGTCGCATGCGACGCCGAGTCAGCCACGCTAATGGATCACTTGATTGCTGAAGTTCGACGGTGACTGACGATGAGCGCGGACCAGGGAACGAACCAAACCAAATTCGTGAGCTTTTCCGGGATTGACGGCGCTGGAAAGAGCACGCAGATCGAGCGATTGCGCGCCAGCTTGGAGCAAGCCGGCTTGCGGTGCTTACTGGTTAGTTTCTGGGACGATGTAGCCCGGTTCAAAGGGCTTCGCGAAGGGGCTGCGCATGTAATTTTCAAGGGAGAGCGAGGTATCGGGACTCCTGCAACGCCGGTAAAACGGCGGGACAAAAATGTGCGCTCATGGATGATGACGGTGGTGCGTCTTTGCATCTACTTAGCGGACGCTGTTTCGACTCGATCTAAGATGAAGCGATCTTGGCGGTCAAACGCGGATGTCGTGATTTTCGATCGGTTTATTTACGACGAGCTGGCAAATCTCAATTTGATGAATGCGGCGATGCGCGCCTATGCGCGCGCGATGATCAAGTTTGTTCCCCAACCGCATATCAGTTTCCTTCTTGACGCGGACCCGGCGGAGGCGCGCGCACGAAAGCCTGAATACCCGCTTGATTTCCTCCAAGTCAGCCGCAAGTCCTATTTGGGCCTGAGCAAACTCATCGCGTGTATGAGGATCATCGCGCCATTGCCGGCAGACGAAGTAGAGCGGGAGATTTCGATGCACGGAGAAGCTGCATTGTTCACCGCGTCGCGTCGAGGCGCGAGCGACCAAGGCCAGCGTCTCGTGGAGAGCGAACGATGACTTGTCAAGCGCTATAGTGGCGCGGAGAAAGATTTCGCGAGGGAATTTTCGGCGATCGAGAGAGGTTACCGTTATGGTCATGAGCATTGCCAAGGCGAAAAGCGCCATCGGGTTCCTGATTGTCCTCTGGGTGGGAATGGAGGCTACGCATGCGATCGCCGCATCCTGCCTCACACAATCGCAAATGACTCAGGCTCAACGGGATGAGCTGGCGAGTACGGCCCGCACTTTGCTTTGGCAGATCCAGACAAACAACACTCAAGTTCTTCGTAGCGATGTGATCCCTTCTTTAGCGTCCAATTTTGACGGGATTGTCAGTTCGGTTGGCCATCTGCAGCCGCTCATACAGGCCTCCGCGATTACAGTGGATCAACTCTATTTACTCGACGCAGCGGACAATTCCGCGGGCGCGACGGCCGTGGGTGCAACACAGGTCGATTTCTTTTGCGGGTCGCCTGTCGTATCCCTGAGTTTTCCGTCTCTTCCGGCCGGCTCGTACGCATTGGCCATGCTTCACGCGACAGGCGTACCGCATCCTCAGCAGATTTCCCTGATCCTGTCGAAGTCCGCAGATGGCCGCTGGCTGCTTGCGGGTCTATTTGTCAAGCCGATGACAGAAGGGGGCCATGACGGATTGTGGTATTGGGTGACGGCACGTAGATACGCACAGACGAGAATGGGCTGGAATGCGTGGTTTTACTATCGCATCGCCACAAACCTTCTCGATCCGCTGGATTTTCTATCCAGCCCAAACCTCGAAAAACTGCAGCGCGAAGCCGACCAGATTCGTCCGACCGATTTGCCGGGAAAGACGGCGATGACCTTCTACGCACAGAGCCAGCTGATTACGGTGAGTGCGATTGACACCTCGACAGAGTTGGGAGGGCTGGACCTGGATGTCCACTACGCGCCTGATGCAACCCAGGCTGCGCAGCTGCACGACCCGATTGCCGCACGCGGGCAGGTGACCGCGGTTATGTCGGCACTGTTGAAGATGCATCCCGAGCTGCAGGGCGCATTCCACGGCATTTGGGTGCACGCGGATCAGGGAACGTCCACGCTTTTCGCCTTGGAATTGCCGATGAACCAGATTGCAGGGGGATCGGCTTCGCAAACTGCTCCTTCGTACTCGGTTTCGCCCTAGGTTAGCGCGCGTGCGCAGATCGGCGTTGGCGGGAGGCATGTTCGCGATCTCCGGCGTGGCAGCCAGCCCCCGACTCCTCGAGTCTGCAAGGGAGACGAGGTACAGGTTCGAGCTCCTCATGAAGCCGATGCACCCGGCTACTTTGTGCTGCCGAAGATTGAAGTGATGACTGAAGAAGGCGAACTGCCCTCTGTCCACGAGCGCTGAACGGAACAGTTGCCCTCAGCTTAAGAAATCCTGACAAGAGAAACGCCAACTTCTATTGGTTTGCTTGAAGCGACTGCGCCTGCATCTGTGGATGAGCCGAATCTGCCTGGACAAATGGGCCACGCCAAGCCAGCGCAAACACCAGCGCTACGATGAGCAAGCAGAAGACGAAAGTGAAATCGCGCATCATTGATTGCATGGAATACACCTCTGGGCCTATTGCCAGGCCGTCCCTCGGACGCATCGTGCTATCCCGCAGGTCGCGACCGACGATCTATATTGGGTTGGCTCTTCATCCCACCGCAATCTCGTGCGTGATCAATAGGATGGCGTGTCAATCGAATTTGGTACTACAGGCTACCTTGGATGAACGAAAAGCACATGGAGATGCCTGCGCTCGTTGGCAGAAATCAACCAACCAAAGCATGGCCGAATGCTTCTAAAAGGCCGGAGAGCCAGACAGCATGAGCGCGGTTGGTCAGCGGCGTTTGGCGCTTTGTTGAAGCGTAACACCCATAAAGTCAAGCTTATCAACTCGAGTCGTGCGCGACCTTCGCTCTCCAGCCTAACGTCCGAGGCATGTGGGTCATGAGTGGTTTTTGAGCTGAAGGGGGCACCTTTCATAGCTTGGGAATTCATTTTGATTTAATGCACGAACTTGACGGTTGCCGACGGAATTGCAGATTGAGGGGTAATTCATATGGCCGATATCGATGTTGTACTTGCAGATGATCAGCCGCTCTCGCTTATCGGAATGCGGAGTGCCGTTGCCGATGAGGGTGATATTCACGTTCTTGCCGAATGCCAGGATTCACAGCGGCTCGCCGAAGCCGTTCGTCATCAGCCCCCGGACGTGCTGCTTGTGAATGCGACGCTTCTTCACGATGAGTTCGGAGCGCTCAAGCAATTGGTTTCGCAAAATAAGCGGACCCGCGTAATCGTAATAACGAGCCACACGGATCGTGAATTCCTCGACAGCGCGCTGCGATGCGGAGCCAAAGGGGTGATCCAAACGGAGTGTTCAGTGGAGAAGATTCCTTCCGCGATCAGAAAGGTGACCAGCGGAGGCGTTTGGCTTGAGCGAGCCGCCTAACGAGATTGTTGCGCACTGTTGGTTCTTGGAAGTGATTGATGCGAGCAATGCTTTGGATAGCCCGCTTGACCAAAATCGAACGCAAAAACTGCAAGACTCTCAGAGAAGGCAAGTGATGGAGTTTCGAACTGTCGGGGGCATGGCGATGCTGCAATGGGCTACGGTGCCACACAGAGAGTTATGAAAGCTCCAACCGAGCGCTGGACTGGCTGCAGAGACACCGCAGGGACAAGTCGGCAAAACCATGAGGAGAACTCTGATGCGCTTTCCCTTGAACATTCTCACCGGAATCAGCTTTGAATTGGCGAAGGTTTCCGCCAAGTTCTCACCCAAACAAATTGCAAGGCTAGGGCGGTGCGTCTCGGCCATCGGCGTCCTGTTGGCGGCGTTGCCGCTTTACGGGCAATTCGGTGCGAGTCTGTCAGGCACAGTTACGGATACCAGCGGTGCAGTGATTCCAAACGCGACTGTGACGCTCGCGAATCCCGCCACCGGCGAAGAAAGGACGACGATCACGGGGCAATCCGGATTTTACAAATTCAGTGAATTGCCGGCGAGCAACTACACGGTTAAGGCGATGGCAACCGGATTTAAAGACGAGACCTATACCGAAGTCGGGGTGTCAGCAGAGCTGCCCCGTACCTTAGATTTGAAGCTCTCAGTAGGCCCGGCCGCGCAGTCAGTGACAGTGAACGGTGAGCTGACCCCGATGCTTGACACATCGGACGCAAATACTTCCAGCACAATTTCGACGCAAGACGTGACCCGGCTGCCGGCGTTCGGCCGCGACCCCTACGAACTGCTACGGACAGGCGTCGGCATTACCGGCGATGCGGCTCGGTCGGGGAGCGGCGGCGCGGTGTCGCTGCCAAACAATACAAGCCAGAACCAGTCGAACTATGGCATTTTCCAAACAGAAAACCAGATTCAGATTTCCGCATCCGGCCAGCGAGTGACCTCGAATACCTACGAGATCGATGGAGTTACTGTTGACAGCTTGCTTCACGGCGGCTCAACGATCGTAACGCCGAGCATCGAATCCGTTGACCAAATAAGCGTTTTTGCTTCGAATTATGACGCGACTCTGGGCCGGAGCGTTGGAGCGCACATACTGACAGTCACCAACGCGGGGACTAACCAGCTGCACGGGAGCGCGTTCTTTCAATACGACGAACCGGGGCTGAATGCCTACCAATCCTTCGGCGGACCGACCAGCACGCCGGGCGTGTTTGCGCCGCCCATTCGAGACGACCTGCAGCAACGTGAGTGGGCTGCGAGCCTGGGGGGGCCGATCAGGAAGGACAAGCTATTCGGCTTTGCCAGCTACGAGGCAGTGAAAAGCACGTTGCAGTCGTTCAGCGAGACTTATGTGCCGACGCAGCAGTGGTACGCGGGCTTGATGGCGGCGCGGCCAGCCGGGCTGGTGGCAGGCACCATTGCGAAGCCCGCCGGCCAAGCTGTGGTGCGGGCGGTTCTACCCGGCAACTGCAGCGCGTTGCAGACGCAGTGTGCTCCAGTTGCAGGCGGATTCGATATCGGCTCGTTCGGCGGAAGTGATGGCCAGTACTTGCCGAATGTGAACGCCAACGGCACTCCCGCGAGTCCGAATCTATTCACAGGCGCGGGTCTAGACGGTGTTCCCGACTTTGAATTCGCGCAGATCCAGACTCCGAGCACATATCGCGGCACGCAGCTTCATGCGCGAGGAGATTGGTACGTCTCCCGCAGTGACCAGGTTTTCGGAGAATTCTTCTCGCAAAAGCTCGATCAATCGACGTTCGATTCCACGGCAGGTGCCGCACCGGATACGATTCTGCCGTTCCGCCCCTTCAATACCTCGATTTCCGCGGTCTATATTCACACTTTCAGTCCTACGCTCATCAACGAAGTACGCGCGAACAATACGCGATTCGCCGACAATCAGATTGCCGACACTGCGCATATCGTGAATTGGGGCGTTCCGGGCATGTACGTGCAGAACTATGGATTCGGGCAAATGGACTTGAGCATCCGCTCCGGAACCACGACACCTTACACCGCGGCGGAGAACACCTACGAAATTCGCGATACGCTCACGAAGACCCTGGGCACACAGTCCTTGCGTATTGGCTTCATGGCGCGACAAGAGCAGGACAACGACAACGATTCCGGCCTGGCGAGACCCAATTACGCATTCCAGGGAATCTGGGATGCGGCCAACGACGCGCCCCTCTATGAGGGCGTGGCGGCAAATCCGAACACAGGAGGCGTGGGGAACGCGCAGCGCTATTTCCGGCGCTATTACTACGCAGGCTTTGTGCAGGACGATTGGAAGATGAGGCCGAACTTCACCGTAAACCTCGGACTGCGGTATGAGTTTTTCGGAGCACTAAGCAACAAGGGATCCGCAGTGAACGATCTGGTGCTCTCGAGCGCGCCGGGACTGCAGATGATCAATTCGAAGTTCGCACTGGTGAATCACTACTATCCGGAGACTCCCGACGCGATTTCGCCGAAGATTGGCTTTGCGTGGCAACCCGAGGCAAGCGCCGGGAAAATCGTGTTTCGCGGAGGCTTCGGAGTGAGCTTCGACAATTTCGACGAGGAGCCGATTTCGCCCGCGTATGAAAACGGGCCGGGTTACTTCGACTACGGGCTTTGCTGTGCAGGCCTGCAGTCGGTAGCGCCCACGGCGAGCGGAACGGGAATTGTCTTTGAATACGGGACGAGCGATTCGCCTTTTAGTTATGCGGCGAACCCGAATCTTGCGGTTGGAGTGAACCCGGCTACCGGCACTCCGAACGCATTTACACCTCCCGGCGGCACTCCGTCGACTCCGCAAATCGAGACTTACAGCATCCTGCCGCACGTGAAACAACCTCCGCTGTACACCTATTCTTTTGACATGCAGTATGAATTGCCATGGCAAATGGCATTGACGGTCGGGTACCAGGGATCATCGGGGTTCCACTTTTTGAGGCTGGTCAATCAGAACTTTCTTTATCCGCAGTCAAACGGGACTTGCGCGACCGGGGGAGCCTGCTCACCAGGCGTGAATCAGACGCCGTTCTTTGCGGCCTACGTGCCTACTTCGGACGTTCACACCGATTACAACGCCATGAATACCCATCTGGAGAAGCGATTGCAGCATGGTCTCGATTTCAGCGCTGTCTATACATGGTCGAAGAGCATGGATAACGCCTCCGAGGAGGGACCGGGATTCCTGTCGAATCAAACGGACCCGGGCGATCCGCGGGCGGAGTACGGTCCCTCGGACTTCGATTTGAGGGGGCGGTTTTCGCTGGAGGGAACCTGGAGTTTGCCGAACCCCAAGGGGAATGGCTTGATAAAAAACGCGCTTGGGAATTGGCAGGCAAACGGCGTCTTTACGATGCACACTGGCTTTCCGTGGACGCCCGTAATCGGAGTACCCTCGGTTGCGCTAGTGAACGGGGCGTCGACGATTGCGCCGACGCGGCCCACGGGATATGGGCCCGATTCGGGATCCCCGGCAAACGTTCCAGCGTTGAATGGCTGTTCAAATAGCGCCTACGAACATGGTGCAAACTTTCCATTGGGGGGAGCGAATTACTTTGTTTATGGGACGCCGGGACCTCCAGGGGTTGGAAGAAACTCTTTCAACGGGCCATGCTACAAGGATGTTGACATGAGCTTCGCCAAGCAGTTGACTTTCAGCTTGGGCGACCACCCGGCACTGATCCGCTTCCAGGCAAACCTCTACAACATCTTGAACCTGACGAACCTGACGCCGCTTTCATTCGGCAGCTCGGAGACCACAGTTTCCAACGTGACCACCACAGGAACGCATGTGAACAATCCTCTCTTTGGTTTGGCGCCGGCTGCGGACAACGGCAGAGTCGTCGAGTTCTTTGGGAGGATTGAGTTCTGAGTCTGCTGATGTTCACTTGTTTTGGATGAGAGCGCGGATTGGGTGAAAGCCTTCAGCCCCAGCGGGCAGCGACCGTGGTATGACTTTCCTATGCGACAATCCTTGATCAGATTTTGTGTTGGGTGCGTGCTCGCCGCGATTCCGGCGGCGGGTCTGGCGGGCGAAGCGCAGGAAACGGTCGAGATCGATGCTCAGGGTCCGCGCACACCGTTTCCTCACTATTGGGAACAGATGTTTGGATCCGGGCGGGCGATTCTCACATTGCGCGAAAGCTATCGCAACGACCTGCGCGCGGTGAAGCAAGTCGCGGATTTTCGCTACGTGCGATTCCATGCCATCCTGCACGACGAAGTGGGCGTCTACAACGAGGATGAGCACGGCAATCCTGTCTATAACTTCGCATATGTTGACCAGATCTACGACGGGCTTCTGAAGAATGGTGTACGGCCCTATGTGGAGATCAGCTTTATGCCGCGCAAGCTGGCGTTCAATCCGGACGCGCTGCATCCGTTCTGGTACAAGCCGAATGTGTCTCCGCCGAAGAGTATGGACCGATGGGATGACCTTATCCGGCATTTCGCGCAGCACCTGATCGATCGCTACGGAATCGACGAGGTGTCGAGTTGGTACTTCGAAGTGTGGAACGAACCCAATATCGACTTCTGGAACGGAATTCCGCGCGAGGGATCGTACTTCGATCTTTACGCGCACACAGCGCGCGACCTGAAGAGCATCAGCCCGCGATTGCGCGTGGGTGGGCCGGCGACCGCGGCAGCGGCTTGGATCAGCGATTTTCTCAAGTTCACAGCGGAAAACCATGTTCCCGTTGACTTTGTGGCAACGCATGCCTATGCGGACGATACGGTGGAGAATCTACTGGGAACGAGCGAGCAGATTCCGATGGACGAGCGCGTGTGCCGAGCCGTAGAGAAAGTACGCAGCGAGGTCAAGGCCTCAGACACTCCGGATCTTCCGCTTTTCATTTCGGAATGGAATGTGCAGGGAATGATGGATGCGCGCGACACCATTTTTATGGGGCCGGCGCTGGCGAACACGGTGCGAGAATGCGACGGCTTGACTGCAATGATGTCGCTCTGGACCTTCTCCGATGTTTTTGAAGAATCGGGGCCGATACCACATCCGTTCACTGGAATATTCGGATTGCGAGCCATGGGTGGCATCAACAAGCCCAGTTACTATGCTTTCCAGTTGCTGCACGAGTTGGGCAGCGAACGACTAACAAATCCGGCAACGGACGTGATTGTCGCCGAGAGCGCGAACGGAGAAGTTGAGGTGGCTGCGTGGAACCTCGTCGATCCGGGTCAGCCGCCGTCGGAGAAGACGATCGATTTGATCTTCCGGCACGTGCCGCCGAATGCGCGAGTGAGCATCCAGGAAATCGATGCGAATCATGGAAACGTTCTTGCGAAGTACTCCGCGATGGGGGAGCCGCTGGATCCGACGCCGGATCAAGTGGAGCAGTTGAATCGTGAAACCGCGCTAGCGCCGCCTTCACTCGCAACCCTAAATGCAGGGAAGCTCGAAATTAAGCTGACGACAAACGAGCTCGCATTGATCAGAGTGCAGCCGTAGCGGCGCGCGAGACTTCCGGCTGGGCAGTCTCGGTAGAAAAATGAATCGGCGCCAGATTCTTGAGCCTGGCTTTGAGTACGGCTACGTTGACAGGAATCTCCTGCAGCAACAAATCCGTGGCCTGGACCATGGGGTGCGCATGGAACCATTGCTGGACCACGTTATTGCGCAATGAATTGGCGATCGCGAGCAGCGACATACCCAGGTGATGAGCCATCCACTCCCGCACAACGACTGGTTTGCGCGAGGAGTTGGAGAAGTCTCCTGCTTCAAAAAAGCCGTATGCACCCACCCAACTTGCCGACTCCATGCGGCGAAGGTTTCGCAAAGCCTCAGCCGGATCAACGGTGAGCGCGAGGAATGTGGAGTAGGGTGAAATAACTGGTCCGGCGGAAGCTTCGGGCCACAGGGAGACGCTGGGTATGCCGTAGGCGAAATAGTGGTAGTCGCCACGATCGTTCTTTTTTGACGAAGCGGACTCCGAAACACCCCAGGGAATGCCGAGCGAGTTGCCGAAAGCACGTTGTACGTAGACGCATGCATTCTGCGTGCGCGAGATCAGCGTGCCCGGGTAGCTGCGCATCCATAGCGCGGGCATGAGGTACTCAAACATTGTTCCGGACCAGGACAGAAGTAGAAATCGGCCATTGACGCGAGTATGATCGCGGCCAAGCTTACCCCAACTCTGCTGGAGAAGGTCGCCGCGGGCAATGGCGAGAAATGTGGCGATTCGCGCCTCGGATGCGACGAGGTCATAGCAGGCTTGATGCCGTTTATGTTTGCCCATCTCGTAGCCAATGGAGAGAATTTGGCGGTAAGGGTCGACGAGAAAGCCGAACTCTGTTTCCTGCGCCAGTCGCTCCGCAGTGCGTTCAATCTTCCCGAGATTGTCGGAAAGCGCGCGCAGATTTTCGATAGCAGTCGGGAGCATTGCGTACAAACGTGCGGCAAGCTGCTGAAATGAAGGATCGCCCGGAACCAAATCGCGACCGGCGTTTAACATCGATTGCAATTCAGCAGCGAAGCGCAAGGCGCGATCCAGAGTGAGTTCGGCGGGTCTTTCACCCTGGTCGGGTTGGAGGCGCAAAAGCAAGGGAGCGAATTCGGGAAGCAACCAGGGAAGATATTGGTGGAACAGAGCAAGAACCGCGTTGACCCGGTTCAGGGTCTCTTCAATCCACCATGCATCAAGATCTTGTTCGCGTGCGGATGCAGCTCCTTGGGCCATCGCAGCTTGCGCAACCATGAGCCAGGCAATCCACTCCGCAGCTCCGGCGGAGGGTGCCGGTGTCTTGATCCGCGCAAGGCCGTCGGGAAGGTGTTTCACCTTCCGCAACAGGCAAAGATGCGCGCGCAGTCCAGAGAAGATCTCGGTGCGCAGTAAAGGCTTATTCGCTAGAGCTCGAGTGCCCGCATGAAGGGTAAAAAACGAAGCCACGAGATTGCCGCTGTCAACAGAGGATACAAACGGGGATTTGTCGAGCGGGGCTAGCGTTTCAGTGTCGTACCAGTTGTAGAGGTGGCCGCGGAATTTCTCCATGCGCTCGATGGTTCGAAGTGTGCTGGCAGTAAGAGCGGAATACTCGGGAGCGGTCAGGAATCCAAGTTCGCATGCGACCTGGCGCGCATTGAGCAGTAAGCCGATATTGGTAGGCGAAACACGTGGCGCTTCCTGGCAACCCTTCTCCATCACGTTGTCGGGTATCAGAAAGTTATGACGCTCGACTCCGAATTCGCGGAAGTAGCGCCAGATCCGGAGCGCGTGCACTAGCAGAAAGTCGCGGTCTCTGCGATCGATGAGGTTCTGGCTGCGCGGCGCGCGATTGAGCCAGATGGTAATGGGAGTGGCGAGCGCCCACAACAAGAGAACAGGCGCGGCACAAAGAATCGCCGAGTGTTGCGCGGCAAACAGCAAGATCAGCACGCCGAGGCTCATCGCCACAAGCGGCGTCGCAGCGAGATACCAGTCAACATGCGGACGCGCTGACGATTGCAATTCGTCTTGAGCGGCGCTCTCCCACTCCAGCAGGCGCTCGCCGGTGATGAATCGCCTAACCAAAGAACGAACGATGGCGTCGAAGGCGAGCAAAGTTTCGTGCGGCAGAAAGACAAGACGGACCAGAACTACAAGAGCCGCGCGCTGAAAACCCGAAATCGCCTCCCTAAACTGTCCCTGCCGGTCGCCGGTGAACGCCCGGCCGAGCGCGAATGCAAGTTGAGCGATGGCGGGAAAGAACAGGAGAAGCAGTGCGGCTATCGTCCAATACAGGGGTCCGCCCGGCAGACGAAGCCAGCCAGCGATAAAGAGAGCGAAGATGGATGGCTCGACCAGCGAACGGCGCAGGTTGTCGAGGATTTTCCAGCGTGAAATACCGGAGATGGGATTGGTCGCCCGTTCACCGGACTCTTCAGGCACGCGTGAAAATATCCACTGGGCGATTTGCCAATCGCCGCGGACCCAGCGGTGTTTGCGGCGCATATAGGCACTGGTTTGCGAGGGGTAATCCTCGACGAACTCGACATCCGTGGCAAGGCCCACGCGCGCGTAAGCACCTTCGATCAGGTCGTGACTGAGGAGAGCATTGCGGGGAAACCGGCGGTTGAGCACGGTGTGCAACGTCTCGACCTCGTAGATCCCTTTGCCGGTGAAGATGCCTTCGCCAAAGAGATCCTGATAGGCGTCGGAGACGGCGCGGGTATAGATATCGAGGCCACCCTGGCCGGAGTTGACCGCAGCAAGCCGCGACCGCATTGAGGATTGGATGGAAACCGCGATACGAGGCTGCAGAATTCCAAAGCCAGAAGTTACGATGCGGCGTATGGGATCAACGACGGCTTGATTGAGCGGATGGGCAATGGCTCCAATCAAGCGCGCCGCGGTGCCGCGGGGAAGCTGCGTGTCGCTGTCGAGCGTGAGCACATAGCGAATGCCGTGAAGCGCCTCAATCGGGCCGGTCTTGATGGGAAACGCATCGAATTCGCCGGCGAGAAGCTTGTTCAGGTCGAGAAGCTTGCCGCGCTTGCGTTCCCAACCCATCCACACACCCTGCCGCGTGTTGTAAATACGGTGACGATGCAGGAGAAGGAAAACGCCATTGCGGGGCGATTGATATTTTTCGTTTAACTCCGCTACGAGGCACGATGCAAGATCGACAAGCGGATGGGAGTCCTTTTCATGAGGGTCGCTTACGGAATCGGGCAGGTCAGTGAGGAGCGCGAAGTGAAGGTTACGGTCGCGGTTGGCCAAAAAGCGCACTTCGAGGTCATTGACCAGCTTGCGCACCTGCTTCTCATTGATCAGGAGAGTGGGAATGACGACTAGGGTAGCGAAGTCGCTCGGAACACCCGCGCTAAGGTCCAGTTTCGGAAGCGCTTCGGGATCGAAGAAAGCCGTGATGGCGCTGTTGACCAGGTCCACGGCATCCTGCGTTGCAGGAAGCAGCAGGAAAAGAATAATCGATGCCAAGCCCAAGAGTCCCGAGACGGCAGGCAGAACCGGGAAGAAAGCGGCAGCGATGAACAGCAACGTTGAGAGCTGAATGCCGCTGAAAAAAAAGTCTTCGCCGTTGTCGCGCACAAATGCGCGCGCGCGCCAGGCAAGACAGGGATGAAATCCAACGCGGGAAGCGAGCTGGGGAAACCCATTGCCGATAAGGTAGTAGCCAACGTGTGCGCGGCGAAGGTGAGTGCGCGGATCGGTCGATTTCGCTTCGTCTCCCCCACGGGCTAGCTCGAGCGCGGCCTGGGCCACCTGTGATTCGCTGCAATCGGACCGGCTAGCAACAAATGCGATGCGCCTGCGATAGAGCTCACGGGTTTCAAAGTCCATCTGCTCAAATATTTTTGCCGGGTCCTGGCGGAGGAACGAGTCGAAGACTATGAGCGGCTCAATGAGATAGACCCAGTCCGCGTTGCTGATGGATTGCAGGCTTTTGATGTGAGCCAGCAGCGCAGGAACGGAGACTTTGCCGCGAGAATAGAGCACGTCCCGGGCCTCCTCCAAAATCAGTTCCAGCAGGGCGAATTTGAGAAGTGTGCCGACACTCCATAACTCGTCGACGTTCAATGGTTCATGAGACTGGACTGCCTGGATGAACTCGTGGAAGGTCGACGCCGAGAAGGTTCCATCGACTGCGTCGAGATACAGCCGAGCTACGGTGGCAACGCGAGGTTCGTCGCGCCGTGGGCCGAGAATAAGCCGCGGGAGCCGGGCCAATTTCTCCCGCTTATCGGAGACGTCACTGATCGCCGAGCGGAACATACGATGCCCCGCGGCAAGCTCAAGCAGAGCGGATCGCCGCGCCGCTAATTGCGGATCGTTCGGCACGTCGGCGAGCGACTGGCGAGCAAGTTTAGTCTCCAGTTGCTCGAGCGTCTGGCTAGCGGCTTGCACGCGCTTTTGCAAAGACCCATCTGTCCCGGCGCGAGGAATGACTTCCCACGCGACAGCCTGATCGGCCGCGCTGTGCAGGCGGGCAATTGTGCCGCCATCGAGGGTCTCGGTTTCGAGCCGCCCCGGCTGGCCGGAAATTGAGGCGAGGTTGGTCATCGATAACTCGCGGCTTGCATTTCAAACATGTTTGCGTAGCGGCCGCCAAGCGCCACAAGCTGTTCGTGGCGCCCTTCTTCGACCAGGCGGCCTGCTTCGAGGACGACAATACGGTCAGCCATGCGGACGGTTGAAAAACGGTGGGAAATGAGGAGCGCCATCTTGCCGGAAGTGAGCTCGGCGAATCGTTCGAAGACTTCAAACTCACTGCGTGCATCGAGTGAAGCGGTGGGCTCATCGAGAATGAGGAGCTGCGCATCGCGCAGGTAGGCGCGCGCCAACGCGAACTTTTGCCATTCGCCGCCGGAGAGATCGACGCCACCTTCGAAGCGCCGGCCAAGCATCTGATCGTAGCCGCGGGGAAGTTTCGCAACGACTTCGCTGGCCAGGCTTTTCTCGGCCGCGTAATCAATCTCTTCTGTTGCATGTTCCAATTCGACCCGGCCCATCGCGATATTTTCGCGGGCAGTCATTTCGTAACGCATGAAGTCCTGGAAGATCACACCGATCTGGGCATGCAGATCGGCCAGGTCGTAGTCACGCAGGTCGACGTTGTCGAGCAGGATCCGGCCTTCGGTGGGATCGTAGAGCCTGGTGATGAGCTTGACTACGGTCGTCTTGCCCTGGCCGTTTTCGCCGATCAAGGCCACCCGTTCTCCCGGCCGAAGGGTGAAATTGAACCGGTCGAGTACGCGGCGGGTTGTTCCAGGATAGGCAAAGGACACGTTCTGAAACTCAAACCCGATCATGACCGGGCGCGGTATGGAAAGTCCGCCGGGCGGCGATTTCACGGCGGGTTCCATGGCGAAGAACGCCAGTAGATCGGTGAGGAACAGGGCCTGGTCAGCCACACCGGAAGCAGTCGAAAACGCCTGCTGAATATTACTCATCGCCTGCATGATGGCCGCAGTGATCAGCGTGAGGTCGCCAACCGTGTAGTGGCCCTGAATGGTGCGCAGAATGCTGTAGGCATAGGCCGCGTAGTAGCCGACCTGGCCCAGGAGGGAAAGCAGACCGCCCCAGAACAGCCGGCGGCGATTCAAGCTCACATTCTCGTCGTAGATTTCTTGCGAAAGCGCGGTGAATCGTCCCGTCAAATAGCCGCTCAGATTGAAGAGCTTTAATTCTTTAGCGGCTTCCTTGCTGCCGCCTACCTGGCGCAAGTAATCCATCTGGCGACGAATCGGCGTCTGGCGGAAGTTCTTGGCATATGTGAGAAAGGCAAAGTGACTCTCGCCGAGAAATGCGGGAACGATTCCGACAATGAGCAGTAGCAACAAGAAGGGGGAATAAAAGACGAGTACAGCGGAGAAGGCAATCGCCGTCACAGATTGCTGAATCAGGCGGCCCATCTGCTGGATCATCGCGAGCCTGTCGGTGGCCTGGACGCGCGCACGCTCAAGGCGGTCGTAAAAGACGGGATCCTCATAGACGGTAACGTCGAGGGCAGCGGCTTTGCGCATGACTTCAACGCTGACGTGGTGCGTGTACCGATCGGCCAGCAGGTTGTCAAAGTAGTCGACCGCGCGAGACAGGACTCCCATAAGGACTGCCAGCGCCATTTCCGCAGCTACCAGCCACCAGAAACCGCGCGGCAGCGGCTGATGAAAGCGGATGTGGTTCACGCCGTCGATGATGTAACGGACAATGATCCCGATGCCGACAGGTAGAAACGCGACAACGATGCGGATGGAGATATTCCAGGAAACAACCGCCGGCCCGGATTCCCAAACAAAATGAAGCACGGGCGGAATGTTCCTAAGCGCCGCAAGACGATCAGACCATGCGCCATGGTTGCTTTGCGGAGGGGCGCCAAGGTGCGATGGCGGCTCGCCCGTGTCTTTTTCGAATCTTGTTTTCGAGGGCATCGAACTCATCTTGGTGTCACAGCCTGACGCGGACATTGGCCACAGGCGGAGCAGACTTTGTTTTCGTGAACCAAGGTGCTGACGGCAATGAAGTCTTCTGACGGTCCGTCGGAGGCGGTGTCACAGTTTTCTATGGCTACTAGGATGCAACAGCCCCGTGAGATGTTGTTCCTTCGCGTCCAAAGAGACTAAATTGGTTCTGATATTCGCGTGCGCTGGGGGGGACGCGCGTGGCGCCAGCGCCATCACTGGAAGGGCGTCGGACCCGGCTGGTAGGTCTTAAATCCAGCTTTCGCCATGCCTCGCTGTGCCTCCGGATTTTTCATAAATGTGTCCCATACAAAGTCCGAGCGGAGGTTCTCGGCCATCAGCATGGTAATTCCCGTGTCGATGCCGATCACGTCGGTGTCGTACCAGCCTGTCAAGGGATTGAAGGCATCGACGAAGCCATATCGGCACCAGGCTTTCGGATACTTGTCGTGGAGGTTACGAAGAACCCGCATGGCTGAGATGGGCAGAAACGGAAGTGAGCCGCCGGCAGCGGCCGGTACCACGGTGCCATCGATCGGTCCCATTGCCGGCGGACCTCCCCATACCACATAACCGCGCGGAGAATCGGATGCGGTGATGCCCCAAAGATCGTTGCCATAATCAGAGAACTGCGAGTGAAGCTCCGCGCAAAAGCGCCGGTGCACCTCGGTAGCAATTACGGAGTTTTCAAAGTAGTCGGCAAAGTGGTCGCGCTTTTTGCGAAAGTCAAACCAGGCCTGGGAGTACTGATGCACGAAGAGCGGGGCAAAGGAGCCGATGTAGCGGAGTCCGTCATATTCAAAGATGGTACGTTTCCACGCCATCCAGGCGTCGCTCTGCAGGGCATAGGACTGAGAGCCCATGCCGAGGAGATACATCATCATCAACTCGCTGTAGAGGTCCCATCGCGACGGGATGAATCCTAGTTCCGGTGTCCACCCCATGGACAAAAGGCTCGTGTCTTCAGAAAGCCAATTCCATTGGACGCGATCGAAGATGGCGTGCGCGAGATTGTCGATATCCTTGTCCTGAAAATACTGCAGGCAGGTGAGCACACCGCAGAGCAGGATGGCGGTATCGACCGAGGAAACTTCCGAATCCCAGATGCGTTCGCCTGTATTCATATTCGCGAAGTGGAAAAAGAAGCCGCGATGCGTGGGAAGCTTGTGCCACAGAAACGATAGGGTCTGAAGGACTCGCAGCCGAGCCATGGGATAGCTTACGAACCCGCGTTTCTCGCCGATACAGATGGCGGTAAGACCATACCCAGTCGATGCGATGCTTGCGTTCAGACTGGTGTCATTAACCCGGACATTGCATCGATCCTTAATCAGCCCCGTTTGAGGATTCGCCTGCTCCCAGAAGAAAAGGAAGTTAGCGTGCTCAAGCTGGTCGAGGAATTGATCGTCGGCCGCGGAGATGAGGCCTGCAGAAGATGGGAGCCCGGGATGCGTATCTTGTTGCTGGACTTGATGTTGCTTGCCACTCTGGCCCGCAGAAGCCAAGGCAACAACGCGCGAGAAAGGCAGGCCGAGGGAAATCGACGACAATTGGCGCAGCAATCTCCGGCGGGAGTTTGAGCATCCTTCGAGAGCGATGGCCTTCTTTATTGCTGCTTGATTCATCGTTTCGATTTCGATGCAGCGGATTGCGAGGCCCGGAGCGTCTATTTCTAATGGGCGGGTATCTCCCCGCCCAGCCATAAGTTGGATGCGCGCATGGGCCTGAAGGTAATCATAGATGGGAGCGCGATGCCGGTCCATTGCGCCCCGTGGAGCGGAAAGAAGGCAATCGATGTCCCGAAAATCCATTGCAATATGGATCGCCATCACTGCAGGCGTGGTTGCCGTGCTTATCGGGCTTGGTGTCCGTCATTGGAGGCCGCGCTGGTCGATCATCCAGGGTGCGGTGATTCGCCGCGATACGGACCCGCGCAAACAGTCGCCGATTGCAGGTGTATCGGTGACTGCCTCAGCCGGAAGCTTGCAGCTCAGCACTAAATCGGATGCGTCCGGGTACTTCAAGATCACGTTTCCCGGGACGGTATTGCCTGGGCAGACTGTGATTCTTAGCTTTCAAGAGAACGGTTTCAAGGCCCTTGAGCTTCAAGACACCATACGGTTTCGTTCCTCGCTTCGGCAGCTGTTGATTGCGGCGATGGAGCCGATTGCTGCGCAAAACACCGCCGACTCGGAGCGCCCGCGGTCTGTTGTATCCAACATCAGGGTGAGATACACGGTCAACGCTCAAAATGAGGAGAACATTGGCAGCTCGGTGCAGACATTTCAGGTGGTCAACCGTGGAAATGTCCCCTGTCGCCACGAGAACCCGTGCTCCCCCGATGGCTACTGGAAAGCTGCCAGAGGGTCGATTGAATCGGATGCCGGCCTCGGAAACGAGTTCCGGGATGCAAGAGCTTCCTGCATTGCCGGACCATGCCCGTTTACGCAAATTGATGCGAGCGGCTTTGCTAACGGCGGCCGCACGATCAAGGTCTCAGCACTGGATTGGTCCGACACGGCAACCTTTCTGCTGGAAGCCGAGGTCTTTCACACGGCCGTCGTTTCAAAAGTGCGTGAATCGTACCCCGTGGTTTTTGGGCGATCACTCAGCTTTACCCTTCCGGGGAGCGCGGAAGGCGTGAGCCTCGAGGCCGAACTGGATGGCGTTGAAATGGTCTTTCCTCTTGGCCCCGACTTGTACCTGAGCTGGGGGAACTGCTCCGTCAGGACCAGTCCCAATCAAGAGAAATCGACCGTCTATCAATGCGAGCTGAAGCCTGACTACCGGTTTTGATGTGAAGCCGCGGCATCTGCGGCCAGATTCTTCAGCACGACGGCAGGCTCGACTCGATGCGCTTTAAAGCCGCGCCACCCGGGCGTGCGAGGTTCAGGCGTTGCTGAAGCCGGGGTCATCCGTTTCCGAAAACGGGAATCGCCGCGCCGTGAATAACGCGGGCGCGGTCACTTGCGAGAAAGAGCACGACTTCCGCGATGTCTTGGGCTTTGGGCCATTTGGAAAAGTCGGCGTCTGGCATGGCTATGCGGTTGGCCTCGGTATCAATGATGCTGGGCAGGATAGAGTTGGCGCGAACGCCGGTACCAAGGAGATCGGCGGCGAGCGAATCAATGAGGGCAACCGCGGCGGCCTTGGTGGATGTGTAGGCCGATGCTCCAGCGGCGTGATCCCAGGCTGCTTTGGACGCGACGTTGACAATGGAGCCGCTTTTGCGGGCGAGCATAAAGGGCACAGCTGCTTTGGCCAGCGCGAAGGTAGCGCGGAGATTCAAGTCGATCATGCGCGTGAAGACTTCGGGATTGAGATCCCAGAGCGGAGTGCCGCCCGCATAGCCACCTACTGCGTTGACGAGCACGTCGAGGCGGCTTGACTTTGAAACGATTTGTTTGACGAAATCGTCGGTCTGGCTCACATCGGTGACGTCAACGTTAAATCCCGAGAGGCCGGTGGAGAGACTCGAGGCCGCGTCTTTGAGGGCCTGGAGTTCACTCTCGTGACGAAAGGTGACCGAGACTTGAGCGCCCTGGTTGAGAAAGGCGAGGCTGACGGCTCGACCGAGGCCGCCGGTGCCGCCGGCAACGAGAACAGTTTTTCCAGAGAAGTCAGAGGCCATTCGCGATTTCCTCCGCGGCAAATGCTGCCGGATCGTGCAACATAAGTATCCCATGATGGTGGAAGAATGGACGGCGGAATGGGCTGCGCGGGGATGACGGTGCAGTGAGCGGAATTTGCGGAAACTGCGGTAGAATTCGGGGCAGCACGCTTCCCCCAAGAAATCCTGAATCAAGCGAGCAATGCCATGACGGAGCGAATATTGGTCCGCATTAGAGCGGGAGCCGGGGCGCTGGCGCTGATTGCATTTGTGGCCGCAAGTGCGCGTGCGCAAGAGCAGCCAACGAAAACGCAGTCGCCGACACCGACGCTGAAGACCGGCATTACTTACGAGGACCAGTCCTCAGAGAGCTGCGAGAAGCAGAACGAAAACAATCCGTACACGGGCATGGACCCGCTGACTTGCTACGGCGTGATGGCGCCAACAGACTCGCGGGGGGAATGCAGTCTGGGCGGCATGCAGGTGTGGAAGCATGTGAGCAGCACCTGCTACTACTGCTCGCCGATCACCTCGCCACCCGACACGATCATCGTCCCGATGGACCAAGTGGGTGCGGCCGACAATCAGGGGTTCCGTTGCGGTGAGGATCAAGCGGACGCATGCATGGCGATATGCAGCGGCGGGAGCACCTATAGTCCACCGCCGGGAACGGTGGTGCAAGGCGGAGGTCCGGGATTGCCGCCGACACCGGCTCCGCCACGAGGAGGTCCGCCGCCGAATTATGCGCCGCGGCCAGGGCCACCGCCGGTGGCGGGGGCCAGCAATCCCTGCCTGCCGTTTGGACCGGGCGGGTACGACTACTGCGCAAACCCGCCGGGCACGCAGCCGGCGGGATGCAAATGCAGCAAGCAAACGCCGCAGAACAAACCAAATCAGAAGCCGCAGACGAATCCGATTGCCGACGCTGGGCAATACCTTCGGGGCGTTGTCGACGGATTTGGCGGCTGCATTCAGGGGTTAGGCAACGGAATCGGCAGCCTGATGGCGGGCGCGGGATTTTTTGCCCAAGGCGATTTTGTGAATGCGGCGAAGGCGTGGGGCTTGTCGCCGGGCCAGTCCATCGTGCTTAAGGGCATGTACGCCGAGATGACCACCCCAGTGGTGGGGCAGAATATTTCGCCCTACCAGCAAGGAGTGACGGCCGGGCGACGCCTGTGCGCATACGCGGCGATTCCAGGCGCTGTGAAAGGACTCGGCACCCTTGCGAAAGGGGCCATCTCTCCCGGATCGACCTTTACCAATCCCATCAAAGGCGGCGCGTTGCAAGATGCCATCAACAGCGCCCCAAAGAGCATCGCCAACAAATGGGTGCAAACTCCCAAGGGGCCAGTGCAACTTGGCGCCTACGCTGGCCAAGGCAGCTTCGCCAGCGTCTTCAAATACGGCAAAGCGAGCGTGATCAAGCTCAGCAGAAACAATCCCCAGACGATGGGGTATGGCCCCGAGTCGATTGAGGGGCAGTATAACGGGGCTGGGCGGGTAAGCGGAGCGGGGGTTAACACTCCGAACGTATCGAACTACGAGCCGGGAGGCGCGAGCCAGCCCTCAACGCTCGTCGCTGACGATGTGGCGCAGAAATATCCGGGGTCATTTCAACTCTCCAACACGAAATTCCATGAACTGCCTGCGGCAGAGCAAGGCCAGGTGCTGAACGCTGTTGATAATGCCGCGAACCAGATAGCCAAACGCGGATATGCGCTGCTCGATGTGAACCCAGGGAACTTCTCGCTGCAGAATCTCGGCAATGCAATGAAGGCGATTATCCACGATCCCGACATGGTCATGACGCCGACCGAAATCAAGAATCTGGCGCCGGACTCGGTACCGAGGGGAGTGCTGAATTATGCGCTTGACGTTGCCGGTGTTTCGCAGGAATTCCTGAACCAGCCGTTCACTGCGCAATCCCTGACTGATGTGCTCAACGTCGCGCGCGCACGGTTGATCACGGGCATCACCAACGTGGGCAGCTCGACGGTGAAACCGTCAGTCCAATAACGAAGGCTATTGCAGCGGTCCGGTGATCGAGCGCGTGGTAGCATTTGCGGAGACTGCGAGGAGTTGATGGCTGACGCTGCTCCGATTCATGTCCGGATTTCGCGCCGGGAATGGATCGTCATCCTCCTCCTGGTTCTTTCGGTGGTCATCAATTACGTTGACCGCAGCAATCTGGGGCTGGCGATGCCGCTGTTGGAGCGGCAATTCTCCTTCTCGTCGCTTCGTGCGGGAGAATTGCTTTCGGCATTCTTCTGGACATATGCGCTGGTGCAGCTTTTTGGGCTGGCCGGTGAGCTGGCTGATCGTTTCCCTGTGGGCTGGGTGCTCATGTTGGGGTACCTGCTGTGGTCTACGGCCACCGCTTTTATGGGGCTGACAACCAGTTATGCAGCACTGTTTGCATTGCAACTCCTACTGGGGCTGGGAGAGTCCGTCGCGTATCCCTGCTATTCGCGGATTTTTGCCGCAATGCCGCAGGAGCATCGCGGACGAGCGAATGCATTCATCGATGCGGGGACGAAGCTCGGGCCGGCGGCGGGCGCGTTTGTTGGCGGCATGGTGCTGGTGCACTGGGGATGGCGCATATTGTTCGTGATCTTCGGAGCGGGCGCGTTGGCCTGGATGCTGCCGTGGTATTTTGCGATGCCGCGCGGAGAGCAAATGGTGCAAAGCAGGCGAAGCGCGCGGGAGCGCGTCGCGTCGACGCCGGCCTCTGGCTCGATCGCGAAGATGGTGCGCTTGCGATGCGCATGGGGAACGACGATTGGGCACTTCAGCGGGAACTACTTTTACTATTTCCTTCTGGCGTGGCTGCCAACGTACCTTGTGCAGGAAGAACATCTTTCGATCGGAAGCATGTCGGAGCTGACTGCGACGATCTTCCTGTTGATTGCCTGCACAACTCTTCTGGCGGGATGGATTTCGGATCGGCTGATCGCTCGTGGCGTTTCGCCTACTACGGTGCGGCTCAGATTGGTGGTCGGCGGCCAGGCGATTGCGTCTTGCCTGCTTTCTCTCACGTTCGTCCACGGACACCCAGTGATCGCGCTGGGATTGCTAGCGATCGCGTGCGTTGGTCACGGCGGATACGCCTCGAATCACTGGGCGATTGCGCAAACGCTCGCAGGCCCAGCGATGGCGGGGCGATGGTCGAGCTTGCAGAATGGAGTGGCGAATTTCGCTGGAATCGCTGCGCCGTGGCTCGCGGGGTTGATTGTTCAGACGCGAGGGAGTGCGCGACCGGCATTTGTGGTCGCCGGCGGAGTGGCGCTCGTTGGCGCGCTATCTTTTGCGTTTCTCGTGCGGCGTGTTGAGCCGGTGAATTGGGAAACAGTATAAGCGGGTCGGTGAAACCGGGCGGGCGAGCTTTCGATTTTCTATCGGAGGGCGGCGCGCGCTTCGAGCTTGCGTATGGACTTGAGCATTTCGGCGAGGTTGGATTTGCCAATCTCTCGCTCGAATTCGTTTTGCAGGCGGTCGAGGGCCGCAATCACGCGCAGGGCACATCGCTTGCCCTGCGGCTTGAGGGTGAGCAGATAGGCGCGCGCATCCTCGGGATCAATTTTGCGCTGCAAAAGACCCTTGGCCTCAAGCGAAGAGATGCAATGGCTGAGGTTGCCACGCGTGGTGGCGAAGGTGTCGGCCAATTGCGAAGGCTTGACCTGTCTTGGCGCCTCGAAAAAGAGAGCTGCGAGAACCAGAGCCTCAAGAAAGCCCAGCTTATCGGCCGCGAGCACGCGCGAAGCCAGAGCCTCAAAACGGCGCGCTGCGCGGTTGACAGCAAACATGGGACTTTCGCGGAGAAAGGCGTCGATGCGCATAGGAGGGCGGGGCTTGCGGTGTTCGCGAAGTTAGTTTAGCAGCTCAACTATTCTAAATGATACAAAATCGTTGTTGAATGACGAGCCCGCAGCGGCGATCCTTGCATAGAGGAATATGAGACGAAAGACATGGATTGGGATTGCATTGCTTGCGCCGGCATTGAGCATGGCGCGCATATGCGTTGCGCAGAATGCGGCGGGTCAGACTGCGCAGAGCGATTCCGCTGCACCCGCAGCGCCGTCTGCGCCGATGAAGGGGAATTCCGAGACGATGGTGGTGCTGGGCACGGCAACACCGGTGCCACTGGCCGAGTCGCAACGATCGGTGGAGATTCTGCCCGTGAGAGGGAAATCGCTTGCGGCCGAGTCGCCGCAGGATTTGTTGCGTCAGGACTCTTCGGTGTTTCTTGAGGAGCGCGGCGGGGGCGGCGGGCAGGCGGACGTGGTGTTGCGCGGCGGCAGCTTTGAGCAGACGCTGGTGTTGCTGAACGGATTTCGCATTAACGACGCACAGACCTCACATCACAATCTCGATTTGCCGGTTCCACTGGAGGCGATGGATTCGATCCAGGTGCTGGAGGGCGCGGGATCGACCTTGCACGGCGTGGACGCGCTCAGCGGAGTGGTAGATTTCCTGACTGCGGCGCCGGATCACGATTCTCTTTTTGTGCGAGGGGGCGAAGGCAGCTTCGAATCGAATGAGGAGACGCTGATGGCCGGGGCGACGCGCGGGCGATGGAGCGGGCGCGTAACCGCTGAGCGGGATTTTTCAACGGGATTCATGACCGACCGCGACTACCGCAATGAGGACACTTCGGCGGAGTCCTGGGTGGGTTCGCGGCTGGGAGTGACCGATTTGCTTTTTGCAGTGAGTGACAGATCGTTTGGGGCGAACCAGTTTTATGGCAATTACCCTTCGTGGGAACGAACGAAAGGTTGGTTCGGCGGAGTGCGACAGGACCTGGGCAGCCGGACTGAGGCGGCGTTCGCGTACCGGCGACACACCGATGAGTTCGTGCTGTTCCGCGACGATCCGGCAATTTACGAGAACAACCATATTGATGGCTCGTGGCAGGGCTCGTTGAGACACACGGAGAATCTGCCGGCGGGGACATTGATGCTGATGGGGCTGGAGGCGGACGGGGACAGCATAGACAGCAACAATCTTGGCCTGCATGCGCGCAATCGTGGCGCGGGCTACGTGGACGTGGACCTGCGGCCTAAGAAGAAACGATGGAGTCTGTCGGTGGGCGCGCGTGAGGAGATTTTCTCGGGAGGGGCGCAGGCGGTATTCTCGCCTGAAGTGGCAGGAAGTTTTCGCGTGGCGAGCAGCCTGAAGCTGCGCGCCACAGGCGGATATGGATTCAGGATTCCGACCTACACCGATCTCTACTACTCCGATCCAGCGACGCTGGGAAACGCGAAGCTAAAACCGGAATCGGCATGGACCGGGGACGGAGGCGCGGACTGGACGCCGTCGGCGAAGGTCGTGCTTTCGGCGACTGGATTCTATTCGCAGCAGCACGAGACGATCGACTACGTGAAGAGCGCGACGCCGAATCCGTATCTTCCTGCGGGCTGTCCGGCGAACATCTGGTGCGCGGATAACCTGAATGGGCTGCGCTTTGCCGGAGTTGAGACGAGTTTCACGTGGATTCCGAAGAAATCGCAGACGGTGCGGATCGAGTGGACGGCTTTGCACGGGGCACAGACCGCCCTGCACGGGCTTGAGTCGGAGTATGTTTTCAATTATCCGGTCGAAAACATTCATGCCTCGTGGACCTGGGCGATGGGGCACGACCTCGTACTGACGAATGCGGTGGAGCTTGCGCAGCGGTATCACCAGACAGTGTACCCAGTGTGGAACGCGACCTTGACTCGGGATGCATGGAAGGTGCGGCCGTATTTGCGGCTCATGAATGCAAGCAACACCGGATACCAGGAGATCAGCGGCGTGAACATGCCGCCGCGGACGATCATGGGCGGGATTGCGGTGCAAGTGGGGCGATAGCGGGAGCGGCAGAGGGAATTTTGTTGCCCCACGCATCCATAATCCTGTTAAATTGATGGCGTACCTCGGCAGCCCGCGTTGCAACATGAATTAGCGGGCTCTACCTGCTTTCTCAAGCTCTTGAGAGATTGTGGATGGAGGCGTTCAGGAGCACACTGGGAAAGTGTGCCTGCGCTTCAGACCCGCAGTGCCTTCCCTCGACTCAACTGACACTAACGCTGAGGAGATGAGCGATGAGCCAAGCAGAAAATCACCACAAAATTAACTACATTGAGTTCGCGGCGACGGACGCAGCGCGAGCGAAGCAGTTTTATACCACCGTATTTGGCTGGAGTTTCCAGGACTGGGGACCCGACTACATCAGTTTCGAAGCGGCGCACGCCGGCGTTCATGGCGGGTTTCGTACAGCCAAGCCGGAGGAGAGTCGCGGCGATGCTGCGCCGCTGGTGGTGCTTTACTCCAAAGATCTGAAGGCGACTGAAGCGGCAATCGTCGCGGCCGGCGGCGCGATTGTGGTGCCGACGTTCGAATATCCAGGGGGCCGGCGGTTCCATTTCTCAGATGGAGTTGGGAACGTGTTGGCAGTCTGGTCGGAGTGAGTTAAGGCCAGTTCACAGTTCGTAGTTCGCAGTTTCCACTTCGTGGCGTCTTGGGCCTGAAAAGCGAGATGCAGGGTACTTGGGCACGATCCGGCTGGTCAGGCCAGGTTCTTTTGGAGAAATTCGAGTGAGCGCCGGCGAGCTTCTTTTGCCGCGGCTGCGTTGTAGCTGGGGCGCGGGTCGCAGTTGAAGGCGTGGCCGGCGTCGTACCAGAAGATCTCAACTTCAGGATGAGCGGAGTGGACCTTTTCGACTTCGACAGCGGGAATGTGCGTGTCCAGAAGGCCGAAGTGAAACATGACGGGACAGGAGGGTGTTTCGTTTGCGTAGTTGCCGATGCGGCCGGCGTAGTAGCCCACGGCCGCCGCCGGATGAAGGCGCGTGGCGGAGAGCCACGCAATGGTTCCGCCAAGGCAATAGCCAATGACGCCGACTTTCTTGCCCGTCGCGCCGGCAGTATAGTCGATCGTCGCGGCAACGTCGACGATCGCTTTGTCGACATCGAATTTGGGAAAAAGGCTCATCGCGGTTTGCATGCCGGCTGGATCGTAGCCGAGCTCGATCCCGGGGCTGATGCGGTCAAAGAGCGCGGGGGCGACGGCGAGGAAGCCGTCGCGGGCCCACCCGTCCGCAACGGAGCGGATGTGGGCGTTGACGCCGAAGATCTCCTGCACAACGACGAGGCCGGCGATTGGTTCGCCCGAAGGACGCGCGACATAGGCACCGAAGGAGTGTCCGTCGGCGGCGCGTAGAGTTACAGAATCACTCATGAGGAAACCTCCAGTGGCGATCTCAGTATCGCGACGGCGAGGCGTTCCGATCAAATGCGTGGGCTGAGCGAGTCGAGGGTGTGGCGTGCAAATCCCCGGGGGTATTCCAGAGATTCGTACTATAACTGGCAAAAAGCAACCCCAGATCCTTCGACTCCGTTTGGCCCCAGATCGGGCCAAACTTCGCTCAGGATGACAAAGCATTTCTGCTGCGAACTACTGAGACATACACTAATTTACGTGTGGCGGAAGCTGGCGTGGCTTGCGCGGGCCGAGATCCTCGCGCACTAGCGTGAGGCCGAGGAGCAGGCGCTCGAAGCTATCGGACAGACGCGCGAAGAGCGGCGCTTCCTCCTCGTACTCGAACAGGTTGAACTGGCTGACGATGAAGTAGCTCTGCTTGCCGGCGCGGATCAGCTCTTCGATGCTGGGTTGGTGACGGCGCTGACGGCGGCTGGAGCTGCTGACCTCGGGATACATGCCGGCGACGAAGAGAGCGTAGTCGCCGATATATTTGCGAAGCGCGCGCTCGGCGTCGAAGGAAGCTGCGGAGCCGTGGACCGGGTCGGCGGCGCGTTCCATCTCTTCGAGCTGCTCAATGGGATGGCCGTTCGCATCGCGCAGGCTGTAAAGCTTGTCGGCCTGGGAGAACTCGCAGAGGATGCGCGCAACGTAAACGGTGAGATCGGGATCGTTCAGGCCGAGTTTGCCTTCGTAGCTGTTGCGCACGATCTGCTGAAAGAAGGGTTCGAGCGGATGAGGCTGGGCCTGCATACACACCTCCCAAGCGGAGCCGGAAAGCAATCGGCTCCGAAAGTCGAAGCGGCTGTGCGCGAACAGCCGGGTTCGCTGCCTGTAGCCGCTGCTGTTCCGTTTGATGCTGCGCTGGGAAGACGCCGGCGGCGGCTCAATTCATCAATCTTTAACACTGAGCTTATCGGAAGAGTTGCGTTTGGCAAGAGGGCGGGTCAACTTTGTTGGCAGAGAGGGGGTTGGACTGCGAAAGGAGGCGACGACCGTACGACCAATGGCGTTGAATTATCCCCGGTACCCAAATGCGACGGACCGGGGGCACCCGCGGGTTGAGAGCTGAAATGGGTTCGTGGTCTCCCATCCTTCGCCGGAAAAATGGCGAAGGATGGGGCAACCATCGTCATTGAAACTGAAATCAGACAGTGGCCGGGGTACGCTGCTCAAGCTCAGCGAGGCGCTTGGCAAGCAAGGACTCGAGCTTGACGAGAGCGGCAGAGAAGCCCTCGATACCTTCTTTGAGTTTGTCGTTGGCCATGTGATCGGCGGCGTGCATGCGGTCGAAAGTGGCCTTGTCGATGGCAATTTTTTCGATCGACAAAGTCTTTGCGTTCGCAGGATCGAGCTTGCGCGGCAGATCGGCCTGAGTGGATTCAAGCTCGGCGAGCAGTTGCGGCGAGATGGTGAGCAGATCGCAACCGGCGAGCTCGGTGATTTCGCCGATGTTGCGGAAGCTGGCGCCCATGACCACGGTTTTGTAGCCGAATTTCTTGAAGTAGTTGTAGATGCGCGTGACCGACTGGACACCGGGATCGTCAGCACCCTGGAAGTCATTGCCGGTGTCTTTCTTGTACCAGTCGAGGATGCGGCCGACGAAGGGCGAGATGAGGGTGACGCCGGCATCGGCAGCGGCGATGGCCTGATGCATGCCGAAGAGGAGCGTCATGTTGCAGTGGATGCCTTCCTTCTCGAGGACTTCGGCGGCGCGGAAGCCCTCCCACGTGGAGGCGAGCTTAATGAGAACGCGGTCGCGTCCGATGCCTTCCTTGCGGTACATCTCGATGATGTCGCGCGCCGTTTCGATGGACTTTGCGGTGTCATAGGAGAGGCGCGCGTCCACTTCAGTGGAGACACGGCCGGGGATGATGGCAAGGATCTTCTTGCCGAAGGCCACGGCAAGCCGTTTGAACGCGAGGTTGGCGACCGCCTGGTCGGTGGCGCCCTCACCGAGTTCGCTGCGCGCATCCTTAAGAACTCCGTCCACGATGGGCTGATACTGCGGCATCTGCGCGACAGTGGTTATCAGCGACGGGTTGGTGGTAGCGTCCTGGGGGTGAAACTTTTCCATCGCCTCCAAGTCGCCGGTGTCGGCCACAACGACCGTAAACTTGCGCAATTGTTCAAGCAGATTCGGCATGATTCCTCCAGCGGGGAAGCGGGGATTCGACTCGTTTCCTACGCGACCAGTGTAACTCTTAACCATTAAGATGCGCTGAATGCGGGCTGGGTGCGCTGTTCACGGCTACTCCGATTCGACGGTGTTTACAAGGTTGCCCAGGCCGGGGATGGAGACTTCGACTCGGTCGCCGGATGAGAGCGGAGCGATGCCGGACGGCGTTCCTGTGAGCAGCAGGTCGCCGGGCTCGAGCGTGAAGACGGACGTGATCCAGACGAGAAGCTCGGGGAGCGAAAAGATGAAGTCGAGCGTATTGCCGTGCTGGCGGCGGTCGCCGTTGAGATGTGTTTCGATGGTGAGACCGGCGTCGAAGTCGAGCTCATCGCTGACGATGGGACCGACGGGGCAAAAAGTGTCAAAGCCCTTGGCGCGGGTCCACTGATCGTCTTTGTTTTGGAGGTCGCGAGCGGTGACGTCGTTGGCGAGGGTGAAGCCGCGCACGACGTCGCGCCAGTTGGCATCGGGCGTGAGGTTGCGGGCACGACGGCCGATGACGACGGCGAGCTCACCTTCGAAGTCGACGCGCTCGGAAACGGCAGGCATCCGGATGACGCTACCGGGAGCGAGCAGCGACGAGGGAGGCTTAAGGAAGATCAGCGGTTCAGTCGGCATTTCATTACCGAGTTCGCGGACGTGCGCGCGGTAGTTGCGGCCGACGCAGACGATCTTGGATGGAGTGACGGGAGGGAGAAGTTGAGCGGCGGAGAGCGGCATGGGGGCGAAGGAGGCTGAGGAGCCGGAGCTCTCGAGCCTGATGGCGAGATCTTCGTCGGGCGATGGAGCGGGACCGGAGATCCAAAGCTCGCCGCTGCGGTCTTCGACTGCGCCGTAGCGGGTTTGGCCATTCAAATTAAAGCGGCAATATTTCATTGAGGAGGTTCCCTCCAGCAGAAGTTTCTCATCCCGAGGCCGGCCCTTACCACCGGGACCCTCTCCAGGAGTTTATTCTTAAAACAAATCATTTTGTTTCAATGACTTGAGCGGCTAACGAGCAGTGTGGGTTTTTCATGCTCGCTCGCGTTGATTCCAAAGGGGTTGTTAGGCAGAAACTCGACGAAATTTGGCACATTTTGTCGACGGTTTTAAGCAGATTTGTTGATTCTAAACGAGTTAAATGGAGAAAATCAAGCGAAAAGTCCCAATTTTTTTTATTGAATATTTTCTCCGGAGAAAACCGGGGAGTGAGAGGAGCTCGCGCAGGCCGCGAGGCGACTCTGGAATTGAGATGTCCCGGATGATTTCCCATATTGATTCAAGGATAGCGAATTGCGAGAAATAATCGGCAAACTTGGCGAAGGAATTTCACACAATGGTCTCAATGACTTGCGTTGAAATGGCGGCAGCGCGGGCTTGACATGCGCTGCTCGTACGTCGTCCGTCGGGGATCAGGCGGGGACGGTTTGCAGGGGGACATCGTCTCAGCGGAAGCGGACCGGAGGTTTTTCGACCAGTCATTGGCGGGTTGCCCGATAACCACCCAGAGCCCGTTTTCTGGCTCGATGAGCGACCCGGCGATCTAGTATCCTTTGAGCTTCTCAGTATTTGCCTACATCTGGATTGCCGACGACCCAGCTCTTTAGTTGGCGTGCAAAGGTCAGATACGGCAACGCTGGTCTATAGAGCAAGGCTGTCATACCGGACTGTTTGATCCTAGGGGAAGCTCGTTGAGATGGGCTTTTGCTCGATACAAGCAGCGCCCGGCTGGAGAACGTTTTGATTCGCGTCGCAAGCGCAGGCCATGCTGTCTTCGCGGTCACCATGATGGTGCTCGGCGCCGTGGGATTTCTACATCCCGACCTCGTTTCTCTGTGGAATCCCATTTCAGTCAACGTACCCGCACACGAATTGCTCGTCCACCTCATTGCCATCATCTCCATGGCAACCGGCGCCGGTTTGCTTGTTCAGCGCACGGCGGCCATCGCCGCGCGCTTGCTGCTCATCACTCTTCTGCTTTGGCTGCTGCTGCTGCGGTTACCAGACTTTCTAATTGAACCTGTCTTCGCGGCTTGCTGGTCCGTGTTCCCGCTCGTACTCATGGTGGCAGCCACCTGGGTTCTCTACGCCTGGTTCGAAGCCGTCTGGGATCGTAAACCTCTCAGCTTAATCAGCGGCAACAACGGCCTGCATATCGCGCGTTTCCTCTACGGCCTTTCCTTGATCTTCTTCGGCATTGCGCATTTCGTCGACGTAAAAGACACGGTCTCCCTTATCCCCCATTGGCTGCCGAGCCACCTTTTCCTGGCGTATTTCACGGGATGCGCCTTCATCGCAGCGGGCCTCGCGACTCTTACCGGCATCTGCGCACGGCTGGCGGTCACGCTGTCATCCATTCAACTCGCATTATTCCTGGTCCTGGTGTGGATACCTATTGTTGCGACAGGGTCGAAAAACCCGTTCCAATGGAGTGAGACGATTCTGAATGCGACGCTCTGCGCCGGCGCCTGGGTGATGACCGATTCGTACAAAGACGCACCCTGGCTCACCGCCCATAGCAAATAACATCCCATTACCCAACCGCTGTGAATGAGTGCACGGGCGATCACCGGCCACTCATCAATTATTCATCGGCAAACAGCCTATCGCTTGTCGCAAGCTGCTAGGGAGCTGGGACAGTTTCCGACGCCTCGTTGGAGCGCTCGCTTTCGTGGCTGCTTTGATCGATGGCGGTGACGGCGTAAGAGTAGGCGTGGCCGGGCTGAACGTTCGAGTCATGATAGCCGGGACCGACGACGGGCTGCGCGGGAGAGATGCGCTGCCACGCGGAGCTTGTGTCTGAATCACGGCGGTAGACGATGTAGCCGGCGAGATCGGGTTCGGTGCCGGGCAGCCAGCTAAGGTCGATCGCGGGGCCGGAGTTGTTTTGGCCCGCAGTCGCCACCGCTTCAAGCCCTTTGGGCGCGCCGGGAGGAAAGACGTTGATGGCCTCGATGCGCAGGGGAGGAGAGAGGGGGCCGGCGAGCTCGAGTGTTGAACCGCCAACGGAGACGCGGGCGACACGCTGGGCGCGATAGTCGTAGGTTTCGCCGAAGCGGATGCTGGTGTCGAGAGCACGATCGGCGTGAGCTGAAGGCTCGACCAGGAGGGTTTGCTCGAGAGGCTCGGCGGACTGGGGCAATGGGCCCTGATCCGACTTCTTGACAGGCGGCGAGAGCAGGCGGCGCACGAGACGGATGGTCACGGGCGATTCAGAAGGAGCGGGCGCCCAGCGCAGGAGGACTCCGTCTTTGCGCATTTCCGCGGCCAGGCCTTCGATTGCGGGCGGCGCTTCGCCGGCAAGAATCTCAGCGCTGTTTGAGAGCCCGGCGGAGCGAGCCTTTTGATTGACAAGCTCGACAAAGTACGTGAGGACGCGCGGGGAGCCAGCGGCGAGCGGCGCGGGGAGAGTGTCAGAGAAAGTGGCGGCGGCTCCGGGAGCGAACTGAAGAGTGGTGGCGATTGAGCAGGTTGACGCGCTGGTCTCATTGCGGCAAATGCGGACCGCGATGTTGCCCTTGAGCAAGACCTTGTCGGTGGCCTTTGTGGACATGGTCCAGACGAGCGCAACCTGGGAGCCAGTGCGGACGGCGGAGAGATTGGTGACGGGACCGGGAAGGTTGAGAGACGGCGGAAGAGGGGCTCCCGGCATTCCGCAGCCGGCGAGGAGCAGGACAGCGAACAACGCAGACATCGTTGTTGCACGGTATCCCACCCTTTCGCGAAGTTGCAAGAAGCAGTTCCTTCGACTCCGGTCGCGGAGCGACCTGCGCTCAGGACGAAAGGATGGGGCAACGAGGAAAGTTGCGGTGCGGGCATCGCTCCGCGGTCCCCAAGTGCGAGGGACCTTGATCCCACTGAGGCGGACCGGTCCGCGGGGATCCCGGACCGGGGGCACCCTGCACGGATTTCGGGGCGATTGCATGGCGCTTTCAGTCTAAAGGAACCGAGGAGGACGGGGATCGCGCATAGTCATTTGGTCTGAAGTAAGTTTCTTTCGGGCGCTGAACAGGTTGGGGAAGCATGCTGCGTGCACGGCAGATTTGGAAAGGGACGGTTTGGCAGGGGCTAAAGCCCAGCTCTATCCGCTGCTCTGCATGGCCCGGCTGAAGCCGTGCCCTTATTACAAAGCTCCCACGGTGGAGTTTTTCGCGACCTTTGAAGCCCGCACTCAATTTGCTGATTCTATGTAGAAATTGAGGCCCGCGATCCTTTTCGACCCGGAGCCGGGGATGAATCCCCGGCCTACCGACCCGTATCCTTCACACGGTCCGCTCTCGGGCGACGTCCCTACGGGACTGGTGATATCGATCGTGATCGCGTTTCCCCACGCTGAAGCGCGGGGCTATCGAACGTCGCGCCTACGGCGCTGGGCGGTGCGCGATGTGGGTACGTGCCTCCCCGGGTCTCAAAAGCGAGACTATCGCGTTTCCCCACGCTAAAGCGCGGGGCTATCGAACGTCGCGCCTACGGCGCTGGGCGGTGCGCGATGTGGGTACGTGCTTTTCCGGGTCTCAAAAACGAGACTATCGCGTTTCCCCGCGCTGAAGCGCGGGGCTATCGAACGTCGCGCCTACGGCGCTGGGCGGTGCGCGATGTGGGTACGTGCCTCCCCGGGTCTCAAAAGCGAGACTCGGGGTACGCCAGGTTCGTGGCTGGTTTGGAGATTGACACATGGTCATCCGACCGATGCGGCATGCGTATTGGAGAGGTACCCACCTTTGGTGCTGAAGACATAATCGAATTGACTGGGCAATGAGCGCTTGGGAAGATTGAGTGTCGAGCAGACTACTCTATATAGGATGCGGAGCCGGCACTGTGGCACGATCGCGGGGCCGGAGCGATGAAACCGGCGGTGAGCCGTCGTTCAAGGTGAGCTTACGGGGCCAGGTTGGCGCGCGAACGACGAAAGAGGGACACGAGTGGCATTTTTTCGAGATTATCTGCGGGAAAAGAAGGTTCTAAACGATCCCAGATTCAACGAGACGGACGAGGATTTCCTGGTGCAGGCGTTGTTGCAGGCGAGGATGAACAAGTCAAAGAACAATATCGTGATCAAGACCGGGTTTTTCGGCAAGAGGGATTTGGAGCGCGAGCTAAAGACGCCGAAGGCCCAGGAAGCGTTGGACTTTGTCGCGGGGTTTCTTGGATTCACAGTCAAAACGCCGATCACGTTCGGGCGAGAGATGGAAAGATTCAAGGCGTTCTTTACCCCGGGGTTTGCCAGCGACAACTCGAAACACGAGCAACTGCGGCGGGGATTGCGCGCGAGCTATTTTGAAGCGACTGTGGAGAGCCTGGAAACGACCGAGACGGTGGACGCACTGTTCGATTTGGCCGAGCTGAAGAAGACGCCGGGATAAGAAGAGAATCTGCGCGGTCCCTACGGGACTCCTCGTTTTTTTTGCGACGGGATTCCCCACGCTAAAGCGCGGGGCTAACGTGCGCTGCGCCTACGGCGCCGGAGCGGTGGTGGATTTCAGTTGTCGGTTTCCCAGGTCTCAGAAGCGAGACCTGGGGCACCCGGCCTGCTTCGCTCAGGATGACAAGTCCTTTCTACATTTTTTCTGTCTGTAAATGAAGCAGAGTCAATTTGCATCAGTGTCCGTGACGAGCGACGCGGATCAGAGCTTGCGCAGGTTGGCGAACTTTTCCATCAGCTTTTTCATGCCGTGATGGGCGAAGAGTACGGTGAGCTTGGCGTCTTCGCCGTCGCCTTCGCGCAGGAGCACTGTTCCCTCACCGTATTTCGAATGCATGACACGCTGGCCTTTTCTGAGGCCGGACGCACCGTGGGAGACGGGAATGTCCATGGATGGATGTGAATCCCTCCCCGGTCTCAGATTCGAGACCGGGGGCACCCGGCCGGATTTTGCGCCGAAGAAGCGCGCGATATTGTCGACGCTGTGCTCCGGCGGCGGCGTTCGCACGCTCTTATCTTTCGGAGTAGAGCTCAGGCTGGGAGAGAACGCCGGCGCGGCAGCGGCGTGGGGAATCTCCTGGCTCTCATCTTCGTAGTTGAAGTGCGCAGGCTCGGAGCCGGCGCGCTGAAAATTGCGGCCCGATCCATACGCAGATGAGTAGGCAGGAGTGGACCAGCCGGGATTTCGGTTGCCGAGGTTTTCGATGAGCGGCGGAGGAACTTCTTCAAGGAAGCGCGAGGGGACGCTGGCTTCGGGCACGTCGGCTCCGTAGCGGCGGCGATAGTGGGCGCGAGTGAGGATGAGCGTATTCATGGCGCGGGTCATGCCGACGTAGCAGAGGCGGCGTTCTTCTTCCAGCTCTTCGGGGCTGGAGAGCGTGCGCGAATGCGGGAAGAGGCCCTCCTCAAGTCCGGCGAGAAAGACCAGTGGGAATTCAAGGCCCTTGGCGGCGTGAAGAGTCATGAGCGTGACGCGTGCGTTGGGATCGAATTTGTCGGTGTCAGAGGCGAGAGCGGCGTGGTCGAGGAATTCGGCGAGAGTTTCTCCGCGCTCTTCGGCGTCATGCGCGGCATTGGCCAGCTCCTTCAGGTTCTCGATGCGGCTGAAGGCCTCGGGCGAGCCTTCGGTTTCAAGGGCTTTGATGTAGCCGGAGCGATCGATGATGAAGCGGATGAGCTCGGGAAGAGTGGCGGAGTCGCCGGGGGTGCGGAAGGGCTCGTTATTTGTGGTTCGTGATTCTTGGGTTGTGTTTTTTCCCTCAGGGGCTGAAGCCCCTCTATTTTGGTGGCCTGTTGTGGCACGACTGAAGTCGTGCCCTGACACTTCTTGCCCGTCTGAAGTTTCGGTGGTTCTGCCCGGGTCGTGAAAGAAATGGCTGGCATCGAGAAGCGACATCTGGTCTTGATCTTCGTCGAGTTGATCGTCTGGTGCGGGGATTTCAGAGTCCTCAGCGGCAGCGCCGAATCCGAAGCCGGTGTCGCCGTCGGCGGCGCGGGACTCGGCAACATCGGCGGCTAGCTTGCCGGCGAAGTCGGGATCCATCATGGCTTGCGCGTCGAGAATAAGCTGGCGGAAGGATTCAAGCGCCATGAGCGCGCGGGTGGGGATAAGGCGGTTCTTGATTGCGGCAGCAGAAGCGTCCCACGTGGACGAATTGGTTTCAAGAGCCAGTCGCTCAATGGATTCAAGCGTGGTTTTGCCGATGCCGCGGGCGGGCGTGTTGATGACGCGCTGAAGAGCCATGGAGTCGTGTGGATTGCGGATGAGACGGAGATAGCCGAGGAGGTCCTTGATCTCGGCACGCTCGTAAAAACTGAATCCGCCGACCATGGTGTAGCCGATGTTGTAGCGGCGGAGCGCTTCTTCAACAAGGCGCGACTGCGAGTTGGTGCGGTAAAGGACTGCTACCCCTCCCGCGGTCCCTTTGGGGTCTGGTGTTTCGGAGGAGCTCTGTGCGCGAAAAAACGCCTGAATTTTGTCGGCGATGAAGAGGGCTTCATTTTCGCCGTCGGGGGCTTCGTAGTAGCCGATGAGCGAGCCGCCCTGGCGCTCGGTCCAGAGTTTCTTGCCCTTGCGGCGAATGTTGTTGGCGACGACGGCGCCGGCGGCTTCAAGGATGATCTGGGTGGAGCGGTAGTTCTGCTCGAGGCGAACGATGCGGGCGTTGGGAAAGTCTTTTTCGAACTCGAGAATGTTGCGAATGTCGGCGCCACGCCAGGAATAGATGCTCTGATCCTCGTCGCCTACCGCGCAGACGTTCTGGTGCTCGCCGGCGAGGAGCTTCATGAGCTCGTATTGCGGACGGTTGGTGTCCTGATACTCGTCGACCAATACATATTGATAGCGGCGCTGGTAGCGCTCGCGGACTTCGGCGGAGGATTTGAGCAGGCGGACGGCTTCGAGGAGCAGGTCGTCAAAGTCCATGGCGTTGTTTTTGCGGAGCTCGTCCTGATAGGCGCGGAAGATGTGGGCGACGCGCTCGCTGGTTGGATCCTTTGAACCAAGGAAGAAATCCTGGGGGTCGACCATGTGATTTTTGGCCCAGGAGACGCGGCTCTGCACGGTGCGCGGGGTGAGCTGCTTGGTATCGAGACCCATGCGCTTCATGATCTGCTTGACCAGCGCCGACTGATCGTTCTCGTCGAAAATGGTGAAGGAGCGAGTGAGGCCTTTGCCGTTGATCTGAAGGGCTTCGACGTCGCGGCGAAGGATGCGCACGCAGAAGGAATGGAAGGTTGCTATTAGAGGTTTGGCCAGCGAGGAGTGACCGAGCAATTGATTGACGCGTTCGGCCATTTCGGCGGCGGCTTTGTTGGTGAAGGTGACGGCGAGGATGGAGTCGGGCGCGACGTTTTTCTCCTGGATGAGCCAGGCGATGCGATGAGTGATGACGCGGGTTTTGCCGGAGCCTGCGCCTGCGAGGATGAGCAAGGGGCCTTCGGCGGCCTCGACAGCGGCACGTTGTTCGGGATTGAGATGGTCGAGAAGCGGGTGCAAAGCGTGAATTCCTGGGGGGACGGGGGTCCTGAGTCTAGTTTACTGGTGAATGGTGATCTGTGGCGGGTGAACGGCGAGCGACTGCGCCGTCCCTACGGGACTCCAACTCTATATTGGGTCAGCGTTCCCCACGCCGAGGCGCTGGGCTAACAACCGTTGCGCCTACGGCGCGGACGAGGTTTCCCGGGCCTCAGGGGCGGGGCCTGAGGCAAACGGCTTCTGATACCAGGAGAACCTTCCTTCCAGATGGTGCATTATGAGCTCATGAATACAGGCAGAATTAAGCAAATATTCCGTGATCTCGTCGGAAGCATTTCAGACGTGAAGCCGCCGGGTCAGCCAGGTGTGCCGCAGCAGCTCAATCAGTCTTTGATTATCCATGGCAGGCTGGTTTTGCACGGGAGCGATGCTGATAAGTTTAGCGACGCCATCGAACGGATTGGCGCTGAGGTGCGAAAAGATGGGACGTGGTGTAGGTCGTCATTAACTGGGTTGTTTGCGGACTGTGCCGCCAACGTGCTTAGTCAGCCTCCCGATCAACGGCAGAGGGCGGCGAGCACCGAGTCTGAGCGGCTCGTTGTTGCGTTACGCGCGGTTCCCGAGGAGTGGGAGGTCGAGCTCTCGGTTGGCGGGATGCTGCCGGACTGTGGCGGTTTTAAGTTTGGTCGAATTGAGTTCGTTGCTCAGAATGTCAAGCTTCCTGCTCCGATTCCCGGGCTGACGAAGGACGATAAATCAGTTTCGTCACTTTTTGCGAGAATCTCGGTACGAGCCGTTGACCAGGAATCGGCGATAGATGCCGCGGAAAATGAGGTTGATCACGAACTGGCCGTGCTTAACGCGCTTTGCGCGGATGCGCCTCCTTCGTTAATGAGAATTCACCGAGGGCAGCCGGAAAATCCGTTCCGATACGCGGTGGTTCGAGCCAAAAAGGCTGTCGAGGCGCGCCATTCGATGACGTTCGGATCGAGGACAATTGGTATCGAGCTTCCGCGTCTCTCGCTGGAAGGGCAAATCCGGGCGCGTGGCGGCCTTCATGTTAGCGGGTTGTTAGCTCGACAAGATTCGTTTGCGCAACGCGTTGCAACCGGGTATGCGATAGCGGGAGCGGGCTGCGTCGAGCGCGAACCGCAGCTCTCATTTCTTCTATTCGCAATCGCACTGGAGAGCACGGTTCTTGGTGCGCAGGTAAAGACGGAGATTGCATACCAGCTAGGCGCGCGGCTCGTTCATCTTTTTGGGGGTGACGTCGCGAGGAGACGACAGCTCGCAAAGCGCGTCAGTGACCTCTATCGGCTACGTTCAAATATCGTTCACAAGGGCGTTACTGATATAGAACGCAACGATCTTCTGAGGATGTGGCGGACGTGTATGTACGCGCTATCTATTTTGGCGACCAACCCAAAATTTAGTCTGATGACAGATTCTGAGGGGCTCGACCGGTGGTTTGAGGACCGTCTGTTGGGCGTACCCGAGGTGTCTTGATTTGGATGTTCTTGCATTTCGACGGCCGATTCGCTACCATAAATAGATACGCGCAGGGGAAGCCCTGCGCTGTCACTATCACCACGGTTCTTAGGCGTTTGCGGAACAAGGCGAGCGCTCCCGCTAAGGCGGGCTGGCAAGAGCGGTGGGAGACGAGGGAACGATGGCCGCTGGTAAGAATATTGCGAAGGCGCGCGCCGCTGTGAACAAGCCGGCGTATCCGCTGCCCGAAGCAGTGAATCTCCTGAAGCAAATAAAGTACGCGAAGTTCGACGAGACCGTCGACTTGACGATGCGTCTGGGCGTGGATACACGCCATGCGGACCAGATGGTTCGTGGAACTGTGGTGCTGCCGCACGGGCTGGGCAAGACGAAAACCGTAGCCGTGATCGCGACCGGCGACCGGCAGAAGGAAGCGCAGGAAGCGGGCGCGGATTTTGTGGGCGGCGAAGAGATGGTGGAGAAGATCCAGAAGGAAAACTGGACCGACTTCGACGCACTGATTGCGACGCCGGACATGATGAAGGTTGTGGGCCGGTTGGGCAAGGTGCTGGGACCGAAGGGCCTGATGCCGAATCCCAAGACCGGAACCGTGACCATGGATGTGGGCGCGGCGGTGAAAGAGATCAAGGCCGGCAAGGTGGAGTTTCGCGCCGATAAGACGAGCCTGGTGCATGTGCCGGTGGGCAAGCTGAGCTTTGAGCCGCAAAAGCTGATCGACAATGCGACCACGGTGATTACATCGATCGTGCGGGCGAAGCCTTCGGCGGCGAAGGGCAGATACATCAAGAGCGTCACGCTGAGCTCGACCATGGGACCGGGCGTTCCGCTGGATTCGGCTGTGGCGGACGCGGCAGTGAAGAAGTA